>Ga0209056_10003464_pt1 | contig 16821 bp, 24 predicted proteins | sample GraSoiAngelo_114_FD_185876 | JGI IMG/M metagenome (GOLD analysis project Ga0209056, IMG submission 185876) | Grasslands soil microbial communities from the Angelo Coastal Reserve, California, USA - 14_0903_13_40cm (SPAdes) (version 2) | ecosystem: Environmental > Terrestrial > Soil > Grasslands... | reverse complement strand
GGATTCGGGAAATTTCTATCCTCCGAGGAAACCGCCACTACACCATTTCAGTACCCCATAAGTCGTGCAGGTGAACAATTCCTTCCAGGTTGCGGTTTGCATCCACAACCGCGAGCGAGGTAATTTTGCGTTCCTCCATGATCGCAAGGGCCGTGGCGGCGAATTCCTGGCGTGAAATCGTCTTTGGATCACGAGTCATGCACTCACCAGCGGTGAGATCTAGAGCATCCTTGCCGCGCTTTTCCAAAAGCCGGCGAAGGTCGCCGTCGCTGACGATGCCCAACAGTCGATCGCCATCTACCACCGCCGTCACGCCGAGTTTCTTGCGCGACATTTCATAGATCACGTCAGGCATTCTGGTCTCTGCGGTCACTCTGGGAATGGCGTCGCCCGAGTGCATCAGAGTCTCGACTTTAGCCAGGCGCTTGCCCAGCTTGCCACCGGGATGCAGATTGGCGAAATCTTCTTCCTTGAAACCTTTCTTTTCGGCAAGCGCAACAGCAAGGGCATCGCCTAGAGCCAGCATTGCCGTAGTGGAAGCTGTCGGCGCCAGGCCTAGTGTGCAGGCTTCTTCGGCGACAGTGCAGCTGAGCGAAACGTCAGCCGCGGAGGCGAGTGTGGATTGCTTCGCGGGTGAGGGTGCCCGCCCCACCCCCGCACCTTCATCGCAGGTGATCGCAATCAGCGGAAGTTGCAGTCGCTTGATTGTCGCCAGCAGTTGCAGAATTTCCTCGGTTTCGCCGCTCGCCGAGAGCGCGATCACGACGTCGCCCTTTGCAAGCATGCCAAGGTCCCCATGCAGCGCTTCTACCGGATGCATGAAAACTGCTGGCGTTCCAGTGGAGTTAAGAGTTGCGGCAATTTTGCGAGCGATCAGTCCACTCTTGCCCATGCCGGTTACAACTACTCGCCCCGTACAGGCATGAAGCAGTTCGATGCCATGATTGAAAGCCTGCGCCATGTGCCCGCCAAGGCGGTCAGCGAGATCCTGCAGAGCTCGGGCCTCTATCCGGACAACATTTTCCCCAATGCGGTGCATGGAAAAAGGATGGTAGCAGGAAATCGGAGAAAGTGATCAGTGGCTAGTGGTTAGTAACTAGTGGTTAGTGGCTAGCAACCGTGTTTCATTTCGAATGAATTGACCTCGGCACTGACAACTAGCTACTAGCAACTTGCTTTACTGATCCCTCGTTGTTGCCGGGCTTCGCTCTCCAATGTATTCATCAACGACCTTCTTCCACTTGCCCTGTGCTTTAAGGATGAATTCAATCGCGTCACGCAAGGCCCCGTCACCGCCGCTATGTTTAGTGACGTAATGAGAGTCACGTTTCACTTCGTCACGCGCGTTTGCGACAGCAATAGCCAAGCCGCAATTCCACATGACCGGAAGGTCAATAACGTCGTCTCCGACGAAACAGGCCTCCGCCGCGGTGATCTCCTCTTTTTTCAGGATCTCCTTGAATGAACCCAGCTTGTCCTGAATTCCCTGATACACGTATTCGAGCTTGAGATCGCGTGCCCGCAATGCAACCGTTTCGGAAATCCGCTTAGTAATTAGCCCAGTCTTCATTCCTGCTAACCGCGCCAGGGAAACTGCTGTGCCATCGTGGGCGTGAAACCCTTTTGCCTCGACGATGCTGGAGCTCGACAGGCCGAACCCTCCACGGCCTTCGTGCTGAGCGGCATGATTGCGAGTGGTTAGCTCCACCCCGGCTGGCGCGGGGAAAAAGAAAAGCTTGCCATCGGTTAGTACGCCATCCACATCGAAGAGAAGAAGTTTGATTTTCTTGGCGCGCGACTTGGGATCGGGCATGCGCGGATTGTAGCAAAAGAAGCTTTTAGCTATTGGCCGTTAGCTTTCTCAATTGTTCCGCGATTGGGAGTGTGCCGACAGCTGGCCTTCGGTTCGAGGCATGACCTGTTCTTGAAGACTCAAACTAAGAGGTAAGAACTGACTTGGCGCGGGCTGGTCTGAAAAACCATTGTGGTCATGGCAGGAGGTTGCGCGTTCCAAGCCAACCCGCATATTGTTCAGCCGCACGTGCTGGCTGTACCACGAAAACTGAAAATCCGGCGAGGCACAGGTTCGCGCCTTGCCGGAGCAGAAGATTTAAAACATGAAGCCGGCTTCAAGAACGCCGCGAGGCTGGTTCACGCTCGTACCTGATGTGCCGAAAGTGAATCCGGGTGTCGAGTCCGTTGCGTGGACAATTGCAAGGTCGCCCCGCAGGAAGAACGCGTCCTTGCGATACGTCGGGGTCACAGTGAATCCGAAAGCTCCGCTGCCTGGACCATAGAGTAAGTTGACCGATCCACTTGCCAGGTTGCCGCTCGACTTGATGTATTCAGGCCGAACCGCCAGCGAAAACCCGCGTTTGAAATTGTAGGTGGCCAGAACGGCACCGCCCCTTGTGCTCGCGCCTTGGAAGATTCCAATGCTCGGGTTCGTGGCCACATCCGTGTACTGGAAATATGGCTGGATGACCCAGGCGCCTTTGGTGTAGCTGTAGATCAGGTTATAGATCTGTGAATTGTTCAGGGTCAGAGGTGTCGCGAGCGTGTTTTTTGCGTATGTCCCAGCATTTCCCATGCCTATAAACGACACGGAATTTGCGGCATTGAATGCCCAACTCGCCGATCCCGAGAGCCATGTGTAGCGGTTGGAATAGAAACCGTCATTCCAGCTGAATGCCGTGGTGAGTTTCTTGTGGGTCCAATTGAGTTGGACGCCGCGATTGACTGCGTTCTCCTGATTCCAGAGCAAGCCACGCTCTATATTCATGTTTTCGAAGCTGAACGTGTATTCGGCCCCGATCAACGTCGGCAACGCACCCACTTCTACGTTGAAATTCCCTTTGACAAATTTGACGTACCCTTGCGGAAACGGCCCGTAAATGTTTTTGACGGTGTCTGCCGTTGAAAGGTAAGGCACCCCGATTGCAGGCAGGTTATAGGCGCCGCCCTGTAAATAGAATTGCCACCAGCCGGTCGTCTTCTGCACAAACACTTGAGCATTGCTTATGTCCCAATGCGATGAGTCGTCACCTGTAACGTGGTTGCCTTCGGTCCAGCCAATGCCGCTCAAGATGCCTGTAACCGCTAGCTTTCCACCTTCCATCTCACGAGGTGGAGCAGTTTGCAGCGGCCCTGACATTGAGGGCATGGGCAGAGGTTGCGGGTCGGCCGGCTTGGTGTCGGGAGCGGGGCTTGCAGCCGGCGCGGAACTCGGCGCAGCTTGGGGGCTTGAGGGAGCATCCTGCGCAAGAGACGGAAGCGCCACAAGCGCTAGAACCAAGAAGGGGAGGAAACGTAGAAATCGATTACGCAAAGTTAATCTCCTTTTTTCGAAAGCTTGACCACTGAGCGAACTGATCTTGCGCTTCAGCGTAGGCGTGCTCTTGATGATTTGACCTTCGCCCCGGCGCCACGTGTGTCGTGACTAGTGGTTGAAAGTTATTGCGTTCTCCGAGGAGTGTCCAATTGATTGTTTTTTTTGCTGCGATTAGAGAAATTTTGAAAAGAGAAATCTATCGAGGTGATAAGAAAATTTCTCTACGCGATGAAAACAAAGAGCAAGGGAAGATGGATGGCTGTCAGCTTCTAACGAATCATGAATTTGGCTCATCTGGTTTGTGGATGCGCAATTGTGTGCGGCTCATCAGTAAGAAGTCACAATCCATGCGCGGAGAGTACGAGCTGCGGACGCGGAAGCTGTTGCGGGCGATGCCGGTTATATCTTCGCTTACCTTCGCTGTTGATGGTTTTTATGGATAGTCGGGCGTCGGCGGATGACCATAGTAAATTTGCAACTATATGAGTCTATTAAGTTTAGGTGAAATTACCACCGTGGTTCAATTCCCCTTTGGGTGGTTGTTCCGCTTCGTCATCGAGCCTATACTTGGTGCACTCTGGTAGGAATTCTCCGTCAGGTTCCGGGAAGGTAGGGCAGAGGTGTGTTTGGCTCTGCGAAGCTTTGCCCGGTATGCATAAACGCCTGCAAATCGCCCTGATGGCCACAGCTGTCGCGACCCTTTCTCTCACCTCCTACGCGCAAGCGGCGTCGCGCGCCTCAATTACGCCTGCCACGGATGACACCGGGCACAAGGTGTACGTAAACGACATGGTGGCGCCGTCCGCACCCCGCCAAACCTTCCGAACGCAGCAGAATCACCTTGCATTTTGGAGTACCGCTGAACGCCGTTGGAAAACCGTCCCACATGCGAATGTCAAAGCGGCGCAGTCTGCTGCGGCTGAGGTGGATCAATACTTAGGCAAATCGCAATTCACCCAAAACTCTTTGTCCTCTGCTGGGTTCAGCCAATTGGAGGTCAATGCCGCTATTGACAAGGCCGCTGCTCGCCACAATGTGGATGCGAATTTGGTGCGGGCCCTGGTGAAGGTCGAGTCCAATTTCAATCCAAACGCCGTATCACGCAAAGGGGCAATGGGACTGATGCAGCTGATGCCGCAGACGGCACGCCAGCTCAACTTAACGAACCCATTCAATCCCGAGCAGAACGTTGATGCCGGGGTGCGGCACCTGAAACAGTTGCTTGAAAGCTATGGCGGGGATGTGCGATTGAGTCTAGCCGCATACAACGCGGGATCCGGGGCGGTAGCGCGTAGCTCAGGAATTCCAAGGTACGCGGAGACACGGAACTACGTGAAGCGAATTACGGAGCTATATGGCGGAAGTCTTGGCAGCAGTTATATTTTCGGAGCCTCGCGCGAGCCTGTCAAAGTGCAACGGGATGCCCGGGGCGTGCTTTACATCAGCAACACGGATTAGCGGCATCTAAATCGTCGGTCATTAACCAGGTTCAAGCAGCAAACAGTCTTCCAGGGACAAGAACACGGGTCGCGAATTGAATAGCGTTGATTCCAGACAGAGCGCCTCGCGCGCGAGTGGAATTCTGTGCGAACGCCAGCTTAGTTCGGTGATCGCTGCCGTGCTTTGTGTTCTGATGGCGAGCGCTCCTGCGCAGGCAAGAATCCACCGTTCACAGTCGTGGGCTGAAATCCAGTACGACCGGGCGGAGTCGCAACGCGAAGCTCTCTTGGGTCAGCCCGAGCAGGCCCGCACTCGTGAGCAATACGAAAGTGCAATCGCCGCGTATCGCCGCATCGTTCTCGAAGCCCCCATTTCAACCAAAGCTGACGGCAGTGCCTTCGAAGTTGCTGAACTGACGGCGCAAATGGGTCGCCGTTTCAAAGACGACAACGCGCTGTTCTCGGCCGTGCGCGAATACAAGTTCCTGCGAAGGGAATATCCCACAAGCAAACATCGCATTGAGGCGCTCCTTGCAATCGGCGTGATCTACAAGAACGACTTGGGCGACGTACCGGACGGGCAGGCTGCGCTGGAGGAATTAGTTCGTCAGTATCCGAACAGCCAGATCGGGCAAAAAGCTCGTGAAGAGCTGAGTTTGCTTGAGATTCCCGGTCCGGAACGGATAGCCACGAAAGAATCAGCCACCGCGAAATCTAAGGAACCAGGAAAGAAGGCTAAGGCAGAAGCCTCAGCCGATGCCAAGGACGGTGATCTGGTTCAGGTGACCGCAGTGGAACATTGGTCGACTCCTGACTACACGCGGGTGGTAGTCGATTTGGAACAGGATGTGGAGTTTGAATCGCAACGAATCGATAATCCGGACCGGATATTCTTTGACCTGAAAAACGCGTCTCTGCCCTCAGCCTTGAAGGGAAAAAGTTTCGACGTTGACGATGGGCTGGTGAAAAAAATTCGCGTGGCACAATTCCAGCCGGGAAAGCCGCGAATCGTAATCGAGACCTCAGCCGATGCCACATACAATGCGTCACTGTTATTGAATCCACCTCGTCTGATCATTGACGTTCACAGCGATGACGTACGCGCCATCGACGCAAGCCGGAAACAGACGATGCCGACAAACTCCGCGAAAATGGAAGCTGTTGCGGCCGACTCGAACGCCATTAAGATGACTCCCGCGGCGGAGAAAACAGTTACTGCGGCCAGTGGGGGGCTTCCGAAAAAAGTAGTCGTCGAAGCAGACGAAGATGATCCCGCAACTGACGATTCCGACCCGCCTCCGACGAAGGCAAGTCCGAGAACTGCAAAAGCGGTCGTACAGACGAAGGCAACGAGGCATCAAACGGCTTCAATCAGTTCGACACGAGAAGCGCAACCCACCTCGAGCGGTGACCGGTCCTTGATCCGGGCGTTGGGATTGAAGATCGGCAAGATTGTGATTGATCCCGGACACGGCGGGCACGACACCGGCACAATCGGACCTAACGGTTTGCTGGAGAAAGACCTGGTGCTCGACGTAAGCAAGCGTCTCGGCAAACTTCTAGAAGCTCGCCTAGGAGCTGAGGTCGTATTCACTCGCCGCGACGACACCTTCATTCCTCTCGAAACGCGGACGTCCATTGCTAATCAGGAGCAGGCCGATTTGTTTGTTTCTGTCCATGCGAATTCGAGCCATGATCCCGATGCGCGCGGAGTCGAGACTTATTATCTGAATTTCACATCTTCGCCGGAGGCTTTGGATGTAGCAGCACGCGAAAACGCCGCATCAGACAAAGACATCCACGAGCTTCAAGACCTGGTCAAGAAGATCGCGCTGAAAGAGAAGATCGAAGAGTCGAGGGAGTTTGCTTCAGATGTGCAGCAGTCTCTGCACAGCGGACTGGCCGCGAAGAACGCCGGAATCCGCGATCGGGGTGTTAAGAAGGCGCCGTTCGTGGTACTCATAGGGGCAAACATGCCTTCGATTCTGGCGGAGATTTCTTTCATCAGTAATCCCGGTGATGAAAAAAAACTCAAGGGCCCTGAGTATCGACAGCGCATCGCCGAATCCCTTTATCGCGGCATCTCGCGATATGTGAATGGCCTTGGCGGTGTGAAAGTGGCAAGCCGAATCGAGAAGGCATCAGCCGACTAAATGGATGACACGGTAGATGCTTCAGTTCGCGCAAGCCCAGGAACGGGCCAAGAAATCCGTGCGACAACTGAGAGCCTTCATCGCTCGCCTGGGGGCGGCCGTTCTAGCCGTGCCGGTAGTCTTGATGATTCACGAGTTCGGGCATCTTCTGATGGCGATCATTCTCGGCTTTCACAATGTTCGGCTGCACTATGAGTCAGTCAGTTATGCGGATCAGAATCGCTTTTGGGAATTGATTCAATCCGGAGCCAAGGCCCAAGCGGCCGCTGTTTCGCCATTTTGGAAGGTCGCGGTAATGGAAATCGCTGGCCCGTTGCCTCGATGGCGACACTGTTCATCGCGGCCCGATGGGTTCGGCGCTTTTGGATCGCTACCGTAATCGGAGTTGTCGCTACTTGGCATTTCATTGCACCGTTACTGTTCGTTTGGGTGAATTTTCGGCTTGCCAGGCACGGCATAGCTCCTATGCAACATTGGGGGATGGACGAATTTGACTTCCAGATGCTCACAGGTGTGTCCGTCAGAACGACGCTATTCATCGAACTTGGACTGATCAGCATTGGGCTTATCATAATGGGCCGCGCGATGGAGAAGGGAATCCGGGTCGCGTCGTGGATGGCCTTGGTATGCGGCATGTCCATCGGCGTACCTCTTTATTACGACATCGGTCCGCACATCCTACCGTGAACTGATCTTGGAATTACGAACTTCAACGCTGTGCCTGGAAACTTTCCCTTCCGCTCTGTACTCTAATTGAGAGGCCTTCGTGTCCACTGCATGAGAATTCTCAGTCTTATTGCTCCTTTCGCTTTACTCTTCTTAGCGGTGTCGCTGTCCGCGCAACACGAGAAACCGACTGTCTCCTATTCAGCAATTCTGCCCCCTGCGTTCGGCGGATGGCATGTTTCACACTCGCAAGCCAGCAAGGATCCGGCAGTAGCAGATCCCGCGAATGCGGCCGTGCTCAAAGAGTATGGTTTCACCGACATCACGACCGCAACCTACACTCGTGATGACGGGCGACAACTCACGCTGAAAGCGGCACGTTTTGAGGATGCCAGCGGCGCATTCGGCGCATATACGTTCTATCGAACCGCCGAAATGCATAGCGAAGAAATTGGGGATCAGGGATCGTCCCTCAGCCAGCGGGTCTTGTTTTTTCGCGGCAAAGTCCTGGTGGACGCGGTGTTCCAAAAGCTGTCAGGAATGTCTGCAGCGGAGTTAAGAGAACTCGCGGACAGCCTGCCAAAGACTCCAGGTACTGAGGCGAAGTTGCCTGATCTTCCGGGATATCTCCCGAAGGGATCGTATATAGCGAACACCGCGAAATATATCATCGGCCCATTGGCTCTTGAAAAAATTGATGCGCCACTTACAGCGCAATATGTGGACTTCAGCAAAGGGGCGGAAGTTGTGCTCGCAGACTACAGCGTTTCGAACAATGCCGGCAAGCTCATGCTGATCGGCTATCCGACGGCACAGATCGCTGCCAGCGAGCTTGCGAGGATTGAATCGGCGCAACAGGTTCACCAACTCCAGGAGGAGCCTCTCGCCAAGCGGCGCACGGGTCGAATCATCGTATTGGCCGACGGGAGCCTTGGTGCAGACGCTGCCAAATCTCTGGTTTCGGCGGTGAACTATGACACGGATGTGACCTGGAATCAGAATACGTATCACAATCCGCGCGACAATGTGGGACGTGTGGTGCTTGGCGCCATTCTGCTTGCTGCGGTCATAATGGGGCTCTTGCTCGCCAGCAGTGCCGCCTTCGTGGGCTTCCGTCTGACTGTGAAACGGCTTTTGCCCGGCAAAGTGTTCGATCGCCCGGAACAGGTCGAGATCATCGCCCTGAATCTCTCCGATCCGTCCCCGCAGGGCCATGAATCGGGCGTAAACTCCTCAATTAAAGCCGGTTGAGTCCACGTCAGGCACGTTCGTCTCAATTTGAGGCAAACCCGGAGTTCAGTTAGGCTATGTACAATCCACTGAAAACAATACACTTATTTCCTAAAAAGTTTCTTGACACCCCCGTCCCCGGCTCATAAGATTTCGCCAGAAAGTTTTGACGGCATAAACCTCCGTTGGAACTATTCTCCCTTGAAAAGAAGAGGCCGCCCTGTTGCCGGGTGGCCTTTTCGTTTGCAACCGAACTAATTGCCTGAAGAAGACGTAATCTGATTCATGCGAACGGGAGGGAAACCATGTTCTGTGATCAGTGCGGCGAAAAGTTGCAAGCGAATCAGAGCTTTTGCAGTCGCTGTGGCAGGGAGGTGATTGGCGTGATACCCGGCTACCCGCGCCGGAGCCGAGTCCAGGAACATGTGCGGCTGCTGGCGATTCTTTGGTTCGCTCTTTCCGCCTTGCATGTGCTTGGTGGCGTCATTCTTGTGATTCTTGCTAACACCTTATTTCTTCATCTGCACGACATGGGCGCTCCGGAGGCGCCGACTGCGTTCCTGCATCCTCTACTCACTTTTGTAGGCTTCTTTATTTTGGCCAAGGCCGCTGCTGGATTTGCGGCAGGTTGGGGACTCCTGCAGCGGGAGCCCTGGGCGCGAGTGCTCGCGCTGATTCTTGCTTTCCTCGATCTGATCAACGTTCCTTTGGGGACCGCGCTGGGCGTATACACACTATGGGTGCTTTTGCCCGCACAGTCGGAAGAGGACTACGAAAAATACCTCGGCGCCGCCGCGTAGTTCCAGGGCGGCGAAGTGATATACTTCGCGCCGTTGTTCTACTCCAGTCCCGCGCTCGACCCCTGATTTCAGGGCGCGGGACTTCCTCCAATCGAAAATCGGAGATACCACGAAATGCAGACCTAACGTGATCTTTATCTGATAGAGACTCTGGTTTCTTTACGCGTGTCTTACGTCCATTTAAAATCAGAACAAGCCGACGTAGCTCAGTTGGTAGAGCAGCCGATTCGTAAACGCTCATCTCTCCCGCCTTTTCAAGCACTTTTGTGACACGAGCAGACCTTAGACGACCCATGAGAATCATTGAGTTACGGATTCGTGGGATGCACGTATCCTAGGCAACACTCGCCGATGCATCGGTTACCCCACGTCACGAAAGTGGCATTGCCTGGGCACGGTGACACAGTAGAATTCAGACCGCATCAAGAGAAGTTTACCCACGCGGTGAACTCGCCAACCGAGGGGCAGGGTTTCGATCTCCACGGTGGTTGCCTCTAGGCAGATGCGGCGGCAGAACCGCAAAGGAAAATCCATTGAACTCGTTACAGGAAAAGCCAGTCACGCCTGACGTTCTCGTCTCCAATGAGGGAACCGTCTTCCTGTTTAACCCGCTCACAGCGAGGGCAAAAGAATGGATGGTCTACAACGTTCAGCCCGACGCACCGTGGTTCGGCACCACACTGGTCGTCGAGCATCGCTTCGCGTGGGGGCTGGGCTGGCACAGGGAATGAAGGATGCTGGGCTGGTGCTCCAATCAAACGGCTAGCCCAGATCACAGTGACCCGATGCACGAATCGGCCGATTGTCCGTGCGACTTCTGTCGTGAGGTACGCGAGGAGATTGCCACGGGTCGAGACTCCCATCTGCGTCGGTGACCCGACCTGCGGGTCTTCGTCAGCTACGGGTTTGATTTCGACGTTGTAACCGAAACGCTCAGCTATGCCATTCGCCCACGACCTGAACTGCTCGCGGCTCCACTCGAAGCATTTTGAACTTTGTGTTGTATTCCGCATTCCGAGTGGTTCGTCCAAATGCTCAATGACCTCGACCACGGCGGCAGCGTCGAATCCATTAAGCCGCTTATCGCGATACATGAGCGAACCCTGAATCAGCTTCACTCGCTCTTTCTGCTTCGTCGGCATGGTATCCAGGCGAGCGATAAGACACGTCCACCCCAACAATCTCTTCAAATTGCCTATTCTTCAGCAGTTCGCGAATCAGCTTCCCCTCGCCGCAGCCGAGGTCGAGAACACGCTTTGCTCCGCTCGCTTTCAGTTCCGACAAGACCTGCTGTAGCCGGACATCATTGAGTCGAATGGGAGCCTCAATCGCTAACTCCTGTTGTTCCTCCTTTTCCTGTTCCTCATCAGGGTCGGTTGCATCCTCTTCCGTGAGCCGCGCCAGTGCCTCCCGCGTGAGCTTGCGCTGACCGCGAAGGTAGCGGTTTACGATTGCCTCGCGCTCCGGATGCGACTGCAACCAGCCTTCGCCTCGCCGGAGCAGTTTGTCGATTTCGTCCTTCCGACCCAATAGTGCTTGTCGGCATCGAGCACAGGGATGAGCACGTGCAGGTGCGCTAGCAAATTCTGAAGCGTGATTTCTTGCGCCAACTCGACCGTGTAGTACGGCCCTTCTCCCCACTCCGGGAATTTTTCGTCGAGCGGATGGTGCTCAGCCGAGACTCGGTATTCGAGGGGCTCAAATAAGCGACGTAGAAATTCTTCACCGCCCCGGCACGGCAACGCAATAATTCGGGCAGTGAGCGGCAGCGGTTCGTCCACAAGGTGCGGCCGACCTTTGCTGCTGCCGCCTAGAGCCGACGCAAACACGCGTGCTATGGCAACGCTCATGAAGGATGAAGCAACATACGGGCGGTCATTAACGTACTGCTCCAGCAACCCGCCCTCGCCTGCCGGGCCGCGCCGTGTGCGCACGAGTCCCACCGGGTCAATATCCAGCAGAAGCGCGGCAGTGCAACGGGCGTCGGTCGCTTCGGGGTAGAAAAACGCGAGCCTTGCCGAACGAGAGTTCGAACGACTGCACCCGGCTTGGGTTCTTGTGCAGCAGATAGCCCAAATCCGTACCTGGTGGTTTCGTGTTGGTGATGGTCAGCAGCATTGCGGTGAATCAGTCATTATGCCTGAGATGAATTGTAGAGAGCAGCATGGCGGCATACGACTTCTGTAATCTTCGCGCACAACAAATGCGCAGGTATCCTGTTTCTATTCAATTTCTTTTTTGCTGAGTTGCCCATCATGAATTTACTCTCAGGTGTTCTGTCCTCGCTCCTCCTTCGTAGGTGGACACCCTTGATTGTCTCTGCTCTTGCAATTACAGCGATTTCTGCGCGAGCTTTCGAAACTGAAAAATCACGCAGCAAACGCGCCGAGCTAAAGAAGCAAAAGGAACTTAGGGTTCTGACCGACAAGATTTCGGTTTACGCCCGCGAAGTTCACCAGCGATTTCCGACCGGAGACGTTGTGGTGAGCGAGAGCGATTTGGCGGAACAATTGCGGAAGCGACCTGAAGCTGTGGTCACCGCGCTCAATCTGCTGCTGAATGAGCAAAAAGTCCAGCGGGCTCCGCTGAGTGGGTACTGGAAGCTAAATAGCTGAAGCAGGGTAAGGCGAAAGCCTATGCCGCTTTCTTCTTGTGTTCCCGGTTGTGCTTCCTCACAAACGAAAGCCCGCGCTTTAGCTCCGCGCTGAGGTCTGTTTCCTTGCCGGCGATTTGGACAAGCTCCCCGGCAGACTCCCGTCCTAGCCAGCCATTCAACTCCTCGCGAGACGACGCAACATATCGTCCTTGCTTTCGGGCAGGCATGCCTTCGGCCGCCCAGGGTTGCGCGACGGACACTCGCTGCCCGAGGAAGGCGGCGATTTGCTGCCAGCCTTTCAGCGCATCGGGCTTTTGTTTGGCTTTATTGCGTCTGGGCATGATAGAGGTACGATGCTTGCTCCCGCTGCTGGGTGGCTGCATCAGTTATGCGCCAACAATTTTTGTATGTTTCCTTCAACATTGTTCTTGTCAACGATTCCCACGTAGGTGGCTGCAATCTGCCCGTCGCGGTCTATGATGAAAGTGTCAGGCATGTTCCCGATGCCATACTCTTTTGCCGTGGAATCGTTACCGAGGACAATGCGGTACGGCATAGCCATGGCCTTTATGAATGGCTTTACCACCTTCCAGCCGTCCTCGTCCAAAGAAACTCCGATTACGCTGAGACCTTTGTCGCCGTACTTGCGCTCAAATTCTGAGAACCACGGAATTTCCTGTTTGCATCCGTGGCACCAAGTAGCCCAGAAGTCGAGCACGACGACCTTACCGCGATAGTCCTTGAGGCTTGCCAACTTTCCGATACTGTCTTCCAGGTTAAGCTCCGGCGCTGCTTTACGCGCTTTAGCGGGCTGGAGAGCCGCATTGACGCCCTGAGCAGCCGCAGTGTAAGTGTGCAGTGAAAACATGAGCAATGCCGCAGTACTCACGGCATAGATTCCCTTTAAATGTAAACCCATCGGTTTCTCCTTTGAAAAAGGTTTCTCATCGCACTACCCTGATGCAGCATTTTGCCTGTACCGCCTGAAACCCGTTGCGACCAAGTACAGCATGGGCCAGCAGGTCAGGAACAAAAGCATTCGCATCGCGTGCCTGTTGTCCCACAACCACTGCCTACCGGAAGAGCCCAAGAGCAATCCAAATCCGGGAATCTGTGGCAGCATCGTCAAGATGGTGATGGTCGCAGCGATGATAAGAACGGGGCGCAGTTTTGGACTCACCTTTGAACCTACCTTGCCTTGTCGCGCTCCCCATACAGCGGGCAGGGCAACGAGCGTGCACAGAACGATGTACGGAAAGATGACACGGTAAAAGGCGATGCCTGTTACGGGAGCGTTCGTATCGATGCTCGATGTGAGACCGGGCAAACCATACAGATACATCCACAGATGAATCACTCGTTGCGGTGCATTCGCGATTTGGAATATCCCAATCAGGAGAAGAAACGTAACTCGGGTTGTGGGCAGCAGTCGAGTTGATAGACAACCGAGCAAAAAACCTGTGCTCCAAGACCAGCAAGCAAGCATGAGGGAATTTATAGCTACTTGGGTTGCTACTTCGCCTAACACATACCAGAACCCAGCACTCTTGGTCAGTGCCCAATCCCAGTTGTTTGCATACATCCACGTGTAAACGCGAGCTTCGCCAACCATGGTTTGTGATATGACAGAAAGCAATAAGCCGAGCGGGAGAACGACACTTGCAAGTGTCAGCCATAGCCGCCCGTCTTTCCAGACCGTCACTTGTCTGCGAGCTAAGAGACCGAGCAAATCGCGGAGAGCCTCGCTACCGTTTTGCCCAGACTCAGCGAAATCGCCGAGGACCGCCTCGCGCTCTTCCTGCTGTAAAGCCGCAGAGAGATAGTGGACAAAACGCCAGCAGATAGCGGTTATCGATTTGTTGGTCTGTTCGTTGCCCACGAAACACCTTTGCTGACGCGAACTACTACATTGAAAAAGTCGCTTGCAGCTTGCATGCCGTTCGCTGTGACACTCACTAGGCGCTTGGAGCGCCCACCACGCTCAGACGTAGGCTGTCCCATCCACGTTTTGACAAAACCCTTAGACTCTAGACGGTCGAGAGTTGTGTAAAGGGCTCCAATCGAACACGCACGTCCCACAGATTTCTGAATTTCATTACGAATCGAAGCGCCGTAAGCTTTATCGCCCAATCGTGTGGCAGCCGTGAGGATTAGATATTCGAACTCACCTATCATTTCAACTACATTGTGATACATAAAAGGCAGCTTAGTCAATATGACGACAAATGCCTGGTGGGCAGAATTAGTGCTTCCGAACTATAAGTTTGACGATGCAGGCGGCTTCTCTAAATCCGGCTGCTGGGCTGCAAGCCCGGTTAGCTATACTGGTCAGCAATGGATGTTGAACGTGTCATTGACGAAATCGAGCAGCTAGAAGAAATGTGGGAAGCTGCGGATATCAGGCCACTCAGCGCAAGTGACATCTCTGCCGCCAACCGAAGGCACGACGAGATGCTGGCCCGCAGTCCATGGTTCCGGCTCTGGCAACAGTATGGCGTCTGTTGCCGAACTGAGGCTCCGGTACTCCGACTACCGGAATAACAGAGCTAACCTCCGCAGGAATTCAGATACTCCATTCTGAAAATGCTAACCGACTCCCCACCACGAAAGAACCGCGCAGGATTCCTCGAAAGTAACCGCACCAAAACGCCCGACCTGCCGCAGAACGGAAACCTACAAGCGATCGCAGGCCATATCGAATCCGCGATGGAAGAGGACAGCCTTCCAGATGTCTGCACAGCATGTGCAGAATTTCTGGCGACCGCCTCAGATTTCTACAACGTTCAAAGGTGCGGCATCCGTGTGCTTGCCGCGAGACCGCTGCGCGTCCGCGAGAATTACGCTACTGAACTCTTCGGCAACTATCAGCCCCAGACGATGCTCATCCGGGTATGGATGCGAACGGCGGTACTCGCCGCTGGCTAGCCATCTCGAACAACAGAATCCCTGTCGCGACCGCCGCGTTGATAGAATCGCAACCTCCGCGCATCGGGATTCGAACCACGAAATCGGCAGCCTCAAGCAGTTGGTCGGAGAGCCCGCGCTTCTCGCTTCCAATCGCTAGCACAGCGGGAAATTGGTATCGCAGGGCTTTGTAATCCATCAATCCGGCTGGCGATGAGGCCACAATCGCTACTCCATTCAACTTGGCCCAAGACGTAAATTCGCGGGGCGAGCACTTCACGAGCACCTGCGAAAACAGGGAACCCATGGTCGCCCGCACTGTCGCGGGGTCATGTGGGTCGCAATCAGGACTGAGAACGAAAATTCCCCTCGCTCCAGCGGCTTCGGCAGTCCGAATTATGGTGCCGAGATTTCCCCGGTGACTCGATTGACTCGACCGCGAGCGGGAGGGAGTTCGGTTCCACTCTCAGATTCGATATTGGAGCCCATTCCTGCCGAAGTACCGCGCCGATTCCTTGTGGTTCAGCGGCTAGTGTCAGGTCTCGATAGAGTTGATGTGAGAGCCGAATGCCCGGCATGCCGCATTTTCGGAGCCGACGTGCGAGCTTCTGCCCAAAAAGGATTGGACGGTACTGACGGTTCGAGGAAGACAGATTCGATTGGAGAATTGTGCTCGACTGCGCGGGCAAGATGCCGGACGCCTTCAATGATGTACAGACCAGTGCGGGAACGACCTTGGGGAGTTTGGAGCGAGCGGATGGCTAGAAACCGGGAATCGCGAGCGTCAGTAATGAGCGGGTACTTGTTTTCATGCATTGCCTCCGTGCGGCATCTGGAACCGCTGCCATTGTGGATTTAATTCCGGGCAGGATTCTAGCATGCTAGAACACGGCAACCGACTTCCATGGTTAACCATTGGCATACCAATCCGAATGAGCCGACCAGCGACTGCACGCGAGACACTGGGTCGTAGTCCACTGATGAAGACATTCGGAGCACACGCCTCCTGTGTCGAATGTGTTCCATGCATGCCCGCATGAGCAAGACCAGTGGTCGTCTTTGCGGGGAGACCAGCCGCAGAGTGGACAGCGGATGCGCGGCCCGGAGGTGTCGCCGCTCTTGTCGAGCGCGGGTTCGCGGTCGATTGTTACGGTGGAGGTGTCGTCAGCCATCCTCGATATTATGAAGCACATGAGCGTGCGAATTTACTTCATGACACCGGCCGACTGGCCGAGGTCTGTGCCATCTACGAGGAAGGCATTGCCACAGGCTTAGCAGCCCGTGGTGCAAGTTTGGATTCGTGAACAGAAAGTGTTGAGGTATCCACAGGCTTGGTTTGTAGAATCGGCGCATGGCGATGGGGACGCGCAAGCAGCGGGAGAAGCAAGAGGACATCTGGATCGCGCACAGCGAGTTGGCGTCGGCTCCGGGACACCCGTTTTATCAGCGCTTGAATGAGTTGCTGGAGGCCGAGGGCTTCGACCAGTTCGTCGAGCAGCGGTGCGCGAAGTTTTATGCGGAGAAGTACGGGCGTCCGTCGCTGACGCCTGGGATTTACTTTCGATCGTTGCTGATCGGGTATTTCGAGGGTATCGGGGCGGAGCGGGGGATTGCCTGGCGGCTGGCGGACTCGCTGGCGCTGCGGCGCTTTGTGGGCATTGCGCTGGACGAGTACACGCCGGACCACTCGACGATCTCGCGC
>Ga0209056_10003462_pt1 | contig 16825 bp, 9 predicted proteins | sample GraSoiAngelo_114_FD_185876 | JGI IMG/M metagenome (GOLD analysis project Ga0209056, IMG submission 185876) | Grasslands soil microbial communities from the Angelo Coastal Reserve, California, USA - 14_0903_13_40cm (SPAdes) (version 2) | ecosystem: Environmental > Terrestrial > Soil > Grasslands ... | reverse complement strand
TTATTGAACATCCGGTACTGCTTCACAGGACGAAAGGCGGTCACCACACCAAGGTAGGGTTTCGGAACGTAATCCCAGCACGCGCGGTCATTTGCTCGCCAGATCTGCGCCAGAACTCTTGATTCTGAAACGCCTGTTCGTGAGCCCTTGCCCAGCCTCGCGAACAGCATGCCTCGCCAGACCGGAATCCGGCTGCGGAGTGCCTCCGCCTTCTCCCAAAAGAACTTGGCCCTGCCATCTGACTCAAGGCTGAAGAAATTGGCTGCGTGGAACACGAACTTCTGGCACGCGTAGTAACTACGGCCCAAAAGCGAAGGCGGATGGATCGTAGACCAGTTGGACGTATCGAACAATGCTAAGAGGGCAACTTGCTCACCCTGTGCCTGGATCTGCTGCGCCACCTCGAAGGCAATGGTTCCACCTCCACAATAGCCGCCGAGAAAATACGGTCCATGCGGCCGCACTCTCTGTATTTCTTTGAGGTAGAGCGCCGCCATGTCCTCGATTTTAGATAGCGGCGGGCAGCTCCCATCCAATCCCTGAGACTGCAAGCCATAGAATGGTTGATCCGAACCCAGATTGCGGGAAAGATCGCGATAAATCAAAACGTTCCCCCCGGCACCATGAACGCAGAAAAAAGGAGGGCGCGACCCAGCCGGCTGGATCGCGACCAACGGCGACCAGCCAGAGGCAGGCGCGGTCTCGCGGCGGAGAATCCGCGCAAGCTCCTCGATCGTGGGCGCCTCGAAGAGTGTGGCAACCGGCAGTTTGATCTGGAATACCTTTTCAATATGAGCAAACAACTGAACAGCTAGGATTGAATCCCCGCCCAGATCGAAATAATTCTGGTCGACTCCGATGGGCTCGACCCCGAGAAGCTCTTGCCAAATACGCGTGAGCTGAGCCGTCGTGTCATCCCCGGCAACAGCAACAGGGGATGCTATCGCGTCAGCCACTTCTTCCGTTTGGTAGTTCGCTTCAGCTTTCATCCTGCCAATCTCCTGGGTAGTTATGGTGCGCCTGACTTAAATGGGGGGGAACCAGATCACTTCGCAGACGGGGCGTAACCAAATACAGCTTTCAACTCGAGGAATTCTTCAAGGCCGGCTTCGCCCCACTCCCGGCCGTTGCCAGACTGTTTGTAGCCTCCAAAGCAACCACCAAAATCGAGCCGTGCGCTGTTGATGTGTACGTTGCCTGATCGAATTCGTTTGGCAACCCGTCGGGCGCGATCCATGTCTTCCGAGGTCACGTAGCCTGACAGGCCGTAGGGCGTGTCGTTCGCGATCCGAACTGCATCGTCTTCGTCGTCGTAAGGAATGATGCAAAGAACCGGCCCGAAGATCTCGTCCTTCGCGATCATCATGTCGTTGCGAACATCCGAAAAGACCGTCGGCTTTACAAAGTAACCCTTGTTTACTGCGTCTGGACGGCCTGGACCACCCGTGATCAGGCTTGCACCTTCCTCAATACCGTTGCTGATCATGCGCTGGACCTTGTCAAACTGGACTTTGTTTGCGAGCGGGCCGAGATTGGTATCTTCGGCGAATGGATCACCGACGCTGGTAGCCTCGGCCACCACCTTCGCCACTTCAGCCGCCTCAGACATCTTGGATCGTGGAACTAGCATGCGAGTCGGCGCATTGCAGGATTGTCCCGTGTTGCGAAAGCACGCTTGCACGCCCTCTTTGACTGCGTTCTCAAGATCAGCATCATCCAGGATGATATTGGCCGACTTGCCGCCAAGCTCCTGCGTAACCCGCTTTACCGTAGGAGCCGCGGCTGAGGCCACCGCCACACCAGCTCTGGTCGAGCCAGTGAAGGACACCAGCGCTACGTCGGGATGCGAAGAAATCGCAGAGCCCACCGTCGGCCCATCGCCATTCACCAGATTGAACACCCCAGGCGGAAGAGCCGCTTCATCCAGAATCTGCGCGAATAGATAAGCGGACAGCGGCGCAACCTCACTCGGCTTCAAGACCATCGTGCACCCTGCTGCCAGCGCCGGCGCGACCTTGCAGGCAATCTGGTTCATCGGCCAGTTCCAGGGGGTGATGAGACCACACACTCCGATCGGCTCTTTTCGCATCAGGGTCGAACCTTTCAGTTCTTCGAACTTGAACTGGCCCAGCACCTTCACCATCTCTAGAAAATGCGCCAACCCGGCAGGAGCCTGCGCTGCGCGGGAAAGCGATATGGGGGCGCCCATTTCCAGCGAAATGGTTTCAGCCATCTCATTCATTCTTGATCGATAAACTTCGATGATCCGTCGCAGGAGTGCTGCCCGTTCGTGAACGGTTGTTTCTGCGTACGACTCGAGCGCCCGTTTGGCTGCGGCCACGGCCCTTTCGACATCGGCTGCACTGCCCAGCGAGATGGTCGCGATCGGCTGCTCGGTCGCGGGATTGAGGACGATGAAGTCGCGGGGGTTGGCCGGATTGACCCATTTGCCATCAATGTAGAAATAGCGGCAGTCCTTCACTCCGGCTCTCAGGTTCTCGGCCCGAAGACCAACAGAGCAGTCTGCATCCCGCACGCTTGAGCGATTGTGACTATGAGCTCCCAAGGTTCTCACTAGAGTTTTGAAGGATTGTTAGACACTCGCTGAGGTGCTGGCGGGAGTTGAGTCTGCTTGCTCACCCGGTGCTTCACCGAAGCGACGTGAGACGGCCTCCCTGGATCTCCCCAAAACCTTGTCGTATACACATAGCAGATTTGGAGCAGAATACTTCCACGCCATTTGGCTGTTCACGCGAAGCCGGCCAGATTCCCCCATCGATTGTCGAAGCCGCGGGCTCGCAATGAGAGTAGATAATTTCTTAGCAAAATCTTGCGCGTCGTTGGGCCTTGCGTATAGCGCGGCGCCTTCAGCGCTGCGCCGGGTTTCCAAAAGATCAAATGCAACAATCGGTTTGCCCAGGGCCATGTATTCCAGGATTTTTACGAATGTAGACCGGTTGTTGTAATCATTTGCCGGCTCGGGAGCCACACAGATATCGGCAGTGGATAGGTAACGAGCATACAGTTGAGCATCGCTGACCCAGCCGGCAAAACAGATTTTTTCGTCCACCTGTATCTCGCGAGAAAATTCCTTCATATTCTGCAAAGCGGCGCCATCGCCTATAACCACACAATAGAAGTCTTCTTGAGCAAGTATGTGGCGCAAATATTGCAGCGCGCGACACAGATAATCGACGCCGTCCTGGGAAGCGATCACACCGGCGTAGGCTATGATGGTCGAGGCTTTCTTCCGAAGTTCCGGATCAATCTCTTCCGTGCTCACGGTCTTCGGCTGCGGACCATTTCGCACGACCGTCAGCTTCGATTGCCGCAGCCCGCCACGCTGAAGCGCAACTTCTTTATATGACTCATTTGGGATTATCACGTGATCGGCCAGATGATAAGAAAGCTTTTCCAGCCAGAACAACAGCCCGCATATGAACCTGTTCTCGCCAAATTTCGCCACGTAAAGCTCCGGGCACAGATCGTGCTGGTCATAGATGATCAATTTTCCGAGAATTCTGTAAATGGCACATAACGGGACCAGGCAATCCGGAGGATTCGCGACATGGACCACATCAAAGCCTTCCCTCACCAGTACCAGCAGGCTAAGAGCCGCGATTGCCAGCAGTGCATAGCTATACTCAACCACGTGCCCGCCAAAATGCGGATGCCAGAAACGATAGATGCTTACTCCTTCTGCCACTTCATGCCACGGTTCGCTGCCTTTTGCGGGACAGATCACTGACACCTCATAGCCGTTTGCGGCCAAGGTTCTGGATTCATTCCGTACACGTGGATCAGACATATACGGAAAGTTCTCCACAACCATAAGAACCCGCACCGGCTTGCCAGTTGTCGTGCTCACCAGTAATTCCTCACCATGAATCGTTCCAATTTACTTTGCTCCACTTCGATGACCTGTTGATTAGAATCCGGAATGCATTCAGCTCACGCAGGCTGGCGTCTCGACCGCATACGCGATGCGGCCGTTGTTTTCGCTTGCATACGCTATGCGGGCCCGCTCATTGCCGTCCCCTTCAATCCGCAACCCGTGCCTGTCCTCAACCAGCTTCATCTCCGCCCTTTGTCTCCACCAGCGGTTCACTTCACCGGGGGTCGTTATCCAAAGTGCTCTTTCCTGCCTGAGATGTGCCAGATGGTTTAGCAGAGCCTCGTAAACCTTTCGTTCCCGATCGCCCCCGATGTAATCGGGATGCACGATGAAACTGATCAACCCGTGCTTTTCCATGATGAGATCCATCTGCGTCTTCCACAGATTGATCGAATAGTCATTCAGAATGTGGAAGAGCGTGTAATCCTGGGTTGTGGTGACTGGTAATTCCAAAATCTTTCCTACGAAATATGGCATGACCGTGCAACAACCGCCGCGCTGCGGATCCAAATGAGCGACATTCGGCACTGACATGTCATAGTCAAAATTTAAATCGTTAAACCATGATTGTTTTCGATACAGAACCGCGGCTCGAAACCCAATCGACCCAAATTGCTCCTTGTAAGCATGGATGCTCGCAACGCGCTCGAGGAATTGCTCTCTGTTGCTGAACAGCCGTCCGTCATGATTCAGATCGTGCACAACGATTTCAAATCCACGCTGCCGAATGGACTTCAAGAAATCAGAAGTGACTTCGTAGCGCTGCTCGGGAACGATCTCAAAGGCCGCCTTGATTCCGGACGCGTCGTCCATGTCCATCAGATGAGCGCATGAGTCCCGCCCCATGGCGGTTTCCACATCGTGTGTCATGATTGCACAACTGTTCGCTCCATCCGGCCAAAACCAGATAAAAGGAACCCGATCCGCCGACTGGGACCTGAGCGACAACAACATCACCTGCTCGAATATTTGATCCACAGTTCGGTCGACGGGCCACTGGGGAAACGGAAGCTGATCCCACCCTCTGAGACGCCATTTCTGAATATGCTTTCGGACGCCCACCGGCAGGAGCGGCCGGATCAAGTAATATGCTTTGGTCAGCGCTTGAGCCTTCAGCCCGTTGCCGTTGGTGTGCTCCCCCGAATACAACTCGTAACGTAGATTCTCAACAACCTGCCTTAAATCGAATGGCAGGTGTATGGTGTTGCCGTCGATGGTTGTGTCTTGCAGCGCGTCGCGAAGGATGCCGTTTGGAGAATCAGCCGGGGAATGTCCACTACATTTGCCGTAGCACACCGTATCCGGCCCAAGCCGAAAGAACCCGTTCGTCTCAGAGAGCGGTCCTCGCAACGCCAGCCGGGCGTAATGCTCTGGACAACGATAGTACCGGATCAGACAGTCGTTCATTGACTGTTGCTTCTTTTCCCTTTTTGACTGACCGTAGTTAGCGAAGCAGGTCACCGCGAATCGCCTTATCGATCCTTGCTCGCAGAGCCGTCGCTAAGTGCTCGACAAATGGTTCTATCAGCATTCCCGCAGGATAAACAGGCAGCGTGACGATCTCGTATTCTTTGAGCGCGAATTGATCCCAATACATGTCAGTTCGGTTGAATATTGAATACTGCTTCTTAGGACGGAAGTCGGTGACAACTCCGGGGTACGGCTTGGGGACATAGCTCATCTTGGCTTCATCGTTCGTCTTCCAGATTTGCGCGTCAAGCCGTGACTTCGAGTCGAATGAGCCCCGCTCATTCACCAGCCGCCCCAGGATTATGCCACGCCAGAGCCGAGATCTCTCCCGTAGGATTTCAACCTTTTCCCTGAAAAATCTGCCTTTGTTTTTCCAGTCAAGCAGTAAGAAGTTACCGGCGTGAAAAAGCAGCCTTTGCGCCTGGGAGTAAGCGGCATTCCAGGAAGAAGTCGCGCCCATATTCGACCAGTTGAGCGTATCAAACAACGCGAGCAGCGCAACCTCCTTCCCCTGACTTGTAAGCTGTTGGGCGATTTCGTAAGCAATGGTGCCTCCAAGGCAATAGCCCCCGATGAGATAGGGCCCTTCAGGCTGCACGCGGCGGATTTCGCTTATGTATAGGGCTGCCATATCTTCCACTGTGGTGAGACATTCAGCCGTGCCGTCCAAACCCTGTGCCTGCAAGCCGTAGAAGGGCTGGTCGGGGCCAAGGTGACGGCTAAGATCACGGTAGATGAGCACATTGCCGCTAGCTCCGTGGACACAGAACAACGGTGGCCGTGATCCGTTTGGCTGCATTTCCACCAGTGGAGACCAGCTATGCCGGACGTTTTCGCTGAGAACTCCGGCAAGTTGTTCCACAGTTTGTGCTTCGATAAGCGTAGCGAGTGGAAGTTTAATGCCGAACGCTTTTTCCATCCGGGCAAACAGCCGAACTGCAAGCAGCGAATTCCCCCCGATATCAAAAAAATTGTCGTCTACACTGATGCTGGGAACTCCTAAGACTTCTTGCCAGATATTGACCAGCCTTCTTTCCGTGTCGTTGCGAGGCACAACCCGCTGGCGAAGTACCTCAAAGTTTCCTTTGCCCACCGACGGAAGAGCCTTCCGGTCCAGCTTTCCATTTAAAGTGACCGGCAGTGCAGTCAGGCTGATAAAGCTTGCGGGAAGCATATATTCAGGAAGCCGCTTTCGAAGAGTGTCTCGCAAGGCTGTGGCATTGAAACGCTGCCTGTCTTCAGGCACAACGTATGCAATGAGGCGCTTGTTACCGGGCCTGTCTTCGCTGGCCACCACAACCGTGTCTCGAATGCCCGGGTACTCGCGTATCAGCGACTCCAACTCGCCGAGTTCGATGCGGTAGCCGCGGATTTTTACTTGGTAATCCATGCGGCCAAGATACTCGATAGCCCCCGATGGCAGCATGCGGCCGAGATCGCCGGTTCTATACAGCCGGGGGCCAGGTTCGCCGCTGAATGGATCTGGGATAAATTTCTGTGCTGTCAGCTCCGGACGATTCAGGTATCTTCTCGCAACGCCCGCTCCTCCGATGTACAACTCGCCAGTCATGCCAAATGACACAGGCTGCAAATCTTCGTCGAGCACGTAAATCTGAGTCTCGGAAATTGGCGGCCCGATGAGCACGGGCCCAGAGCCGTGCTCAATGTGAGCGCAGGAAGACCATATCGTCGTCTCCGTTGGCCCATACATGTTCCAAACCGAGCTGCCACATCGCACCAAGTCGTTCGCCAGCTTTCGTGAAAAGGCTTCACCACCGCAGAGTACCTTTAGCCGAGGATTTCCGTCCCATCCGGCTTCGAGAAGAAGCTTCCAAGTCACCGGAGTCGCTTGCATGACGGTCGCGTTACATGTCCTCAACAATTCCAGCAGTTGATTTCCGTCGGCAGCAATCTCGCGGCTTGCAATCACGACCCGGGCACCAACGCAAAGAGGCAGAAAAATCTCCAGAGCGGCTATGTCAAACGAGATGGTTGTAACTGCTACCAACGTGTCGCTTGGGTCGAGTCCCGGTGTCACACGCATGGACGTCAGAAAATTCGCCACCGACCGGTGCTCAATTTCGACTCCTTTCGGTTTTCCGGTTGACCCAGAGGTGAAAATCACATAGGCGAGATCCTCTGGAGCCGTGATTTCTCCTGGCTTTTCTGTGCTTTCCGCGGCGATCTCGTCCGCGTCCCTGTCGAGTTGCACGATTCTGGCTGCTCCAAAACTTCGGTTCCCGGTCAGAGATCTCTGGGATAAGACCACCGGAACTTGCGCATCGTTCAACATGAACGCCAGCCGATCCTGGGGGAACATTGGATCCATGGGTAAGTAAGCCGCTCCAGACTTGAGCGTTGCCAGCAGCGCAACAACCATCGCCAGACCACGCTCAAGGAACACAGCCACACAAGTGCCACTCCCCACCCCCATGGAACGCAAATAACTAGCGAGCTGATTCGCTCTCCGGTCCAGTTCCTGGTAGGTGAGGAAGTCATTATCAAAACTAACTGCAACATTTTCAGGCGTGACGCGCACTTGCGCTTCGATCAATTCATGCACGCACATGCTCGGCGAGGACTCTCTGTCTGTAGTTTGCACTCGGTCTAGCGGGAGCGGCGTTGAAAAATGGCTTTCCCTCGCCCGGGAACCGAGGAAGCGCCCAGCCAGGCGCATGACGCTATCGGACAGAGACGATGGACTGCGATCAGATTGAGACACGGCACTCTCCCATACGAACCATATACATGGAAAGTTGTAGTCGTTAACGCCCGCTTACGGGCATGGTGATACTTGCTGTCTTTCCCAGTCGGACTTTACTTTTGCAGGGGGAAGTTGCTCTGAACTGAACCTATGCATCTCTTGCATTTGGGTTTTGATCGCAGGCTGATGAGCGTGCGTTCTCTGACGCTCCTAAGTGCCTGCCAAGGTTCGCCTAGAAAGTCTCCGCGCTTGACCCGGCTTGCTCGCGCCCTGCAGTGTACCACTTTCATCCCTTTGCGGGTGGGTAGCCGGCCCAATTGACCATTTTGTTCCCGGAGTGCAGCTATGCGTTTGTCGAACGGTTATCGGGTTTCTCTAGTCCGCAGAAAATGAAAAAATCAGTGTTCTAGACCAAGGAACCGGGTTCCAGTGCACTTTGGGACTCCCGGCCCATTATCATTCGAAGTTGCGCGCTGAATATACTCAACAAAGACGAGGAGGCGCGGCGAGTGTCTTATCCTCTGACGCAAGCAGACCTCACTGCACAATGGCGCTGAGGCCCGTCGGGGCTGCGGGAGCCTGACTCGTACCTCCGCCACCCGCATAACAGTTGTCCGCGTTGAACGCTAATAGGCCACTTGTACCACCAGCGAGGCCGTGTAAAACATTCAGATAACAATTCCCAGCAGGAATTAGATAAGCATGTCCAGCAAGATTATTGCCCCCGGAAACGTCCGGCCCAATCGGTGGCCAAGGCGTCGACCCCCACCAATTGGGCTTCGCTGATATATAGAAAGAGGGTGGAAGGGACTGGCTCGCGGGAACCGGATTGGCATGCTGGCCTAGGCCACTCGGCACTTCGGAGCTGACAAAACGGGCAGCCCCGTTCACCGTATCGTAGTTGCCCCAGCGCATCAGGGTGCTTGTAACGAGATTGTCATTGGACAACGAGCCACTGCCGCAGTTACCGCCCCAGCCCAAAGCGTAAATAGAAGTCTCGCAGTTCCCTGAACTCGTGGGCGACGAGGTATAGTTGGTATGATAGCCGGGGGTTCCCAGAACGTTGCCGATGACGTTGTAGTAACGATTGAAATCGTTCAGGATGACTGCATTCGTCTGTAAAGTTTTCCCTCCGACACTACCTCCTGCGGGATCTCTGCCGTTCCAGTAGTTGCGAAAAGCGGTGGCGAAGTTCGACGTGCCATGGACGTTGTCGCTCGTCATGCCAATTCCCTGATTACCTTCCCACAAGACAAAGGCATCGCCCACCGAGTGTTGATAGGAACTAGCCTGCTGCCACTCGGGAGCACTCCCGACTGGTGTACCAGTATAATAATCGTCCACCGCGTAGTTGTAGGCTCCCACGCATCCAATACATCCTTCATTCATCATGGGGAAACCAATGTGCTGAAAAATGTTGTTTTCGATCAGATTATCCGCACCAACAAAAGTATCCGTCGCGTAATGATCTGATGTGGGCTTTGAACCATATAAATAGCTGTCTCGAACCGTGACGTGTGTGGTCTGATAGAGCCATATATGCTTCTGCGCAGCGTTAACGGAGCGAACGCCTTTAATCCAGTCATTGTAGCCATTTAGGATAAAAATCCCGTTAATGCAACAGGCTGAGTTGGGAGTGTTGTCCACTGTTAAGCTCTCAATGCCGTCCCCTTGGACCGGTAGGCCAGTGTCCCACCATGCCTGCGGGGACTTGCCGGAGCTAATGTTCGGCATGCGGATGCCAGGAGAGATGCCAACCGTCCACGGGCCATTGCCTGAAATGGAGGTCACCCTTACCGGCTCGACTTGGCCACGACCAGGGCGCCCGTTCGCCGAACTGCCTGACGTGCTGCAAACGCCCGAGGCGGAACAGACGTAAACCTGACCCGTGTCGCTGGAATCGTCCAACTGGTCAAGAAATATTTGGCTGCCCACCTGCAAGTTCGAGATGCTGCCTTTGGTGACACTCCCTAATGTTATCGACCTTGTCCCGACGGAGTAGCCACCAGTCCAAGTCGCGGCGTTACTGTAGTTTTGATCGCCGGCGTCTCCAGTATCGGCCGTCATCAAGCATATGTCCGCACCACTCCACCCGGCGCAGCCACCGCCTGCCGAGAAAACCAGAAACGTTTGATTCGCCCCAGCGCCACGCAGGGTGACATTCGACTTGTTGTCGAAGACGATACCGGAGGAAAGATTGTACGTCCCTGCGTTCAGAAACACGACTTGCCCGCCCGGACACGACGCAATTGCCGAGTTGATCTGGGCGGCCGTCGCACCCGGATTCAGCGTGGCGCATACGCTGGTGCGGTTGGGGATGCCTCCGATGACGCCTGCTTGACTCCAATCGATCGCACGGCTCGTATCCAGAATGCCAGACCAGAGCTGAGCATAGGAACATAGCGAGAGGCTAAGCAAGATAAGGGGAAATAGAAACAAACTCTTGTGTCTCATTTTACCTCGCTAACGCCCTTCTCGTTACGGGATTCTGGCCTTACGCGACGCGAATGCGCCTGGTCGGTGACCCCAAGAGGATCACATTTGGGCGTCCTGTTCAGCACTCTAGGCGATCAAAGGTGGTAAACGCAAGACACGGAAGTACATATTGAGACACAGAAGTACGTCATCGCCTCGTTGACCCGCCAGAACAGAAATCTTTCGGGATGCCCGTTCGGCACAACGCAGGGGCGTTGCAGGTCCAAGCACCTCTGGCTTCTATGCAGCAGCACTTTTAGTCACCTGTGCGACAAACGCGCACTCCACGCGCAGTCTACCGATGGATTCATTGCTTCTTTTGAGTGGCGCTCAGGGTCGATCAAAACTCCCAGACGCTTGCCCATCTAGGCGTTCCGCCGTGGGACGATGGGCGATTGGGCTAACTGGCTGTTGAGCTTGCGCGGCGCCAAGGACTTCCAGAGCTCTGACAACCGGCAGAATTCGCGCACCTGAGTTGACGGCGTATTGCACGACCTCTTCGAAAAATTCTGACGTGCATCCGAAGGGGGTAGGAGTATCCGAAATGTCGTGGGTGGCAAAAATCAGCCAGCCTCGACGTTGGCGGTTCCGGTCTATCACCTCCTTAACTGCCTGAATTTTGTGCGAACTTTTCTCTAAAAAATACGCGAACAACTGACTCAGGTCTGCAGTTCCGACATTGAGGGTCTGGCCGGTATTCCCGCGACAACATAAGAAATACTTAGCGACTGCGGCTTTTGTTAGCGGCCGAGGCGGGCAGATTGGGTAAGAGAAGGTCCTGAACGCAGCCCCAGCCACAAGCCTGCTGAGCGCTGTACGGTTTTGCAAGATCGACTCTTCAAACGCTCTCCTGTCTGTTTCCCAGGAGTGACAATGTGAAAATGTATGGCAACCCAATTCATGCCCCTGTTCCAAGAGCATCGTCAGGTCGCGTAAAACAAACATTTCACCGCTTGGCTCGCTCTTGCCCAAAAGTCCAAGCGAAACATAATAGGTTCCAGCGACGCCGAAGTGGTTCAGGATCGCACCTCCGGCCAGCAAAGCTGATCGCGGAAAATCATCAAAAGTAAATGAGATTAGAGGTCTCGTTGGGCTGATCACAAACGGTCTTCTGAATACCAGACTTGCAGCCTTTCGCTGGTAGTATTGCCGAAATCTGGATAAAATAGGCTTGGCCATTTAGCTAATCGAGCTTGCCGTGCGTGCTCGTCATCCCAAGTCCCTCGACAAGCATGCGGACCTCACGGACTCGCGAAATGAATCCTTTTGAGGTGGATCGAGGCTTGTTGGCGCCTGTGTATTCGCGCGCGAGGTTCGGAACCCGGCCCATGAAAGCATATCTGGCAACAACCTTGCGATCTGGTAAAGTGGTTCGCAGCCGCGGTGCAAGGAAACGACCACAGCAATGTACAGAGTTAGGAACAACAGGGACACCGTGCAGATGCGTGCTGAAGCTTCAACCGGCCCCGCCGCGACGGCCGAAGAATGGATTTGCTGGATGATTCTGGAACCGCACCCAGCAAATAGTGCTGCTAGAACATATTTCCAAACGGCGGCGAGTATGGGACTAATGCCAAGTTGTATTGGCCGTCCGGCATACCAGAGTGCGGGGAGCGTCAGGATCCAGAAGGATGCAGTCCAAGCTATAGCGATTCCCACAGGCCCCCAAGGCAGTGCTACGACAAACAACAGCAGTGTTACAGCAGCCTCTATGAACCCCCACCGCAACCAGCGGTCCGGCCTTCCGAGGGAAAGGTGAATCCAACCGTGGGTGTAATAGATCAGCATGATCCCAATGCCGGGCCCGAAGAAGGTGAAGATCCGGCCTGCCTCTTCCCACCGCGCTCCTAATAACAAACGAATCAGATCCTTGCCAACTAAGGTAAGGTCGGCGCTGATGGCCAAACCCACAAAGGCTATCACTGTCAGTGCATTCAAAAGATGCCGTTTGTACTGCGCAGGGTCCCGCTTTAAGCGGCTCAGGGCGGACACAGCAACCGAAGTCAGAGGTGACACAGATTGGCCTGCGGGAAGGGCAAAGAGATCATACGCCTTCTTGTAGAAGCCTAAAGAGTGCGCACCGAAGCGCCATCCCACAAGGAAGTTGTCCGTATTACGAGCGAAGTAGTCAAAGCTGAATCTTCCGTAGGTGTTTAACGCAAAGCAAACCATCGAGCCAGTTCCGTCTACCGGCCGTGGCCAATCCGGGATCCATTGACAACGGGCCCACGCTGCGATGGAAAGCGTGAGTGGCAGAACCACCGATCCCGAGACCAGTGCCCAGTATCCCAATCCCTGCCATGCTAGAACGATGGATACAGCTACCGAAACCGTGCGCGCTAGGATCTCGCAGGCGGCAACTGCCGGGAATTGCATGGCCCGCTTCAGCAGAGCGAGGTGGACAACTGACGCGCTGCTGATGAAGATCGTCACTGACATGCCGATCGCGATTGCGGCTACTCGAGGTTCGCCGTAAAATCTCGCAAGCAATGACCCTGCTAGCGCGAATCCTATCGTCAATAGGAAGCCAACACCTATATTGATCCAGAACAGGTTGCTCGCCAGGAAATGATCGATCTTTTCCCGCTGGAGAATGGCCTCGGTAAAGCCGTTCAGCCCGAAGTTCATAAGTAACAGGCTGAAGGTAGTAACCATTGCCACTAGACCAAAATCTGCAGGAGTCAGTAAACGCGCCAACGTCACAGTGGAGATGACCTGTATAGACAATCCCAATACGGAGGAAAATATCGTCACTCCAGCGCCTCGGATGGCAAGCCGAGGCACTTCGTCCGCAGCTATCCTAAACACGCCGTCTACATCGAAGGGCTTCAAGCTTCCTCCAGACAGGGAACCAGTTGTGAGCCCGCTTCACGCGATGCCAAAGCCCGCCCTTTTTTCTTGCTTCGTTCCCAGCCTCCCGGGACCGTTATCGTCGCCAACAGGAAAAAAATCCACACGGGGTGCATGATCCTAATCGATGACTCGGTGCAGTTGTAGGCTAGTGCAGTGACGAAATACGCCAGCCGGAGACCGCCCTCGTCCGGATCGCGTCGAAGTGCATTGAAGACTTTCTGGTAACCGGTTGTCACGAGGACGGCCAACAGGGCGATTCCTATCCACCCCAAATTCAAGAAGACCTCGATGTAGGCGTTGTGGGCCTCATTCGGGCGCCACCAATAAATACTCCATATCTTCTGAAGCCGCGGCCCCAGCCAGAAACTCTCGAACCCGGTTCCGAGCAGCGGGTTCGTAGTCATGCTCAGGACGAGATGCCAGATTTGAGTTCGACCGGTGAGCGTCGGATCTCTTCCCATCGTTTCCACGAGGCCGGTCCCAAGGCCTAGAAAGAGGGCACAGACGGAAACCGAAAGCATGGCCACCACCAGGAAGTGTAGACGCCACGGCTTTCGGGTGAGCGCAGGAATGTTCGTCACCATCACTAGCACACTTGCCATCAGAAAGCAGGAGATAGCTGTAACGGTATTTGCCATCCAAAAGAGCCATATCACCATAGCGAGAAGGGCGCCGTGAGCGATCAGGGAGCGCGGAATTGCCACGGCACGAGCTGGGAATTCAATCCAAATCTTGCTCCCCTTTCCGCGGAGGGCTTGCACAACGCGCCACGCGGACCCTAGTCCGAAGAGAAGACACACCCCCCCGAGCTCGTTCTTGCTGGATGCGACGCCCTTGTAAAATCCTCCGCCCCATTCACTCCACCCCCGCCCCAAGTCGGGGTAATACTTGATCAACAAGATCGACACAGGCACCAGAAGAAAACCCACGCGCGTCAGCAGCCGCTTAACTGCCACGAATGGATTGCGATCGGTCAAAACGATCAGAAGCATCGCAAGATCGCCTAAGGCCTTGACCCATCGCTTGAAAGACACATCCGTGTAGTCGGACCAGAGCGTACTTGCCCCGCAGTAGAGGAAAAAGATGAGGATCGGTACGTTGGCTCGGAGCAGAGCGCCCACACTTCGCCTCCTTCCGAGAAGCACGACGATGCCGAGCGCCAGAAGCATCGTAAGCAGGAAACGGTCGAGGGGACTGCCGTCAAGAAGCTGATCGGCAGAGTCGATGGGTGCGCCCCCATTCACGACTCCCATCGCCGCCAGCCACTCGCCCATCATTCGCGACGCGGCAACTGCCAGCCACACTACAGGAATCCAAAGAGCCTTAGAAGTATGGGCGTTCCCATCTCGATCGAGCACGAAAAGCCCTGCAATTCCGAGAGCGACGGTGACAGTGGCAGTGTGCGAAGTCATTTACTTTTCCAACACCAGGGGTTTCTGGCAGATGGCCACTGGTTTATCTCGAGTCCAGGAAAAGGCGGTGCAGGAGTTCCAGTGTAAGCACCTTGTGGATCGCCGTCGTGTAGTTCCGGTCTCCATTGAGATGGCCTCGCACGACAGCTTCGATCCCGTTCCCCTGGAGATACGGTCGCGATAGCGTTCTCTGGTCGAGGAGCATTTCCCGCACGTATCCGGAGAGGGTATCGCGGTACCAAATTCTGAAATGTGCGAATTTGTGCCTGCCAAGGAAAAAGCGCTCAAGATGCAAAGGGAAAAGACGATGGTCGATTCGCGCCATCCACTGGGGCATGCCGCCGTCGTAAGCGTATTCGGCTTTGAACAGGAACTCCAGTACATATCGCGATATCATCGTGGAGACTCGCCCGCCGTTTGCACTGATGCCGCGGTCAGTCCGAATCCGTCGAAGAAGCTGCTGTCCGTCCCCGATCAGCCGGAGGCAAACATCGTTGTTCGCACAGGCTGATTCCGGCGCACGGAATACCATCCGGACAAAGTCATTATCGAGATACGGCGTGCGGAGGGAAAGTTGTGTTTCTTCGAGCGTCAGCAGGCCAAAATGATGCCAAGGAGCCTGCCGAAAGACGGCAAACGAAAGCGGATGGTCTTCAAGCAACCCAGCGTACGTCGATTCCGCTTGACGGATACAGTCCAGAAATTCGGCGCTAAACAAGCCTGGTAACGGATCAGATGGCTTGAATGCCCGCACACGACGGAGCACCTCTCCGCCATAGTTTCCCGTCATTCTCACGGGCGCGATCTCTCGCGCGCGCTCGTTCAAGTAGAGGTCGGTAGAGTGGTTCACGGAAGCGTTTCCGTCGCTGAGATATACGGAACGCTCGGCGTAATGCGGAAAGCGCGACAGAAACTCCTGCCCTACGGGAATCACCTGGTGGTTCTGCCTGCAGACCCGGGCCACTTGCCGCGCGATGACCACGTCCTGACTGTCGCGGAACCCGCCGCCGAAGGAGTAGCAGGGAAGAGATTCCGGAGGGGATTTTCGCCATGCCATGATCAGGCGGGTGTCCAGTCCTCCAGTCAAGGACATGGCGATCTGCTCTCGGCCATTGAAGTACCGAGGGAGGTTCTCGGATAAAATCTTCCGGAGTTCATGATAATAAGACTCCGGATCCAGTGGAGCTTGGTCCTCCCAATCTCGCGGCTGAAAATAGCTGCCTTTCTGAACGATTGAACTGCCCCGAAACACCCAAGCGGCGGCGGACGGTAGCAGGTGCACACCCGCGAAGAGTGTCCTATTCTCCAACACACAGCCGCAGGAGACGAACTCGGCCAGGCCACGTGCGTCCGCCGTCCGAAGTTCGGGACGAACGGCGAGGATTGCCTTGGCTTCCGCGGCGAAATAGAAGGCTTGTTTCGACTGGTGATAATAGATTCGCCGCATCCCATACCGATCATTGAAGAGCATGGCGGTTCCGCGAGTCTTGTCTGTAAGGAGTCCGTGGAACCTTCCGTTCAGACTCGACGGAAAAGCGGGGTCCTCCTCGTAGAGATGGACGAGATAAGAGGCCTGGTTTTCTTCGAATTCATGTCCTCGCTCCTTGAGTCGGCGAGCGGTTCCAGGCTCGGGGTATTCCTCACCAGAGAAGATGAGAACGACATTCCCATACTCATTGCAGAGCGGCATTCCATCGCAGAACGAGTCCTTCCTCGCAATCCACCCCGCATATATCCCCAGAGACTCGTCAATCCAGGTTCCCGTCCGGTAAAGGGACTCGTGATAAAGCGTTGCGACCATCTGCAGCAGTTGCGGCTCCGCCTGTTCGCGTGGCATTTCGGTGATGAGTCCAACGATCCCCGGCATAATATCTATCTGCTTACGATGCCCCTGTAACAGGCCGCAACTTCACGTTGTGCCACGCACTCCGAAGTTCCCGCAGTCTATATGCAACGGATTCGGGAAGGCGATCAACAAGCCTATGGTGCAGACCGAACCGTAGAGCAGCCCCGCCG
>Ga0209056_10003459_pt1 | contig 16828 bp, 14 predicted proteins | sample GraSoiAngelo_114_FD_185876 | JGI IMG/M metagenome (GOLD analysis project Ga0209056, IMG submission 185876) | Grasslands soil microbial communities from the Angelo Coastal Reserve, California, USA - 14_0903_13_40cm (SPAdes) (version 2) | ecosystem: Environmental > Terrestrial > Soil > Grasslands... | reverse complement strand
CTCCGCAGCCGCCCGGTTCAGTCCTGCCGCTGTTCACCCATCTCGGGCTGGCGGATAGCGCGCTGCACGCCAAGCCTGCGCTGGCAGTCTGGGATATGGTGTTTCGCCGGCCGCATCAGTAACAGCTGACCTGCAAAAACCCGTCACCGATCTGCGTGATGAGAGCCTTAGCGGTGAGTCAGAGCGATCACCGTGACCACCGTCGCGAGGCTTGTGACGAGGATACCGGCGATCCGCCACTTCGATTCCGGATCGCGTTGGCCCGGCACTTGAATGCGATCACCAGCGCGGATGCCAAGGTCGTCCAGTGTCGCGCCCCGCGCGATCTCGGTCTGGAGCTGGTTGCCGCTCCAGAGCGAGGAGTTGCCACGCAGGATGCTCAGCCGATCGACACGGGCATCTTTGGTGGCGCCGCCCGCGAGCATCAGCGCGTCCGCCAGCACCAAGTCGGTGGGTACGGCATAGTATCCCGGCCGGATCACCTCGCCGACGACGGAGACGCGAATCAGGGCGCGCGCTTGCACCACGGGATCCTTGATATAGCGGCCCAGCTCGCGGGTCAGATGGGCCTCGAGGTCAGAGCGGCGCACTCCGGCGAGTGAGATTTCGCCGATCGCGGGAAGGCGCAGAGCTGGCCCCGCCACCACCGTGAAAGTGTCCGTCAAGGCCGAGTCCCCCTCCACGTGGAGCAGGATGCGATCCCCAACCTGGAACGCCGTCGCGGGCGTTTGGGCACCCGCCTGCGCCACTCCCACCGCGCCAGTGGCAAGCAGAGCGGCTGCGACGCTCAGTGACAGCCCTTTGAGTCGGCGCCTGGTGCGGTGCGGAGCGTTCGCGTTGACCACTAGATGACTCGCGGACCCGAGGCGTGTTGGCCGTCGCTCTCTTCCACGGCCTCGTAGCCGGGCAGATAGTAGGAGTAGTACGCGTAGTAACCGTAGGCGGCACCGCGTGGCACGTCGTTCAACACGGCACCCAGCAAGCGGACCGGCAGACGGTCCAACACTTCGAGCTTGGCCCCCGCGATGTCTCGATGGCTGTGCCCGGTCCGCAACACGAGTAGCAGCGAGCCCGTCACCGTTCCCAGGATGAACGGATCGACTCCGGCGGTGAGCGGCGGGCTGTCGACCAGGATCACGTCATAGCGCCCGCGCAATTCGGCGAGGAGCTTGGCCATCGCCGGCGATCCCAGGACCTCTGGAGCCCGCTGCGTACGCGTGCCACAGCCGATGACTGAAAGCCGTGGGTAGGGCGTCGCCTGCACGATCTGGTCGTGCCCGATCTCCCCAAGGAGGAAATCGACCAGGCCAGGCTGTCGGTTGGCCTTGAATCGGCGGTGCAGCACGCCACGCCGGATGTCCCCGTCCACGAGGAGCGTCCGATGGCCGCCGTCCGCGAAGGCGAGCGCGAGATTCGCCGACAGGAATGATTTCCCGTCGCTCGGGCCGGGGCTCGTGACCGTAACGAGCAACGGTCCCGCGGGACCGTACGCGTGGATAAGGTTGAGGCGCAAGCCACGCAGGGCTTCGACGACTTCGGCGGGTTCTTTGGTGCGCAGATGCGGCACCGCGCCGAGGATCGGTACTCCGAGGTCGCGCGACACCTGCTCCGGGTACCGCACTCTGGTGTCCGCGCGATCGAGGATGATCGCCCCCGCCATACCCAGCCCGAGGCCGGCCAGGAGTCCCATGAGGAGGAGGCGTGGCACCGTATTCTTGGCCGGTCGCTGCGGTACGATTGCCGGGTCGAGAACCCGGACATCCGGAACGGTGGCTTCCGCGGCGAGCCGGGCCTGATCGTAGCGCTCCTGGAGCGCGGTGAACGTCTGCTCCTTCAGCTGGGCGTTCCGATGCAGTCGGGCCTCCTCAATAGTCCGGCCGGGAATCTGGCGCAGATCGTTGGACGCAGCGTCCACCTGTCTGCCCAGTTCCGACTCCCTTGCCGCCAGCTGCGACGCAAGCGCGCGCGCGAGCGTCGGGATAGTCCGCTGCTGGAGCTCCGCGATCTCGGCAGCAAGGTGCTGTAACGGCGGATAGGCCTCGGAGTAGTGGTATCGGTAGGCGCGCAACTGCGCCTGCTTGTCGCTCAACTCCTTGAGGGCGTTCGACAATTCGGGCGCATGCGTCACCGACACGATGACGGACAACGCCTCCGTCGGCAACTCCGCCTTCCCCCCCCCTTGCGCCAGCAAGCGTTCGAGCGCGTCGCGGTCCCGACGCAGCTGGTCGCGCTCAACCTGCATCTCGAAGAAACTCGCGCGGACCGGGTCGCGGGTCTCGGCCGTGGCACCCGGCCCCGCCGCTCGATCCGATGGCAACGTGATGGTGCGCGTGCGGAATCTCTCGAGCGCGGTTTCGGCAGCGTCGAGGTTCTGCTGCGCGCTGGTCAACTGGTCTTCGAGGATCTTCGTCAGCTCCGTGAGCTTTTCGCGCTTCAGTTGGGCCGCCACCTCCACGTAGCGCTGCGTCACCGCGTTCAGAATGTTGGAAATCAGGACCGGGTTCGTACCCCGCAGCTCCAGCGCCAGGAAGTTGCCGTTCAAGTCCATGCGGACGTCCAGCTCCTCGCTGAGCGACAGGGCGGCGTCGCGCGGCAACACCAGGGAGAACTCGATGGTGTGGCCGGGCGCCAAGATCTCGGGCGCGGGAACCCAGCGGAAGCCCAGCCGGCTCCCCACCGAGTCGCCGACCGTTCCCCGCTCGAGATCCACACCATCGGCCGAGGCCAGGGTGTATGCCCGGCCGTCCGCGCTGACGCTCAGCCGGTATTTCCCAGGGCGAAAAACGTCGCTCACGCCGAAGCCAGCGAAGCTCGCCCGGTCGACGGGCCGTTTCACTTCGAGGTACAGACGCAGATCCCGCACGACCTGGTCCAACACGATGTACGAGCGCAACAACTCCACCCAGGCATCGGCGTCGAGCAGCGCGCCCTGCCGGATCGGTCCGCGCGTGTCGGAGCCGCGGTCGCCGCGTCGGTCCGGGACATCGACCCACACGTTGGCCTGCGCTCTGTAGACGGGACGCAGCACTCGTGTGGCGGCGGCTGCCGCGCCCAGTCCCAATGTCACCATGAGGATCACGACCCACTTGAACCGCAGCAGCGCGCTCGCAATGCGCCGCCAGTCAAGGCCTGCGTCTTCGTCGTGGAGATTCGGGGTCACAGCGGGACCGCCCCGCTGCACGACGGTCGGCGCGGGTTGGCTGCGGATCGCGGGAAGAGACCTTGGCTTCACTAGGGGTTCACGGAGCAAGACCTATACCCGCACGGATTCACTGAGCCGAGCGGAGCGGCGTCGCACACGTCCTACATGCGCAGTGAGCGCCATGTAGCACGAAGTCCGCACATCGCGTGTAAACGGCACAGGGTTTGCGAGTTACGGGGGCATGACATTGCCCCGGCTGCGCTCGTTCACCTGGACTGAGACGCTACCGCAGATCCCACGCGACGCGGGTCGGCGCCTGCTCAACGTCGTCATCGCAATGGTGATCTTGGTGCTCGCCCTGCCGTTGATGGTGATCATTGCCGTACTTATCAAACTCACGTCCCGCGGCCCCGTGCTCTTTACGCAGTGGCGGGTCGGTCTCGATCGCCGCGACCTGAGCAGCGCGGGTGGCAACCTCCGGCGTCATGCCGACTACGGCGGCCGGACCTTCATTATGTACAAGTTCCGCACGATGCGGGTGAACGTCGCAGCCGCGCCGGAGGTCTGGGCGCTGCGCGACGATCCGCGTGTGACCGCGGTGGGTCGCGTGTTGCGCAAGTTCCGGCTCGACGAGCTGCCGCAGGTCTGGAACGTGCTCGTCGGCGATATGAACATCGTGGGACCGCGCCCTGAGCAACTCGCGATCTTTGCGTCCCTGCGCGAACAGGTACGGGAGTACCCGCGGCGCCAGTGCGTCCTGCCCGGGATCACCGGCTGGGCCCAGATCAACCGGGCCTACGACAGCAGCGTAGACGACGTGCGGGAAAAGCTCACCTACGATCTGGAGTACATCCGCCACCGCTCTGCGCTCGAAGACTTGAAGATCATGCTGCTCACCCCCGCCGTGATGCTCGGCCGACGGGGCGGATGGTGATATCGGGTCCTCCGCTTCGCGCTCGTGCTGTGGCAAGTTGATCCTCGTATACCGCCCATGTAGGGACAATTCCCATGCCGACCTGAGGGATTTCCTGTAAACCAAAGGGATGGTCGGACTGAATCTTGCAGCGGTCGTCGCGACATGGCCCTGGTCTTGATCGTTGGCGTGGACGGACCGCTGCTCGACCCAGTTGCTGAGCAGCTCGAGGCCGGCGGGTACGGCGTGCTGCGCGCTACCACGACCCAAGCAGCGCTGGCGGCGGTGCGCCGCACTACACCCGACGCGATCCTCGTCGCGGCTGTCCTTCCCGACGGGGAGCCAGACGAGTTGTGCCGCCTGCTGCGGCGCGAGCCGCGCGTCACACCCCACACGGCCATCTTCATCGCGGGCGATCTCGTGTCGCGCGACGCTCGGCTCGCCGCGCTGCGTGCGGGCGCGTCCGACATCATCCGCCAGCCGCTCGACGTCGCCGAGCTGCTCCTCAAACTCGACGCCTACGCGCAGCTCAAGACCCTGGCCGAAGCGATACAGTCGGCCAGTCTCGTGGATCGGGAGACGGGCCTCTACAACTTCCAGGGTCTCGCGCGGCGCGTCGAGGAGTTGGTTGCGCTGTCCGTGCGGGCGCACGGGGCACTCGCGTGCGTCGTGCTCGCCCCCGAGGTTGAGGACGACAGCGCGCTGCTCGAGGTGACTGCGTTCTGCGCCCAGACAATCAAAGACGGCGTCCGACATTGTGACGTGCCCGGCCGGATCGCCGCCGCGGAGTTCGCGGTCGTGGCACCCCGGACCGGCGCCAACGGTGCGATCCGGCTCGCGCAGCGGCTCGCGGACGTGATGCGGCACCGCTCACACGAAGCCGCCGGCGCGGTTCCGTCGTTCCAACTGCGCGCTGGCTACGACGCGGTCGGTAACCTCGCGTACGCCCCGGCGGGCGCGAGCGAGCTGCTGGTGCGGGCGCGCCGGGCGTGGCACGAGGCCGACGCGGAGTCGCGTCTCGGCTGGATTCGACCGTTCGACGGCTGAGCAGCCTCACCGTGATGCCCGGCCGGCGGTGGGGCTACGGCGGCGGGTCGGTTCCCACAACGCCGTTCCCTGCCTCCCCAGCGCTCTGAGCCAGGCGTGCAGCGCGGCGATGTTTCCACTCACCGCGTAGGCGGGCAGCGCGATCAGGCGCGGCAGCGGTCGTCCCTCGGGCCACAGCCAACCGATCGCCGTCACGACCGCTGCCGCCCCGCCGAGCCCAAGCAGCATGGCGGCCCACCAGTGCCACCGCGCGAGGGCGGCGAGCGCTGCCGCCATGAGAAGCAACGTCCACGGCGTGAGCCAACGGCACAGCTTGTGGCTCCACAGCATCCACGCGAAAAGACCGTGACGCATCGGGTTGAGCAGGCCACGTTTGTCCCACAATGTCCTGAGACCGCGGGCCATCGTGCGCACCTTGCGCCGGTACTCGCGCCGTAGCGAGTCGCTCCGCGGCACATAGCAAATTGCGGGGGCGACCGACACGGAGCGGAACCCCTGTTCGCGCGCGACGAGCGCGGCGCCGAAGTCACGGCTCAATGCCTCCGGCATGAAGTGCATGTGAAGATCCCTGCGAATCGCGTACAGACACCCGGATGCCCCAACAATTCCGAGCACCCGCGTCTCGAGATCGCGCACCGTCATCTCGTATCCCACGTACGCGTGCTCACCCGGATTCGCGCGCGCGTCCAGGCTCGCGACGCTCACATCCGTTCCCGACGCCACGCCGATCGACGGATCGGCGAAGGCCGCCACGAGATTCATCACCGCTTCGGGATGGACGCGGACCGACGCGTCGGTGTTCACTATGATGTCGCCCGTCAGGTAGGGGCGAGCGGCGTTCTCCGCCGCTGTCTTGCCGCGCCGCTCCAGCATGCGGAGCAGGTCAACACCGCGCGCCGCGAAGCGACGCACGATGTCGTCCGTTTCATCCGTGGAGGCATCCGAGACGACGAGGATCTGGCGCCGCTCGGCGGGATAGTCGACCTCGAGAATCCGCTCGAGCGTGCCGCCAATCATCGCGGCCTCGTTATAGACGGGCAGCGTGATGCTGATCCGCGGCCACGGATCAGGGTGCTCCGATGGCACCGCGGACCGCCGGAACAGACTTAGCACCTTGAGGATCGCGGGATAACCGAGATAGGCGTACACCCAGAGCGCCAATGAGCCGCCGAGCACGACTCCGGGCAGGAGCATCATTGCGCGACGGCGACCGCGCCAGCGACCGGGGTTGTCCGGCGCACGAGGCGGTAGATCGCTGCGTACCGCTCCAGCCACGGTTCCACGGCGAAGTCGCTGGCCAGGCGCGTGCTCGCACGCTGCGCTCGCTCTCGCGCCAACGCGGGATTGCGATACACCGCGCGAATTGCCGCCGCGAGGGCGGCGGGATCGGCGGGGGCGACCAGCGCCGCTTCCGCCGGCGACACCACGTCAGGGACGCCGCCGACGTGCGTTGCCACAATCGGGACCCCGGCGGCCATCGCCTCGAACAGCACGATCGGCGTTCCCTCGGTGTGGGAGCTCAAGACAAAGACGTCGAAGGCGGCGAAGTGCCGCCCCGCGTCGGGCACGATCCCGTGCCAGTGGACCTGCCGGTCGACGCCGAGCTCCTGCGCCCGGGTGGCGAGCGACCGCTGCTCGCGTCCGTTCCCCAGCACGGAGACGCGGATCGGCAGGTCGCGCAGGTAGACCAGCGCATTGAGCAGGATGTCCGGGCCCTTCTCGTAGCTTAGGCGGCCCACCCAACCGACCGCGAAGCCGTCCGGTGCCAGCCCCAAGGCACGGCGCGCGGCCTCCCGGTCGAGCGGCGGCGTGTTCGGGCGCCACGCGTTGCGCACTTCGTGGATTTGCGACCGGGGAACGCCTGCCCGCTCCAGGCGGCCGAGGAGTGGCCGGCTCACGGCGACCACCGCGTCGAACCGGCGAAACGCCCGGCACTGCAGCCACTCGTAGGCGCGGTTCTTCCACCCGCCGCCGGTGAAGCCGTGCACGGTCGTGACGACGGGGATGCCCTGGCCCCGCGCCACACCCGCGTCGACCACGTCCGGCCGGTATCCGTGAGTATGGACGACATCGGGGCTGACGTGTCGGAACACGTCGGCGATGGCGGCGCGCTCGCCCAGGTAGCCCCGGCCCGGCACCGCGAGGGTGCGGGTGGAAACGCCAGCCTCAGAGAGCGGCGCGAGGAACGGTTGCGCAGTTTCCTTGCCCACCGCGACTGCCAGCACATGCACGTCGTGTCCCAGACCGCGTAGCCCCCGCCCTAGCATTTGCACCACCCGCTCGAGCCCGCCGAACTCGCCGGGGGCAACCACGTGCATAATCACCATACGCCGGACGAAACCGTCCCCAGAGTCCTCATGGCGGCGACGCGACGTCTGGACCGCGTCGCGAGAGTACAGCGCGTCATACTCTCCCCCAGGCTCGCAACCGCGGCAGCAGCCAGGACCGCAGGTCGATGTGGGGGTCATTCCGGCACACATAGAGCACCCACGTCACGCAGAACAGCACCACCATGGCGATACCTGCTCCCACCAGCTCCACCAGGCTGCGGACGTCGAGACCGAGCTTGAACCACAGCAGCAGCGCCAGGATCGGCAAGGAACCTAGCAGTGCCCGGGGGACGACGTAGCGAACGAACTCCACGACGGATACGTCCAACTCCCGGCACGCCTGCACGTATATCATCACGGCGTAGAGGACATTCGGGATTGCCGTGCCGAGCGCCACTCCAGCCAGCCCTAGCGGGCGCACGAGCAGGACGCTCAACGCGAGATTCAGGCCACCCGCGACGAGGAATCCGATAGTCGGTACGCCCGCCTTTCCAAGCCCCATCAGAATCGGGAGCGCTACGCCGCGCATGGGCAGGAAGATGATGTACGAGACCATGAGGATCTGAAGCACCTGGCCCGCCGGGCTCTCGAACGTGGGATCGATCCACCACGCGATGAACCGGGGTCCTAGAACGATGAGAAAGAGTCCAGGTGCCAACGTCAGCGAAAGCGCGATCTTGGACCATTTGAGAAAGATCGCTCGCAGCTCCGCGGTTTTCCCCTGGGTCTGCAGCCGCGTCGCCGTCGGCATAACGACCGCCGCGATGGCCACCAGGAACTCCATCAGGTAGATGATGAAGCTGTTGGCGACGGTGAAGAAGGGGATCGACCCCACGTCCATGAACCCCCCGATGACCATGGAGTCCGTTTCGAACGAGAGGCGCGCCCCGGCGTTCAAAATCAGGACGTACACACTGAAGGCGAAGATGCCGCGCGTCGTCGCCCAGTCGAAGTCCGCCAACCGGAACCGGGTTGCCGGGTAACGGCGCCGCACCAGCAGCCAGCAGAGCCCGAAGTCGAAGGCCATGCAGGCCAGCTGGACAACCGCCAGCACCGTGAGCGAGGCCCGGAGGGCCAGCAGCCCGATCGTGAGCCCGAGCCTAAGCAGCACGCCCCACAAGCGGACCATGTTTCGAGGGACGAAGTCGTCGTGCGCCGCCAGGATGCCGTTGGGGAGGAGCGCGATGAAGCCGACCGACACGAAGAGCACCATCAGGAAGAACGCCGACTGGGCGTCCGCGTGCAGACCCGCTGGGATATGATAGGTGAGCGTAAAAAACGCGTACAAGCCCACTCCGATGACGAGGGCGATCCCACCGAGGAGCAGATACAGCATCGTGCAGCTGCCGATCGCCTCGTTCAGCTTGGACACGTCGCCCCGCGCCACGTGCTGCGCGAAGTAGCGCACCGACGCCATCGGCACCCCCAACACGAGCAGCCCCAGGTACCCGGTGATCGAAATGATCAGATTCCAGGTCCCGTACGCGTCGTCGCCTAGTTTGTGGATCGAGTAGGGGGTGAGGAAGTAAACCGCAACTACCGTCACCACGCTGACGATCCAGTTGCTTCCGACGTTCCTCAGCACGGGTCACCGTCCCAGTGATGGATCGCTCCCGAGACCGCTCTAGAGCTGTTGCGCGGGGACTGCCGTATCGGTCTGAACGTCACGCCAGTAACGCCGCTGCTTCGCTGACCGTGGCAAACGCGAATGGGATGATCCGCGATAGGCCCTCGAGGTACCCTGCAATCCTCGCGTACAGCCGCTCGACGTCGGCGACCGTGGTTACGAACGGGCTCAGTCCGGGTCTGAGACTCGGGCTGTGCCAAGAGATCTGCAGATGGCGCACGCCGTGCTCGAGCAACCGGCGGGACAGCGTGAGCATGTCGGCGACCGACGCCAGCTCCGGGCTCAACACGATGCGTTTGCACAGACCCACACGGGCAGCCAGCCCGACCAGGTGCAGGGGCCGGAGGGGCGCCGCGTCGAAGACGCGACGGACCCCGGACCACAGGCTAAACGGCGTGCGGTTGAAGCCGCACGAGAGCGGAATCTCCAGCACGTCCCCGTCGGCAGTAGGTTGTCTCACATCGCGGTCCGCCGACAAACGATAGGCCCCGAGCGGCGCGCCGACGAACGTCGCGCCTTCGTCAGACTCTTCCCAGCTGACGAACGGCTCGACGCTGCTGTCCACGCGGTAACCGCAGCACGAGAGTGCGGCGACCGTGTCCCGCCCGAGACCGTAGCGTCCGGCGCGAAAAGCCCGCGGCGTGAGCGCAAACGCCTCCTCGAGCGCTACCGTCAGCCGCCGAAGCTTCGCCATCTGCAGGTCGGCCGGCAGGTTCTTGAGCATCGAGTTACGGGGGACGAACGCCTCGGTCAGGGGTGGTGTGTTCCAGGGATGGAGATGCGCCGCGATCTCCGCGCTTCCCGCGGCACAGACCTCACGCAGCGTCTCCGCCGCGCGCTCCTGAATGGCAACCTGATAGGCGGTGAAGTACGTCGGGCGCACTCCCAGGCGGTCGAGGAACCGCGCGAGCCGGCCCAACTCGCCGATGTTCTCGACGGTTACGGCGTTCCGGCTGCGGTGCCAGTTGTCTTCCTCGGTGTCGATTGAGACGACGACAATCGTCTCATGCTTTCGATTTTCCACCGCCGGCACCTCTCAGCCTTCGAGGATGACCACGGCGGCCGCGAACCCCGGCTGATGGCTGAGACTGAGATGCAGCCGGCGCACCCCGCGCTCACTCACCCGCTCGGCCGCTGATCCCCCGACCCGGAGTTCCGGCCGACCACCGCCGCCGCGCACGACTTCGACCTGCCGAAGCAGCAGCTCCAGGATCGACTCGCTCCCGAGGGCCTTGAGGAACGCTTCCTTGGCCGCGAAACGTCCGGCCAGCATTTCCACGCGATCAGGCCCAGCTGCGCAGTCCGCCAGCTCCGTCGGAGTGTAGACCCGCTCGGCGAAGCCGGTGCTGGAGTCCGCCAGCGCCCGCGCCATGCGAGCCATCTCGACCACGTCTAGTCCGACGCCGAGGATCATGCCCTGCCCGAGTGCAACGGTCGTGCCTCGCGCCGCGGCATCCGTCGGGCCATTTACGTGTGGCGTATGAGCGCTGGCGACCGGTACCGCCGGGCTCACAGCGAGGAATGGTGTGGCGCTCACGCAACAAGTAGCGCGAGCCTGTCACGTTACACTTGCGCCGCCGGAGTTGGCACCAACCATGCAAGTGGAGGCGGTTGTCCGTGGCCCTAAAGCGAATGGTGTCGGCACGACTCACCGATGAGAGGCTCAGACCTGGACCGTGAGGGGGATCCGCCGCTGCGAGAGAGACGACCTCCCTGGAGTCGCTACGCTGTACGAGCAGGTCGTCCGGTCGGGCACACGTTCGCCTCCGCCTCGTTTAGCCAAATACTTCGAGAGGACCTTTTTTGACTATCCATGGGCGGACCCCGAGATCCCCTCTCTGGTCTATGAGGACGCGGGTGGAAGGATTGTTGGATTTCTCGGCTCTCATGTGCGCCGCTTACGCCTCGACGGTCATCCGACTCGTCTCGCCTGCGGCGGCCAACTCATCGTCGAACCGGAGGTGCGCACGACGGCCGTCGGCGCCTTTCTGTTCCGCGCATACCTCGCGGGACCACAGGATATCACCATCACGGACGGAGCCAACGAGAGTGTCCGCCGAATGTGGGCGGCCTCGGGCGGGGAAACGGCTCTCCTGAAATCCATGGTCTGGACGCGAACGCTGCGGCCCATTCGGTACGGCGGCGACTACATCCTGAGGAGGCTCCAACGACCGGTGCTCGGGCGGCGACTGCGGCCCCTGTGGAAAGCATTGGACCGGCTGGCTCCCAGGTCCGTCACGCACCGGATGCGCCCAACGGCGCCGAACACGAGCGACGAGCTGCTCACGCCTCGAGCACTCCTCGAGCACGTTCCCCTGGTGACGCAGTCCTTCCGCTGCTATCCCGACTACGACGAGCCATTCCTCGGCTGGCTCTTCCACGAAATGGCGGAGGTCAAGACCCGGGGCACTCTGGTGCGCTCGCTTGTACGCGACAACCGCGGTCAGGTCGTCGGGTGGTACGTCTACTACTTGCAAGATGCTGTCTCGCAGGTCATGCAGGTTGCTGCGCAGAGAGGTGCGGTCGAGGATGTGCTCGACCATCTCCTCCACCACGCCTATGTGAACGGGTCCGCGGCCGTGTGCGGGCGGCTCGAGCCGCAGCTGCTGGGAGCACTCTCAGCGCGAAGATGCATCTTCAGCTTCGATGGCGGCGCCTTGATCCATGCGAAAGCGCCAGCGGCCCTTGGCGTGCTCTTATCGAGTCAGTGTCTCCTCGCACGCGTAGATGGAGAATCATGGATGGGGCATCACACGGAGTCGTTCTCGTGACCGCCGCTGCCGACATCCGCGAGAGACTCGTTCGGATCTATTGCTCGCTTTCGCCTGGCGGCAGGCCACCGCCAGACGGCGAGCGGGGAGAACTGGACTCCATGGCGTTCCTTGAGTTCATCTTGTTGATCGAGCGTGAGTTCGGGATCGTGGTAGAAACGAGCGATCTTGACGAGGCCAATTTCGCCACCACCACGGCCACGACCACATTCGTGCAACACAAGCTCAACGGACGGCACCCGTGAGCGACCTCGGGCGGGGCCCAGGGTCGCTGATCGTCAACGGTCGGACTGAGCGGTATGTGTCCGTACTGGAGCGGTCGGCCGCCATGGCGGAACGACTCGCACACGAGGTCGGCCTGCAGCCCGGCGATCGTCTCGTCGTCGCGCTCGAGAACAGCCGTGAGCACATCGAGCTGGTCCTTGCGGCATGGCGACTGGGACTGCAATTCATCGCCGTTGCCCCCACCACATCGGGACCCACATTCGCCGGCATCGTCGAGAGCGTCTCCCCGCAAGCTGTTGTGGTGGACCAGGGCAACGAGCGCCTCAATCGCGTTGTGGGGGGCTGGGCACGCGCGATCAGCTGCTGGGACGGCGGTTCGCCAGACGGTGTCCTCATGGTGGGCCGCGCTCTTCCGACCGAGCAGCACAGCCGACCGCCACGACCCGACAGCTTGGCGAGCCATTGGGGGGAATGGCTCGCATATCAGCCGCCGGCCGTGTTTTACACGTCCGGCAGTACGTCGACGGCGAAGGGTGTGCCGCTCCTCTGGCCTCGCATCCTCGACAAGGCCCGCGTCGTGCTCAGCTTCTATGACGTGAAGCCCGGGGACCGCGTCATGCCGATCCTTCCCCTCTCGCACGTCTACGGGCTCTACTGTCTGATGGGCGCCCTCGCGCTCGGTGCCGATTGCGTGACGTTCCGGGAATCGGCGAGCCCAGCAGTCCTCGCCCGCGGTCTCGTCGATCACGCCGCGACGGTTGTGATCTGCCCGCCCCTGGTGGGCGCGTTTCTCTTTGGCCGCCATGGCGTCGAGCCCGCTGTCCGTGATCGCCTCCGCGTGTTGAGTATGGGCGGGGCTGCAACCTCCGTGGAGCAGGCGAAGCGGATCCTCAGTGCGCTACCGCGCACGCGCGTCTTTCTCTCGTACGGCCTCGCAGAGACGTACTCGACGATCTCCTGCAACGAGGTGTCGACGGCCAGCAGCGATTTGGCCTCCGTGGGCCCCCTGCGCTTCGGTGCGTTCGGCGAAGCCCGTGACCCGACGAGCGGCCGGCCGGTTGGCCTGGGTGAAACCGGGGAGCTGTGCGTCGGTGGAACGATCACGAACGGGTATTTCGAGACACAGGTTGATGGCTTCACGGCCGACGGCCTGTTTCGCACGGGCGACCTCGTGCACTTTGACCGGGACGGCGCCATAACAATCACCGGACGCCTTAAGGACATGATCAACGCGGGCGGGCTCAGCATCTCCCCGAGCGAGATCGAAGAGGCCATCAAGCAACATCCCGCGGTCGCCGATTGTGGCGTGTTCGGCGAGCAGGCCGGTCAGCTCGAGGTGACATGCGCGGCCGTGGTGCTGCGTCAGCCGTGGACCGAATCCGCGCGGGAGCGGGTCGTCGACGAGCTACTCGATCATTGCCGGATGTACTTGGCCGCGAAAATGGTACCGCGCCGCATCCTGACCGTGGCGGAGATCCCGCGTGGTGCGCTCGGGAAGATCGCCCGTGCCGAGCTGCGCGCTCTGTGCGCGCGCTCGCACGCGCAACTGGTGCAGGACACCTGATTCAGGAGGCGGACGTTGAGCGACCAATCAAGACCCGACGCGATCGCAGACGCATATTCGGAGCACGCCGCCGAGTATGACATGGAGGCAAACCAGCAGTCCTGCTGGGGCCAGCTTGCCAAGGTCGAGCTCGACGCCGTGTCGATCCGTCCAGACCGTCAATGTGTCGTCGACGTGGGTTGCGGCACCGGCGCCGCCTTGGTGCACCTGGCTGCCCGCCTGGGCCCGTCAACGCGGCTGATTGGCATCGAGCCCGCTCCCGGCATGCGCGCGATTGCCTGCCAACGGACTGCGGCGCTGCCGAACGTGAGCGTTCTTGAGGGGCGGTTCGAGGCGCTACCGTTGGCAGACGAATCCGTCGACCATCTCTACAGCATTCACGCGTTTCACTGGGTTCGCGAGATCGACCGCGCGATCGCCGAGATGCGCCGCGTGCTGGCTCCACATGCGGACCTCGACTTGTACTTCGTCGGCCCGGGGACGGGCAAGGAGTTCATCGCCATCACGTCCCCCATTGTGCGCCGCCATCTCGGCCTCGGTCCCTGGCTCGCGTCGGCCCGGCTGCGCGCGCACCTCACGCTCGAAAAGGCACGCGAGGTCTTTGGGAATGGCCTACCCGGACATCACATCCAGGTGCGGGAGTTGGTTGAGACGCACCTCGATACGCTCGAAGGGCACATGGCATGGTGGGTGCGGATCGAGGGGCACTTCACCGATCTTGAGCCGGCGGCACGCCGCGACTTCTTTGGCGAGATTCGCCAAGCTCTCGCAGGCCTGCAGACCGATGCCGGCATACCATACACGACGCGCATCCTGCACGTGTCTACGCGCCACTAAGGCTGGGACGTCGCGCCAGCCCCTCCCGAGTCGGAGAAGCCGGCCTCCCCCCCCCATCGATCGGCGGCGCCAAGAGCGCGGCAGCGACTGCGTGGCCCACGACCGCCGCGCCCGCCGGCGTGTAGTGGTCGTGGTCGTAGTAGTGGCGCAGGCGCAGCGTGAGCAGCGGCCGCAGGTTGAGGTGGGTGACGCCGAGGTCCTCAGCGATCTCGGCGGCTCGCGCATCGACAATGCCCAGCAGACGGTTGATGACCTCCAGGCTGTAGTAGACGCCGACGGTCTCCTTCCAGGGTTTGCCCATGCCGCCGTGCCAGAAATGCGCCCTCTCTTCAGCCGTATACTCGCCCTCGAACCACGGCTGGCGGACGACGAGCACGCGATCCGCATGGGCCTTGGCCCGGCGGATGAGCTGGCGGTAATGGTGCTCGAAGTGGTCCAACACGACGGTTGGGTCCGGCATTGTCGTACGCACCTCGTTCGCAGCCGCGCGCATCCGCCGCGCCGCCGCGAACCAGGCCCCAGCGCGCTCCTTCACTTCCACGGGATGGAGCCAGCGTCGGCGCAGACGGCGTGCGACCTCGGCCGCGGCCCACCCGCCCCGCGTCCAGCCGAAGGGCTGCCGAGGGTGGCATGAGAACAGCTGCAACTCTGACACCGGCGAGGCGGGCCGCGATGGAGGTGCCCCCTCTTCCAGCCAGTGGTACACGTCGCTGGCTGCCACCATGATGACGATCACCGCGATGCGACCGTACTGCGGCAGGAGCCGCTCGAAAATCAGGTCCAGTTCAGCCGACCCGACGCCGGAGCGGCCAATGCTGCCCACATGCACCCGTCGTGCCCCTAAGGTGCGGAGCTCGTCGGGCCCGTTCAGCGCGCGCTCGAGCACGCCTGGCCAACTCGAGAGTTGGTCAAGGGCGAAGCCCTCGACCGCGCTCCCACCGGCCACGAGGATGCGGTAGAGGCCGTGTTCGCCGTGGCGAACGTCCCCGCCGCGCTCGCCGTCGGCGTTGATGTGGAATCGCACCCGTCGCTCGAGGTGGGGGAATACGTCCGGATCCGGTCGGTTCTCGATCCGTATTCCGGGGGCCCACACGTAGTACCGCGAGCGGTGGCGCAGCCACCAGCGGCATCCCGCCTCGACGACGACGAGGAGGGCAAACAGCGCAAGAAGGGCGAGGATCGCGAGGGTCACGCCCGGCGGCCCCGGAGCCGACCCCGCAACTCGGCCACCGCGTCCAGCGCGCGCAGCCAGCGCCCGCCCCAGCCGGGGCGAAAGATCGTGATCTCCTCAGTAATCCGGCGGGACTCGGTCCAGTCCCGCTTGTAGACGTCCTCGCCGCGCAGAAAATCGAAGCGCCGGTATCCGCGCTCGATGGCGCGTCGGATCATCGCCGCCATCAAGACCACGCCGACGCTCTCACGCTCCCAGCGCGGATCGCGCCCGCTCTGGTAGAAATAGACGGTATCGCCGAACGTGAATCCGTACCATGCGGCGGCCGGCGCACCATCGACGTCTAGCGTGCTCAGCCAGAGCTGCCGCCGCGCAGCGAGCTCCGCCACGAACCGACGGTGGAGGCGTATGACGGACGGGTCGCGAAACGCGCCCCCGCCTCCGTCCCAGCGGCGCTCGTGCAGGGCGACCAGCAGGTTCCACCCTTCGTCGAGCCGATCGCCGTCGTAGTCTGTGATCACCATCGCGTGATCGCGCCGCAGGTTCCGCTCCTTGCGGCGTAGCGTCTGTCGCCGCGTCGATGTCAGGGTAGCGAGATAGCGGTCCCAGTCATCGCCCAGCTCCAGGTACGGGCACGCCCACAACGGCCGGCGCCGCACCACCCAGCCACGACCGGCCATCGCTTCGCACAATCGGCCCACATTCGCCGCGTTCGGCGCGAGATTACTGAGGACGAAGACCTCCCACGGCAGCTCCGCGAGAGCCGGCACCAGCACGTCCAAACCGGTCTCCGGCATCGCGAGCGCGTCGAGGTGGTCCGGGCAGCCCAGATCCCCAATCGCCCAGGTGAGGGCGGTCACCGGCACGCGCCGAAACGCGATGCGTCGGAGCAGCACAGGGAGTAACGCCTGGACGGTCCCCTTCGTCCCGAAGTGCACAAGCACCTTGCTTGCCGCGACCTCGGCGACCGGGGCGGAGTCGGCCCATGCGCGGTGCCATGCCCAGCTCATGAACGGCGACGGTGGCCCGTCGCGCGCAACGAGAGCATCCCAGACGGCAGGCCCCAAGGCCAACGCGTCCGACACCGACATCCGCACTACGCCGACGCGCGACGTGGTCTCAGTACGTTCGTGGCTGCAGCGAGCAGCGAACCCCGTCGCCAACGGCAGACCTTCCACTCCGGCGTTCCTCCCAATCCAGC
>Ga0209056_10003458_pt1 | contig 16828 bp, 16 predicted proteins | sample GraSoiAngelo_114_FD_185876 | JGI IMG/M metagenome (GOLD analysis project Ga0209056, IMG submission 185876) | Grasslands soil microbial communities from the Angelo Coastal Reserve, California, USA - 14_0903_13_40cm (SPAdes) (version 2) | ecosystem: Environmental > Terrestrial > Soil > Grasslands... | reverse complement strand
GCGCCGCGGATTTTGCCAAACAATCATGCGCAATTTCGATTGGAGGGAAAACCAAAATGATGCCGGCGTGGTACCAACGAATGAGCCGGCGTGAGCGCCTGCTCGCATGGATTGTGGCCGGAACCGCGTTCGCGCTAATCAATCTTTGGATGTTGAGCTGGATCTTCGGCGCGCTCGGCGCTGCGGAGAGGGACCTTGCGGCGCACAGGGGAACGATGGCCGCGCAGTCTCTCTACGTGAAGGAGCGCGACACCTGGACAAAACGCGAAGAATGGATCCGGCAACATCAGCCCGTGCTCAAGGATCCTGCGGAAGCCTCCGCGCTGCTTGATCGCATCAAGGAAGTGGCCGGCAAGTACAACATTCTGGTCGAAAATCCCGCGATCGGGAGCGGCGAAACTACGCCGTACCATCAGACTGTGTTCGCGTCCATTGAAACGAAAAGCCCGTGGCCGCCGCTGGTGCATTTCCTTTACGATGTGCAACGGCCGGAGGCGTTCATCGTGTTCGAAAATGTGAATCTCGCCATCGATGGCAGCGATCCCACAATGATGCGCGGCAAATTTAAAATCGCCCGCTGGTTTGCGCCGGCGCAAAAACCCAAGTAATAATACGGCACTGTCATGTTGAGCGAAGCGAAACATTTCTGGCCTATCGCCGTGCGCGACACAAATCTGAAATTGATCCGAGATTCTTCGCTCCGCTCAGAATGACATCTGTGGAGGTCGCTCGTATGAAATATCCGCTCACGTTCGCATCGATTCTCGCTCTTCTCGCAGCGGCCTACAGTCAGGCCGAGGATGTGCTCCCGCCGCAGTTTAATTTCGATCGCTACTCAAAAATGGTGGATCGCTCGCCATTCGCAGTAGCCACCGCGATGGCGCTGCCTGCTGCCACGCCCGATTTCGCCAAAGACCTTTACGTCGCCAACGCGGCGCGATCATCGGAAGGCGATATGGTGACGATTGCCTCCACCGCCGACCACAACTTCAAGAAATATCTTACTACCAGGGAGCCTGTGGACGGTTACAGCGTCGCCAACATCGAATGGTCCGACAAAGTGGGTGCTACCAAGGTGACAATCAGCAAGGACGGAAATTTTGCGACTCTCACGTTTAACCAGGCGCTCTTGTCAAACTCCGGGCCGGGCGCGGGCGCCGCTTCTAGGGTGTTCACGCCGCCCATGCCTGCTGCGCCGGTCTCTAACCCTGCCAGCATTCCGCAGCAACTCTCACCGAAATTACCGCCTGAGTTACCGCCAGAAATGCAGCAGTTAATTCCATCGCGAGAGGCCACACGACCACATGCGCGTGGCTTGATTCAGCGGAACCCGAGAGGATCACAAAAGACGTCTTCTCAAGTGCCCGCCGGGCAGTAGGCTGTAGCTGGTTCTTCCCTGGAGGGGCCGCGTAAATGCGGAACTCCGAACGTTGACAAAGTCCGTTTTCCAACGGCCTGCTACACGACCCCCCACAACGCTCAACCGCCGCCCCAATCGTCGTCTGCAGTATCGGGTTGCCGGTCTGGCCCTGCGGAAAACAGATCGTAGCCGCTGGCATTTTTCAGACCGGGATTACGATAAACATAATCGCTGCCCCAGGGATCTTTTGGCAGTTCCCTGAATAACTGATACCAGCGAGTGGGCCGCGGGTCGTTCTGCGGTTGGGTGACCAGCGCCTGCAATCCTTGTTCGGTGCTTGGATAAAAGCCGTTCATGCTTTCGTAAAGCTGGAGTTGCGTCTTGATGGCCTGAACGTCGGCTTGAACCCGCATGGTTTTGGCGATAGCAGTCGTGTTACCGAGTTTTGAAATCGCTACTCCCAATATGATCACGATAATGCTCACCACGAGCATGATCTCCAGTAGCGTGAAGCCCTGCTGCTTTCGTTTTGTTCTCATCTCAAATTTAAGGAATAACCCTCCGTCCTGTGCGCGACTACATTACCCCGGTCTTCAAGAATTGCTAGTGGCCGGTGTGCAGAAGGTAATCCGACTTATCCCAGATATACTTTAACTGAATCTGCGTGGCGCGGATCGCGGAAGCTCCGCCGCCGGTTCCATTGGCAACGACGAGATCGTTCGCGCCGACTTTCAAGGCCGTAGCCGGCACAATTTTCTGAGCGCGCAGCCAGCCGGTGTAATTAAAATGCATTTGCGTGGTCAGCGGTTGGGCTTCCCCGCGATATCCGGGATCAGCGAGATCTGGCAACGTCAGAGAAACTGGCCCGATGTCCTCGCCGTTGAGATAAACTTCCGGTGGCGCATCAATGCGCGGGTTGGCGATCTCGAATGTTAACAGCGCAGTGAGCGGTTGTGCTTCAATTGGAAATTGAAACATAGCGCTTTCCTGAGTCTGTGCGTCGATCCGAATCGGTTCGGGCGCGAGAGTCGCAGTGACAGTTCCAAAGTTCTCAACATCATCCGGCGGCGCGTGCAGCGTCGGGAGCGATGAGAATGGCTCGGGAATTACATCGCGATGTTCCGCGTTCACAGGGTGCACCACCTCGCTCCCCGTCATCCAATCGAGATACGCTGCGCGAATTGATTTTCCATCGCCGGGCACCTCGATATCGATCGCGGAAGCGCCGGTCATCGGGATAAGGACCGAATCTGAGCTAGGCAGATTCATTCCCACACCGAGCGTGCCGGAGCGCAAAATGTGGCTGCCGGATTCATCCCACGCAATCAATTGCGGTTGTTGATTCGGTTTGTCATCGAAGAACAACCGGAAAAACAGAATCCGATAATCCGGGCCGGGTTGCGTTACCCGAATGCGAAAAACGCTCTTGGACGCCCCGCCGCCTTCAGTCGCTTCCCCGGGCAAAAGTGTGAGCGCTTCGACCCAGGCAGGCGCATCTTGGGTTTTCGAATTTTGCGGTGCGGTTTGGCGCAGGTCCAACCAGGCGCTGTCGGGGATTGGCTGCGCGGTCGCGTCAGGCGGCGCGGGCAGGGTATCAGTCAACGCTTCCTGAGCGCATACGCGGCACACCGCAGCCAGAAAGATCGCAAACGCAGCCCGGACTAACATTAAGTTGGCGAGATTATTCGTGTCGAGGATGCTTTGCAAGCCTTCACTTTCAGTGCGGTCTGATTTGGAGGCTGTGCGTCATTTCAAATACGGCCGACAAGATGCTGAACACAACGAGGCCGACCAGACCAGCGATTATCACGATAATTATTGGCGGAATCAATTGGGAGATCACGTCGACTGATCGGTCAAGCTCACGCTCATAAACGTCGGCGATGGCTTGCATCGTTTCGGCGAAATGCCCGGTCTGTTCGCCTACGGCCATCATGTCGGTGAACAAATCAGGAAACAACTTTTGTTCTTGCAAAGCGGCGGATAGCGTGGCGCCATCGATGACAGCTTTGCGCACCTCGCCCAGTTTCGCTTCAAGAAAACGGTTGCCGGCGATTTCCGTTACCAAATCAAGTGAGCGCAGGAGAGGAACGCCATTCTCCATCAAAGTTCCCAGTGTCCGCGCGAACTGCGAGTAATAGCGGTGGCGGATCACTCGTCCGTACCCGGGGATCAGCAACCGGAAACGGTCCCATCCGATGCGCCCTTCCTGCGTGCGGACAAGCGCGCGGAACCCGATGATCGCGCCAATCACCATCAGCCCGCCGACCCACCAGTAGCCCGTGATGGCATGATGAATTTGCAGCAAAATCCGCGTGGGCAATGGGAGCGCGCCGCCGGTTTGCGCCATGAACCCGGTCAACTGCGGCACCATGAAGGTGATGAAAATCGTGACCAGAACGGCGCCGGCCAGCGCGAGAAACGCCGGATAAATCAAAGCCTGCTGCACGCGATCGCGCAGTGCCTTCGCCTGCGTCAAATGTTTCACCAAGCGAAGCAGAATTTGCGGCAACGCGCCGCTGGCCTCCCCCGCAGCGACGAGATTTACATAGAGCGGCGGGAAAATTCGCGGCAGTTCGCTCAGCGCCTGTGAAAAACTGCGGCCATCGATGAGCGCCTGATGCAGCGAGTGGGTCATTTGCTGGACACGCGGCTGTTTCAAGCGTTTTTCCAAAACCGATAACGCTTCGTCCAGCGTCATTCCCGCTTGCAGCAAATGCGCAAGTTGCTCAGTGAAAATGAGCAATTGGCCGTGGGGAATTTTCAGGTTCTGCGTGGGCGTTGCAGGCTCAGGAGAGCGTAGCGGTCGCAATTTTTTTTGCGGCGGCGGCGCTCCTTGTTTTTGCGATGGTGGCTTTGCCCCATCCACCATGTCGATCCGGATCGGCACGTAGTGCTGCGATTCAATTTGCCGAATCGCGATCGCGCGATCGGCGCAGTCGAGGACCCCTTCAACCAAACCGCCCTGCGCGTCGCGGGCGCGATAAGCAAACTGTGGCATCGGCTTGGAACAATAATCGGAAACTCACAATCGGAAACTGGAAATTGGCTGAACCAGAATGAATTCGTTGCGTTCCTCGTCGGTAATTATCGCGATCATGCGAAAATTCTTCTTGCCAGGCGTTTGGAATTTGCTAAGAGCGCCCACCATGAAATGTGCAGCAGCGATTGCAATCGTTTCCATTGCGTTTGTTTCGCAGGCGTTTGCGGTCTTACGACCGCTCTTTCCGGAGAAACCGGCGCCACCATTTAATGGCGAGCTGATTATGATGAGAAACGACTCGATCCAGCATTCTGCCAACAAAATGCCTGTGATCGCGCCAAGGTAAGGCCTGTATTCAGCCGCGACACGCAGCCGCCTGGCCTGCGTGACAGGAGGGGTCTCTACCTCTGTATCTAGCTTCCGATCACTGCGACACGACTTGCTCTTAGTCGAAACAGGCGGGGAGAGAGTTGAACCCGCGAACAGAGGCCATTAGCGGGTAAAACCTAATTTTTCCTGACAAGGGAACGTCTGGAAGCGTCTTTGAGAAGTCTCCACAGGGGGATCCATCGGCGTCCAATTTTACGACAACGGCTGCGCTGGTTGCAGCGCAAAACCGTCGAACCATGAGACTCACTTGTGGTGGCAGCAAGTTGCCCTCGTAAGCGCGCGAGATGTGAGCGACCTTATCGGTTCTTCCGGTCAGGCTAAGTCATTTCGAAATCGCAAACTGCTGTTTTTGAGCTTCTCCTGCTTCTCCGGAAGCCACGAGGAGAGATGGTAATTGATGGTTGGCTCATGCGCGCTCGTCGATTGTGGCGCCGCGTTGTGGAGATAAAGAGCAAGATTGTAGCCGCGACCGCTCGGATAGCAGTTTCCATTTGGTTTGAATCCATGGGCAGACGCAAAGCGCATCGCTCGGTCATCTAAGCGGGTCGTCGCGAAAATATTCTCATTCTTGGCCAAAGCCAGTAACTCACCGATGATGCGAGCCGAAAGTCCTCGCCCCTGGTGCGATTTGGCGACGACTACCCAGCCCAACTCAACACGGTATCTATTTGGTGGGACGGTTGCTCGCGCTTTCGCGAACACCCTGGCGCGATAGCCGGATCTAGGGTGTTTTAACGCACCTACTCCGACAAGTTGCCCATCTGGCTCCCGGAGAAACAACAATCGAGAGGCATTGCGAATGCGCCGCGTTAAGCCTTCTGCCTCGACGGCACCGCCTTCGACCACTAGCTTCTCAAAATCGGCTAAGGTCCGAGCCGAGCAATCCGAGGGGGAGAGTATTGACGAACTCAGCATCGCAGTGCCATAAGGAGATGAACGTCGGCAATCGTGAACGGCGCATAGCTCATATGCAAGCCTTCATTGTCACTTTGTCATTCCCGCCTGGAGAGCAAAAGAACACTCCGGCGCGCGACGTCACCGATAAATAATGAAGGCATCGCGCCCACGGGTCACCGAGTCTGGTCTTGAAAGCCGGGGGGGCGGGAATGGAGCCGACGGGAGTCGAGCGAGATGGACGAAGCCCACAAGGTGAGCTGTCGGGCGGCAGCGAATCAATCGCCGTTGGAGCGTACCGCAACCTTGATTTTCCAATGCAGCTCTGGTGGCCCGTAAGCCTCGCGTACGTTTAATTAAGGATGTCCCATTCTTATTTTCACCTTGATCGAACGAACCTTACGATGCTACGCTGCGATTCGATGAAGCTGGTACCGTTGTTGGCCGTTGTTCTTTTGGCTGTCAGTTGCGCGTCGGAAAGCAAGAAAATTCAATCCATGTCCACGCCGGAATTGAAATTGCGACACGCGCAGCTTGTTGAGGAAGTTGCGCAGCCGCCAACAGAAAAAGAACAGATTGAATTTGAGTTGCTGTGGAGATGGCAAGCTGGTGACAAAGCCGCTTACCTGCCGGTGTTTTCCCTTTAATCACCTCGCAAAGGTCGGCTTCACGGTGGTAGCATCGTAAGGATCACAGCCTGCTGTTCGTCAGACGCGGAATTTTCCATCGGTCGCCCGATTATCCGCAGGTCATGGAACGCGATTACTGTATGTGACAATCCAACGCAGCAACAACACTACAGTCGTTAAGGCGAAAGCAGAGCATTCGATCAAAAGCGAAGCAACCAAAGCGCTGCCGAGCCAATGTTCGTACACGAACCGGTCAGTAGCGACTGATCCCTGCGCCGAACCGATTCGAGTGACAATCGTGCGTTCGGACTAAGGAATAGCCGCTTTTGAGTCTTTGGTTCGCTTGCCGGTTCGTATTGCACCAGCCCCTCGGCTAGTTTTCTAGCGTATCGAAAATGTCTAATCATCTGAAAGCATGAACGCGCGCTTTGGGGGCCGTTGGCTCGTGGGTTGGTTAGATCGGCTAAAAGACACCTCGGAACGCGTACCGGTAACAGCATCGTTACCATCCTGTGATGGAGACTTGTCGCTTCTCGTGTTACGCCTCAGGCAGGAGGCGAAAAAGATATATGTATATGACAATGATCATCCCTCGCCGTGTGAAGAGGAAAATAGGCAGAATCGGGCGGATGAAGTATTGGAACGCCGACAATCTGAAGAAGGCCGGATGGAGTTGGGACTGCGTCGCAACTGTTGATTACGAAGGGCAAAGAATCTGGACTGTGGACGCGCATCGCGACGACGGGAAGCGTCACATTGTGCGCGCGTATGAGCTGTCGACCGCGCTTAGGGAGTTAGAGCGCGCTGTTCATCAAAGCTAAAAGCAGGCACGTAAAACCTGAGTGCATTACACGGAATTGCGCGGTTTTGCAGCGAACAATTTTCAGACCGTAGAAAACGACCGTGAAACGATTAGCCCCGCTTGAATTTCCCCAAGGTGCGTCCCGCAAGCTCGCTTTGCCAATTGTTTCCTCCATCCGGGCGCGGTTCGCGTTTAATAAAGGATGTCCCATTCTTATTTTCACCTTGATCGAACGAACCTTACGATGCTACGCTGCGATTCGATGAAGCTGGTACCGTTGTTGGCCGTTGTTCTTTTGGCTGTCAGTTGCGCGTCGGAAAGCAAGAAAATTCAATCCATGTCCACGCCGGAATTGAAATTGCGACACGCGCAGCTTGTTGAGGAAGTTGCGCAGCCGCCAACAGAAAAAGAACAGATTGAATTTGAGTTGCTGTGGAGATGGCAAGCTGGTGACAAAGCCGCTTACCTGCCGGTGTTTTCCCTTTAATCACCTCGCAAAGGTCGGCTTCACGGTGGTAGCATCGTAAGGATCACAGCCTGCTGTTCGTCAGACGCGGAATTTCCATCGGTCGCCCGATTATCCGCAGGTCATGGAACGCGGCACAGTCTTTCCACGATGTTTGCCATTCGCCCTACCTGACGCTCGCCGCATTGCTGCATTGACGCGCTCACTGCTTCAAGCGGAGTGACAGCGATTGATGTGTGCTCGCGCTTTACGAGCGCTTTCGCTTTTTGAATCTCGCGTGTCCAACCGTCGCGGTGCGGGCGGGAGGGCACCGTGTTCTCTGAAATGTCCATATTGCGGGCAATCTCACGCAGGCCGATGGCACTTGCGTAGGCTGTACGAATTTGCTCCCAAACATCTGCGGAAATTCTACTGCACACTGCTCGCTTCGGTAGCGGCAATTGGCCGTTTTCTCGCTCGTCCATGTTCAAACGAACAGTCATTCCGCTTTGGGAACAAAACAAGCCGAAGTGCTGCTGGAATATTTTTTGAAGTGCCGGGAGACCACGTATTACCGCCCTGCAGCCTGGGCGGCTTGAGGACAGGCTCAATCACTATTCAGCTTTTCTCGTGAACTTCGTTCCTTCGTTTCCGTAGAAGAATAATAAAAGAACATATCTTATCCAACCCGAATCGATGTCTGCGGACTATTAGGCCTTCCAAACGGTGAGTCGGGGGGCCAGCAAATACTGCGACGTTCGATCTATCGGATACGACCAATGTTTCCATCTCTGCAAACACCGACCTGAACAGTGAAAGAAACACACAAAATGAAAAAAATAATAGTGCTCCTTGCCCTTAGCGCCTGCGTCGCGCAAGCTCGAGTAATTGATCTAACTCCTGGAGGCTACAATCCAGATGGACCTTTGCCACCAGCCTTCTATCAACTAATCAGGCAAACTTTTTTCGATGACGCCGCTCATGGATGGTTCGATACGCCGGAAGGCCGTCAGTACATCAATGGTTGGGTTAGTCTCTATGGCACCCTAAATGGTGGCACATACTTCTTTACCAATATCTTTAGCCTGCCGGGAAATACTCCGAGCGCATTGATCTGGTGGGATTTTACCGGAGAACCGGATGGATATTACTTGACCGGCATTCTAGTCGAAGGCTTTCAAGCCGATGGACAAACACCGTGGGCCAATATCTACGCCGTGCAAGGCATGGAGCGAATGCAGAGCCTCGGGGAGCACCTAATCACGCTGAACGGAATGGCGTCAATCAGTGATATTTCCTTCTACGGCCGCAACAGATGACAATAAATGGTATCGCCATCTGACCGTAGACAGCAATAACCTTAGCACTACCTTCTCTGGCGTGATCGAAGATGGCGGCTTCGGCGGGTCGCTGACCAAGATCGGTACCGGAATGCTCGCCTTGGAGAGAAGAAAATACCTACACCGGCGCGACCAATATTATCGGTGGCGTACTGCAGGTTGATGGCACCATTTCAAGCAACACATTCGTCAATCATGGCGGCGCGCTCGGCGCGGGCCAGGTCAGTGTTCTCAGTGTTCTTGGCAACGCTAATCTAAATGGATGCATCGATCCCGTGCTTGTAAACGGTTTTGTCCCCGAGATCGGTCAATCCTTCGCCTTTCTCGACTATGCGTCCTTCACTGGCTTTTTCCACCATATTCGGAACCCGGTTTTCGATCACGGTAGGAAACGTTGGTTATTAGCCTATAACCCGACGAGTGCTGTGCTGATCGTGATAAAGAACGGTGCCCATTAGGGTCCGACAATTCTGCTCCTGCCCTTGAGCTTGGTCGGTTTGGTGACGTACCGGCAGAAATGCTGGCAATAGTTGATTCCCTGTAGTGTTTTACGGCTCTTTGAAAGCGCTCACGTGCGATACCCAAAGCGTAAGCCGTGCGGATTTCCGCCCATGTCGATGCGGGGATCGTCCTTATCTAAACCGTGCGCGCCCGTTTCCGCCCCCACCGGCCCTTTCCGGCGTTGTGATTGCCGCTCGCCAGAAACGGAATCCTTTTTGCCCTTCTTCATGCTGCACGGTGCGACCAGCAGAATACTAGACTGAACGTTAGCGAACAACGCAGGACATCAGCAAAATTTGTTGTGACTTTTGTTGTGACTCAGCCACTTTTCGGGGTGATGTCGGACGCTTTTACCTATGAAAACAGGCGGGGGCGGGAATCGAACCCGCGAATAGCGGTTTTGCAGACCGCGACCTTACCACTTGGCTACCCCGCCGGTTGTGTGAGAAATGAGCGTAACGTTGGAGCACACCGTGTCAACGCGGCGAAGCGATTCGTGCCGACGAATATGATCGGTAAGCGATTTAGCGATTTGACCATTTAGCGATTATGTTCGGCGGGTGACCTCGCGTTCTTCCGAACTTGTCGCGCGGGCGCAGAAACGCATTCCCGGCGGCGTCAATTCACCGGTGCGCGCATTTCGCAATGTGGGTGGGGAGCTGTTTTTCGTAGCGCGCGGGGAAGGCGCGCGGATTTGGGATGTCGACGGAAATGAATACATCGATTACGTCGGCAGCTGGGGAGCAGCGATTCTCGGTCATGCGCCGAAAGTCGTCGTCGAAGCGGTGCGCGACGCTGCCATACGCGGATTGAGTTTTGGAATTCCCAATCCGCTCGAAGTCGAAATGGCAGAATTGATCTGCGAATGGATGCCGTCGATCGATAAGGTGCGGATGGTGAATAGCGGCACCGAGGCCACGATGTCGTGCATCCGCCTCGCTCGCGCGTTCACCGGACGCGATAAGATCATCAAGTTCGATGGCTGTTATCACGGGCATGCGGATCCACTCCTAGTCAAAACCGGCAGCGGTGCCCTCACACACGGCCGTCCGAGCAGCGCAGGTGTGCCGCGCGCGTTTGCCGATCTCACAATCTCGCTGCCATTCAATAACGCCGACTTGGTGAGAAAAACGTTTCAGAAAAATAAAAATGGAATCGCAGCAGTAATTCTTGAAGCGATTCCCGCAAACGCCGGTCTTTATTTTCCGAGAGAGAATTTTTTGTCTGCGTTGCGAGAGGAATGCACGACAAACGGTGCGCTTTTAATTTTCGACGAGGTGATTACTGGATTCCGTGTTGCGCGCGGCGGTGCGCAGGAAATTTACGGAGTTAAACCTGATCTGACTGCGCTCGGAAAAATAATCGGTGGCGGATTACCGGTTGGCGCATTCGGCGGGCGCGCCGAAATCATGGATCAGCTTTCGCCAGATGGTCCGGTTTATCAGGCCGGGACGTTGTCAGGCAATCCGCTCGCGCTCGCTGCCGGTCTGACGCAGCTGCGCGAGCTTGCGCGAATCAACGGCTGGAAATTGCTCGAAGAAATAGGCGCGCAATTTGAAGAGTTCGCGCAGGCCGCAATCAAAGACGCGACCCTCAACATCACGTTTCACCGGCTCGGTTCGTTGTTTTGTTTGTTCTTTGCAGAAGGACCAATTGTCGATCTCGCAGGCGCGCAGCGAAGCGATCTAAAAATGTTCGCCAGATTTTTCCAGGGATGTCTGAAACGCGGCATTTATTTCGCGCCGTCGCAATTCGAGACTGGATTCATCTCGACTGCGCACACGCCGGAAGATATCGAGCGGACTGGCGCGGCAATGCGCGAAGCGCTGGGCGAACTATAGTGGCAGGCGTGCCGCCTGCAATCTTGGTTTGCTGCAACCCGGCATTTCCCTTTTGTCATTCCGAGCGAAGTCGAGGAATCTCTTGATTGAATCCCATCAAACGCCGAGAGATGTCTCGGCTTCGCCCGACATGACAACCATAGCCAACTCGCGAGTTCGCCCTGCTGCGAAATTTTTTTCCGACGGCGACCGGAAGTTTTTTGTCAAAGGCGTTACGTACGGGCCTTTCAAGCCGGATGCGGAAGGCAACTATCTTGGCCGACCGGAGCAGGTCGATATTGATCTGGCTCTCATGCGGCGGGCTGGTCTGAATGTTGTGCGGATTTATCATGCGCCGCCCCGCTGGTTCCTGGAGCGTTGCGCTGCTGCCGGGATGCGCGTGCTGGTGACGCTGCCTTGGGAAAAACATATCGAGTTCCTGCGTGAACGATCCATCCGCAAGCAAATTGTGGAGAACGTTCGCACAGCCGTTAAGGCGCACGCGGGACATCCGGCAATTTTCGGTTACCTCGTTGGGAACGAAATCTGCAGCACCATGGCACGCTGGCTCGGGGCGCGTCGCGTGATTGAATTTGTAGAGGAGTTGATTCGGATTGGCCGGGCAATTGATCCGGAGGCGCTCTTTTCCTATGCCACGTATCCGCCAACGGAATATCTCCTGCCGCAGAACGCCGACTTCTGCTGTTTCAATGTTTACCTGCACAACCAGCGCGATTTCGAGGGTTACCTGCTGCGGCTGCAAAATCTCACCGGCGAACGTCCGCTGATCCTGGGCGAATTCGGCATGGACACCATCCGGCATTCGCAGAACGAGCAGGCGGAGATGCTCGGCTGGCATATCGACAGCGTGGTCAAGTGCGGCCTTGCCGGAACCATTCTGTTTACGTGGACGGACGAATGGTTCACTGGCGGCCAGGAAATCAGCGATTGGGCATTTGGCATCGTCACGCGCGAGCGCGAACCAAAGAAAGCATTCTACACGCTCGAAGAAAAACTGGGGCGCAACGATTCCGCTTTGCCGCGTCGCCCGCTACCCCGGACGCCGTTCGTCTCAGTAATTGTCTGTTCGTACAACGGCGCGGCTACACTGGCGAGCTGCCTCGATTCGTTAGGCAAACTCAATTATCCCGAGTATGAAGTGATTCTGGTCGATGATGGTTCGACCGATGATACGGCATACATTGCCGCGCAGTTTCCCCGGGTGCGCTACATTCATCAGAGCAATCACGGACTAAGTCACGCCCGCAACACCGGAGCCGCCGCGGCCAAAGGCGACGTGGTGGCGTACACCGATTCCGACTGCATGGCGGACGTGGACTGGCTCTATTATTTGATCGGCGCGCTTGTAAGCGGCGATTACGCCGGAGTGGGTGGACCGAACATCACTCCACCGGCACAAAATTGGATTCAGGCATGCGTTGCAGCAGCGCCCGGCGGCCCTAGTCATGTGTTGCTTACCGACACAATCGCCGAGCACATCCCGGGCTGTAACATGGCGTTTTATCGCTGGGCATACGAAGGCGTAGGCGGTTTCGATCCCGAGTACCACAAGGCCGGGGACGATGTTGATTTTTGCTGGCGAATTCAACAGGCTGGTTGGGTCATCGGTTTCAGTCCAACCGCAATCGTCTGGCATTATCGGCGGTTTACGCTTCGTGCTTTCTTGAAACAGCAGGATGGCTACGGCGAAGCGGAATCTTTGCTGCGTTTCAAACATTTGATTTTTTTCGGCCCGACCGGCACCGCGAAATGGCGCGGCCAAATTTATGGGACGCCGCGCTTCAGCTGGTTCATTAATCGTCCGGTGATTTATCACGGAATTTTCGGTGAAGGATTTTTCCAGTCGATTTATCCAGCGCCGCAATCAGACGTCGCCGCGTACCTGAGCAGCATTGAGTGGATCGCGCTGACGATCTTTCTTTTTGGCCTGGGAATTTTTCTGCCCGCGCTGCGCATCGTCCCTTACCTCATGTTGGGGGGAACTCTTTGCGTGGCGCTTTCGTACATGGTGCGGGCGCAAATCGAGCCGAAATTCGATACCGTCGGCGCACGACTGCTGGTGATGCTGCTGGCATTTGCGCAGCCGCTTGTCCGCGGGTTTTCGCGCTATTTTACCTGGCTGCGTTTCAAGCGCACGCCGGCAAGCGTGATTCGACGGCATGAGCATCTGCCGGAACGCGCCCGCCTAGCAGGGAGCCTGAGTCGCCGAATTTTTTGGAGCGAGCAGGGGAGGGACCGCCACTATTTGCTTGGCGCCATGTTTCAGTTACTCGACGAAGAAGGCTGGCGCTACTCGACCGACAGCGGATGGAACGAGTGGGACATTCAAATCTACGGCAATTTCTGGTGGAGCATTACGCTTCAAACGGTCACCGAATACCACGGCAGCGGGAAATGTTTAACGCGGGTAAGGCTTCGGGACCGATTGGTGACTACCACCGTGATTTTGAATCTCATTGCATTGGCGCTGTTAGTGTATCGGCAGATCAATATTTCCCATGTCGATCTATGGTTCATGGTTCCCTACGCGCTTTTTCTCGTGTTTCTTGCGACGCGCGCGCGCGCATTAAAATCGCGAGTTACCGAGTTGGTTGATCTTGCGGCCCAGCGCGCAGGTCTGGAGCGGGTCCTGCGCAAAAGGAAAGTCGCTGCTCCAACAGCAGTGCCAGAGGCCCAAGTTCCAGTGAACGCGACCGATCCCGCGTCGCCGCAGTTGCCTGGGTAGCGCACGCGTCCCGCCTGTTGGCGATTGCGTCCTCGCGATCGCGGACTTTCGCGGGCGCTCAGGTCCCCCTCAAAGGAAAGACTGTTTCGGCGCGACGCCGAAACCAACACGCGAGACGCGTGCGCTACCCCTCAGCCTCAGAACAACAAACGCGCTATTCCTGATCCGCGCTCGATGCGGCCAATTCGTTTTGCCCTCAAGAGCGACATCGCGCGCTGTGCATTTTGCTCCGCGACAATCGCCGCCATCCCAATGCCCATGTTGAAGACCTGATACATTTCCCGACGATCGACGTTTCCGTTTTGTTGCAGGATTTGGAAGATCCGCGGGACGCGCCAGCTTTTAGTTTCAATTATTGCATCGCAATTCGGCGGGAGAATCCGCGGCAGATTGTCGATGAGACCGCCGCCAGTGATATGGGCGAGACCTTTGATTACGCCGCTAGGAACTTTTGCCACGAGCGGCTGATAATTTTTGTGCACGCGCAGCAATTCTTGGCCAACGCCGATTGCAGATCCTGGGAGACGTGAAGTGACTTTCAGCCGCATTTTGTCGAATAGGATCTTTCGCGCTAGCGAGTAACCGTTTGTGTGAAGACCGTTTGAAGTGAGACCGAGAATGACGTCGCCCGGCTGGATTTTACTGCCATCGATGATTTTCGCTCGATCGACGACGCCTACGATGCAACCGGCAAGATCGTATTCGCCTTTGCGATACATCCCAGGCAGCTGCGCGGTCTCGCCACCGAGCAAGACGCAACCGGCCGATCGGCACGCTCGCGAAAGTCCACGTAACAGTTCGCGGAAAACTTTCGGTTCGAGTTTTGCGCAGCCGATGTAATCCAAAAAGAAAAGTGGACGCGCGCCAACAACCGCGATGTCGTTGACACAATGATTCACCATGTCGGCCCCGACGGTATCGTGTCGATCCAACGCGAATGCGATCTTCAGTTTGGTGCCGACGCTGTCGATGCTTGAAACCAAAACCGGCTCGCGCATTCCGGAAAAATTCGCGCGCAACAATCCGCCGAACCCGCCGATCTTGCCGAGCACAGACGGCCCGTGCGTTTGCCTAACGAGCGATTGGATCTGCCGCTTGAGTTTATTCGCGAGATCGACATCAACGCCCGCGCGCGCATAAGCCTTTTTCGTTTTTGTCATGTCGAGCGAAGTCGAGACATCTCTGTTTTTGATCTAAACGGCAAGAGATTTCTCCAGCCCAGGCAACCGCTCCGGTTGCCAATCGTTTTCAGCGCGCTCGGCGGCCTGCTATGAGGTCGTGAAGCCATCGCCGCCAAAATTTCCTGAAACTTTTGCGCGGCAATCTGGAGAGAAGAGGAAATGAACGGCCAAAAATATGACTCCTCCCGGGCGCGCCGGAGCTCCGCGAGTGCGGGACGCAAAAGGCGCACGATGAGAAGTCACCGAAGGCCAAAACAATGAAAGAAAACCAACACTTATGAAAACAAAATTAGTTAAGAACATGCTGGCTCCCTTAGTGGTCGCGTGTGCGTTAGTTGCCATGGTTGCCACAACGGCAGCCGGGCAGGGCACGCAAGGCGGACGACTTCAAGGGACCTGGGAGATGCAGATAACTCTAAACGATTGCGCCGGTCACGTGATTAGGAGTTTCCCGTCACTAGTAGAATTTGCGGCGGGAGGCACGGTAGTGGAGTCGAACGCAGGGACACCGCAGGCTCTGAAGACGCCTGGAGAAGGTGTTTGGCGCCATACCACCGATAACAACTATGCGTTTAGCTTCAAATTCTTCACGTTTGATACTCAAAACGTCTTTACAGGCTGGACGATCATTGCGGGGGAAACAACCGTGGATTCGACAGGAAATGCCAATACGGGGTCCGCAACCGTCAGCGTCTATGACGTAAACGGCAACTTGCTTGTAACTCTATGTGCTGACACTGCTGGCACGAGATACCAGCTCTGACCGTGATTACGGGGTTTGGCGCGTCACGTGTGCGCCAAACCCCAGGTCAACCTCGTCAATGTTGGCGTAGCAAACGGTATGCTCGTTAACCGAAGCTGTTTGTTTAGGATTTTTTTGAAGAATGGCGGCTCGCGTTTTAATGCTGATGGCGTCCTTCGTGATCGTCGATTCTCGAATAGCCGGACAAGCTTGTCGCGCGACTTCAGATTTATGCGTAAGATGCGGACATGGTCCCACCCAGTGTGTCCGACGCGACGGACGAGCGATTCACGGAAACTGCGTGGAGCATCGTCATCGCCGCCGGAGCAGCGACCCCGGCGCGTGCACACACGGCGATGGCCGAGTTGTGCCGAATCTATTGGCGACCCATTTACGCTTACCTGCGCCGCAGTGGCCACCCGAGGCACGACGCCGAGGATTTAACCCAATCATTTTTTCAGCACCTGTTGGAAAACCAGACGCTCCAGCGCGCTTCGCGGGAGAAGGGGCGGTTCCGCAGTTTCCTCCTTGGAACGCTAAAGCGCTGCCTGGCGGACGAACACATGCAGCGGCATACATTGAAACGCGGCGGAGGGATGCGGTTCATCTCGACCGACGAGCTCGAGGCCGAGGAACTGCATCACCTGCGCACGGATCGTGAAGCGGCGCCGGATGAAGTGCTCGATGCTCGTTGGGCGGGCGTGGTGCTGGAGCGCGCACTCGATAAGGTTCGCGCAGACTGCGCCGCGGAAGGCAAGGCGAATCTCTTCGAAGCGTTGTCGCCTTTTCTTGGAGGAATGAAACCATACGCCAGCTACCAGGAAGTGGCGGACCAGATGAATCTCGGTCTGGGCGCAGTGAAGACACTGATCTACCGGTTGCGACAGCAATTTGCGAGCGCGGTCCGGCGCGAGATCATGCAGACGGTGAGCGCACCGCATGAGGTGGATGACGAACTGCGCCGGCTGCGCAGCGTCTTCGCGCGCGCGGGGCAA
>Ga0209056_10003453_pt1 | contig 16846 bp, 12 predicted proteins | sample GraSoiAngelo_114_FD_185876 | JGI IMG/M metagenome (GOLD analysis project Ga0209056, IMG submission 185876) | Grasslands soil microbial communities from the Angelo Coastal Reserve, California, USA - 14_0903_13_40cm (SPAdes) (version 2) | ecosystem: Environmental > Terrestrial > Soil > Grasslands... | reverse complement strand
GAAAAATCCAACGATGTTGTGGTGTGCGGCGATTTCAATGTCGCACCGGAAGATATCGACGTTTACGATGCCGACCTGTGGCGTGGCGCCATCATGTGTTCCAATCAAGAACGCGCTGCGTTTCAGGAATTGTGTGAAATCGGCTTACGGGACACGCTGCGGATGCATCATAAGGAAGGTGAACTTTTCAGTTGGTGGGATTATCAGATGCGCGCGTTTGAAAGAAATCGCGGCCTGCGCATCGACGCGATTTTGGCCACCGAAAAGCTAGCGAAGCGCTGCAGCGCATCAGGGATTGACCTTGAAATGCGCAAGGGCAAGGAACCATCCGATCATGCGCCGGTGTGGGCGGAGTTTACGAATTAAGAAACACGAACGCCCGACGTCGGAAATTGGACGCCGAATTCAGATTCTGAATTGGACGTTGAAGCGCCCGCCGCGCCGTAGCCTTGCGAAGGCGGGTTGGGCGTTGGACGTTGGGCGCTAATGGCTAACGAATCGCGCCTTCGTGTCTCGAATCCCCCGCCAAAGCCTCTCATGATTTGGGATGGTGACTGTCATTTTTGCAAACGGTGGATCGAACGTTGGCGCGAAATCACCGCAGGCAACGTAGATTATGCTACTTATCAGGAGGCAGCCGCGCGTTTCCCTGAAATTCCAGTCGAACAATTCAAGCGTGCCGTTGCATTCATCGAACCGGATGGCGAAGCCTTCTTTGCCGCGGAAGCCGTGTATCGCTCGTTGCGATATCGATCTTCGAGGAAATGGCTGGCGTGGAGCTACGATCACGTGCCTGGCTTCGCAGCAATTTCCGAGACTGCTTACAAATTCATCGCCCACAATCGAAGTCCCGGATCAACAGTGACTCGATTGCTATGGGGTAACGATGTGCGGTATCGATCTTCGAGGAAATGGCTGGCGTGGAGCTACGATCGCGTGCCTGGCTTCGCAGCAATTTCCGAGACTGCTTACAAATTCATCGCCCACAATCGAAGTCCCGGATCAACAGTGACTCGATTGCTGTGGGGTAACGATGTGCGGCCGCCGACTTATTTTTGGGCGCGGCGCTGGTTTCTCCGCATGGTTGGCCTCATCTATCTCATCGCATTCGTTTCGCTTTGGGTCCAAGTCGATGGGCTTGTTGGCAGCAACGGAATGTCGCCGGTAAGTCAGTTTCTGCCGGCAGTTCGGCAGCAAGTCGGGTCAGACGCTTATTTCCTTTTGCCGACACTTTGCTGGTTCGACTCGAGCAACACGTTTCTACATTTCCTTTGCGGTGGGGGCGTTGTCCTTTCGTTGCTTTTGATTTTCGGCGTCGTTCCTGCGGTTTCCCTTGCCTTGCTGTTTATCTTTTACCTGTCACTCACCATTGGTGGACAAGTATTTTTCAACTTTCAATGGGATGTTCTCCTGCTGGAGGCCGGCTTCTTGTCGATCTTTCTTGCGCCATGGCGACTGTGGCCGCGGGACCTTTTGTGGCGGCCGGGACCGGCGATCCCGACTACAGCAACGACCTCAGCTACGGCGTCTCCGGTCTCACGTGCGGGTTTGTTTCTGCTCAAGTTCCTTCTCTTCAAATTGATGCTTATGTCCGGCGTCGTGAAGCTAACGAGCGGCGACGATTCGTGGGGTTGGGTGAATCATTCGTTTCATTGGAGCGCACTCACAGCGCTTGATTATCATTACTGGTCGCAACCGTTGCCGACAATCTTCAGCTGGTGGGCAGACAAAACTCCGGAATGGTTCAAACACTTCTCAGTCGCATTTTGTCTCGTAGTTGAGATCATCGCGCCATTTTTTATCTGGGCGCCGCGACGCCCGCGGCTGGTCGCTGCGGGATTGATGATCTTCCTTCAAATAGTAATCGCGCTCACCGGCAACTATTGCTTCTTCAATCTGCTGACGATCGCGTTGTGCTTCCTGCTGATCGATGACGCGGCAATCGGGCGAGGCATGGAGGGGCGAGCTCCCGCGAACCCTGCGTCGCAGGAGCTCCGTCCTTCGAATGCGAAATCTATATCGACTCGATGGGCAACGTACGCGGCGATTGCAGTAATTGTTGTCACGTTTCCAATCAACGCCTGGCTCATTTTCAGCGCGTTCAAGCCGCAAAGCCGACCGCCAGGGCGGCTGGCGAACTTCTACGAACAACTGGAAGCATTTCGAATCGTAAATGGCTACGGACTCTTTCGCGTGATGACCAAGGACCGTGGCGAGATAGTGATCGAAGGCAGCGCCGATGGCATTAATTGGGCCCCTTATGAATTCAAGTGGAAACCGGCTGACGTGAAACGCGCCCCGGGTTGGTGCGCACCACACCAACCAAGACTCGACTGGCAGATGTGGTTTGCCGCTCTGGAGACTCCCGAGCAAAATCCATGGTTGATTGGACTGATCGTCAGGCTGCTGGAGGGATCGCGAGATGTGACCGCGTTGCTTGCGCATAACCCGTTCCCGGATAAACCGCCGAACTACATCCGCGCGATGTTTTATCGCTATCGTTTTACAAACAGTGAGGAGCATCGGCAAACCGGCGCGTGGTGGAAACGTCAGGAACTTCGGGAATATTTGCCGACGATCTCGCGCGATCAGCTGCGCCAGTAGCGAGAGGGTGAACGCGTTCTCTGCAATGCGTAGGTAGGTTAGTCGGCGAAATTGTATTTACCGAAACATCGACCGACCGCAGCGGGTCGATCCACCTTGAGCCGCACGTGCACTTGAATATATTCGGCGCGTGTCGAAGGAAGGTCAGATCGTAACGGAAGGCACGGTAACCCAGGTATTGCCGGGAACGATGTTTCGCGTCGATCTACCAGGGCAACGCAATGTGCTTGCACATATCTCGGGTAAGATGCGGAAGCATTTTATTCGAATCGTTCCAGGAGACAAAGTTTCCGTCGAACTGTCACCGTACGATCTGACAAAGGCGCGCATTGTTTTTCGCGAACAATAATCTCTTTCTTTTGGCTGGAATGCGCTAAAACCTCCAAGGCGTTCAAGTGCGATTGGTTTTCGGTGTTTGATGTGCCCTTTAAGTTCGTTAGGAGATTTGTTTGCCCAATTTGTGAAGCACGCGGATAGTTGCAGCTAGAATCAACTGGAGATTACCAATGGCAGAAGAAAACAAAGCAGAACAAAAGGCGCCGGTAGGAGCGGATGCTCGAGACAAGCTGGAGAGCAGTAAACAACATGCGCGCAGAGCAGCTGAAGATTTAAAATCGGCAGCAGGCTCCATAGCTGAAGAATATCGCGGCAAGGCAGAGCAGAAATGGGGCGAAGCACGCGGCAAAGCAGAACAAGCATGGGGGGATGCCAGGGACCGCGCCCGCACGTTCCAGGAAGACGCGGAGCAATACGTGCGCGAAAATCCAACGAAGGCGATCTTTACCGCGCTCGGAATCGGGTTTGTTCTGGGTCTGATCTTCCGGCGTTAACTCCGAAAGCTTCGGAGATGATCAGTGAGAGCCCTCGGTCCAGCAATCCTGCGGGACATGCCGGGTTGCTTGAGAACCTCTTGGCACTCATAAACGCGCTTGCAGCGTTTTTTGAAAGCCGCTTTGCCCTGGTCGCCGAGGAATCAAAAGCGGCCGCAGTGCAATTACTAATACTGGTTGGTTGCTTGATTTTCGCAGTACTCCTGTGTGCGCTGGGTTATGTTTTCCTCATAACAGGCGCCGTTGTCGGGTTAGCTCATCTCGCTGGAATTTCATGGCCATGGATAGCGCTCGCCGCCGCTGCGTTACATTTTATAATCGCGCTGGTGCTGCTGCTGATTGCGCGGAGCCGAATCACCAAGCCGTTTTTCCGCGCCACTTTGGCTGAATTAAAGAAGGATCGTGAATGGCTGAAACACCTGGACGCAACAAATCAATCGACGAGTTGACAGCGGAAATCGTCAGTTCCCGCGAACGCGTGGGTCGCGAGTTGCGTGGCTTGCGTCATGAGCTGGATTTCCCGGCGAAATTTAGAAGATCATTTCGGGAACAAACGGTCTCCTGGATCACAGCCGCAGCCGCGGTCGGTGCACTGATCGCTTTGGCACCGATGCGGAGGAAGAAAATTTACGTGGACGCAAAGAGCAGCCGCAAATCACAGAAGAAACTCGTAGAAACAGGCTTCGCGTTAGCTGCGCTGAAAGTTGCCGCCGGTCTGGCTCGGCCAGTGATTGTAGAGTTTGTCAAAAATCGGCTGACCGGTTTCCCAGGAAAATCCCGCCGCAAAACATGAGGCCGTAATCTAATGTGTCCCATGGGGCGGGCTCGTTTTAGGATTTACGCGCTCGGCCAGGTTGGGTAATGATTGCCCCGGGGCACCCATGATCGCTAAGTCTCCGGAACTTCCCGTAAAATCGCAGACGATGCGGCACGTGGATGATTATCTCGAGGTCGGTCAAAAAGCCGGCGCGTCTGATGTCCATTTAGCCGTGAACGCGCAGCCGATATGGCGGTTGCATGGACGGTTGGTGGGGTTACCTGAGCGCCTCAAGCTACTCACCCGTTACCAGAACGGGCTGATCCTGGCGACCGGTTCAGTAGGGACGGGCAAATCGACGACCCTGGCGGCAATGGTCGAGCAGATAAACATGGAGCGCCGCGATCACATCATCACATTGGAAGATCCGATCGAATACATTTTAACGTCGAAAAACTGTCACGTTACCCAACGAGAGATCTTCACTCACAGCGACTCTTTCGCCGCAGCATTGCGTGCTTCACTCCGCGAAGATCCGGACGTAATCATGGTCGGAGAAATGCGCGATTTGGAAACGATCTCGCTCGCAATCACTGCGGCTGAGACCGGCCACCTTGTTTTGGCAACACTGCATACCAGCAGCGCGGCTCGCACGCTTGATCGATTGCTCGACGTGTTTCCGCCTCATCAACAGGAACAAATTCGAGTGATGGTAAGCGAATCCCTGCGGGGCGTTATCAGTCATCAGCTAATACCCCGGGCGGACGGCACCGGACGCGTGCTGGCTTTGGAGATTCTTACGAACACACCCGCGGTCGCCAACGTTATTCGCGAGGCGAAGACGTACATGTTACCGGGCATTATTCAGACTGGCAAAAAGCAAGGCATGCGCTTGATGGATGATACTCTGATCGAACTTTATCAGCGCGGCTTGATCAGCGCTCAGGAGGCCTACGCGCGCGCCGAGCAGAAACAAATGGTGCGCCAACAGGTGGGAAAATAATGAATGACGAATGATGAAACAAATTCGAAACTCGAAACTCGAAACTCGAAACAGATTGGTCTGTGCAAGTTTCGTCATTCGGGTTTCGTCATTTAAGTCATGGCTTACTTAGATCAATTTCTCAGTGTAATCGTCAAACACGGCGGCTCCGATCTGCATTTCGCGGAGGGGCAGCCACCGAAAATGCGCGTGCATGGAGACATCATGCCCATTCGCGCCGAGGCGCTTTCACGTGAGGAGGCCATTCAGATGATGAGCGAAATTTGCGGAGCGCGTAACTGGGAAACCTTTGAACAACGCGGAGACCTGGATTTTGCCTATGAAATGGATGAAGCCTCGCGGTTCCGCAGTAATTACTTCAAGCAATCAAACGGTTACGGCGCGACGTTTCGGCTGATTCCCACCAAGATTGCTACGCTCGAAGACCTGGGCATTCCGGTGGTGGTAAAAGACTTTGCGAATATACGCGGAGGTCTGGTGCTTGTGACCGGTCCTACCGGCTCCGGCAAGACCACCACCCAAGCCGGGTTGATCGACTACATCAATCAGAACTATGCGAAACATGTCGTGACAATCGAGGAGCCAATCGAATTTGTGCATGACAATAAGCGAAGCACTATCACACAGCGCGAAGTGCCAACGGATTCGAGCTCTTTCGCAGCTGGACTAAAAGCCGCGCTGCGCGAAGACACCGACATTGTGCTTGTAGGAGAAATGCGCGACTTGGAAACAGTTTCACTTGCTCTAACCGCAGCGGAGACCGGTCTTCTCGTGTTCGGTACGCTGCACACTAACAATGCGCGCAAAACGGTGGACCGAATGGTGGACGTTTTTCCCGCAGACCGTCAACCGCAGGCGCGTGCCATGCTCGCGAACTCATTGCGCGGCGTGGTGGCTCAATTGCTCTTAAAAAGAGCGGATCGACCTGGCCGAATAGCAGTAAACGAAATCCTAATCGCGAATTCCGCGGTTGCCGCAATTATTCGCGAAGGCTCAACGCAGAAACTCCAGGATGTCATCGTGTCAGGCAGAGCGGAGGGGATGCAGTTCATGGACGACGCCATTTGGGCGCTGCTTGAAAAAGGCATTGTCTCCCCGCACGAAGCTTTCATGAAAGCGATCGACAAAAGCCGGTTCAGGCCATTTCTGCCTCCAGAGGAAGAAGCGCTAGGCAACGCTGCTGGTTCCGTCCGAAACGACGAGAAACGGCTTCCCGGCAATCTCGTGAACCCGATCGCCGCTCGCGCGCAAGCCCGGGCGCGGTGAAAAAAGAAGCTGCCCGCGAACAGGCAGCAATTGCAGCCCACAGCCCGTAAAGCTGGGGACTGGCCACGTCTAACACGGATGGCACCGCCCGGAAAGCAGAATGCCCACGAAACACACCAACTACACGAAAGGAAAAGATGTTGTGCTCAGATTTTCGCGGCGTTTCGCCTGTTTAGTGGACAGGTGAGTCAAAAGATCTTTCACGAGCGCATCGATCGCCCTGATTAGGTTGGGTGCTGCTGGCTTCGAGTGTGGGGTATCTCGCTCCGGTCGGGATGGTCGGCCTTGGAGATTAGGAGAACAGCGGTTCCGCTTAGCTGGCCGGCGCGAAACCGATCAAGCGCGATATTAGCGTCTTCCAACGGGAACGTTTCCGTCTTTGTTTTAACAGGAACGCGCGTCGCGATGTCGAAAAATTCTTCGCCATCGCGACGGGTAAGGTTCGCTACCGAAGTAATGACTCGTTCTTCCCAAAGATCGGCATAGGGAAAAGAAGGGATATCGCTCATGTGAATCCCGCCACAAACGACAATGCCCCCTTTGGCCAGCGCGCGCAGCGCCGCAGGTACGAGCGGGCCGACTGAGGCAAAGATAATCGCTGCATCAAGTTTCTCCGGCGGCATCTCGTCGGAACCGCCGGCCCACTTTGCGCCTAGCGCTTTCGCGCTTTGCTGTGTTTCCATGTCGCCGGGTCGCGTAAACACGAAAAGGTCGCGTCCTTCATAAAGGGCAATCTGCACGATCAGGTACGCGGCATTCCCAAAGCCATACAGGCCGAGCCTGTGTGCATCTCCCACTTTGCGATAGGAACGGTAACCGATCAGCCCCGCACAAAGTAGCGGCGCAACTTCAACATCATCATAACGGTCAGGCAAATGAAAACAGAATCGTCCATCGGCGACAATAAATTCCGCATAACCGCCATCGATGGTGTAGCCGGTAAAGCGCGCTCGATCGCAAAGATTTTCACGGTTCGATCGACAATAAATGCATTCGCCATCGGTCCAGCCTAGCCACGGAATACCGACGCGATCTCCAATCGCGAATGACGAAGGAATGTCCGGGCCTATCTCTTCAACGTACCCGACAATTTGATGACCTGGTATGAGCGGGAGTTTTGGATCCGGCAGTTCGCCATCGACCACGTGAAGATCAGTCCTGCACACCCCGCACGTTGCGATTCGCACAAGCAGCTGGCCCTTGGCCGGTCTTGGTCTCTCTATGTCGCGGAGTTGCAGTGGCTGCCGCGGCTTATCCAAAACCATCGCGCGCATGTTAACCAATATCTTTCTTACCCTGCTCCTGCTCTTGCTCGCGTTCTTTCAGACTAACTTGGAGGCCGAGTAAGAGTACGAATAACAAAAATCAGTGCACGGCCGCAGGTTCGGGTCGCATGTCTCCTCTCGCCGGCTCGCCCTCGTGATGTGTGTGCACGCGGCGCAGGAAGGGTACCTTGTCGAGCACGTGCTCCTGGAACCATTCGAGCCAGAGATAGATCACTGGTGTGACGAAGAGCGTGATCAATTGGGAGAAAATCAGACCGCCTACGATTACCAGCCCTAGTGGACGGCGCGATGCAGCGTCCTGCCCGAACCCGAGCGCAATCGGCACTGCACCCATAAGCGCAGCGAGTGTTGTCATCATAATAGGACGAAACCGTTCCATACTGGCTTCGTGAATAGCCGACCGGAGGTCCCAGCCTTCGTCGATTCGTTGCAAGGCAAAATCAACAACCATGATCCCGTTCTTTTTCACGATGCCTAACAACAGGAAAAGTCCGATCACACTGTAAAGCGAGAGCACTGAGTGAAAGAGATACAAGGTGGCCAGGCCTCCGACTAACGCGGGGACAATCGCCGGGAACAAGACCGTGAAAGGGTGCACATAGCTTTCGTAAAGAATTCCCAGAATCACATACATAACAAAGACCGCGGCGAGCAGCAGCAGAGGCAGCGAGTGGAAGAGTTGCCGGAACACCAGTGTTTCGCCCTGGAAGATGCCCTGGACAGTCGGATGTTGCGGATGGATTTGCGCGAAGGCTTCCTCGATCGCCTTGGTGGCATCGCCAATTGCGACGTTTGGCAACAGGTTGAAGTTGAACGTAACACTGGTGAACTGATTCAAATGGTTCACAGCCTGCGGACCGATAACTTCCTTAGTCGATGTTACAACACGCATCGGGACCAGGTTTGACATGTTACCCGTGGTCGTGGCGATCGTTCCCCCACCCGAGCCGCTCGCGCTGAAATTGCCGCTGGTGTTGCTGCGGACGTAGAGATCGTCCAAGTCGTCAGGGTGCGCCCGCTCCTTGTCTTTGACTTCGAGAATGACCTGGTATTGATCGTCCGGTTCCTTGATGAGATAGACGTAGTTTTGCGAGTAAGCGTTGCGCAACAGGCTTTGGATTGCGGAAGTGGAAACCCCGTAGGTTGCAGCGCGATCCCGATTGATGTCGATCCTAAGATTTGGTGTGTCGTGGTAGTAATCGGAGCGGACACTGGCGAACCCTTTAAACTGCTGCAGTTTTGCCATCAGTTCGTCGGCCACGGCATAAACGTCCTCGGGAACGATACCGCTAATAGTGTAGGCGTACTGGCCCTGGGTCTGGCTCGTGGCGCCGACGCTGATTTGCAAGACCGGGCTGGGCGTTAACACGGCCGTGATGCCAGGAATGGAGCCCATCGATTTTTGCAGTCGCAAAATGATTTGATCAATGGGCGGGCGCTCGCTGCGTGGCTTCAGAAAGAGAAACATCAGGCCCTGCGACAAAGCGCTGCGCGAGGAGAAACCAGCGAGCGTGAAGAATTGCCCGACGGCTGGATCCTCTTGGAGCTTCTTATTGACCTCGCCTTGATACGCCCGCATCTGCGCCGGCGACGAACCTTCCTGCGCGATGAACACGCCGCGAATGAAACCGCTATCGCCCGGGGGCAATAATGTGAATGGCAGATGCGTGAAAAAGAACCAGAGACCGAGGATGCAGACGATCAGGATCGGCACGGTCAGCCACGCCCGGTCCAGAAACCAGTCGAGCGCGCGACCGTACGCAGCGATCACGCGTTGGATGAAATTGGTCGTGTGCCGTTCCATCCAGGCGCGCTTGTGCCCGGCTTTGCGCTCTCCCAAAATGCGCGCGCACATCAAGGGCGTGAGCGTCAGAGACACAAGACCCGAGGCAAGAATGGCCACGATGATCGTGACGGAGAACTCGCGGAAGATGCGGCCAAGAAGTCCAGGGATGAAAACCAACGGAATGAAGACAGCGGCTAACGAAAGGGTCATCGACAGGATAGTGAAAGAAATTTCGCCCGCGCTATTGAACGTTGCTTTCAGGATCGACTCGCCGTGCTCGGCCCGGCGCACGACGTTTTCCAAAAACACAATCGCATCATCGACAAGGAAACCGATGGCCAACGTCAGCGCCATGAGAGTGAGATTGTTGATGGAGAAATTGAGCGCGTACATCACGGCCACCGTGAGCAGCAACGACATTGGCAATGCCACAGCCGGAATTAGGGTGTCCGTGGCGCGGCCGAGAAAAACGTAGATGACTAGCACCACCAGCACGAACGCAATGATGAGCGTCCATTTCACTTCGTCAGCGGAATTGACGATGGTTTGCGACCGGTCGAACACCGGCGTGAATTTGATCGAGCCCGGCAAGCTCGCGCGCAGTTCAGGGAAAAGCGCTTTTACAGAGTTGGCTACCTCCACGGCGTTCGCGCCCGCCTGCCGCGAAACCGCCAGCACCACAACTGATCCGGGTGGATTAAAGCCGCGTACCCAGAAAAAGCGCGAGATGCGTTCGTCCTGCACGCTTTGACGAACATCGGCGACGTCACGAAGATAAACCGGTGCGCCGTTTGGGTTGCGCGCCACGATCAACTCCCGATAGCCCTCGGCCTTGTCGAGCTGTCCATTCGGTTGCAGCACAAAGGTACGGTGCGTGCCATCGAATTGCCCCGCGCCGGAATAGACCGTGCCGGATTTAATCCCGCTGGCGAGATCGTCCATCGTCAGTCCGCGCGCAGCAAGCGCTGAAGGGTCAGCCTTGACCCGAATCGCGCCTTGCACTCCATAAATATTCACTTGTGAGACACCGGGCAGGATGTTGATGCGCTGAGCGACCGCAGTGGAGGCGTACTTGTACAGGTCCCAGTCCGTGAGCGTATCCGACATCAGAGCTAACAAGTAAACTGCCTGATCGTTCGGGTTCGTTTTGGTGAACGTGGGCGGACTCGGCAGATCGAGTGGTAACTTGCCCGTGGCCCGCTGGATCGCAGCCTGCACGTCGGTCGCGGCGTCGACGATACTTTTGCTCAAAACGAACTGCAACGTGAACGATGTGTTGCTCTGCGTGCTATTGCTGGTGATGATGTCGAGTCCGGGAATTTGCAGAAATTGTTTCTCCAGGGGCGTGGCAATGTTATTGGCCATCGTGGTGGGGTCGGCGCCGGGATACGAACAACTCACCTGGATGACTGGATAATCGACTGCCGGCAAATCGTTGACCGCGAGCTTCCCATAAGTCGCAAGACCGGCGACGATCACCGACAACGTCAGCAATACGGTCATTACGGGCCGGCGAATGAACGGTCCGGAGAGCCCCGAGCCTTCGATTGGAACTAACTTTGCCGTGGGCTCCGGCGGTTTCCCGGCAAAGGACCTCGATCTAAGGCGATCCTTATCTTTTACTTCGCGTTCGCCGTCATGTTCGTCAGCGTCGTTCATGTCACATTCCGCTTTTTGAAGAGGCAGACTGCGGAGCGTTCCCGGGGCTTTGAGGTACGTATGGTTGTGGCGCTACTTTCGCTCCAGGCGCAAGCGCAAGCTGGCCGGTCACCACGACGGTCTCATCGGGTTTCACGCCGCTCTCAACCACAGTGAGATCGCCTTCTTGCCGTTGGCCGGGCTTGACAGGGCGAAGATCGACGGTGTTATCAGGTTTCACCACGAAAACAAACGGCCCACTCTGGCTAACCTGGACGGCCTGTGCCGGGACGAGTGTGGCGTTCTTGAGCGTGTCCAGGATGAAACGAACCCGCACAAATTCTGAGGGCCACAGGGCGCGATCGGGATTCGGCGTGACCCCGCGGGCTTTCACGGTTCCAGAGCCTGGCTGCACTGCATTGTCGATGAAGTAAAGATCGCCAGTGCGTGGCATGATCGAACCATCTTGCAGGTAGGTTTGCACCTTGATGTTCGGCCCACCTAGATATTTTCGCACCAGCGGAAGATCGTTCTCGGCCACAGTGAAGTCGGTGTAAATCGGGTCCAGACCTAAAATGGTGACCAGCGGGGTAGTCGAGGGACCAACCAGGTTGCCAACGTCAACATTGCGCAGACCGACTCGTCCGTTGATGGGCGACTTTATGTAGCACCAGTCGAGGTTCACCTGGGCAGCCTCGGTCGCGGCCTGAGACTTCTGCGCGTTCGCCACGGCCGTGTCGTAGTCCTGCTGCGATATGACCTTTCTAGCACGCAGGTCCTCTTGTCGCTTCAGACACCAGTCGAGGTTCACCTGGGCAGCCTCGGTCGCGGCCTGAGACTTCTGCGCGTTCGCCACGGCCGTGTCGTAGTCCTGCTGCGATATGACCTTTCTAGCACGCAGGTCCTCTTGTCGCTTCAGAGTCACCTGATCCAACTCGGCTTGCGCTTTCGCCTGGTCGAGAGCGGCTTGAAACGGGCGCGGATCGATTGTGAAAAGCAAGTCGCCTTTCTTCACGTCGGAGCCATCCTGAAAATTACGCGTGATGATTACACCACTGACCTGCGCCTGCACCAGCACAGTCTCGTAAGCCGCACATGTGCCGATTTCATCGAGGTAAAGCGGTACATCTTTTGCAACGACCTTGGCCACGGCCACAGGACGTGCCGGCGCCTGCGCCGGCTTCAACGTGTCGACACCGCGTTGAAAGGTGCGAAACAGAACCAAAACAGCTAATACAGCAAAAAGCACGTAGGCCCAGCGCGGAATGGATTGCACCCCCGCCCGTCGAAATTTTGCTGGCTTGGGCGCTCTATGCGCGACGCGACGCTCTTCCTCTTGCACGATGTTCATTTTCTTACAGTAGACGTTATCGCGGACCGGACTTTCGCCGGCGTGCCACTTCCGTTTTTCTTTTCCGCTTTTTCGTAAATCTGCGTGAGCACACGCATGCAAATACGCAGGTCCCCTACCGAAATATTTTTCAGTAGTTCGTGGCGAAGTTTTTCGGCTTCAGCGCTGATTTGAGAAATCACGTCCTGCGCTCGTCGGCCGAGCAGCACCATTTTGCAGCGGCGATCGTGTGGTGAACCCTTGCGGACGATCCAGCCTTCTTCTTCCAGCCGGTGCAACAACGTCACAACGGTAGGCTCTTCCACGCCCAGCCGAGCGGCAATCTCTGTCTGAGTAAGCGCGTCTCCTGCCAGCGACAGATGCAGCAGGGTGCGCCACCTGGCCTGGCTCAGACCCATTGGCTTGAGTCGTTCGTCCAACTTCAGTCGCCAGGCACGAGCAGTCCCGTGGAGCAGCGGCCCAAATGTTTCGTCATCGGACATGTGACGCAGATTAAATTGGTTAGCATGCTAACCAATTCCAATCTATCAGCCTGTCAATGTTCATTTGGAGACTGTGGAATAGTCTCCTAGGGGCCAACTTCGAAGAGGAGCAGCTCGCGTTTGCGATAATCCCGGACACGAGCACGCAGATGCGCACGTCGCGGTACCCATCGTGGCGTGGTTGTCGCTTCGGCTTCTTTGTCAGCTTGAACAAGAAAATAACGCGTCTCAGCCGGCAGTTCCTGAACGTAACTCACGTATTCCAGCGGCGCCTTCACGTAAAAAAATACCGGCTGATATTCTGGATCCACCGCATAAAGCGTCTCATTCAGCGGAACGAGAGCATTAATTTCCGCCGCGGCCTTCTTCACTTGTTGCCTGTTTCTCAGGACTACCGCTGTGAGCGGATAACCAATCCCTCCAACTACGAGTCCAACTCCGACAAAAAGCGCGACTATTTTTGCCCATGTTCGCTCGTCCGACGTCCCTTTTTCCCAGGGCCACTGCAATGCCTGTCCGGTACAGCTCATCGCCAGCAACCACGAAGCTGGTGCTATTACCGGCATGCTGTATCGCGGCAAGGCACCGGGAACGAGGTTTAGGGCGAGGAACGGTACAGCTATTCCCCAAGCGAGACCGCGCGCCAGCCGTTGCTTAGCGTCATCGTGAAACCTTGAAAACCTAACGAAAGGGAACAAAAGAACCCAAGGCAGAAAATAGATAAGACCGCGCGGGATATTTTGAATCCAACTGATTAACTTGAAATCGATGCCTTGGAGCCTGCCTGTGAACTGATTTGACCACTTCACTGCCGCCACGTGTGTCGGCGTGGTATGCAAGAACGGAATAGCCCACACCGCGAAGATCCCCAGCATGATCGCTAGCCCGGCGAAATGCGCAGGGTGAATAAGAAGCCGCCACTCTTTCAGATGCCAAACCACGGCAAACACGATGGCGTAGAAAAATATGAGATGGGTTGGACCTTTCGCCAAAAGCCCAAGCCCTAGAAAAATGGATGCCGGAACCCAAATGAGCCACGGAGATTTCCGTTGAACGAAAAAGCTCAGCCAAAAAATAATCGCAAGTCCACAAAGAGAGACATACAGCGCTTCGATTTCAATTAACCGGCCTTTTTCCATCATCCCGATGTTTGTCATCCAAATGAGAGCCGCGATGATCGATCCTCCTGGGCCCAGACCGGCACGCGCCACGGTGACAAATGCGACGGCCACTGCCAGCACAACGACAGCCGATGGCAGACGTGCTGTCCATTCGTTGCGAACTCCAAAAATTCGGAAGGATGCGGCTACCAGCCAGTTCACGAGGGGCGGCTTTCGGAAATATGGATTCCCTCCAACTTCCGGGACGATGTAGTTACCCGTCTGGAGCATCCCTATCGCCGGCAAAATTCGTCGTCCTTCTTCTCCTTTGATTGCAATAGAACCAAGCGCTGGTAAATAAATCACCGCCCACACGAGAAGGACGACAAGAACGGCTGCTATGCGCGAATTCATTGGGTGCTGCACGTTCGATATTGGGCGTTGAACGTCAAATCTAACCAACGGGTATCTTGACGAGAAGGCCTTAAGACGGTAACCTAAGTGTCGAGTCCGCGCGTTGATCAGAGTGGGAACTGGCGTCCCACTCTTTTTAGTCTGCGGGCTACATGTTTTATGAACGCAGAATTTATTGCCATGCTCGATTACCTGGAGCGGGAACGCGGGATTAAACGCGAAATCCTCCTCGAAGCGGTGTCGAATGCCTTGCTCTCAGCCTCGAAGAAGAGCGTGAGCGCTTCACGCGAGCTGCGGATCGACATCAATCCAAAGACTGGAGAAATCCGGGCGCTGGCAAACCTCGTGGTCGTGGACGAAGTCGCCAATCCGCAGGATGAGATCGAACTGTCGAAAGCGCGCAAGATTAAACCGGATGCAAACGCCGGCGACACAATCGAAGTGGAAGTAACGCCGAAAAATTTCGGACGGATCGCGGCGCAGACAGCAAAACAAGCCATGATGCAACGGATTCGCCAGGCTGAGAAAGAAATGATCTATGAGGAGTTCAAAGACCGCGCCGGCGAAATCGTCAGCGGAACGGTGCGGCGCTTCGACCGTTCGGATGTCATTCTCGATCTTGGAAAATTCGAGGCCATCATGCCGCAGCGCGAGCGAGTGGTGGTAGAAGATTACAACGTGGGCGACCGGCTCCGCGCGTACGTCGTCGCAGTGGAAAATGGTATCCGCGGGCCGGAGATCATTGTCTCACGCAGCCACCCTAATTTTGTGCGCAGGCTTTTCGAGTTGGAAGTAAGCGAAATCGCGGATGGCACCGTGGAGATTCGCGGTATCGCGCGAGAAGCGGGCTATCGCACCAAAATCGCAGTCTGGAGCGCGAACGAAAAAGTGGATCCCGTGGGCGCGTGTGTTGGCATGCGCGGCTCGCGCGTCAAAAATATCGTCCGCGAGCTGAACAACGAAAAGGTCGATATCATTCGCTGGAGCTCCGATCCAAAGGAATACGTTCTGGAAGCGCTCAAGCCGGCAAAAGTAAAGAAACTCGCTTTCGATACGGAGAAGAAAAGTGTGCAGATTTCCGTCGATGAAGATCAGCTTTCGCTCGCGATCGGAAAGAAGGGACAGAATGCGCGATTGACTTCCCGATTGACCGGCTGGGAGATCAATATCGGCAAGGACACATCCGCGACGACCGTGGTAGAACAAAAGGTGGCGCAAGCAGCTCAGACCCTTGCTGGCGCGCTGCCCATTAGTGAAGAACAGGCGCTCGCGCTGGTAAAATCCGGCTTTACGAACCTGGAGGGATTGCGCGATGCAGACGTGCAGGATTTAGTAGATATTCTCGCGGTCGATGAAACAAAGGCGCGCGAGATTTACGAGGCCGTCCATCGGCAGGAACTCGTACAATAACATGGCTCTGGTTTAGGGAAGCTCGGGCCATGAGCGAAATTTTTAAAGAACAACAATGGCAACGAAGACGAGCAGCAAAACTGCAACGCGCAAACAGGCCGCGCGTGGGACTGCTGCTGCTCGCAAGCCAGCAGCCGCGGCCAAGACAAAACTTCCAAAGCAAAAGGTAAAGCAGGAGGTTGCGCCCGGAGCAAAGCCGCGCACCCCTCTGCCCTCAAAGTCCGCACCGGAGGCCGCTCGACCCCCTGGCCACGAAGCAGAGAGTGTTTCACTCATTGATCGAAAAAAACCGAGCAAGAAGGCCGAACAAGGCGAGCCAAAACCGAAGCGCGACGTTTTACCTCCTATTTCACGCATAAGGGCTTCTCTGGAAACGCCCGCAAAGCCAGCGTCGCCTACAATGAGCGCGCCTGTGGAATCGGTTACAGTTGATGCGCCAAGCATCGCCGATGCAAAAACTGCGCCTGACGCAACGGAGCCGCCGCCCGTTGAGGAGGAAACCGCGGCGCAGAAGATCATTCTTATCAAGCCCCCAATTATCGTTAAGCAACTGGCGACTGAGTTAGGCTTGAAGCCGCATCAACTCATTGCGGAGCTGATGAATTACAACATTTTCGCCAACGTTAACCAGACAGTCGAGCCGGACATCGCTTCGAAGATCGCGGAAAGCCATGGCTTTGTTCTGGAAAAGGAGCGCCGCGAAAAAGGCGGCGGTGTCCACAAGGTTGAACAGGTGGTCGTCGCACCCCCGCCGCCGGTCATTAAAAAGAAAGAAGAACTCAAGCTGCGGGCACCGATTATCACGTTCATGGGACATGTTGATCATGGCAAGACAACGTTGATGGACGCCATTCGCAAAACCCGTGTCGCGGCGGGCGAAGCCGGCGGCATTACTCAGCATATCGGCGCCTATAGCGTT
>Ga0209056_10003452_pt1 | contig 16848 bp, 15 predicted proteins | sample GraSoiAngelo_114_FD_185876 | JGI IMG/M metagenome (GOLD analysis project Ga0209056, IMG submission 185876) | Grasslands soil microbial communities from the Angelo Coastal Reserve, California, USA - 14_0903_13_40cm (SPAdes) (version 2) | ecosystem: Environmental > Terrestrial > Soil > Grasslands... | reverse complement strand
GCACGCGGCACGCCGCCGGCGTGAGCGACGACCTCCTCTGCCGCCTGGTCGCGGTGCTCTCCATGGGCCTGCCGGAGGCGAAGGTCGTCATCTCGACGCGCGAGCCGCCGGCGATGCAGCGCCGCCTCCTGCCGGTGATCGGCGTCCTCACGCCGGGCTCGCCCGGCGTCGCGCCCTACACCGAGACGGGGGCGCGCTTCGCGCTCGAGGCGAGCCAGTTCGAGGTGCTCGATCACCGGCCGATCGAGGCGATCCTCGGCGAGATCCTCGCCGCCGGCGCCACCATCGACTGCTACGAGCCGGCCCGCGGGGCCTGAGGCGGCCGTGCGTACGGCCGTCGTGCTCGGGACGAACTTCCTCGTCGGCGCCGCCGTGCTCGCCTGGGTGCTCGTCCGACACGGCGCGCCGGCCCTGGAGCTGCTCGCGAGCGGGCCCCGGCTCGGGCTCCTGGTGCTCTTCCCGCTCGCGGTCGCGGCCAGCTTCACGGCCTACGCGTGGCGCTGGAAGGTCCTGCTCGCGGGCCTGGGCGCGCGTCCTCGCCTCGCCGCGCTGGTCGGCTACCGCGCCGCGGGCCAGAGCCTCTCGTCCCTCATCCCGAGCGGGAAGCTGGGCGGCGAGCCGCTGCGCACGCTGCTCCTCGCCCGCGGCGGCGTGAGCGGCGCGCAGGCGATCGCCGCCGTCGCCGTCGATCGGACGCTCGAGATGGGGGGCGCGGCCGCCTTCGCGTGCGCCTACGCGCTCGTGCTCCTCCGTCGCGGCGTGCCGGCGCTCGAGGGGGCGCTCGTCACCGTCTCGCTCGGCGCGGCGGCGCTCACCCTCGGAGTCGTACTCACGGTGCGGCGGCTCCGCCGCGGGGCCGGGCTGGTGACGGCGCTCGCACGCAGCTCCGGGTTGACGCGCCTCGCCTTCGTGCGCCAGCAGATGGACGTCCTCGGCGCCGCCGAGGAGGAGGCGGCGCGGCTCATCGCCCAGCCGCAGCGGATGGCCCGCGCCTTCGCGCTCGGCCTCGCCGCCAACCTGCTCGTGCTGGGCGAGTACGCGCTCCTGCTCGCGGCCTTCGGCCTCCCGAGCGGGCCGGTCGCGGTGGTGGCGGCCGTGTTCGCGACCGGCGCCGCGCACTCGCTTCCCATCCCGGCCGCCGTCGGCGCGCTCGAGGGCGCGGAGCTGTGGCTCTTCGGGATGCTCGGCCATCCGCCGGCGGTCGGCCTGGCCGTCGGCCTCGTGGTGCGGCTCCGCGAGGTGGCGTGGATCGTGCCCGGGATCCTCTACCTCATGATGCGCGCCCCCGGGCTCACGCGCGGTGCTTTGACAACCCCACCCGACCCCTGTACGCGCGCCCCCGAGCCCCCGCCCGCCCGGGCGGTCCCGATGCGAGGAGGAGGAGGAGGATGATGCGCGGCGTGGTCGTGATGGCGGTGGCTCTCCTGTGTGCCGTCCCTGCGCGTGCGCAGGATCGTCCGCTGCCGGGGAAGAAGCTGACGATGATGTCGCGGGGTGCCAGGCAGATGACCGTCTTCATCGCCAAGGCGCGGCTCGACACCCAGTTCCAGCCCGAGGTCACGGGCGCGAAGCTCCGGATCGTCAATCCGACCTCCGGCGAGTCCAGGGTCGTCGACCTGCCGGCGTCGGGTTGGAGCGCGAACGCCCACGGCACCGTGTTCAAGTTCAAGAACCCGTCCGCGCCGGGCGGCTCGTCGCCGGTCAAGGCAGCGCTCGTCAAGCACAAGTCGGGAATCACGGTCATCGCGAAGACGACCGGCATCACGCTCGACGAGCCGACGCAGGGCAGCGTCGGGCTGGTGCTGGCCTTCGGCGCGCTCCACTACTGCGCCCTCTTCGGCGGCGAGGTGGTGCAGGACGAGCCGGGGAAGTTCGTCGCCAAGAAGGCGCCGGCGCCGGCGGCCTGCTCGGGCAGCGTGGGCTGCGGCAGCGGGCTCATCGACGGCGACGAGCAGTGCGAGGAGGATGCGGACTGCGGCGTGCAGAAGCAGTGCCTGCAGTGTCAGTGCGTCGGGGCGGGCGACGTGGGCGTGAGCCTGCTCTGGTCGGACACCAACGACCTCGACCTCCACGTCATCGATCCGAGCGGCGAGGAGATCACGTGGTTCAACCGCACCAGCGTGAGCGGCGGCATGCTCGACGTCGACGCGAACCCCGGCTGCTTCACGCCGACTACCATGCCGCTCGAGAACGTCTTCTGGCCGGTCGGCGGCGCGCCGCACGGGACCTACGTGGTGCGGGTCAACTTCTACGCGCTCTGCCCGGGCGGCGCCGCGGCGCCGGCGTTCACGGTACGCACGGTCGTCGACCACGCGCTGACCACCTTCGACGGGACCGCCACCACGCCCGACCGTCCGTGCGACGACTGCGGCACGGGCGATTCCCCGTGCGCCTGCGTCGACGTGACCTCGTTCACACGCTGAGCGCCGGACGGCGGCCGCACACGGCGGCCGCCCACATGCCCGCGTAATAGGCGCGCAGCCGGACCGCGTCGGGCACGACCTCGAGCGCCGTGAAGCCGGCGCGCGCGAGCGCGCCGAGCCACTCCTCGGCGGTCAGGAAGCCCGGTGTGGCCCGCGTCTCGGGGGCGAGGTCGACGTCCGTGAAGCTCGCGAGCAGCCGGAAGGGGAGCTCGGCGCCCACCGGCTCGCCGCGGCGCGGCCGGAGGCCCTCGCCGATCACGAGCCAGCCCCCGGGGACGAGCGCCGCACGCGCCTCGGCGAGGACGGCCTCGAGGTCGCGCGCGAGGTGGAAGACGTTCACGCCCCAGACGAGCCGGACACTCCCCGGCGCGACGCCTTGCGCAGCCCACGGCGCGTTCACGTCGAGCGCGGCGAAGGCGAGCGGCGCCCCCGGGTGCGCGGCGCGGAGGGTTTGCTCGGCGCGGCGGCGGAAGAGCGCCACCGGCTCGGTCACGAGGTAGGCCGAGAGCGCACCGAGCGTGTCGCGCTCCGCGAGCGCCTCGAGCAGCGCCTCGGTGGCGCTCCCGAGCCCGGCGCCCACCTCGAGCACGGGGCCGCCGGCGAGGCGCCCGGCGGCGACCTGCGCCGTCACCCGGTTGTTGAGCGCGTAGTAGCCGTTCTGGTTGCTGAAATACGCGACCCAGAGCGGCAGCTTGCGGAAGAGCGCGCTCTCGCCGTCGGTCTCCCCGCGTGCGACGCGCGGGTAGAGCGTCGCCGCCTCGTCGAGGAGGGCGAAGGCCGGGGCGTAGGAGGCGTCTGCCGCGAGGCCCTCGGCGCGCAGCGCCGTCAGGTCCGGCGACGGGAGCGGCCCGGGCAGGCGGTACCTCGCGCCCGCCGCGCGCGCCACCACACCCGCGAGCGCGAGCCGCTCGAGGAGCCAGCCGAGCGCCGGCGCGAAGCGCGGGACGAAGCCGCGCGCGGCGAGGAGCTCCTCGACCGAGCGCGGCTCGGCGAGGAGCGGCGGCAGCCCGAGCCGCGCCGCGAGGTCGATCGCGAGCTCGAGTGCGTAGTGCTCCACCAGCTCGCAGCTCCGGTGCTGCCGCGGGTTGAAGAGCACATCGCCGAAGCCCGCCTCGGCGAGGAGCGCGTAGAGGCGCGGATCGACGGGCGAGGGGACGAAGGGCGGCATCAGCTCGCCGGCTCGGGGGCGAGCGTGACGCTGCCCTCGAGGAGGAGGGCGCCGGCCGCGTCGCGCACCTCGACCCGGCAGCGCCAGAAGTGCAGCACGCGGCGCTCGAGGTGCGCCGCGAAGCGAAGCGGCCCCGCATGCGTCGTCGCGTGCACGCGGACGTCGCGATACTCGGCGACGACCGCGCGCCGCGAAAGCCCCCCGGGCCGAAGCCCGGCAGCGAGGCCGGCCGCCTGCGCCGCGCCCTCGAGCAGCGCGGGCCAGGGCCGGGGAGCGGCGCCAGCGCGGCAGCGGAGCGTCGCCCCGTCCCAGCCGTCGATCGCGTCCACGACCAGCGCGCGGCCGCGGTGGCGGAGGAGCGCGGCGGGCGCGGGGGCGCTCATGCCTCCGTCCGGAAGCGCAGCGTGGCGCGGGCGGCCGAGGCCCCGCGCCGCCGCACCTCGGCGTCGACCCGCGTCGCGGCCACCCGCCGCGCGCTGACGACGATCTCGTCCTCGGGCGTGACGCGTGCCGTGAAGACACACCGCTCGAGCGCGGCGAGCGCGGCGGTGGGCGCGACCAGCGCCGCCGCCAGCTCGGCCATCAGCCCGGCCAGCTGGGCGCCGGGGACGATCGGCTCGCCCGGGAAGTGGCCCTCGCAGAGCCGGCGCGCGTGCGCGCGGCACACCACGCCGCGCGCCGTGCCGTCGCCGATGGTGACCGCCGCGAACGCGGCCTCGAGCGCCACCGCGCTACTCGCCCTCGGCGAGCGCGCGCCCGAGCCGCAGGCGCGACACGTAGCGCCAGAGGTCGCCCTTGAGCCCGCGGCCGCGGAGCCGGGCGAAGAGCCGCTCCTCGTCGTTCACCTTCATGCCGGGAAGGAGCCAGTTGCCGCGCGCGCGCGCCGCGTCGCGCACGCGCTCGGCGAGGCCGTCGCGCACCGCAGGGGCGACGTAGAACCAGGGCTCGTAGAGCGTCTCGAGGCCCGGCACCTCGCCGCGCGCGAGGAGCGCCAGGGCGAGCGGCGTCTCGGGGTAGACGCGCACGCCGCACATCGCCGTGACCGCCGTCGGCCGGCACTCGTCCATGAGCGCGATGGTCTCGGCGACCGTCTCCCAGCTCTCGCCCTCGCCGCCGAAGACGAGGCTGTGGCAGAAGGGGAAGCCGCGCGCGCGGCAGATGGCCGACGCCGCGCGGACGTCGTCGACGTTGAAGCTCTTGCGGAAGGCGCGCAGCGTCGTGTCGGAGCCCGCGTCGGTCCCGAAGTCGATCGACTGGCAGCCGGCGGCGATCATCGCATCGAGCAGCTCGGCGCCGAAGTTCCCCGGCGTCACGAAGCACGACCAGCGGATGCGCCGCCCGAGCGGCCGGAGCGCCGCGCACACGCGCTCGGCGTAGCCGCGCGGCGCGTTGAAGACGCTGTCGACGACGAAGAACTGGTCGATGCCGTGCGCGTCGAGCAGGGCGGCGACCTCGGCCGCGATGCCCGCCGGGTCGCGCGTGCGCATGCCGCGGCCCTCGATCACGGGATAAGCGCAGAAGGTGCACTTGTAGTGGCAGCCGCGCTTGGTCTGGAGGTTCCCCATCCCGCCCTGCTCGAAGTAGCGCCGGTTGTCGATCCAGCGCCGGTCTGCGCGCACCGCATCCACGGCCGGAAGCCAGGCGGTGGGCGCGACCTCGACCGCGCCCGTCGCCGCGTCCCAGAGGGCGATGCCGGCGAGCCCGCGCGGGCTCTCGCCCACGGCCAGGCGCGCGAGCAGCGCCGGGAAGGCGACCTCGCCCTCGCCGACCACGCCGTAGGGGACGTGCAGGGCCGCCAGGTAGTGCGCCGGCATGGTGGTGAAGGCCGAGCCGCCGAGGACGATGGGCGCGTCGCTCGCCGCGCGGCACGCCTCGACCACCGCGTGGTAGTGGGGCAGATAGGACACCGTGTCGGGGTAGGCGCAGTTGTCGACGTTGCGGAGCGAGATGCCGATCGCCTCGGGGCGGTGCGCGGCGACCGCCGCGCGCACCGCGGCGGGAGGGTCGTCGCTGAAGCAGAGGTCGAGAACGTGCACCTGGTGTCCGGCCCCGGCCGCGGCGGTGGCGACGTAGCACGCGCCGAGCGGCGCCACCGGGTCGGGGCTCCGCTCCTGGTTCGCCGACACGAGGAGGACGCGCATGTCAGGACCCGTCGCGCGGGCGCGCGGGCAGGCCGGTGAGCGCGCTCGTCGCGCGCACGCGGAAGAGATCGTTCCCCGGCACGGCGCTCGGGCGTCCCGAGCGGATGCCCTCGGCCCAGCGCGCGTGCTCCTCGGCGACCAGCGCCTGGGCCATGTCCCAGTCGCCGTTGCCCGAGACGAGGCGCACGAAGGCCGTGCGCGCGGAGAGATCGGCGGGCGCGTGGGTGAGGATGCGGCGCGCGGTCCAGAAGTACGAGTCCGGGTCCTCGTTGTGGTCGTAGAAGAAGTAGAGGAAGCGGAGGTAGCGCTCGAAGGCGCCGCGGTAGGCAGCCTCGTACTCGGCGAGCGCCAGGGCCTCGGGCGCGGCGCCGGCCAGGACGCCGTCCACGGCGCGCGCGCCGAGGAACCCGGCCAGGCAGGCGAGGTGCACGCCGGTCGAGAACACGGGGTCGATGAAGCAGGCGGCGTCGCCGGCCAGCAGGAAGCCCGGGCCGGTGAAGCGCGTGCTGGTGTACGAGTAGTCGCGGATGATGCGGATGGGCGAGACGAGGGTCGCGCGCGCGAGGCGCTCCGCGATCGCGGGGCAGCGCGCGATCAGGCCGCGGTAGGTGCCCTCCGGGTCGCCGTCGGCCAGCGCGCGCCAGCGCCGTGCGTCGACGACCGCGCCCACGCTCATCGTCCCGTCGTGGAGCGGGATGTACCAGAACCAGCCGTCGGCGAAGGCGGCGGAGAGGATGTGGTTGGCGAGCTCGCCGGGGAGGCGCTCCGCGCCTCGGAAGTAGCCGAAGATGGCCAGGTTCTTGAAGAAGTCGTCGAACTGGCGGAAGCCGCGCGCCCTGCCGATGACGGCCGCCTGGCCGCTCGCGTCGATCACGAAGCGGGGCGCGAAGCGGAGGGTCGCGCCGCCCACGCTGCGGGCGTGGACGATGGGCTGCCCGCCGTCGGCCTCGACTGCCGTCACCGCGTGCTCCTCGCGCACCCCCGCGCCGTGGGCGCGCGCGTTCTCGAGCAGGAGCTGATCGAACTCGGCGCGCACCACCTGATAGGCGTGGGGCCGCCCGCCCGGGTCCTCGCGGAACCGGAAGCTCCACGGCTCGCGCTGGCGGCCCCACTGGAAGGTGCCGCCCGGCTTGTGGAGGAAGCCGTGGCGCTCGATGGCGGGCGTGGCGCCGACGGCGTCGAGGATGGGGAGCGTCGCCGAGAGGAGCGACTCGCCGATGTGGTAGCGCGGGAAGCGCTCGCGCTCGAGCACCAGCACGCGGTGGCCGGCGTCGGCGAGCAGCGTCGCCGCGACGGCGCCCGCGGGCCCGCCGCCGATCACCAGCACGTCGGGGGCGTCTCGCATCGGCTGGGCGGCATCTAAGGACCGGGAGCGCGGGCTGTCAAGGAAGCGGGTGCTGGCACGAGGACCTGCACCTTGGCAGGCGGCGGGAGCGCGCGCCGCTCAGGACACCGTCTGTGGCGCCCTCGCCTCGACCGACTCCGGCTGCGCAGTCCCGCAGCGCGGCGCGATCCGGTCGAGCGTCTTCGACTGCTCCTTCCAGCGGCGCAGCTCGTTGCTCGCCCAGTGGTACTCGCCCATGTTCTCGTCGGCGAGCTCGCGCGCCACGCGGAACCAGTCCGACGCTTCGCGATAGGCGCCGCCGCAGAGGCGGCGGACCGCCACCACGTATGCCGCCTCGGCACGCCGGCGGCCGTCGGCCGCGCGCCGCCAGACGGCGTCCTCGGAGCCCTTACCGAGCAGGAAGTTCGCGAGCACGTCCGCCTGGTCGTCGCGCGGCGTGCTGAAGTACGCCTCCAGGGTGCGCCGACGCTCGGGGCTCGTGTCTCCCCAGCGGACGGCCGAGGCCGCCCGCACCAGCCATACCCACTCGGGATGCGGGCCGGCCTCGGGATGGTCGATCACCTCCCACAGGAGATCGTTCTGGCCGAGGTCGTGGAAGATCATGCTCGCCGGGTTGAGCATGGGGGCCGGGATGCGGCTCTTCAGCCAGGCGAGCGCCTCCGCCTTGCCCTTCCAGTCCTTCAGCACCTGGTAGGTCTCGACCAGCATCTCGACCTGCGCGAGCGAGGGGTCGGTCAGGTCGGCGCGCATCTGGAAGGTGAGCTCGTAGCGCCGGTCCCAGCGGAAGGGCGCGGTGAGATAGCCGAGGTTGCGGAGGGGGATGCCGCCCGCCTTGAGCGCGGCGAAGGCGGCGAACGGCTCGGGGTCGGGGCGATGGGTGAACGTCTCGTGGAACGCCTTGCGCACGTCGGTCGCCCACGTGTTGAGATCCATCGGCCCGCGGAAGCCACGCAGCGCAGTCGCGGCGTCCGCGGAGCGCTTTTGGCGCCAAAGGAACTCGACCAAGGCGAGGCGCCCGGCCAGGCTGTCGGGGTAGCGGCTCGTCGTGCGGAGGAAGAGCTCCTCGGCGCCCTTGGCGTCACCGAGGCGCTCGCGGATCAACGCCGCAGTTTCGAGCGCGCCTCCCTGCCAGCTCTCGACGACGGGAGAGATCGCCTCCCACGCCTTCTCGTAGGCGCCGTCCTCGTAGTACGTCCTGGCGATGCCGGTCTGGAAGACCACACGATCGAGCCCGGTGTCCGGCACGTCGCGCGCCAGCCAGGCCCGGTACACCTCGCGCGCCTGCGCGTGGCGCCCGAGCGTCTCGAGGTGATCCGCGAGGCCGTGCGCCACGCTCCAGCTGTCCGAGAAGTCGCGCCCCAGCCTGCGATAGAGCGTCTCGATCGCCGGGTCCTTTGCGCGCAGCCACCGGAGCCGGCGCAGGGCGACGAGCCGGCCACGGACGGGCACCGCCGGGTCGCTGGCGAGTCGCTGGAGCGCCGCCGCGTCGCCGAGGAGGAGCGCCGACCAGGCCGCGCTCTCCGGCAGGCGCTCGGCGGCGACGCGAAGGAGGTGGCGGTTGAGCGTCTCCGAGAGGTTCATGTCCCAGAGATCGGTGTCGGCGCGCGCGGCGAGCCACTGCGCGTGGGTGGGGCGCGAGTCCAGGCGCCGCACGAGGCCCTTCACGGCCTCGAAGCGTTGCGGCTTGCCCCAGCCGACGTAGCGCTCCACCTCGTTGTAGGTGCGGAAGCGCGGGGGCGCGCCGAAGGGGGAGGGCGCGGCGAGGTCGTCCAGCAGCTCGCTCGGCTTGGCGCCGCCCTTGCGCGCGTCGACGAGGTGGCCGTACCAGCGCGCGAAGGAGCGCGCGCGCGGCGCCGTCACGCCCGCGAGCTCTTTCAGGAGCCCCTCGGCGTCCGGGATCGAGCTCCGCTGGTCGAGGTGGAACTCGCCCGCCGCCTGGAGCGCCGAGTAGAAGTACGCCTCGTAGAAGGTGCGGTAGGTCTGGGCGTCGAGCACGGGCCCCGCGTACCGGGCCGACACCTGGTCGAGCGTGGCGTCGAAGCGCGCGGCGAGGTCGCCGGCCCGCACACCGAGGGCCTTGCCGATGGTGGCTGCGATCACCGCCACGCCGTCGGCGCTCCCGGTGTAGAGGTCGAGCGCCCGCACCTGCTCGATCCAGCGCGAGTCGCCGCTCTCGCGGAAGAGGTGGCCGAGGATCAGGTAGGGCATCAGGTCGGGCAGGACGGCGTTGGCCGCGAAGGCGTGCAGGTCGAGCGCCGAGCGGAGTATGGGCAGGCTGTACGGCGCCGCGCCGTAGCGCTGGCGGACCCACGCGAGCCAGCCCGGGAAGTCCCGGTTCTCGCCGAGCCGGACGAGCATGAGCAGGCGCCCCGGGTCGCTCGCCGCGACGGTGCCGAGGCGAGCATCGTCGTGGACGATGAAGAGCCGCACCGGGTCGGCGTCCGGCAGCTCGGCGGCCCGGCGCCCGGCCGCCTCGGAGTACTCGAGGAGGTAGGCGAGCAGCGCGGTCTCGCGGCGCACGTCGTAGTCGGTGAAGGTGTCGGCGAGCACGACGAACGCCCACGCCTTCGCCTGCAGGCCGTCGGTCGTCTCCATGAGATCGAGCGACTGCGTGGTCAGGTAGACGAGGTCACGGGCGATGGTGGCGAGGCGGCGTGCCTCCATCCTCCGGCCTTCGCCGGGGCCGTCGAGGGCGCGGAGCTCGTCGAGCAGGTCCCGCGGCGCGATCGAGTCGATCCCGGGCGGCGGGCGTCGCGGGTGGCCCGGGGTCGCCGGCCTCGCGCTCGTCCAGCCGAGCGCCGACGAGCGGAGCGCCTGCGTGCAGTCGTCGAAGTCGGGGAGTTCGGGCAGGGCGGCGATCTGCGTACCGTCGAGCGCGAGGCGCCACTGTCCGTCGACGAAGGTCGCGGCGACGGGAAGGACACCCGTTCCGGTGAGCCAGGCGTAAACCTGTGAGAAGGCCCCGAGGCAGCGGGCATCGGGCCGGAGGCGATACGCGGTGCGGAGGCCCGAACGCATCTCGCTCGGCGGGACGGCGAGCAGGGAGGCAGCGGGCCCGGGGCGCGCCGCGGGGGCGGTGGCCTCACCGCCCTCGGCGAGGAGCCGCTCGCGGCAGAGATAGGCCGCCAGGGCGAGCGCGCCCCCGTAGAGGAGAACCCGCGCCACCCACCGGGAAGCTCGTCGCCCGCGCCCCACCTCCATCCTGCACCCCCTGCAGCGGCATCGTAGGTGGCCGGCGTCCGAGTCTCCAGCCGCGATGGCATGGAGAGTGCCGTGTGGACGCGAAGGCGTGACTCGCTCCGCGGGGCTTGACCGGCCCGCACTCGTGTTATACTCAACCGATCGGTTGAACGTATGACGGCCCCCGTCCTGGACCTCGCCTTCGCCGCGCTGTCGGACCCGACCCGCCGGGAGATCGTCGATCGCCTGACCAAGGGAGCCGTGCGCGTGACCGACCTCGCCGCGCCCTTCGAGATGTCGCTCAACGCGGTCTCGAAGCACGTGAAGGTGCTCGAGCGGGCAGGACTCGTGCGGCGCACCCGCGCCGGCCGCGAGCATCACATCGCCCTCGATCCCGCGCCGCTCGAGCGCGTCGCGCGCTGGGCCTCCCGCTACCAACGCTTCTGGAACGACCGCCTCGACGATCTCGAGGCGTTCCTCCGAACGAACAGAAGGAGAGACTGACCATGGCCGCCCCCGAAAAGAATCCGAGCCAGAAGCTCCTCCAGATCAAAGTCCCCCGCCGGATCGAGGCCTCGCCGGAGGAGGTCTTCGACGCCTGGGCCGATCCCCTCCTCTTCCGGCGCTGGTTCGAGCCGCACCGGAGCATCTTCCGGAAGGCCGCGGTCGACGAGCTCTGGTACTGGGAGGCGGACCATGCGGGCCGCCTCTGGGCGCACTACTGCCGCTACCTGCGCGTCGAGCGCCCGAAGCTGCTCGAGTTCACCTGGATGTCGGAGGCGACGCGCGGCCTCGAATCACGCGTGAGCGTCGAGCTGACGCCGTCGCGCGGCGGCACCGACCTCACGCTGACGCACAGCGGGCTCCCCGACGACGAGATGGGCCGGGGTCACGAAGAGGGATGGAAGAACATCACGGGCGTCCTCGCCGAGAAGATCAAGGGACTCCGGAAATGAGCCCGGACCGGAGATGCGAGCGATTCTCGCGGCGTGTTGGCGCGACGGCGGTCAGCGGTCGAGCTTCTTCGCCGCCAACCCCGCCAGGTGTTCCCCGAACGGCAGCGAGCACGTGAGCCCGGGCGAAACGGCATTGAGCACGTGCACCGCGCGCGGCGTCTCGCGCACCACCATGTCCTCGACGAGCTGGCCCTTGCGGTCCACCATCTGCGCGCGGTTGCCCGCGTAGCTGCGCACCAGGTCCTCGGGCTCCAGCTCGGGCACGAGGAGGCGCGCCTCCTTCCAGATGGCGCGGAGGCTCAGGCTCTTGCCGACCTCGTCGCGGATGAGGCGGCGGAACTCGCGGCGCAGCATCATGCGCCAGAAGCCACCCCAGGCCAGGGTGCGACCGAGCTTGCCGCCGCGCAGGCTCCACAACGAGTACGCTTCGCGCCCGAAGGCGAGCATCGCGCCGGGGCCCACGATGACGCGGCCGTCGGTGCGCCGCGAGAGGTGCACGCCCAGGAAGGGGAAGGTCAGGTCGGGCGCAGGGTAGATGTGGCTGCGCACGAGGTCGCGCCGCGCGGGGGCCAGCTCCGCGTAGTAGCCGCGGAAGGGGATCACGCGCATGTCGGGCGCGAGCGCGCCCGCGAGCGTGTCGGCGTAGAGACCCGCCGCGTTGACGGCGACCCGCGCGGTCACGGGTCCCTTGCTCGTGCCCAGCGTGATCTCGCCGGAGCCGGCTGCGGGATCGCGCAGGCTCGCATCCTCGATGCGCAGCACGCGCGTGTCGTAGAGGATCTCCGCGCCGGCGCGCACGGCGTCGCCTGCGAGGGCGTGCACGAACGCGCGCGCGTCGAAGCTTCCCGCCTCGCGCGCTTGCAGCGCCTCGATGCCGGCTGCATGCGGCTCCGCGGCGCGGATGCCCGCCGCATCCAGCATGCGCACGTCCACGCCGTTCCCGGTGGCGCGCTGGTGGAGCTCCGCGAGCACCGCGCGTTCCGGCTCCGTCCGCGCGACCACGAGGATGCCGCCAACCTCCAGCGGAATGCCGCGTTCCGCGCAGTACGCGCGCAACTGCCGGTTGCCCTCGATGCAGAAGCGCGCCTTCGCCGTGCCGGGCTTGACGTTGTAGCCCGCATGCACGACCCCCGAGTTGCGCCCGCTCTGGTGAAGCGCAGGGCCGGGCTCCTTCTCGAGGACCATCACGCGGCGCCCCGCGCGGGCCAGGTGCCACGCGGCGCTCGCGCCGATGGCGCCAGCCCCGATGACGACGACGTCGATGCGCGGCATCCCCTCCCTTCAGCCCTTCCCAGCTTCCCGCTGCCCGACGATCCCCAGGATGCGCTCCACGGGCCCGAGGCGGTCGAGCGCGTCTCGCATCGGCTGCTCGGCTTCTATGGGTCGCGAGCGCGGGCTGTCAAGGAAGCGGGCCAGGCAACGGGCCCGAGCGATCAGACCGCCACCCCGAACATCTCCCTGCACGGAAAGCGGGCGCCTCCGCGGCGAGGCCGAGGACCTCCGGCAGCGGCGCGGGCCGGAGGCCGCGCGCGGCGAGGGCGGGGACCAGGAGGCGCACCGTTGCGGCGGCGTTCGGCCGGTCGCGGCAGCGCTCGCGCGAGCGGTGGTGCGTGCGGTCGCCGTCGTGGAGGACGATCACGTCGCCCGGTCGGACGCGCGCCAGGATCGCGCCGGTGATCTCCTCTGCACGCCGTTCGCGCTCCCAGTCGCCGACCGACACCGTCCACTCGACGATACGGAAGCCGGCCTCGGCCGCTGCGCGGGCCGCGGCCTCGGTGAGAAAGCCGAAGGGAGGCCGGAAGAGGGTGACCGCCGGCCGCTCGGCGATGCCCGCGCGCGCGAGCGCCGCGTCCACCGCCGCCCGCGCCGCGCCGAGCTCCGCCGCCGTCGCCCCGCGCAGGAAGAGGGGCCGCACCGCGTGCGTCTCCGAGTGCACGCCGATCGTGTGCCCCTCGCGCGCCATGCGCGCGAGCAGCGCATCGTCCTGCTCGCGCGCGACGTTCTCGCCCAGCACGAAGAACGTCGCGGGCGCCCCGACGTCGCGCAGCGCATCGAGCACCGCCTCCGTGCACCGCCCGTTCGGCCCATCATCGAACGTGAGCGCCACCGTCGGAGTCGCCGGCGACCCGCGCAGGTACACGTCGCGCAGCAGGTCCCCCTCGGGCAAGAGCACCCCCGCGCATCCCCCCACCAGCACGCAGACGGCGACAAGGAGGCCAGTGGGAAGCGAGAGCCCGCGCCGCCGACGCCCGACCAGGGTGTCCCCCCCGCTACCGCTGCACCCGCGCCACCTTGTCGCCGTCGAAGTACACCTCGAAGGTCGCCCACCGGTTCGCCCAGTACGTCCACATCGGCGCCGACAGCGACGGCGTCCGGTGCACCGGCGGGTAGCCGAGCGCCATCACCACCTCGTTCTTCGTCATGCCCGGCTCGACCGTGGCCTCCTCGATCAGCCTGCGCGTGCGCTCGGCCGCCGCGGCCTGCTTCTTGTCCTTGCCCGGCTTGGGCAGCTTCGCGTGCGGATCCTCGCGCAGGAAGATGAGCTCGAGGTACTGGTCCATGCCGATCGCGTCCTTGCCGTACTTGAGGACGAGCGTGATCGGCGGTTGGCCGGCAGGCTGGAACTTGACGCTCGTCTTCCGCACCTCGAGCACCTGCACGCGCGTGCCGAAGGGGATGAGCGTGCCCTTCAGGTAGTTCGCGTCGCTGATCTCGGTCTTCTCGTAGTGCAGGTTGCAGCAGAGGTAGCGGCTCTCGTTCGTCATCGGGTGCGGGACGTCCGGGCCCTTGCAGGCGGCGAGGAGCGTGGCGAGAGCGAGGGTGGCGGGCAGCGAACGTGGCAGCATGCGTCCTCCTTGACGTGGGTTGCGCGCGCTGTAGCAAGTTCGCGTGCCCGGTTCAACGGAAGGTTTGCGCGCGCGCCCGCCTTCCGCTAAGCGACTGGGCCGTGTACGCGTCGCTCGAGACGGGACGCGAGGCGACGATCGTCCTCGCCCCGCCCGCGCCGCTGACGCTCGAGGCGCTCGGGCGCATCGCCGCAGGCGTGCCGGTGGCGCTCGGCGCGGGCGCACACGAGCGGCTCGCGGCGAGCCATCGCCAGCTCCTCGCGCTCGCGCGCGCGGGGCGCGTCGTCTACGGGCTCAACACCGGCTGCGGGCCGCTCTGCGACCGCCCGGTGCCGCCCGCGGCGGCGGCGCAGTTCCAGCGGAACCTGGTGCGCAGCCACGCGAGCGGCCTCGGCCCCGCGCATCCGGCGCCCGTCGTGCGCGCCACCATGGCGGTGCGCGCCTTCTCGCTGGCGCAGGGACGCTCCGCCGTCCGCCCGCTCGTGGTGGAGACGCTGGTCGCGATGCTGAACGCGGGCATCCACCCCGTCGTGCCGGAGACGGGCTCGGTCGGCGCGAGCGGCGACCTGGTCGAGCTGGCCCACGTGGCGCGCGCGCTCATGGGCGAGGGCGAGGTCGAGTGGCGCGGCATGCGGCGGCCCGCGGCCGAGGCGCTCGCCGCGGCGGGCGTCGCCCCCGTCGTCTTCGAGGGCCGGGAGGCGCTGGCGCTGATGAACGGCACCGCGTGCGAGGCGGCGCAGGCGGCGCTCCTGGTCCTCGGCGCCGAGGAGCTGGTCGCCGCCGCCGAGGCCGCCGCCGCGCTCGTCATCGAGGTGCTCGGCGGCCGAAGCGAGGCCTTCGATGCGCGCGTGCACGCGGCGCGCGCGCACGCCGGCCAGGAGGCCTCGGCCGCGCACCTGCGCGCGCTCCTCGCCGGGAGCCGCCGCCTGCGCGACGGCGCGGCGGGGCAAGGGAGCGGGAACGGCCGCCTGGTGCCGGTGCAGGACGCCTACACGCTCCGCTGCGTGCCGCAGGTGCTGGGCGCCGTGCGCGCCACGGTGGCGCACGTCCGTGATGTCGTCGAGGTCGAGCTGGGCAGCGTCACCGACAACCCCACCTTCTTCCCCGAGGAGGACGCCGTCCTGCACGCCGGGAACTTCCACGGGCAGCCGGTCGCGCTCGCCGTCGATCACCTGAAGGTCGCGCTCGCCGAAGTGGCGCTGTTCTCCGAGCGGCGGCTCGCGCGCCTCCTCGATCCGGCGACCAACGGCAGCCTCCCGCCCTTCCTGATCCGCGACCAGGTCGGGGTGCGCAGCGGCCTCATGGGCCTCCAGTACTGCGCCAGCTCGACGATCGCCGACGACGCCGTCCTCGCGCACCCGGCGAGCCTCGGCTCGGTGCCGACCAACGCCAACAACCAGGACGTGGTCGGCATGGGCACGGTGGCGGTGCGTCACGCGTGCCGGCTGCTCGACAACGCGCGCCGCGTGGTCGCCATCGAGCTGCTCGCCGCCGCGGAGGCGGTCGACCTGGTCGGCAGGGAAGACCTGGGCGCCGGCACGCGCGCGGTCTACGGCCGCGTGCGCGAGCGCGTGCCGCCGCTGCTGGAGGACCGACCGCTCGGCGCGGACGTCGAGCGGCTGGCGGCAGCGCTCGGGCGCGTGGCGGGCTGAGTCGCCCGTGGCGCGCGCACGGCTGAGCTTCCCGCGCGATGGAAGCCGGGCGAGCATCGTGACGGGAGCGGCTGTGCGTCACCGTCGCGCCCGAGTGCACAAGCTCATGGGCGCGTTCCGCGTGGACGTCGATATCTGCAGGCCGGGCAGGCGTGAGGGCAGGGCACGCAGATCCTTGACGTAGCGGGCGACCTCCGCGTGCTCGCGGTAGCCCAGCTCTCGCCAGAACACACGGCCGGCACGGTTCCGCTTCACGACGATCCCGTCGATCCGCACCGCACCGAGCCTTCGCAGGCGCGCCTCGACGTTCTTCACGAGTCGCCGCGCGATACCACGCCGGCGGCAGGCCCGGTCCACGGCCAGCCGGTACATGTGACCGCGCCACCCGTCCCAGCCGCCGATCAGGCTGCCGACCAGTCGACTGCGATCCCACGCGAGGACGAACAGGCTCCGGTCTCGGTCGAGCTTCCTGCGCAGGGCGTCCGGATCGTCGGTGACGCTCGGCTCGGCGGCGGCGCGGCGCCATAGGTCGAGCACCTTCTCCACGTCTCGGGCTCGGCAGGGCCGCAGCAGGATGCGGCGCCGTCGCCTCGGTTCGGCAGTCCGCTTCGCGGGTCTCATGGCTCCGGGTTACCGGCCGCGAGGGACACGCCGCAACCGTTCCTTCCCCGCCGCCTCCGGTTCCGCTATACGCCCGCCATGCGGCCCCGGACCGTGGTCTTCGTCGAGCCGCCCTACGTGTGCTGGGACCGCCGGCGCGACCGGGTGCGCGAGGGCGAGGAGGAGATCCCCGGCATCGGCACGCTCACGCTGGCCGCGGTCGCGCGCGAGCAGGGCCACCGCGTCCACATCGTGGACGGGAAGCGCACGGGGACGCCGGTCGAGCAGGTGGCCCGGCAGGTGGCGGCGCTGGTCCCCGACCACGTCGGCATCTCCGCCACCACCATCTCGATCCGCAACGCGGCCCGCATCGCGGCGCGTCTGAAGGCGCTCGTGCCGGGCGTCGTCGTCACCGTCGGCGGCCCGCACGTGAGCGCCGTGCCCGAGCCGACGCTCGCCATGTTCCCGGGCTTCGACTACGGCGTGGTCGGCGAGGGCGAGCGCTCGTACCCGGAGCTGATCGCGGGCGGCGATCCG
>Ga0209056_10003450_pt1 | contig 16849 bp, 16 predicted proteins | sample GraSoiAngelo_114_FD_185876 | JGI IMG/M metagenome (GOLD analysis project Ga0209056, IMG submission 185876) | Grasslands soil microbial communities from the Angelo Coastal Reserve, California, USA - 14_0903_13_40cm (SPAdes) (version 2) | ecosystem: Environmental > Terrestrial > Soil > Grasslands... | reverse complement strand
GCGCTTGTTTGGTACGTCAAAACATCAGGAACAATGTCGCGCTTGACTATTTCCGGTAGAACATCCGCGCAATTGCCCACGAGCCCGACCGAAAGCGGTTTTCCATCTTTGCGCGCTTGATCGATGAACTTGAGCGCTTCGTCGAGCGAACGCGCGATCTTGTCGCAATAGCCGCTCTTGAGTCTTTTCTCGATCCGAGCTGGATCGACCTCCACGCCGAGGAAAACCGCGCCGTTCATGGTCGCGGCAAGCGGTTGCGCGCCGCCCATGCCGCCGAGGCCGCCGGTCAAAACAAATTTTTCTTCCAGCGAGCCGCCGAAATGTTTGCGTCCGGCGGCGGCAAAAGTTTCGAACGTTCCCTGCACGATTCCCTGGCTGCCGATGTAGATCCAGGAGCCGGCAGTCATCTGCCCGTACATGGTCAGCCCCATTCGCTCCAGCCGATTGAACTCGGTGTAATTGTTCCATTGCCCGACAAGATTGGAATTCGCGATGAGAACGCGCGGTGCTTCATCGTGCGTTCTGAATTTGCCGACCGGTTTACCTGATTGCACCAGAAGCGTTTCGTCATTTTCGAGCTCCCGCAGCGAGCGAACGATCGCGTCGAACGCCTCCCAACTTCGCGCGGCGCGCCCCGTTCCGCCGTACACGACCAACTGATCTGGATTCTCCGCTACATCCGGATCGAGATTGTTCATCAGCATGCGCATCGCCGCCTCCTGATGCCATCCTTTGCAACTGCGTTCGCTGCCGCGCGGCGCGTGAATGATTCGTTTTTCACTCATAACTCTTCACCCTCCGCATCAAAATCGCCCCGGCGAATCGCTTCGGCAACACGCGCAATATCAGTCGAGAGCGCGCGGTCCTGCATGAGCGGCGGCGCGATTTTCCGCAGCGCAGCAAATGCGCGCTCGACACCGACTCCAGCTTTTAACGGACGGCGGTGTTCCAGACCTTCGGCAGCAGCAAGCAATTCAATCGCAAATAAATTTTCGGCGAGATCGACGATCGCGCGCAGCTTCAGCGCGCTGGTCATTCCCATGGAAACATGATCCTCCTTTCCACCGGAGGTCGTGATGTTGTCGATGCTCGCCGGATGCGCGAGCACCCTCGCTTCATTGACTAACGAGGCGGCCGCGACATGCGCAGTCATGAAGCCGGATTCTACTCCCGGTTGTCGCGCTAGAAACGGAGGCAGTCCTTCATTTTTGTCCGGATTAACGAGCCGATCCGTCCGGCGTTCGCTAATGCCCATTAGATCGGCAATCGCGATCGCAGCGTAATCAAACGCCAGCGCGAGGGGCGCGCCGTGGAAATTGCCGCCGGAAATCACCTCATCGTTGCCGGCGTCACCGCCCCCGGCTACAGCGAAGACGAGCGGATTATCGGTGGCCGAAGCGGATTCGATCAGCAAAATGTCTTCGCAATGCGCCAGCGCGCCGCGGACCGCTCCATGCACCTGCGGCATGCAACGCAGGCTGTATGCATCCTGGACGCGGGCGTCGCCCTCGAGATGCGACTGCCGAATTTCGCTGCCTTCCATTAGCGACAAAAGATGTTTGGCGACGGCTATCTGCCCTGGGTGCGGGCGCGCATCCTGCAACCGCGGATCGAAAGCGGCAGGCGTGCCTTTGAGTGCTTCGAGACTCATCGCGCCCGCGATGTCTGCGACGCGCGCAAGACGTTTCGCGCGCAGCAGCGCCAGCCCGCCCACTGCGTGCATGCCTTGTGTACCGTTGAGCAAGGCCAGCCCCTCTTTTGCTTCCAGTCGCAGAGGCTTTAGTTGAACGCGCCGCAGCGCTTCGGCGCTCGTCATCCGTTGCGCTTCAAAAAACGCCTCGCCTTCACCAATGAGGCTCAACGCCAGATGCGCTAGCGGCGCGAGATCGCCGCTAGCGCCTACGGAGCCTTTTTCAGGAACAACAGGACAGACGCGTCGGTTGAGCATTTCACAAAGCAACTCGATGACCTCACAACGGATCCCGCTCAAGCCAAGCGCAAGAACATTCGCGCGCAGCAACATCATCGCGCGCCCCTCGGCCTCGGATAGTGGATTTCCAATGCCGCAGGCATGGCTGCGGACAAGGTTCAACTGAAGCTGGCGTAACTCGCCATGCGGAATACGGACATCGGAGAGCTTGCCGAAACCGGTGTTGACTCCGTAGATCACCGCGTCGCGCGCAAGGATTTGTTCGATCACTTTGCGCGAGGCAAGAATGCGCGCGCGCGCGTGAGGCGAAATGCGAACGGCCTCGCCTCCGAGAGCGACGGCAGCGAGTTGAACAAGAGAAATGTGCTCACCGTTTAGCTCCATTCACGCAGCTTAATGGGAAAACCATGAGATGGGAAGGGCAGCGCACACGGGTGACAGACGTCTGCTGAGATGGATGAGACGAACGGAGAAAAGCAAAAGGCCAGGCCGAAACACGACCTGGCCTCTTGGGCGAACTCGCCAGATTAAATACCCGGATGCCGGTTCTACTTCCCGCTTGGCGCCGGAGGTGGGGTCACAACCTCCTTGTGTTGCGCACAGGCCCCAAGTCCCAAAGCCCCGACCAAAACGGCCACGACCATGATCATTTTCAAAAATTTCAATCTATATCGCCTCCTTTCGCAGCAAGTTGCTCCGGTCTGTTTAGGCAGAGAACAACGGGGAAGCAATGCTTTTCTAAAGTTTTTTGATCGCCACAAACGGATGCCGGATTACTTCGCGTAACCGGTCGTTCCCGCGCTTGTGGTCACCGCTTCCTTCCTTTGAGCGCAAGCACCAAAACTCAAAGCAGTGCAAAACAGCCACAATTAAGATTGCCCTTAGAAATTTCAAATTATCTCGCCTCCTTTCGCCGCAAGCTGCAGTACCCGTTTGGGATCACACGGAAGCAACGTTTCTCTTAACTGGTTTGGATGTATCGCCCGGCAAATTTCACTCGGAAGCTCCAAGACCCTAATCCCAGGTTTCAGGAAGTCATGTTTCAATTACGACCGGCGTGCCCTCGTCCACGAGGTCGAACAGTTCGATTACATCCGCATTCCGCATGCGCACACAACCACAGCTGGCTGGGGTGCCGATTTTGTCTTCATGTTTAGTGCCATGGATGTAGATGAAGCGGTCGCGTGTGTTAGCATTGTGCTCGTCCAATCCGTCGAGCCATAAAATACGCGACATGACGAAATCCTCTGTTGGCGGAATCGGATCGCCGGGCTTCAGCGGCACGCGGCTTTGAAAAATCGCGCCGCTGGGCATGTCACCGCCAATCTTCTGCGCTACGCGAAAACGACCCGTTGGCGTTTTCATGCTTCCCATTTCTGTCCCGATGCCGAATCGCGAAGTGGACACCGGGTAGTTGCGGATTGGCGTCTCGTTCTCTTTCAATATGAGCCGCTGATCACGAATTGATATGTGGATGTTCTTCATTCCCGTTTTCCGCTCGCGACAAATAGGTCTTAAAGCATTAGAATCGATATCCTCATGAGAGGCTATCACATCGCCGTCGTGGGCGCGACCGGTGCCGCCGGCACGGAGCTATTGCGCGTCTTGGAACGGCGAAATTTTCCAGTGGCCACTCTGCGCGCAATTGGTTCGGTCCGCTCTGTTGGAAAATCAGTTTCGTTTCGGGGGGAATCGATTCGCGTAGAAAAACTCGCCGACCAATCCTTCGACAAAATCGATATCGCTTTCTTCAGCGCCGGTAGCGATGTTTCTCGCGATTATGTTCCGGTTGCATGCCAATCGGAGGCGATCACGATCGACAAATCTTCGGCCTTCCGGATGGACCCTCGCGTGCCGCTGGTGGTTCCGGAAATCAACGCTGAAGACGTGCGCCGCCACCGCGGGCTAATCGCGAATCCAAATTGCACAACGACTGTAATGCTGATGGCACTTTATCCGTTGCATCGAGCGTTCGCTGTACGCCGCGTTTTCGCGGTCAGTTTCCAAGCGGTTTCCGGCAGTGGCGCTCGAGGCGTAGAAGAATTAGCCCGGCAGATAAAAGAGGCGGCGCACGAACTGGAATCAGATCATCAACCGGGGTCAACGCCCCCCGCTACAGTTTATCCTCACCCGATCGCGTTCAATTTGCTTCCGCATATCGACTCATTTCTCCAGAGCGGTTACACAAAAGAAGAAGCCAAAATGCAAGAGGAAGCGCGTAAGATCATGCATTTGCCCGATCTCCGTGTCTCGGCGACGTGCGTGCGCGTGCCGGTTTACCGCGCGCATTCGGTCGCCGTGAGCGCCGAGTTCGAGTGCCAAGTGTCCGTAGAGCAAGCACGCGAAGTTTTGTCCAAGGCGCCTGGATTGGAGCTGGTGGATGAACCCCAGAGCAATCGTTATCCCATGCCACTCAGCGTAGCTGGAAAAGATAATTGTCAGGTCGGCCGAGTGCGCGTGGATTGCGCTTTTGAAAACGGGCTGTCGTTTTGGGTGTCAGGCGATCAACTGCTCAAAGGCGCAGCATTAAACGCCGTGCAGATTGCCGAGTTCCTGTAGAGTCCGCTGTCTCAGCGGAGCTACATATGCGACGGACGAAGCAATGCGCTGAGGACAGCGCACGCTACAGCACGCAGCTTCGCCAGCCTGTTGACCCCGGAATTACTGCGGCCCGGGCGGCGGCGATTCTTTCTCTGCTTTTTTCTTTCCGCGCTCTGGCTGCGCGCTGCGCTCGGCTTTAGCCGGCGCGCCACCCCTCGGCGGCCCGCCAAGTTGACCATAAGCGCCCTGCCCTCTTTCTCTCGCGCCAGGCACTTCGCCGGAAGGCGGCGGAGTACGATGCTCGCGAATTGCCGGTGGCGGCCCGCCGGCGCGACCTTCATGCGAACCTGCGCCCGCCGGCGGTGGCGTGCCGAATCGCTCTCTTTCAGGTCCCCTCTCGCGACCTTGGGGTGGAACATTCCCGGGAACACCCGCGCCCGGACTTGGACTCTCGCCCAACCGTCGCGCTGGCGGCCGGCCATGTTCTGCCGGCGGCGGTGTCATGTGGATCGCGGATGGTGGAGTCGGTCGCTCAGCGGGTCTGCCTGGCGGAGTTCCGCGTTCAAGCGGCGGCCGAGCACCGGGCGTTGGCCTGGCGCGGCCGGATGGCGGAGGCGAGGAGCGAGTCGGCGGCGCTGCAGGCGTTACCGTCGCTCCGGGCCGCGGCCGAGCACCGGGCCTGGGTTTGCCTGGTGAGGGCGAAACACCCGCTGGAGGTGCTGTGGCGCCCGGCAGAATCCGCCCGGGTTTGCCTCGTGGAGCAGGCGCAGCGCCCGCTGGACTGCCGCCCGCAGCGGGCGGACTCGCGCCTACAGCCGGCATCGCGTTGCCACTTGGCCGCGCAGCCGCGCGTGTTGGCGGCGGAACGCTCTTTGGATTTTCCTTTTTAATCTTTTGTTCCAGTTCGGCTCTGTTAGGAACACCCTTCCAGCCGTGTTCAACCTTTGGCTGCGCAACTTTGGCCTTCACTTTTGGAGGCGCAATCGTAGGAGGCGCTTTGGCGATCTTAGGCGGCGCAGCCACCAGGAGCTTGTTGCCTTGCACCTTGGTAAGCGTCCCCGATCTAACCGCTGCAGACAAATCGGCGGCGGACTGCCGCTCAATGGTGAGCCGTTGAATCGGCCGGCTCGAGTATGTGTTAACTACGTTGTAATCCGGGCCGTAATTATAAACCACATTGTTTTGCACCGTGATGTTGGTCACGTTCACGGTGTTGGTGATGTAGGTAATATTCTGCGTCGGCGGAAAGATGCGGTCCCGTAAAACGGGCTCACCGATAAAGCGGATATCACAGAAGTTGTAATATTCCGGCCCGATATCGAATTGGATGTCCACGCTGGCACCGATGGGTTGTCCTTCATAAACGACTTCCGGACCGCGTGGAGGCAAAGGCGCCCAGCCAATATAATCGCCACCGGTACGCCACGAAACCCAGGCCGGTCCCCAGTCCAGGTCGCTTCCCGGGAACCAGACCCATCCGTAATCCGCCAGGTCCGCCCAGCGACCATAGTGGTAGGTCGCCCAACCGAAATCTTCGTAACTGATCCACGTCCAGCCATAGTCCGTGTAGGCCCAGTACCCGTCTGTGTACGGGCGCCAATTCGGATCGCTCACCGAGATGTCTGGCTGCCAGCCATAGCCGTAGCCTTCCACCTCGATCCAGTTGCCACCGGAGAGATTATTGTAAAAGAAATCGACCGATACGTCGGCTCCTCTTGCCTGCGGAACAGCAGATATAACAAAAGCCAGCATGCTTAATGCAAACAGAAGTTTTTTCATAATCGTTAGAAAAGGTTTACGAGGCATTCGACTTCACTGCCTCGTGATTTATTCACCTTCTGATTCGAAAAGTGAATCCGCGTCGCGCGTGTTCGATGGAGGCCGGGCTGAAAGTGGCGCGACGCTAGAGTACGGTTTCAAACGTCGGTTGCGGCCCAGAATTTGCCAAAGGCGCTGGGCCAGCTCCGATCGATGACACTCTGTCGAGCAGATCTGCCCATCCGTTCCCGGAGCGCCGAATCCGTCACCAGCGCTCGAATCGCGTGGACGAAATCCTCTACGTCGTGCGATTTGGTGATCAGACCATTGGCAGTGTGTTCGACCAATTCTTTCGGCCCACCGGAATCGGAAACGACCACTGGTAAACCGCACGCCTGCGCTTCGAGAATCACGTTGCCGAACGTGTCGGTTGTGCTGGGAAAAACGAAAATGTCCGCCGATGCATAGGCCGTCGCCAATTCCGTGCCTTTGAGGTAGCCGGTAAAAAATGCTTCAGGCAAAGACTTCGCGAATACATCGGAATACGGGCCGTGTCCGACCATAAACAGCTGGAGAGGTAAGCCCTCTTTGCGCAGACGGCGGTAAGCCGCTGCCAAAAGATCGAGGTCTTTCTCCCGTGAAATGCGGCCGACATACAGAAGGCGAACGTCGCCGTTGCGCGCGCCGAATTTTTCGAAGAAGGCGGGTTCGCGTCGAGCAGGATGAAACAGGTCAGTATCGAGGCCGCGCGGGAAAATTTTCAGTTTCGCGGAATCAAACCCGCGCTTGACCCAGCTTTGCCGATACTCTTCCGAATTAACGAAAACGGTATCGAGCTGGCCATAGAACCAATGCATGTAACGCCACGTCATGCTTTCAAGAAAGCTGTCCTCGGTAAGGATGCGGATGTATTGGGGAAAATCGGTGTGATAAATGCCGCTGGTTTGCAGGTTGAGCATCTTGGCCGCGAGCAGCGCGGTGAGTCCAACCGGTCCGGGCGTGCTGATGATAATCTCACTGAACCTTTCTCGCTGGATGTAGTCCAGCATCTGGAGAATCGGCGGGAAACTTAATTTTTGCAGCTCGTACTCCGGCAGCTCGAATTCGCCGATGGGCGGGAAGTTTTTGATGGGGATGTCCGATAGTTGCGCATTGTTGCGGGAAGTTACGACGATGAGTTCCTTCCCTGCGGCCGCGCCTGCTGCGGTCATTTTCAGAATGGTTGTTGCCACGCCATTAACATCTTCCAGGGTATCGGTGAACCACGCGCGTTTGCGATTTTGCAAAGCGATCGGAATTTCGCCGGTCAATTTCTTAAAAATGGCGCGCAACCATTTTCGCGAGGGCGCCTGACTGTGGAACCCGTAGATGTAGGGGGTGAGAACTACCAGGATCGGCGCAATCGCGCTCAGGGCCTGCATGCTCTCGACCATGTTGCCGCTGCTGATTTGCTGAACGAATTTCTTGAAAAATCGAAACGCGAGTTGCTCGGCGACCATGTTGGCCATGAGAAATGTGCGGCGCTCGGGTTCGCTGACTCCGTCCAATTGCGCGGCGAGTTTTGCCTTTATCTCCGGCTGCGCGAAATAACCTGACAGCTCTTTCCATAGCGACACATTTGCGGGCTTGACGAATTCGAAAATTTTTCCGGACAACACGCCTTGCACGATGAAATCCATTTTCTCTCTGAGCGTGAACTCAGTCGGAGCGCGGCCTTCCATGAACCGCGAAAACATTTTTTCCAGCAGCGCCGCGCCCGGCCCCAGCTTTTCGTGGAATCGGTCCTGAATGAAGCAGGCGACCGTGTTGTAGAAACCGTGCGACAAAATCAGGGGCGTTCCTCCCCGGCCGCGCGGCTCGCATTCACCGCTGCGAACAAATCCTAGAAATTTTTCCACCGAATCCGCCGCGGGTGTCTTGGTGAACGCCGAAGCGGCAAATTGTCCGCCGTGATCGTCTGAGCCGCCGATGAAAATTTTTTTCCACGCCTCGGCGTGTGTGGGCGCAAGACTGTGACGGGTTGCGAGCGCGTCGATCTTCTCTGGCGTCTGCTGTTTTAAAAGAGTCTGCGTGAGATCGCTGAGAAGCGCGTCGCGCAAGCCGTTGATGCCTTCGAAATGCTTGAAGAGAAGCATGAGCTGCTCGAGGTGCCTTGCTTCAAGCCTGCCGTTCACATTGTAGAGAGGATGCGCAACCGCGTGCGCGATTTGCGCAGCCTGCAAGTACTCCTGTAGCTCGAACACATTGTCGCGGACGCGTTGGACCTCGCGATGCTGTTGCTCTGAGATTCCCCAAACCAGGATATGCAGTTTGCAGGAGTCTTGGGGAAAATAGGTCGTAACCTGTTCGCTGATGAAGGTGCGAGGCAAGTGTGCGATTTGCAGGCAACCCTCGATCGTATCGTGATCGGTGATCGTGACGTAATCCATCCCACGCTCGAGCAATTGCTCATACAACTGCTTTGGATCCGAATAACTGTCGGGAAAATCGAACCGGCGGAAGAGCCATTCTTCCGAACGCGCGCTATAGCGCGAGTGGATGTGTAAATCGCACCTGCTCACGGCTAAATTCCACGCCTTAATCTTTGTTCTGCGATCCAGTCCTGGTAGGTCGTAGCGGTCCGCTCGCCGCTGAGTGTCCGGACAAAATCCAGAATCTGTCCCCAGATCGCTCGATGGGAATAATCGTGCGGATGAACGCTGATGCGCAACAGCGGTTTGCTTTTCAGAAAGCGGAACATTGCCGCGTTCCAAGTGCGACTGAGTGCGCGCCGCCAATTATTGTGAACGCTGTACACCAGCGTTCTTGCAGGAAATACTTCTCCCGAGCGAAGGTCGCACACCGTGCGGAGGCGCGTCGTGTATTCCATCTGCGCGTCGCGCGCCGCACGTTCCGCTTCATCGCCCAGCAGCCATGCCGGCGCCACAAACCCGCGCGGCTTAAGGCCGTGTGCACGGAATTCGTCCCGTGCGGTGGTGATGCGGCGCAAAGCCTCGTCATAGCTCAAATCATAAAACTCGCCCTCGTTTTTCGTGTAAAACCTCGTCAGAAACTTGTCGCCCAGACTTTCATTCGGAGAGCGGGGACGTTCATGAAAATAGCCGTGGACGGCGATTTCGTGACCGTCTGCTTCCAGGCGCCGGAGCCATGACACAAATTGCCTGTGTCTCGTGAACAGGCCTTGATGGTGATAATCCGGCACCACCAACAGGGAACAAACACGCACACCGCGACGAGCCAATTCTAAGATGATTGACTCCGTGATCTCTTGAGTGGCAGGAGCAACGTCATGCAAGGAGACGACGAGAGAATCCGTCGCGGTGCTGGCCGCAGCGACGAGCGGAAGGAACTCAGTTGCCGCAATCGTATCCACTTTGGAATTTTCGGCTTCCGCGCGGCTTTGAACAAGGGAAAAGGTTCAAGGAACGACGGCTTCCCAGCCGTCGTGCTCCCTTGGGCTGCTAGGAAGCCGTCCCTCCGTGATCAGCCATCTTCAGGATCTCGCGAAATTCTGATTCTGCCAGTGGCATGACCGACAGACGCGATTGCCGAACCAACACAATTTCTTTGAGCCGCGGATTGCTTTTAATTTCATGAAGCGTCACTGGATGTCGCAGTGGTTTCAGCGGGGCCAGATCAACAGTGGACCAATCGCCTTCTTTTGCGGTCGGATCTGGATAGGTCGTCCGCGTCACCTTCGCCAGGCCGACGACCGCTTTTTCCTCACCGCTATGGTAGAAAAGGACTTCGTCGCCTTTGCGCATTTTGCGGAGATTATTTCGCGCAGCAAAATTGCGCACACCGGTCCAACTGGTCTCGCCTTCTGCGACAAAGTCCGACCACGAATACGAAGATGGTTCCTGTTTCACCAGCCAAAACGATTTCATAAGTTCCGAGTTCCAAGCTCACAACATCCAGAGAAACCTCAAGCTTCAATATTCCAATCCATTGTCGATCGCAGTTAATGATTGGAAGTTGGAGCTTCTCTGGAGTTTTGGATGTTGGGATTTGGAGCTTGAAAAATCCAACCGCTGCGCACAACTGACATCATGCCTCGGCTGCCATTCATTACGTTCGAAGGATCGGAAGGATGCGGGAAATCGACGCAGGTGCAGAGGCTCGCCGAGCGCCTGGACCAGTCTGGCGTGCCGTATCTCGTGACGCGCGAGCCGGGCGGCACGCCAATCGGCGAAACGATCCGCGAGCTTCTGCAATTCGCTCCGCACAACTCTACCATGACGTCGGAAACCGAGCTGCTCCTCTTTGAGGCCAGCCGCAGCCAGCTCGTGCGCGAGATCATCAAGCCGGCACTCGAACGCGGCGTGTGCGTGATCGCAGACCGGTTCTTTGATTCGACAACGGTTTATCAAGGTGCGGCGCGCAGATTGGATCGCGAGATGGTTGAGCGATTAAACGTGTTTGCGGTCGCCGATTGCGTCCCGGACATCACTTTCGTGCTCGATGTCGATGCCGCGACGGCGCAGTCGCGAATGCAGCAGGAGCCGCGCAAAGCCGATCGTATGGAACAACAGCCGGCCGAGTTTTATGAACGCGTTCGCGCAGCATACCGCGAGCTGGCCGCGCGTGAACCAGAGCGCGTTGTGTTGATCGACGGCTCGCGCAATGCCGACCAAATCGAGAAGAAGATTTGGAACATGCTTTCCTCGCGGTTTCCAACTCTTACTACTAGCCACTGATTATCATGGACGAAACAGCGAATCGGCGACACGGCGAAAGGGCGAAGATTTTGCGCGCGAAGCGCGCTCTGGAGTGCGGCGGCTTGACGCCGCTTTTGAAAAGCCATGAAAGAGTGAAGCGGGAAGCCGACCGGCGACAAGCGCTCGCCGATTCGCCCATTCGCCGATTCGCCGTTTCGTCAGCCGCATTTGTGTCTCACTTCTGATCCACATGCCTTTCTCCCGCGAAACAGCGCTTGAGTATTTGCGACGCGCCCACGAACAAGAGCGGCTTGCGCACGCTTATTTGATCACCGGACCTCCGGGCAGCGGAAAGCAACTGCTGGCGGCGAACCTGGCCAGCCTGGTTAATGGCACACCGGCGAAAGACGTTTTCTCATCCAAGGCCAGGGAGATTTTCGTTGCACGCCCCGAATCAAAATCACGGCGCATTGTGATTGCGCAAATCCGGGAACTGGAGCACGCGCTGCAAATGCGCGCAATAAATAGCCGACGCAAAGTCGCCATCATTCCCGATGCCGACCGGCTTCAAACCGAGGCGGCGAATGCATTTCTTAAAACCTTGGAGGAACCGCCAAAGGATTCCCTGCTGCTTCTGCTAAGTGCTTTGCCCGAAGCTTTGCCGGAGACAATTCTCTCGCGGTGCATCGCGATCCCGCTCGCGCTAAATGGTCAGCCCCGACTCAAACATGAAGAAGAGGAGCTCGTGAAATTGTTGCAACAGGCTTCCCGTCAACGGGGCTGGACGCTTCAGTTTGCCTATCGACTTGCTCAGGAATTTCAGCGTCTGCTTCGCGCCGTGCGCCAGGAGGTGAAGCGCGAAACCGACGACGCTTTCAAACAGGAGCAAACACGCTACAAAGATGCGACTGATGGCGCCTGGTTGGCAGAACGCGAGGAATACTACAAGGCGCTTACCGAAAGTCTTTACTTGCAACGGCGCGCCGGCCTGATCGAAGCGTTATTCGCGTGGTGGACTGATGTCCTTCGGGCCAGTACTAGCGTGGCACAACGTGATCTGCCTCGCGCAAAAGAAGAAACCGCTGCGCTTGCAACGCGCCTCAGTATCGCCGAAATTTTAAAACGCATCTGTCGCCTTCAGGAATTGCGCGATCATCTGGGCCGCAACATTCACGAGGCCCTGGCAATCGAAGTCGCTTTCCTGACAATTTTCACTGCGTGACACGTGTAGCCTGGCGTCGCTGATCCTGGCCCTGCACTTGAGACAAGCGCGCTACACAGTTGACAAAAGAACGCCTCACTTTATCCAGTACGCACGTATGCGACATGTTTACAGAGTAATTTTGCTGTGTGCCGGCGGCTCGGTACTGCTGTTGACTGGTTGTGCGACCGGAGGGCGGGTAAGCGCGGGCGGCCCTTATCATGTGACTGCGTATAAGCCGAACGACCCGTCCAAAGTGCGTGTTCTGGTTTCGCTCTCGAAGGAAAACATTTACGTAATGGAGGGCGACCGGTGTCTAATGGCGGTGGCGTGTTCGGTTGGGACTCCAGCGAAACCGACGCCAAAGGGCAATTTCAACATCTACTCCAAGCAGGAGCATAAACGTTCGGGATCGTACGGATTTAGCGTCCAAGGCGATCGTGTGGTTCCTTCCACTGGAGGCGGGCCTGGCCGTTACGTTGGTTATCCTATGGGCTACTGGTGCGAGTTCGCGCCTGCGTACGGCTTTCATCAGGGTTTTGTCCATCCGACACCACGCACACACGGCTGCATCCGACTGAAAGGCGAAGCGGCGCCGAAATTTTTCGCGCTGGTGCAGATTGGGACGCCGGTAAACATCGCTAACACGCAGCCCGAGGATGAAACAATTGGACCGAAAGTGCAGCGGGTGGATGATTCGAGAACTCCGGATCCCGATCCGCGATTGATGATTACGGACGCCGGGTTTGAAAAGCCTAGCGGACCACTGCTTCAATAGTCCGGCCGCGGCGCGTTGCCGCAACCGCTCCAGTGTGTCATGTTGAGCGAAGCGAAACATCTCTGGCTGGTCATGTCGAGTGAAGTCGAGACATCCCGTTGCGCAACCTCAAGGTATTTCTACGGGATTCCTCGACTGCGCTTCGCTTCGCTCGGAATGACGCCGAGAAGGATATGAGCACGAACCTGATTTCCAGCGGTACGACCGCGCGCCAGAAAGTGAACTTGCGCACGCCGGACGTAATGGCGGCCGTGCAGCAACAGGTGGAGTCGCATTATCGGAGCGACATCATCGAAAAAATCCGCCGCGCTGGCGGAATCATTTCGGTCGGCGATACCACCGTGCGCTTGGCCAAGCAATTTGGTTTCTGTTACGGCGTCGAGCGCGCCATCGATCTCGCGTACGCCGCGCGAAAAGTTTTTAAAGATCGTCGGCTCTTCATTGTGGGCGAAATTATTCATAACCCCGAGGTCAATCATCAGATCGCCTCGTTAGGCATCAAAAATCTGACTGGCAAAAACAAGGAGGCCGATATTTCCGATCTCGGCCCCGAAGACGTGGTCATCGTGCCGGCGTTTGGAACGGAATTGTCGCTTCAACAGCAGATCAAGGACCGCGGTTGCCAGATTGTCGATACCACCTGCGGCGACGTGATGAGCGTTTGGAAACGAGTGCGGAAATACGCCAGCGAATCGGCCACTTCTATTATTCACGGCAAAGCCGAGCACGAAGAGACCAAAGCCACCAGCTCGCGCGCACTAGGTGACGGCAGCGGACATTACCTTGTGGTATTGACGCTTGCGGACACCGATTACGTTTGCGATTACATCCGTCACGGCGGCGACAAGCAGGCATTTCTGGAAAAATTCGAGGGCGCGCATTCACCGGGGTTCGATCCGGACGTGCATCTGAAGACAGTCGGTGTGGCAAATCAGACTACCATGTTGCGCGGCGAGACTGAGGAAGTGCAGCGGCGCGTTCGCCAGGCGATTATCGATCGCGACGGACCTGAGCTTGCAGGAAAAAATTTCCGCTTCTTCGACACGATCTGCGGCGCAACACAGGAGCGGCAGGATGCATTGCGTGAGCTGCTTGACGTCCCGATGGACCTTCTGCTCGTCGTGGGCGGTTACAACAGCTCGAACACGTCGCACCTGGCGGAGATGGGCGAAGAAAAACTTCCGACTTATTTCGTGCTCAACGCTTCGCGGCTGGTTTCCGCTACCGAGATCAAGCACTACAATTTGCACGAGAAACGCGAGGTAGTCTCGCATTTCTGGTTGCCCAGCGGGCCGGCAGTCATCGGCATTACCGCCGGCGCATCGTGTCCGAACAATTTGATCGAGGAAACCTTGATCCGGCTTTTCGAGTTGCGCGGCATCTCGCAACAAGAACTCGAACTGGCCGCGTAGGGTCGAGAATCGCTACCCACTCGATTCGTTGTCATTCCGAGCGGAGTCGAGGAATCTCTAATTATTTCTGTGGCGCTGCCATTGCAGTGGCTCCAGAGATATCTCGACTTCGCTCGACATGACAAGAACTGGACGCGCAATTGCAGCCCGTGCCGCGAAATAACTGCGTATGGCGCGCGCGATCTGGAAGGGCAGTATCAGCTTTGGCTTGGTAAATATACCCATCGCACTTTACCCGGCTACGCAGCGGGAGGAGCTCAAGTTTCGTTTGCTGCGCAAGAGCGATTTGAGCCCGGTCAGTTACAAGCGCGTCGCTGAAAAGGACGGCAAGGAAGTTCCCTGGGACCAAATCGTCAAGGGCTACGAGTACGAGAAGGGGAAGTATGTCGTGCTCAAGGACGAAGATTTCCAGCGTGTCGATCTGGAAGCAACACAGACAGTCGATATCCAGGATTTCGTTGATCAGGAAGAGATCGATCCGATGTTTTTTTATAAGCCATACTATCTTGAGCCACAGAAGGGCGGAGACAAAGCCTACGCGCTCCTGCGCGATGCGCTCAAAGAAAGCAACAAAGTTGGCATCGCCAAGGTCGTGATCAAGACACGCCAATATTTGGCCGGCGTAAAACCGGAAGATGGCGCGCTGGTTCTAGAGCTGATGCATTTCGCGGATGAACTCGCCGATACTGAAAAGCTGCATGTTCCAAAGAAAACCGAGGTCGGCAAACGCGAGATGAACATGGCCAAGTCACTCATCGATAGCATGAGCTCACAGTGGAACCCGGAAAAGTACAAGGACGATTATCGCGAAGCGCTCATGGAAGTCATCGAAGAAAAAGTCGAAGCCGGCGGAAAGGAAATTGAAGAGAAGCCGAAGAAAGCGCCCAAGCCAACCAAAGTGATTGATCTGGTGTCTGTCTTGCAAAAGAGCCTGGAGCAAACCGGCACGAAGAAAAAATCAAAAGGCAAATCACGCGGGAGAAAAGCGCAGTCCGCGAAGAAAGCGGCGTAGGTGGATCGGCTTCTCCGAAGATGATGCCAAACCAATCGCCGAAGGCGCAAGAGGTCGTGCGTTCTCGCATGAGCAAAAATTTGGCAGAGAGCCGCACCTGTGTGCCAACGCGTTAGGGATAACGCGTTCCACCTATGGATGCTGCAACGGGCTTGACACGCAGCATCGACATCGTTCAGCCTGAACGGCCATGAAGTCTCTGAATCGATTTGCAGATCCAGTTTATTGCATCATGCGGTTTATCGTTGGCCTTATATTCGCCTGTCACGGCGGTCAGAAGCTTCTCGGGTTCCCGCCAGGCGGACACGGCGGCGTGCAGGGTCTGATGCTTGTCGGCGGAATTATTGAACTCGTCGGTGGGCTCATGATCGCGTTCGGTTTTCTGACCCGGCTTGCGGCTTTTATCGCAGCCGGTGAAATGGCGGTGGCGTATTTCATGGTACACGCCGCGGGTAAAGCGATCGGGCACGCGCCAACGCCCACTGAGCAATTCTTTCCCATTCTCAACAAAGGGGAACTGGCCGTTGTGCTCTGCTGGGTGTTTTTGTTTATGCTGTTTTATGGCGCGGGGCGCTGGAGCATCGATGCGGCGATCTTTAAGCGTAAGGTTGTCGTCCCGGCGACAGACAGCTTGAGTTGCATCATCATCCCTGCGAACGAAGCATGAATGCGTTTTTCGAAGCACACGCATATTTTATGAAACAGAAACTTCTGCTCGCGCGATTCTTCATTGGAGCGCTTGTTATCTTCTGTATGTGCGACGCGCGCTGTAATCCCGAGACGATCAAGGATTTTGGTCGAGAACGATTGAACAGTTCGCCGCGGCATGCCGACTGGGTCGATATCAAATCGGGCAGCCGCACCATCAAGGCGTTCGTCGTGTACCCGGAGCGCAAAGACAAAGCGCCGGCCGTGCTCGCCGTCAGTGAAATTTTTGGTCTCACGGATTGGGTGCGCAGCTTGTGCGACGAACTGGCCGAGAACGGCGTGATCGCCATCGCACCCGATTTGCACGGCGGACAAAAATTCGAAGATCTCGATGCTGCGCGAAAAGCAACATCCGAGTTGCCAAAAGAGCAGGTGACGAGCGATCTCGACGCGACGGCTGATTACGCGCTCACAAAAATTCCATCGTGCAACGGCGCACTCGCGGTGTGCGGGTTTTGCTGGGGCGGCGGCGTTACGTTCGCGTACGCGAATGAAAATCCAAAATTGAAAGCGGCATATTCATTCTACGGCGTCGCGCCCGATTCTCCCGACAAGGTGAAAAACATCGCCTGTCCGGTTTACGGTTTTTACGCTGAGAACGACGAGCGCGTGGACGCCACCATTCGCAAGGCCGAAGAACTGATGAAAGCGGCCGGCAAAAAATACGAGCCGGTAATTTACAAAGGCGCCGGCCACGGCTTCATGCGCTCAGGCGAACCGAACAACCCCGCCGTCCGCGAGGGCGACAAAAAAGCGCGCGACGAAGCCTGGGCACGCTGGAAGACGCTGCTTAAGCAGCTGCCATAGCGTTTCTGTCATCCTGAGCGAAGCACAGCGGAGCCCAAGGATCC
>Ga0209056_10003447_pt1 | contig 16852 bp, 20 predicted proteins | sample GraSoiAngelo_114_FD_185876 | JGI IMG/M metagenome (GOLD analysis project Ga0209056, IMG submission 185876) | Grasslands soil microbial communities from the Angelo Coastal Reserve, California, USA - 14_0903_13_40cm (SPAdes) (version 2) | ecosystem: Environmental > Terrestrial > Soil > Grasslands... | reverse complement strand
AATGTGCTCGAACCAATCGCCATTGGCAGCCTGGCGTGGCTCGCGCCTGGATTGGGCGGCATTCCGAGATGGCTTCACAGGGGGAGCTGCTATCTTCTTGCATTTGCAGTCATCGTCTTTGGCGTCGCCCATTTTCAGGTTCTCACCTTCATTGCCAGTCTCGTGCCCGGCTGGATTCCCTGGCACTGGTTCTGGACTGTTTTCTTCGGCCTGGCCTTCATCGCCGCGGGCGTAAGCTTCGCCACTGGATTTCTGCAGCGGTGGGCGGCTTTAGGTGTGGGACTGATGTTCGCGCTCTGGACCGTAACAATTCATCTGCCGCCTGTTCTCAACTTTTTCCGCATCCCCGACGCAACTCAAGACCCGAACAAGTGGTCGGACGTCTTCATTGTCGTAGCGCTATGGGGAGGCTTCTGGGCGCTGTTGCGCGATAGAAGAGATTTAAGCTTCGGGGCACATTCGAATCGGGCCTAACCAGACGTTGCGGCGAACCGCGGACTGTTCACATGCGTAGGATTCACACCTTCATGAAAGCCCACTTGCAATTCGCGCGCTGGCTGATCTTTTTCTCGTTAGGGGTCAACTGTCGCAGATAAATAGATTCGCAAACCAATCAAGATTTAAGTTTATTTTATTTCAGAGTATCAATAAATGAACAAAACGAAGTCTAAGCCGGCTGGAGAAGAATCAGAGGCCACACTGCCAGTGGATCTTCGCAAAGCTCTCGCGGCTGCCCCGGTGGCGAAGGCTCAGTGGCGGGATCTTACGCCGATCGCGCGCAGGGATTTTATTAGTTGGATAGACTCGGCCAAACAACCGGAGACACATAGACGCCGGATCGAGAAAGCCTGCTCGATGCTTGCAGTGGGAAAGCGACGCCCCTGATGTTTTTCAATCTCTGAAGTGGTCCAATCTCGAGCAGCCGGAGGGCAACCAGGTGCTCGTCGTATAGGCGCAATTCGGCCGTGTCTTCGTGTATCACAACGGTGCGCAGTCTTACTATAGCGCCAGGGCGTTCCGTGGCTCGCTAAGGGTCTAGATTTATACCGTGAATTTAGCATTTCTTGAGGTTGGGGAAGTTTGTCGTCTGGAAGAACTGTTTTCAGATCCCTGTCGATTGGGAAATCGATGCGCAGCGAACCCAGCACTCTGTTGCGATCACCGACAACATGTGCACCTTAAATGTCAAAGTGCTGGGTCATGATTAAACTATTTCCAGAGATAGCCAGCCCCGAATGCTCTCGGGGCTGAGCTTGAGTTCGTTAAGTGCACTCAGCAGCAGCGACGCTGCAGTGAACCCGTGAGCAGTTGAGCTTGAGCTCGTTAGGCTCTTTTTGTGTAATCCTAGACCACACATGGGCTTCGATACTGCAGTCAAGTTGACCATCTACACCTTTACGGCTGAATCGGGCCGCATTCCGTCAATCCAGGCCGTGGCTCAGCGCGTCCAGACCTCGACCGACGAGGTCGCTCAGGCCTATGCCCGCCTTCGCGCCAGTCGCCTCCTCTTTCTTGAGCGTGATGGGACTACCATCCGCATGGCTCCGCCATTCTCCGGCGTGCCTACCCAGCATCGCGTTGTCGTCGACGGCATCGAGTACTTTGCTAACTGCGCATGGGACGCTCTCGGGATTCCCGCAGCCCTTCATCGTCCGGGAACGGTCCGCTCGCGGTGCGAACAGAGCCACGAACCGCTGAATCTGTCTGTCGGTCTCACCGGACCTGAGCCTTCGACGTGGCTCTTTCACTGCCTGGTCCCTGCGGCCAAGTGGTGGGATGATCTGGTCTTTACCTGAAACAATATGCTCTTCTTTCGGTCGGAAGAACTCATTCGAGAATGGTGCAGGGCCCGAGCGGTCGAGCCCCGACCGATCGTGCGAATGGACCAATTATGGCAGCTGGCGGTGACTTGGTATGGCGCCCGGCTCGAGCCCGTCTCCCGTCGCCCGGCAGCCAATGAGATGCGCGAGATCTTCGCCAGGCTCGGCCTGCACGACGCCTTTTGGGATCCCCAGGCAGACACCTTCCAGTGAGAACGCAGCCTAACGACACGTATAGAGCGTGAGGTATCTTACTCGACAATGCCTCGCCTCCTCTCAAAGTGCCGGGTCCCTGGCCTTTTGCTCGTTAGGCACAAGGGATTTATGAACCAGATAATTGTACTCGCTGCAAATTTGGCGCTGGTCGCAGGGTTCGCTTCGGCGCAACCGGGGTCATCAAAACTCGACACAGGAAAGGAATTGGTTGCCCAGCTTTATAAGGAACACTCTGGAAAGTCCGACCCATTGCAGTACCCAGCCAGCAAGAAACTACTTCCAAACTATTTTTACAAACCGCTCCTTGACCTCTATCTTAAGGACCAAGAGGACTCAAAAGGCGAAGTGGGTAAGATCGACTTCGACCCCCTCTACAATGCGCAGGATTTTGAAATCTCGGCTTTCAAGCTGGTCGTGCTCCCTAATAAAAAAGGCTCAGCGTACGTGGCCGCCCGATTTAAGAATATAGGGGTCGACCAAGAGATCATCTTCGCACTTCAGCGAACGAAAATGGGATGGCGCATCGCTGACATTCAATACCAGGACGGGCGTTCGCTTTGGAAAATATTGAAGTGATAGGGCTTGTGCCTAACAACGCGCTTCAGTCAACGTCACGCCGCCGCTGCGCGTCGGTGTGGGAGCGGCTGAGCTTCGTACGTTAGACGTTTCCCTTTCTCATGAAACGACACTTCTTCTTGTCCGCCGCTCTCGTTGCCCTGCTCGTCATTGCCGAGGTAGCACTTGCGTCTGATGTGGCAGTTTCATCGCAGGCATCAAAAGATGAGCAAACCATCTGGGAACTTGAGCGGGCATATTGGCGCTACGTTCAGGAAAATGATTTGTCGGCCTATTCCGGCCTGTGGCACAAGGATTTTCTGGGCTGGCCGTCAGTCAGTGCCGCGCCCGTTCACAAAGACCACATTACAGACTGGATTACCTCGCAAACCAGTAAGGGACTGGCGTTCAAGACCGGTGAATTCAAACCCGCCTCGATTCAGGTTACTGAGGACATCGCGGTCGCATGTTACTGGATAACGTTTAAGTGGCTGGACAAGGATGGCAATGGAGCGGCGAATACCATCCGTATCACGCACGCGTGGCGCAGGACCGGAAACGATTGGCGCATTATAGGTGGAATGTCCATGCCGGAACCCGACACTCCCCGCAATTAATATCACAATGAGAAGGCCTAAAAAGGCGCCGCAGCCAACTCCAAAAGCCAGGTTTATACTGACCTCCGAACTTCTATTCTCTGATCTCTCATTTTATGCTCGCTGTCGGTAGCAGTAGCTGATCTTGTTTTTCATTGAGCCATTTTCCAGACCATCCAATCAGTTTTAACGAACAGGAAGAAAGAACATTATGACAAAGACGCGCATCCCGCTGCTTTTGGTTTTGCTTGGTTTAGCTGGTAACAACCAGTTTGTCCGCGCCGCCGATCCGGATCACGCCGACCAACCAATCGTTCCTCCCACTGAAGCGATCTCCCGGCTCAAACAGGGCAATGGACGTTACACCAAAGGCAAACCGCAGCATCCACATGAGTCGATCAACGAAAGAACACGGTTGGCAACCAACAGCTATGAAAATGCGAGCTTGATCTATCCGGACATGACAAAGCGGCGCGAGGAGCTGGCAAAAAGTCAGCATCCGTTTGCTGTCGTTCTTGGCTGCTCTGACTCGCGTGTCCCGCCTGAGATCGTGTTCGATCAAGGGCTGGGCGATCTATTTGTCCTGCGCGTGGCCGGCAACGTGATCGACGATCACAGCCTGGGCAGCATCGAGTACGCGGTCGATCATCTGTCCGTGCGCCTGATCGTGGTGCTCGGACATCAGCGCTGCGGCGCGGTCAAGGCTGCGAAGGAGACGATCGCTGCCAAAGGCGAGGCACCCGCTCATATCCAGTCGCTGGTCACGGCGATCCAACCAGCGGTTGAAGCGACAGTCCAAGGCGACCTCGAGACGACGGTGCGTGAGAACGTAAAGAATGTCGTGCAAGCATTACGTTCATCCGCGCCGGTTCTCAAAGCCAAGGTTGATTCCGGTGAGCTCAAGGTGGTCGGTGCTTATTACAGTCTCGATACCGGGTCGGTCGCTTTCCCGGAAGAAAAGTAAACCGTTCACAAAAGCGTAAAGCCATGAGCATCGATAGAACTGAAATCATCACGTGGATTCTGTTGATGAGCGCGGTGCTCACAGTATTCGCCCTCGTCAAGCTGAGACGAGCAACCCGATGCCACGCTGTAACGCTATGACGCTCGGCGCTTATCCTCGTTAGGCCTTCTTCATATGAAGCTAACCAATAACAGCTATACCATCTCGATCGGCACCAAGAATTTCACTGAGCGTTATTACCGCGACAAGGCCGGTTGGTTAAAGGTGAGCGCGCGCGGCCGAACGTTCCGGATGACGGCGGAGCAGATTCTGAATCATGTCCTGCCTGCGGTAGCCGGCGTTAAACCGAACCTGACCATTAAAGCGGAACATCGCGACGCAACTCTTTCAAAATGAACGGCGCCTCTGCGAACCAGCGCATGCACGACCTCGTGAAGTCGTCCTACGCTGACCTCAACTCTCACGGGTGGGCGCAGGCAGTGAGTTACACGACTGAGGACTGGGTCACATCAACTCGACCCCAAAGTGCAGGTCGAAATTACGACATGTATGCAATTTCTACTTAATTTGCCGTCAGCGATCTCATTTCTGATTGTCTCGGTTATTACCACCGCGGTCGCACTAGCCGGACTTCGGTTTGTGCGGAAGAAATATTCGACCGAAGCGTTGAAAGAGAACCACGAAGTAGCAGCGATAATCTTCAATGCGTTCGGCCTGCTTTACGGGGTAGTCGTCGCTTTTGTGGTGTTTGTTACCTGGAGTGGATATGACGACGCCACCAAGAATCTGCAATTGGAAGCCAACGAGATCGATGATATTTTTCACATCTCGAAAGCATTCCCTAGCCCTGTCAATAAAATTATACAGCAAGGATTAATAGATTATACCGCCTCCGTTTATAATGATGAGCTGAAAAGAATGTCACAGGGCGACGTAAATCTTCATTCCAACCGAGCGATGGCGAGGCTTATTACGGTGTTTTACGGAATAGATGAGAAATCGATTTCCAACAATGAGCTGTATGCCGAATCACTGAAGCGAATAAATAACCTCGCTCAGTACCGCCGACTCAGAATATTTGCAGGCAAGAACGAGGTGCCACCTGTGATCTGGTTAGTCCTACTTGTTGGCGGGACGATCACAGTTTCATACGCCTTTTTCTTTGGAATGAAGAACATAAAGGCGCAGTACATGATTACGGCCGCGCTCACGGTAACGATCACGTTGATTTTATTTCTGATATATATTCTTGACCATCCCTTTACAGGGACAAGCAAAGTTAGTACGGAGCCTTTGAAACAGGTGATGGAGATAGTGCAGAAAGAATGAGGGCAACGCGTCTCCGTGCCTGTTAAAATTTCCCTGGATCGGTGTTCTGTGATGACCATCAAAGGATAAAATTGCGAAGCTTCTTCTGTCCGCAGCTGGCTTGCTATGTCTGCTTGGGGTTGCATGGGGCGCTGACGATGAACAGCTAGTGCGAGAAGTCGTGAAGGCCTTCGTCGCTAATTACAACAACGGAGATTTTAAGAACGCACCTACATATACAACCGATGACTGGGTGCATATCAATCCGGGAGGCGGAATTACGAGAGGACGAGATGAAGGTCTTAAAGAGGTAAGAGCCATTCACAAGACCATGTTAAAGGGAGTCTCAATCACGATCGACAACGTGACGGTTCACTTTGTAACGCCTGACGTCGCCTTGGTTGATGCAGTTCATACGAGCGATAGTTACGTAACGCCGGAAGATGGTGTGAAGCACGAGAACGAAAGGCAGATAAAGACCTACTTGATAGTAAAGCGCAATGGCAAGTGGTTGTTGGTGCTTGACCAGAACACCATCATTTCCAATCCATGAACGGTGTTCTGGGAGGAGGCCAACAGGATCGCTGGCCGGGTCAAGACATCGACAACATGACTACTGACCACAGACCACGAAGTATGCTCGCTTTCGCCGGCGGTAGCTGAGCTCCGTCTCGCTAGGCGAAATTCCATTATGGCTCTCCTGTCTCATCTTGATGCCTTTTGCAATTGGCTCCGCACTCGTGTACGCGCGCATGTTTCCATTGGAAGACCTGATAAGGCACTTACCGGTATATACGTTTTGCCATGGTACGCGGTGCCGAATCTACAAAAGCGAAATATGCCTCGGATGCCTGGCCTCGAGGAAACTGTTGGTGACTTTGAGGCGCAAACCTTCGACATCCACTTTCTGCTATGGCGACGCCTGCCGACACTGTTGAAGCGTTCGCGAGCTTGGAAGCCGCACAACAGGCGATCCATGATAATCCTATCTTGATCTTGAATGCCGCTGGCGCACAGCTCAAGGTGATAGCAGAGCAAGTCCCCAACGGTGATCTGGCAGCCATATTTACGGCCGCGAGGCTGGAGCTAACTATTTGCTTAGCTTATGTGTTGAGGTGACGTATTTTCTCAGGCTAACGCCATGCCGCTTAGAGGCGGGTACAGCGAACTCCTGGCCGGCGCAAACGTCGCCGTCTTGCTCTGTCTTAGAACTGATCCCCGTGGCTGGAGGCACTGGGATGCTTTACCTCACGCGCCGCAAGAAGTTGAGCATGTCGCCAAGGTCCGCGGCGAGTTCGTGGGAAGTACATGCTGATGGCTTGCACTTCCTTGAAGCTGGCAGGGTGGGTTATTGCCGCTGCTATCGTTTTCGGCAGCGTCGGATGTAACCGATCGCGCGAGGACGCGCATGCGCGCGAAGTCGCAACCCGGGTTCGCACTGAGTTTCTGCATGCGTGGACTAATTACGAGAAGTACGCCTGGGGACATGATGCGTTAAAGCCGCTGAGCAAGACGCCGCAAGATTGGTACGGCCAATCGCTGCTGATGACGCCGGTCGATGCCTTGGACACGCTCATCCTGATGAAGCTGGATAAGGAAGCCGCGAAGGCGAAAGAGCTCATCGTGAAGAATCTTTCGTTCGATCGCGACGTTTACGTCAAGAATTTCGAAATCACCATCCGTTTGCTCGGTGGCTTGCTCTCGAGTTATCAACTAACGAATGATAAACAACTGCTCGATCTGGCTGACGATTTAGGCAATCGGCTGTTAGCCGTTTTCAATTCGCCTACGGCACTTCCTTACGTTTACGTGAATCTGAAAACCGGCCAGGTTCGCGATGCGAAAACGAACCCGGCCGAGACGGGGACGCTGTTGCTGGAATTCGGGACGCTGAGCAAACTAACCGGTAAACCGATCTACTACGAAAAAGCCAAGCGTGCTTTGGTGGAGACATTCAAGCGCCGCTCGTCGATCGGTCTGGTTGGCTCGACCATCAACGTCGAGACCGGTGGGTGGATGGATGCAGATAGTCACATCAGTGGCGGAATCGATTCTTACTACGAATATCTCTGGAAATGCTGGCTCTTATTCGGCGACAAAGATTGTCAGAAGATGTGGCACGCGAGCATTCCCGCGGTTAACAAATATCTTGCCGACGAAGTCCGTGGCGAATTGTGGTACGGCCACGCCGACATGAACACAGGCAGGCTCACTGCATCGCAATATGGCGCGCTCGACGCTTTCTTTCCGGCTGTGCTGACGCACTCCGGCGACGTCGCGCGGGCGCGGCGACTCCAGGATTCATCGTTCAAAATGTGGAACATGCACGGGATCGAACCGGAGATCATCGATTACAAAACGATGCAGATTGTTTACAACGGCTACCATCTGCGTCCCGAGATCGTGGAATCGACCTATTATCTGCATCACTTCACACACGATCCGCGATACCGAAAGATGGGAGAGAAGATCTTCGAGGACTTTGTGAAATATTGCCGGGTGGATGCTGGCTACACCGCGCTTCAGGATGTGGTCACGAAAGCAAAGCGCGATGAAATGGAAAGCTTCGTCCTGGCCGAGACCTTCAAATACTTTTATCTTCTCTTCGCTCCGCCGGATACTTTGGATTTCGACAAAGTCGTGTTCAATACTGAGGCGCACCCTTTGAGGCGAACGGATTGACGTGACTACAGACTACTGACTACAGACTATCTTATGCAAGTATCGCGTTATTTATCATTGATTCTGCTCGGAATGACTCTGGATAGTTGTTCTGAGCGACAGTTCGATTCCAAAACCGAAGGGGAAAAATTGTTGGCCAGGGACGCAGAATGGGCGGATCTCGCCACGGCAGGCAAGGATATCGAAAAGGTTGTCTCTTACTGGAGCGATGATGCTGTCCTCATTTTCCCGGGACAGCCTGTGCTCGAGGGCAAGGCGGCGATTCGTGCTTACGTTGCCGCCAGCTTTGATACCCCCGGATTCAAGATCCATTGGGTCTCGCAAAAACCTGTATTCTCCCCCGATGGCAAGCTTGCCTATATGCGCGGGACGGACGAGCTCACTCTGCCTGGGCTAAATGGCGGTACGATGACGCTGCACCTTCGTGGAATATCGGTCTGGCGTTTGGATCCGGATAAGCAATGGCGCTGCGTCCTGGATATTTCAAATGAGGCACCGCCTACTAGCCCGAGCTCTTAGCCTGCGCGGCCTGTCCAATGGTCATTTGCTGTAGCGGCGGTCTATGACCGCCGAAACTATCCGAAATCGGCGGTCATAGACCGCCGCTACAATTTTGCCTTATAGAACTTGGGTATCCCTTTCCCGCTGCCCACACCGAAACCGGGATCACCGATCCCGGCTACAGTAAGCATGCTGAAGACGACTGACCAGAATTCTACTGGGGGCGATTGCGAAGGAAACTGAGGGTCGCCCGCTTTGGCTAGGCGCAAGTTTCCCTCGGCCTCCGGAAAGTCGGGATGAAGGCGCAGCGCCTGTTCAACTTGCGCAATCGCCTCGAGGAGCGTTGCCTTCGCGCATAAAAATCTTTCCCAGATAGTTATGAGGCTGGGCGAGCTTCGGGCTCCGGACCAAAGCATCGGCCCGCGTTCTCTTCGACGTCGAGTTGCGCACTTTGTCATGTCGAGCGAAAGTCGAGACATCTCTCGCTACTCGTCTGTCACGAAGTTAGAGATTCCTCGACTGCCCTCGGAATGACAAAAAGAGCGCTCACCCGAAATAGACCTCCTTTGTGTTGCGGCTGAAATGAAACCAGATCGTAATTCGCATGAAACAGGCGCCCGCCTTCCATGTCGCGATCATCCAGCCCTCTGTCTTAGTCTGTTTGCCTTCATGTTCGTTCCTGCTGTCGTGGGCGAGATTGCGCTGGGGCGGTGGCTGACTCAGTTCATGCCGCATCCCGGATTGGTTGCCATGCTGTGTTTTGCACCAGTAATGGTCATCCTGTTCATTATCGGAATGCTTACTGGAGGTACCATCTGGCTTTTGCTGATGAAGCGCTTTGTGCAGCAGAACATATTGGCGACATTTTTTCTCGGAGGTCCGCGCGTCCCGGTCTTCTCCAATCTTTGCTCGAAGATATTTTCCTGGAGTTACGGTCAGAACCGACCGAAAACCGAAGTATGAGCTTGCTCTCTGAGATAGCTGATGGCTGATAGCTAATTGCTGATGGCGAAGGGACGCGCTCCGCGCATCCAGGACTCGCCGCGGCGCGGTGTATTTGCATGACTATCGATTAGAGGACCACAAAGTCACATCATGCTGTAACCATGGAACGAGTAACTGGAATCGGCAGCGTGTTCTTTCGGGCGAAGGATCCCGAAACCCTGTCGGCGTGGTATGACGATACGTTCGGCGTAAGTCGAGCGCCACGCGATTACAGCACAGCACCATGGATGCAACAGGTGGGGAGCGACCGTTTTCGCGCCATTTCCCAGCGAGACCGATTATTTCGGCAACCCAAGCCAGGCATGGATGATCAATTTTCGAGTAGCTAATCTGGATCGTATGATCGCACAGTTGCGGGCGAAAGGGATCGAAGTATCGCTTGATCCGGAGATTTATCCATACGGTCGTTTTGCTCGTTTAACTGATCCCGAGGGAAATCCGATCGAGCTCTGGGAGCCCAAGGCAGATAGCTGATGGTTGTTGCGGATAGAAAACTAGCGGCCGCAAGCCGGCTCCGCAGAGCGTCGCCCTACCAGTGAAAATTTTCGTGGAGAGGCGTTGGTAGGGCGAGACTCCGTCGAGCCGCTCAGCCTTTCGCAGTCACTCATGGAGCCGGTAGGCTTCTACCAACGCGACACCGGTCGTACCGTTGTTTCCGCGCACGATCACGGTGTAATTCCCGGCGGCGAGCGAAGCGATGATAGCTGATTCGCGATTGTCAGTCGGGTTAAGCAATGTCGCTTTGATTCCTGTCGGCGTGTTGTCCTTCCAATCGTTGTCGAATGCGATCAAAGCTCCGTTAGCATCGCGCAATTCAAGGGTCGGATCTTGCAATGGTTGCGCAATTCCGAAACTGCCCAGTGTCGGTCCGATCGCACGCAGCACGATCACGGGTGGTTCGCCATTGCCGATAATCAATCCACCGATCAGGGCATTCTCGCCCGTGCCAACGAAACCACGCGTACTGAGATTTCCGAAAATCGAGGTCGAGGCGTCTAATTGGTAAAGATCAACCAGCGCGACACCCGTTCCGCTATTTTTTCCGCTCACTACCGCGGTGTAAGAGCCGGGAGCGAGGGTGGCAATGATGGCCGATTCCAAATCATTGGGCGGAGCAAAACCGCTGGCTGCGATTTCGGTCTCTTGCCTATTCCGCCAATTGTCGTTAGAGTCGACTACAACGTTGCTGCTGTTAACTATGGTAATGGTTGGATCCGCCAGCGCGCCACTCACTCCAAGGGTGCTCAAGGTTGGCCCGAGCGCGCGCACAATGACCTTTTTTGGCTGGTTCCCGCTAATAATGAAGCCAGCGATCAGCACATTTTGTCCGGTGCCAACCATTCCCCGGGACGAAATGTTGGTCGCTTTTCCGAGCGGCGCGATCGGGCCGCTCAGCAGTCGATTCGCTTCGTTGGCGAGCTCAAAATGACCACCAGTGGTCGGATGAATATCATCCCAGAAAAGATATTGATCCGGATTGACCCCAGATGCGCCTTGGGCCGAATCAATTGTGTTGACGAAGTTGTAATGTGCGGGCTGGCCCAGGACACGGATCACATCGAGCCAGACATCGAAGGGGTAAACCTGAATGGTAATCCCGCTCCCGTGGAGTCCGCTTTTGGTCGAAGCAATGACGGATTTGAGATGATCGCGATAAATCGCAGAAGCGTAGTCAAGTGCCAGGACCCGGGTTGGATCGCCGAAAGAATTTGGCACCGCGCCTAGGGGTGGAACATTGGGCACGAGGAAATTTCGGGCGCCAGCGTTGGCCAGCCGCACAATCAGACCTCCGACGCGATTAGCGGTGTCGATTACGCTCTGTGCGCTATGGTCATCAAAGAGATCGTTGCCGCCGCCCCAAAGAATGTACAAGGCATTAGCGTCGGCGGCGTGGCTGGCCAGATAATCGTTAATTTGTTTGCCCATGTTATCGATGGTGATGGTGAAATCGCCACCGCCGAATGGAAATGGGTTATTGATGATGGTTCGGTCTTGCGTGCCGTCCTTGGTGGTGGCGCCGCCAAATGCATAATCGGTTCCCCCATCGAGACTGTTTTTTGCGACTGCCAAACCGAGGAATGTTTTTTCCAGTTGCTCGTGCCAGGTACCGACATACAAATTTGCCGCCGGTGACGTGTTAGTATCGTCGGTAAACCGATAATCGCTGTAGTTGAAGTTACTGCTCGGATAACTGAAGCCAACCAGGTCGCGCGCGCGATGCGCGATGTTTCCATCATCAGAAAGGCTGTCGCCGAAAACGATGACCTGGGTAAATACCGGCGCCTGAGCGTTAACGAGAATTGGAGTCGCCAGAAAAATGGCGACGCTCAAAAGTTTTCTTATTCCCATGATTGATCCCTCTTACTAAAACGAAATTGAACTGCCTTTCGGATGCAATCTGTGCATGTCGCAAATCCTCAAGAACATAGATGGTCAGTCGGTGGCAAAGAGGCGAGAATACCTAGCTTCCCAGAGCCCGCAGAAAATCGGCAAAGTTGGCGCTCTCGCGCATGGCGGCATTCAATCGCTTCAGACTTTCGTCGGCCGGTTCCGGCAGCGCGATACGTCGGGAACACCCGGCACCGGACAACACAATCTCATTCCATTGAATCGATTCGATCTGATCGGTGAAACGCGCAACCGCGCGCCCCCGGAAGAAAGCGCGTGTGGTTTCCGGAGGAGAAAAAATTGCGCGGCGAATCTCATCTTCGTTGACCACCCGCCGCATCGAACCCTGGCGCAGCAACTCATAATATAATCCGCGCTCCAGATCGATATTGTGATACTCGAGGTCAATTGCCTGCAGCCATGGATCGCTCCATTGTAATTTTTCCTCCTCCTGCAACTCGTTCAGCAGAAATTTTTTCGCTGCCCAATCCGCCCGATCGCGACATAACATCACGTCTCGCTCCAAGTCATTGAGGACGCTTTCCCATTCGCGCAAAATCCAACCGCGCTCCTCCTCATCGCGCTCGACCTTCTGTGCCGCGTTCAAATAAAGCCGCTGCACATCAATCGCGGAAATCTTTCGTCCGTCGCGCAACTCGATGATCCAATCATAATTCTGATCGCGACTAATCGATTTCGCGGCGTCAATCGGTTGGGCGATTTCCAACTGCGGCGCTTTGCCGCACTCGATCAAATCCAGCACCAGCGCGGTCGTCCCCAGCTTCATCGCCGTCGCCCATTCACTCATGTTCGAGTCGCCAATAATGACGTGAAACCGGCGATACTTGTTGGCATCGGCGTGCGGCTCATCCCGCGTATTCACCAGCGGGCGGCGATTCATCGTGTCGATGCTGACCAGGACGCTAAAGAAATCCGCTCGCTGCGAAATCTGAAACACACCGGGCTGACCGGCCGCGCTCTCCGCTTCAATCCCCATCTTGCCGGCGCCGGCAAAAATCTGTCGCGTGATCAGAAACGGCAGGGCGCCCGCGACGATGCGATCCCACGGGATGTCGCGCCGCATCAGGTAATTATCGTGGCAACCGTAGCTGTGACCGAGAAAGTCGGTGTTGTTTTTGTAAAGCCGGACGTGCTCACCGTCCGACAAATGCGCATTCCGGCGTCGCGCGCATTCGGCCAGAATCCGCTCGCCCGCTTTTTCCTGAGCCACAATCTCACGTAACGTCGTGCACTCCGGCGTGGAATATTCCGGATGAGCGTGATCGTTGTAAAAACGCGCGCCGTTCGATAACACGAGGTCGCTCTTGATTTCCTGAAAGGTCAGCGGCCGGTTTTTATCGATCTCATAGTAGGCCGATTCATCCGCGTCCTGACGCAATTCTTTGGCCCGAAAACCGCGCGCATCGCGATGCGGATCTTCGTGGCCGTAATCCCATTTCATCAACGCGCCGTGCTCGGTATAACTGCGCACCAGCGCGATCGATTCCGCGACCACGTCCACCGACTCCGCGCCGTCCAGCGTGATCCCATATTCCGTCTCCAACCCAAAGACGCGTTCCATCGTTCCGAAACATAGCGCGATACCAAACCACGCGAAAATTTTACGGCGCTTTATTGTCCTGAACCTCCGACCCACGACTCTGAAATCTCGATTCACGATTCACCGATCACGATGCTCGATGCTCGATGCTCGACGCTCATAACCGATACCGCGGCGCTTCGCGCCGTCCTCCTTGCTCCAACCTCTTCGCTCTGCTCTTATCTTCGCCAATGTCCCGACTGACCGCCTGCTTGATTCTATTCGTCATCTGGGCCTTGATTTACCTTACCAACGGAGGGTCGTCCGCGTTCCGCAGTGAAGAAGGTCATCGCGTCCTGCCTGCGGTTCAGATGCTCGATAAGTAGCAACTACCTGGTCCCCTACATTGCGGCACGGTCGTATTTTGAATAAACCGCCGTTGATTAATTGGATTGTCGCTGCCTCGTTTAAGCTTTCCGGAGTTCGCAACGAACGGACCGCGCGGCTGCCATCCGCATTATTCATTCTGGCCGTTGCCCTTACCCTGGCGACGCTCGGACGAATCAGCCTTGGCCCAATCCATTCCTTCATCGCAGCACTCTGCTGGCTAACGAATCTTGGACTGATCGAAAAGGGGCGAATGATCGAGATCGAGGCGATCTATTGTTCACTATTCGCCTTTGCTCTCATTCTGTGGTTGCTGCTCTGGGAACAAAAGCGTTCACCCTGGCTTACCTTCGTCGTGTCCTGGATCTTTCTTGGTTAGGCCTGCTGGCGAAAGGTCCAAGTCACGTCCTGTTCTTTTATCTTATCGTTGGCGCCGTTCTCTGGCGAAATCGTCACCTCCGCGACCTAACTCACCCGACGCACTTCATTGGAGTCGTGGTAATGCTCGGAATTTTGTGACCTGGCTGATTCCGTACTTTCGGGCGTTACCTTCTCGGTCGCCTTTACAAGCCTGGTCACGAGAAGCGGCGGTCGCATTTCACGGCGAAGAAGGCGAATCAGAGGATTGGTTACTAAACTTCCCCCGCGGCTTCGCCTATCTACTTCCCTGGGTACTACTTCTCCCGTTTATTCGATTGAGTAAAATAACGGACCCATTACAGCGCAACGTAGCTTATGGATTAGCATGGGGGAGCATTATTCCATTTGTTATTGTTCTTCTGACTTCCGGAACACTCCCAAGATATATTTTGCCCTTGGAAGCACCATTTTGCTGGACCGTCGGAAGCGCTGTCGCTAATGGAGCCTCGCAATGGAGTATTAAAGGCATTCGAGTTCCGCAGGGGCCTAATCTTCTCCTTTGTCGCGATAGGCATTGTTGCGGCGATGATAATCTTTCCGCTGCGTTCCGTGACCTATTTAAAGAGGCACGAGCGAATTAAACCGATTGCCGGAGAAATTAACGCGCTCCTCCCGTCTGAGCAACGGCTTTACGCAATCGACCCTGACTTTCAGCCGTATCTCTTTTATGTCCGCGCGCCTATAACCTACCTCACTACCTTGGGCGAATTACCAGCGGATGCGCATTATTTTTTAATTCAGCTCAGGCATCAACGAAAATTCGAAAGCAACCCGCGATGGGCGACCTTGCGACCGAAACTCCTGGCTCATATATCGAGCTATCGTAACAAAGAAAGCTTGCTTTTCGCCATCGAGCACTGACGACGGACCACGGACTTCCCCGCGTCGCCTTGCACAATCCAATAATCGACAACCGATAACCGAAGCGCGCGGCGCTTCGCGCTCCGCCTTTTTATTTGACGCCATTGAACCTGCGAGAAGAATCATCCGCATGAACACCCGCATTATTTCAGCACTTATCGCTCTTGTCGCGATAGCCTTTATCGCTTCCATCGCCTCCGCACAAACGCCAGCTCCACAGCCGAGCGCTCCCCCAACCACCGTTACCAGCCCGGTCGTTTCTGCCCCCGCTACGACCACGGCTTCACCGAACGAAGCCGAGATGATGAAGCAAATGATGGAGCTGGCCAAGCTCAACGAAAATCATAAGCTTCTCGCTGACCTTGCCGGTTCCTGGAGCACTTCAGTAAAAATGATGGAACCCGGCAAGGAACCTTCCGTTTCCAAGGGTAACGTCACTTTCAAGTCCATCATGAATGGCCGCTATATCATCGGCGATCATTCCGGAAGCATGAAAATGCCCGGGGCTGATGGCAAAATGAAAGACTTCGCCTTTAAGGGGATGTCGATCGACGGCTACGACAACGTGAAACAGAAATTCATTTCATCGTGGATGGATAACCTGGGCACTGGGATCATGACCATGGAAGGGACGTACGACCCCGCGACAAAAACATTTACCTACACCGGCGAAACGGAGATGGTGCCGGGGATGAAGACTCCGGTTCGCGCCGTAGTCAAGATCACGGACAAGAACCATCACACCTTTGAATGGTACGAGAACCGTGGTGGCCAGGAAACGAAGACGTTGGAGATCAGCTACACTCGCAAAAAGTAGCGGTATAGTTGTTATTGTTCTCTGACTTCTATCCTCTGATTCAGCCACCGATATGACCCGTCGAAAATTTCTGCATACGACTCTGGCAGGCGGAGCTACGCTGATTGCAGGAGGGTCGACCATGATCTTTGCGGCGAATTCGCCAGCGGTAACTGAGCCAGGCACCAGTTCCGTTTTCCGATTGGGGGGCGATCTTCCGGTCAACCGCCTCGGCTTTGGCGCGATGCGCATCACCGGAGAGGGCATTTGGGGGTGGCCGGCTGACCGCGGCAACACCCTCAAAGTTCTGCGACGTGTCGTCGAGGTAGGCGTCAATCTAATCGACACGGCTGACGCCTACGGACCGGAAACAAGCGAACTGCTGATTGCAGAAGCTCTGCATCCTTATCCAAAAGACCTGGTGATTGCGACCAAAGGCGGCCTAACGAGACCTGGACCTGGACAATGGGTGCCGAACGGCCGCCCGGAATACCTCACCCAATGTGTGGAGAAGAGTCTAAAACGACTCCGACTCGAGCGAATCGATTTGTATCAACTGCATCGCATCGATCCGAAAGTGCCGATGGAAGAATCGCTCGGAGCACTTAAGAAGATGCAGGAGGCTGGAAAGATTCGGCATATCGGATTATCTGAAGTTTCGCCGGCAGAAATCGATCGAGCGCGCAAGGTCCTGCCAATTGTGAGCGTGCAGAACCAGTATAACATTGGCAACCGTAGGTGGGAAAAAACTTTGACCTATTGCGAGAAGGAAAGGTTGGGTTTTATGCCGTGGTCACCGATTGGCGGAAACAG
>Ga0209056_10003446_pt1 | contig 16853 bp, 12 predicted proteins | sample GraSoiAngelo_114_FD_185876 | JGI IMG/M metagenome (GOLD analysis project Ga0209056, IMG submission 185876) | Grasslands soil microbial communities from the Angelo Coastal Reserve, California, USA - 14_0903_13_40cm (SPAdes) (version 2) | ecosystem: Environmental > Terrestrial > Soil > Grasslands... | reverse complement strand
CCGGCAATGCGGTAGCTGGCGGGGCACGTGCAAACATCGATCCTCCCGCAGGCTCTGTGTTCTCGCCGGAAGCGGACTATCGGAGAGTGAGGAGCGACGTGGAGGCGCGAGCGTCCGTCACATGACCCGCTTCGCAGCGAGCGCGTTCACTTCTGCGCGCGAGCTCTGATCGCTGCCGTCCGGGACTGGCCAGCCTACGTCGCCGTCACCGGCGAGCGCGCAGGCAGCTGAGAAGTCCGGGCGCACAGCGAGAGCCGCGTCGCGCCCGAGGCACGAGGGCTATTCGCCAGAACGCCTGGCGGCCCGTCGCACCTCGGAGCGGGTTTTCGGCCCACCGCAATCGCGGAGGCCAACGGATCGACCCGGGAGGTGGCGCGCGGGGGCGCCCGGCGACGCGCGTCGGCGGACGCGGCTTCGCCAAGGAGGGGATGGGACGGCGACCGCGCGACTATCCGCCCGACTCATGCGTGCGGGCTTGCCAGGATCGGGCGAAGCGGAGCGCGACTGGAAATTCGCAGCCCGGCGTGAGGCCGGTCACATGGTGCGCGGATGGCACCGCATGCGGAGCACGCCGCGCGCCGCGCTCACGGCGCGTACTTCACGACGAAGCCGTCGATCCCGCCCGGACTGGTGAGCCGGCCGCCACCAAGGTCCGCGGCCACCGAGAAATACCCGGCGACCAGCGCATTGCCGCTCCCATCCGCCGCCACGGCCAGCCCGGAGTCGTCGTACCCCTCCCCGGCCCGCCGCGACCACAGGTACGCCCCCGCGGCCGTGAACTTCGCCACGTAGATGTCGTAGGTCTGATTGCTCCACAGGACCGGGCCCCCGAACGAGACCGAGTCCAGGATGGCCCCCGTCAGGATGACGTTGCCCGCGCCGTCCGCCGTGACCCCCGCGGCCTGCTCCCCCAGCGACCCGCCGCCACCGAAGCGCTTCGACCAGAGGTGCGCCCCGCTGGGCGAGTACTTGGCGAGGAATATGTCCCCGCCGCCGAGGTCGGGCAGCAGGCCGCCGCCAAAGTCGACGGCGCCCGTGAAGCTCCCCGTCACGATCACGTTGCCGCTCCCATCGAACGCGACGCTGGTCGCCCCGTCCTCACCCGCACCCCCGAAGCGCTTCGACCACAGGGGCACTCCACCCGGTGAGTACTTCGCGAGGAAGACATCGTTGTCGCCGGCGCTCGTGAGGAGCCCGGTGCCAGAGTCCGCCGTGTTCTGGAACGCCCCCGTCACGGTCACGTTCCCTCCGCCGTCCACCGCGATGCCATGCGCGACGTCGAAACCGCTGCCCCCAAACCGCTTGGCCCACAGAGGCGCCCCCTGCGGCGTGTACTTCACCACGAAGACGTCCGGCCCCCCGGCGCTCGTGACCGTCCCCAAGCCAAAATTGACGGTCCCGTTGAAATATCCGGTCACCAGCACATTGCTCGCGCCGTCGACCGCGATGGCCGTGCCCTTGTCGAAGCCCGAGCTGCCGATTTGCTTCACCCACAGAGGCGCGCCGGACGCCGAGTACTTCGCCACGAAGACGTCGCCCAGGTACGTGCCGGCGGCCGTGAGGGGTCCCGTCCCGAAGTTAACGGTCTGCTTGAAGTAGCCCGTCACCACGACACTGCCGCTCCCATCCATGGCCACCCCCAACGCTTCCTCGTCGTCGTTGGGTTCCCCGTACGCCTTCGCCCACAGCGGCACGCCGGCCGCCGAGTACTTCGCCACGAACACATCCTTGAAACCGGAGCTGGTCATCGGCCCCGTGCCGAAGTTGACGGTGCCCTCGAACGAGCCGGCCACGACGACGTTGCCGCTGGGGTCGGTGGCAACCGCCATCGCATGCGCGGCATCGAACACGCCCGCGCCGCCGAACTGCCGATTCCAGATGAACTGGCCCTGGCCCCCTGTTGCGCACGCCGGCGTATTGGTGCTGGCCGCAACGCTCATGCCCGACGTGTTGCCGGCATTGTCGATCGCCGCGACGTTGTAGGTGTAGACGGTCGAGGCGGCCATGCCCGGATCGCTGGTCGTCGTGCCTGGCACGAGGATCTGCTTCACGAAGACGCTGTTGCGGTAGACGTTGTAGCCCCTGAGCCCTGACCCGCCGCTGTCGGTCGAGGGGTTCCAGGCGAGATTGATCTGGCTGCAGCTGGGCGCGGACGCGCTGAGCGCCGTCGGCACGGATGGGGCGACCGTGTCGCGCAGCGACGTGGTGGTGGTCGGCGGCCGCGTCGTGACCGTCGTCGACGTGGTGCTCGCCGTGACCGCCCGCAACGTGGTGGTGGTCGCCGAGGCCCCCGGTGGCGTGACCGTCAGGCTGAATGTCCCGTGCGACCCGCCGTACCCGTCCACGACGATGAAGTACGTCTGCCCCGCGGTCACCGTCGGCGTGATGCGGGAGGCGCGGCTCAGGCCACTCGAGTTCGCACACGCATCGTCGTTGCACCCGGACACGACCTCGGCCCCGCCCGAGCACACCCCGCTGCGCATGTACAGGATCGTGTCGAAGTTCGTGGCGGCGCCGCACGTCTGGATCGTCGCCGTGCCCGAGACCGTCGGCGTCCACCGGAAGACCCGCTCGGGTGAGCTCCCCGAGCTGCCGCAGCTGCCGGCCTGTGAGCTCGTGCCGCTCGTCGTGCCGCTGAACGTCCCTCCCGCCGCCGAGATGACGGTCGGGCTGCTGCAGGCCCCCGGGAGCGTGGTCGTCGTGGTCGACGTCACCGCCCTCAACGTCGTCGTCGTCGAGGCCCCCGGCGCGGTGACCGTCAGACTGAAAGTCCCCTGCGCGCCGCCGTACCCGTCCACGACGATGAAGTACGTCTGCCCCGCGGTCACCGTCGGCATGATACGGGAGGCGCGGAACAGGCCACTCGAATTGGGACACGTGTCGTCGTTACACCCGGACACGACCTCGGGCCCGCTCGCGCACACGCCACTGCGCATGTAGAGGACGGTGTCGAAGTTCGTGCCGGCGCCGCACGTCTGGATGGTCGCCGTGCCCGAGACCGTCGGCGTCCACTGGAAGACCCGCTCGGGTGAGTTCGCCGAGCTGCCGCAGCTGCCCGCGAGCGAGCTCGTGCCGCTCGTCGTGCCGCTGAAGGTCCCGCCCTGCGCGGGAATGACGGTCGGGCTGCTGCAGGCCCCCGCGAGCGCGCTGGAGGACTGCCCGGCCTGGCCCTGGCAGACCGCGACCCCTTCCTGCCTGCAGCGCTGGAGCGTGCTTCTCCTGCATGCCCGGGAGTGGCCCTCGGCGGCGACGCACGCCGCGATCTCGTCGCGGCACACCTGCCGACATTGCCTTCCGAGCGACGCAGCGTCCGCGGAAGTCGCGACGTGAAGGGTCGCGAACAGAGTCAGCAGTAACGCGAATCCCGGAGTCTTCGGCCCTCGCCGCCACATCATCCACATCCATCCATCTCCTTGACTACCCTCGAGTAGCGCGCCGGGACGGTAAGTAGCGGGCGGGGACGTGCAAGCATCGATCCTCGCGCAAGCCCTGTGCCCTCCTGGGGGGCGCAGCGCCGCAAAGCCAGGGATCGGCCGTCCCGCTTCATGGCTCTCCCATTCAATCTTGTCCGGCGGTGTCGACCCGCCGACGTTCGAGAGGGGACAGGCCTCGAGCCCGTGCGCGGCCGGGTAGCGTGCGGACAGGGGAACCTGCCTGCGGACCCAGGCCCGTGCGTTGCCAAGAGAGTGCACTTCATCCATCCGAGCCGGCCATGGTCCGCGCGGAACGATGAGCGGGGCTTGAAGACGAGAGGAGCGGTGGGTGCTTGGTGTCTCTTGGCGACCGAGAAGGTGCGGTCTTATCCCGAACCGAGGGGGGGAAGGTCAAGGTTTTCCCGAAAAAAAGGTTTACACACGCATTGCGTCAGGACAATCAGGAACGCATGAGAACGAAGCGCGCGCGCTCCCCCAATGGACCCGCTCCGTCGGAGGGGCAGGTCATCTCCTCGGTCAGGCCACCGCGGGCCGCGCGTTCGTCTTCGCCTCGCGGGCAGGCTCACGGGAAGACGAACTTCGGGTTCCGCCGGTTCCGCAACGCGATGGTGGCCGCGATGGTGGCCGTTGACCCGCGCCCGGACGCGGACCTATCGTCCGCGGCCCGCCGCTGGCGCGGAGCCAGGGCGCGCAGTCGGGAAGGTAGTCAGATGGCCGGTCCGCAGACCACGATCCATTGGCGCGCCCTCGCGACACTCCTCGGCGGCGTCGCGCTCGGCGTGCTGCACGTGACCGACCTGCGGGCCGCCAGCTTCACCGTGACCCGCACCGACGACACCGAGCGCGGCGCCTGCAACCCCGGCGACTGCTCGCTGCGCGAGGCGATCGAGGCCGCCAATGCGCTCGCGCCCGAGACGAGCACCATCACGCTGCCCGCCGGCACCTACGGGCTGACCATCGCTCAGCGGCTATCCATGAGCGCGGACATCACCATCACCGGCGCCGGCTCGGCCGCCACCATCGTCGACGGGAATCAGCTGGTCGGCGTCTTCGACATCATCGGCACGGACGAGATCGACGGCATCACGGTCCGCAACGGCCTGGACGCGAGCGGGGTGGGCGGCGGCGGCATCCACAACGGCGGCACCTTCACCGGCACCGACCTCGCGCTGGACGGCAACACCACCAGCGGTCCGGGCGGGGGCCTCTTCAACGAAGGCACCGCCTATCTCATCCAGGGCATGCTCCGGAACAACATGGCCGCGGAGGGTGGCGGCTTCTCGAACACGGGCTTCATCTCGGTCCTCGGCAGCTTCACGATCGACGGCAACACGAGCACGGCCGAGGGCGGCGGGGTGCGGAACGACGGCTTCGTCTCCCTCGACAACACGAACCCGCCCGTTCCACCCGCGCCGCCCACCGGCGGCGGCACGATCTCTGCGAACCACAGCGGCACGAGCGGCGGCGGCATCTACAACACGGGGCTCATCTCGCTCATGAACGTCGCCCTCGACGGCAACCGCGCGGCCGCCGACGGCGGCGCCCTCTGGAACGCCGGCTCGCTCGACGTCGTCAACGGCACGATCAGCCGGAGCGCGGCGGGCGGCAACGGCGCCGGGTTCTGGAACGACGGGACGACCACCCTGACCAACGCCACCCTCGCCAACAACAGCACGGTGGCCGGCATGGGCGGCGCCGTCTGGAACGATGGCGTCCTTCTCCTCGACAGCGGCACGGTGGCCGGCAACGGGGCGAGCGCCGGCGGCGGGACGTCCAACAACGCGTCCGGCACCGTGGAGGTGCGGAACACCATCCTCGCGGCCAACACCCCGGACAACTGCAGCGGGGGCATCATCTCCGACGGCAACAACATCGATCGATGCCGCCGCCGGCTGCCCGCCGCCGAGCACGGACGAGCGGGGTGTCGTCCGTCCGCAGGGAGCGAGCTGTGAGATCGGCGCCGTGGAGGCGAGCCCGGTCACCGCGACGTCGCGTGAGGACTGCGGCAACTGCGTGGACGACGACGGCGACGGGCGGACCGACTACGAGGATCCCGCCTGCTGCGCGCAGACGGCAGCGATGCAGGTGAAGAAGGCGCTCATCGTCCCGGGCCCGGCGGGGGCGATGAAGGGAACCTGTCGCTCATCGCCATCCTCGCCCAGGCAGGCTTCGCCGACGTCGATCCCACGCGGGACGACGTCACCGTCCAGTTCCGCAATCAGAATGGCGAGCTGCTGTGCGCCAACATCGCTCATCAGCGCTGGAAGCATGGGAGTCGCCGGGGGCCGTTCCAATTCGGGGATCCCACCGGGACCGTGGCACAGGGGCTCCGGAAGATGCAGATCAAGGTCTCGAAGAGCGGCTCGGCGCGCTTCCTGACCGCCGGGAAGAAGATGGACCTCGGCCGCTACGCGCGGCCGGAGCTCACGGCGACGGTGCGGGTCGGGGATCGCTGCTCGACGGCCAGCATCGCGCTGCGGAACCGGGGGAACAAGAAGTTCGTCTTCCCGTGAGCCCGCCCGCAGCCGTCTCCGGTCGCTGACGTCCGCGCGAGGCCAGGCAGCGCCGGGACCACCCGTGCGCGCCGACCTCATCTATCCAGGGCGGCGTGAATGCGACGGGTGCGTGCAAGAAAATGCCGCCCGCGGGCATGCCAACTAGCGCGCGAGCACGATCGGCCCCCCCAGCCCTGCGGCACGTCGGGGCAGAGCCCGAAGAGCCGGCGAGGTTCCGAATCGGAACCACGCCAGTGCCAAGACCAGGGAAGTGGCGCAGTGTGCCGAACCGGGACGGCGAGTCCCACCCGGCACCCCGTGTGCCAATATCGTCCAACTCGAGCGCGGTGCTCCAAGCCGCTGGGACAGAACGGGGTGGCATCCCCGTTGCTTCCCCCGGCACCAGCGCTCGCGGGTCCATAGGCTCGCGCAAGGATGAGGATGAGTCACCGCATGGTCCATCGGCGGCACCCCGCCATCGCGACCCCCGGCGTTCGGCGCCGCGGGGGGTCCGCGCTCGGTGGGCGAGGCGGCACGACGGTGGCCGAGCTGCTCGCCACGGTTGCCGTCCTCGGAACCTTCGTCAGCACGACGGTGCTCACGACGTCCCAGGTGCGGCCGCTCTACATCATCCGGGGTGCGGCACGTCAGGTCGCAGCGGACCTGCAGAAGACACGCATGTCCGCGGTTACCGAGAACAACCGCTACGTCGTTCAGATCGCCAGCAATCACACCGACACGATCCTCGACGACAACAACAATGACGGCGTGGTCGAGGTCGGCGAATCCGTGAGGACGGTCGACATTCAGCTGGACTGGCCCGGCGTCACGATGTCGTCCGGCGGCCCGATCACGTTCCTGCCCAACGGCACCGTGCTGGCGCCCGTGGTCGTCACGCTGCAGAAGGCCGGCACGATGGACAAGACGATAAGCATCAGCCAGGCAGGGAGCATCCGAATTCAATGAAGAGACGCGGGACAGACGTGGCGCGAGCGAAGGGCTTCATGCTGGTCGAGGTCATGGCGGCGCTCGCGCTCCTCGGCATCGCCTTCGCCGGCCTGACTCCCCTGGTGATCGCCACCCTGCGGGGCGTCGATCAGGCCAGGCGCGTGACGACGGCGAGCGAGTTCGCCCGGGACAAGGTCGAGGACATCCGCAATACGCCCTTCGCCGCTGTCGCGAGCGGGTCGGACACCGTGACCGAGGGCGGCACGGGCGCCACCTACGCGCGGGCGTGGACCGCGGCGGCGGGCCCAAGCGCGAACACCACGCTCGTCACGGTGACGGTGAGCTGGACGACCCGGACCGCTCACACGGTCTCACTACAGACGATCGTCGCCCAGTAGCGTATGCGCAGAGAGAGCGCCGGCTATGGTCTGGTTGAGCTGCTCGTCGCGGTGCTGGTCCTCAGCATCGCCATGGCGGGGGTCGTGGTCGTCTTCGCGACCCACAGCCGAGCCTATCTTCGCGCCGACGCGCAGTCGACGATGGAAGCCAACCTGCGGCTCGGCATGAACATGGTCACCGAGAGCCTCCGCAACGGCAGGTACGGCGTCCCGAGCACGAACATTTCCAACTGGATCACGTGGGTGCCCGGGTTCAACGCCAACCCCACCATCACCCTCAACGGGTCCAACCCCGCGGTCATCTCGGTCGCGAGCGCGTCGGCGCAGCCGGTGGCCACCCTGACCGCGCACGTGGATGCCGCCGCCACCACGCTCGCCGTCAACAGCTCGAGCCAGCTGAGCACCGGCCCACTGCGCCTCCTCCTGATCGGCGACTCCGAGAACGCGCTGGTCACGGCCGTCAACAGCACGCAGATCACGATCGACACGAACCCGCTGGTGGCCGGCAACCAGGGGCTCGCGCGCGCCTATCCGCAGGGGACCCCCATCTACCGGGTCGATGTGATCACGTTCTCGGTCGGGTCGTATGCCTCCCAGCTCCTCCGCAACGACAACCAGGGGTCCGGGGCACAGGCCGCCGTCGAGGGCATCACGAACCTCCAGGTGCTGACGGTGAACCCGAACAAAGCGTACAACATCACGCTCACGGCGCAATCGTCCCAGGTGGACGCGTTGACGCATCAGAATCTGACCAGCTCTCTGCGCTCGAAGGTCATGCTCGCAAACTGGAACTGATTCGGAAAGGCTGCCGATGAACCATCTCGCGACCAAGGTAGGCGCCCGCCGAGCAGGGAGGCAAGACGGCATGGCGCTCGTCCTCGTCCTGCTCGTGATCGCCGTGCTCGCGCTCCTCGGCGTCGCCGGGACGCGCAGCGCGCAGACGGAGCTCCAGATGGGAGGCAAGGACATGCTCGGGCGGCAGGCGCTCAGCGCGGCCGAGGCGGGCATCAATCACGCCTACAGCCTGATCAACGCCAACACCGCGAACCGCCCGAATGCGCCCAGCGCGTGCGGCACCTGCTGGGGATTCGACAGCGAGCTCGGCAGCGGAGGCACGGGGGGCGCGCTGGCAAGCCTGGGAACGACGGCGACGCTCGGCAGCACGAGCTACCGGTTCCGAAACTTCGGCAGCGGGACGGCGGACGGATACTACGTCCAGGCCGTGGACAACTTCGACGAGCAGTCGGGGGCGAACAATCCCGCCACCGATCGGGACGTGAGGATCTCCCTCGTGTCGCGCGGCCGCGTGGGCGGCGCGGAGCGGGTCGTCACGGCGCTCGTCACCGGAACTTCGCTCTTCCCCTATGGCATCTTCTCCAAGACGACCATAACGATGTCGGGCGGATCGTTCACGGACAGCTTCGACTCCCGCGACGGCGCCTACTCGGCGGGGACGGCCAGCAGCCACGGCAACGTGCGCGCCAACGGCAACATCAGCCTCACGGGTGGCGCGACCACCGTCAAGGGGGACGCGACGTCGAGCGGCACCGTGACGGCGACGCAACTGCCACCGTACGGCGTGACCGGGACGCCCACGAATGGGGCGCCGCCGCTCACCCTCCCATCCGTCCCCGCCTGCGGCCCCCCCTACAGCAGCGGCGCGGGCATCACGCTGGGCTCGGGGCAGACGTACGTCTCGAGCACTGGGGTGCTGACGATGCAGGGTGGCCCAACCACCACGCTCGCGGGGGGAACGTACTGCTTCAGCGCCATCACCCTCGGTGGCGGGAGCGTACTCTCGGTCTCGAGCGCCGTGAACATCTACGTCACCGGCGAAGCCAAGCTCTCCGGAGGCAGCATCGCCAATACGACCTTGAACGCGAGCAACCTGAAGCTCTTCTCGAGCCTCAACGCGCCGACCGACACCAACGGCGTCGTGGTGTCCGGCGGAACCTCGACGTACATGTCCGTGTACGCTCCCGATACGGTGGTGACAGTCTCCGGCACGAGCGACTTCTACGGGTCGCTCATCGGGTACAAGGTCGTCCCCTCGGGCGGTAGCAAGATTCACTTCGATCAAGCGTCGGCGAGCGTGCTGGGCACCGGGGTGGCGCTCTCCGCCTGGCACGAGGTCCGGAACTAGAGCGCGCGATCGTCAGCGGCAGCGGCCTGCCGCCCGGACTCGAAAGACCCCGTCGCTCGGCTTCGCCGACTGCCTGGTCCTCGGGGTAGAGGCGGTTCCGAGCGTTGAAGTTGATCGCACCCTTCGCCGGGGAGATCATGCCGCGATTCCGATGACCGAACGTGGCCTCTCCGGCCCCAGGCTCGTCGTCGCGGCCGCCGCCGGCGTGATCGCGCTGGTCGCCGCAATCCTCTCCACGCCGCACCCGGGGGAGAGCGAGCTGCGCGTGACGTTGCGGGTGACCGCGCTCGTCTCGGCGACGTTCTTCCTGGCAGCGTTCACCGCGTCGGCATGGCAGCGCCTGCGGCCGACGCCGACGACGCGCTGGCTCCTCCGCAACCGCCGCTATCTCGGGCTCTCCTTCGCCGCCTCACATCTCGTCCACGGCCTCGCGATCCTGGCGCTGGCCCGCCGCCTCCCCGGCGGCTGGGGCGCCCTCCCGCCGACGACGCTCGCGGGCGGCGGCGCAGGCTACGCCTTCATTGCGGCGATGGCCGCCACGTCGAACGACCGGGCCGTCGCGGCGCTCGGACCTTGGTGGCACCGGCTGCACACGACCGGGGTGTACGTGCTCTGGTTCATCTTCACGTTTACCTACGCCGGGAGCGCCGCCGTGTCGCCGTTCCACGCGCTGCTCACGGCCGCCTTCCTCGCAGCGCTCGGCCTGCGGCTCGCCGCGCGCTCGAGCGCCCGCCGCTCGGTCGCCCCGAGCGCGCCCCCAGAGCCGCCGATGCGCGGCGCACAAAGTCGGGATCACGGCGCCGGATAGCGCGCGAGGCAGGCCGGGGCCGTTCGTGGCTGAGCTGAGCGAGCCGTAACAACTATGTGCCGGGCCGCGCGAATGGCAGAGTGGAAAAGGGAGTCGAACCGTCGACCTCTTGAATACCATGCGGTTCCCGAGGGGTTCGCACCGTGCTCGACCGTGCGTGAACGTGCGGAATACCAGCGGTTCGACATTCGCCGCGACGACGGCCGCGGATGGTCGCGTACCGGAGAACCCGCCCAGGTCGGCGGTACGCCTCTCAGAAGAAGAGATGATTCCCGAACGGGAGGACGTCCCCATCGCCGACGACCTGGCCTCGGTCGTTGACCGCGTTGGCCCGGGCGCCCCGATAGACGTTCAGCGTGCCGAGGTCGCGGATGCTTCCGTTCTCCCAGATCACGGCAGTTGAACTGTGCGTCGCGGCGACCAAGGCGAACGCTAACCCGCCACCTCCCGGCAACGGGCCTACACCGACACCAGCCGGGCAGTTCGTCTGCTACGGCCGCTCCAAACTTAGCGCTGCCCGGCGGCCGCCAGACGCTCCCGCGCGACCCGCAGGTTGGTCCGGGCGTACTCGAAGTCGGGGTCGATGCGCAGGACCTCGCTGAAGTGCGCAATCGCCTCCTCGAAGCGGCCCTCGGCGAGCTGCACGTTGCCCAGGTTGTAGTGCGCCGGCGCGAGCTCCGGATCGATGCGCAGCGCCGCGGCATAGGACGCCGCGGCGTCGGTCGGTCGCCCCTTGCGCAAGAAGGCATTCCCCAGGTTGTAGTGGGCCTCGGCGTAGTCCGGCTCGAGTCGGATCGCCTCGGCGTACTGCGCGAAGGCTCCGTCCAGGTCGCCCGCCCTGAGCAGCGCGTTCCCGAGATTGTTGTGTGCGCGCGGGTTCCACGGCCGCTTCTCCGCCGCGTCGCTCCAGATCGATACCTCGCTGCCGTAGTCCACGTTGCGCCGCGCCGTGAGAGCCGTCAGCGTCGCGATCACGGCGAGTGCCAGGGACACGCGCAGCGCCGCCCGCCGCGAGTCGGACCGTACGAGGGCCCCGACCGCGGCGTATCCGCCGAGCACGGCCGCGACGGCGACGGCGGCGAGCGGCAGGTGCATCCGGCGCTCGGCCATGACCTCGGTCACGACGGGCACGACGCTCGACGTGGGCGCGAGCACGACGAGGAACCACGCGCCGAGGAAGCCGGTGCCCGGATGGCGCCGGAGCGCCCACGCCGTCCCGCCGACGAGGCCCGCGACCACCAGCGCTCCCGGCAGCACCTCGCCGGCCGTGCGCGCCACCCACAGGCCGTGGTCGAGGCACAGCGGGTGCGGCCACAGGGCGAGCCCGAGATAGCGTGCGATCACCCCGACCTGCGTGCGGAGGTACTCCCACGGCGTCATCCCGCGCTCGAGTACGGACGCGTGGCCGCCGGGAATGAGCACCAGCAGGTGGTGGGGCGGCGAGAGCATCAGCAGCGTCGCCAGGACGGCCCAGGTGGCCATCAGGCCGGCGTAGAGCGGCCACCGCCGCCGCCGGGCCTCGGCCAGCGACGGATAGAGGAAGACGCGATCGTAGAGCATGACCATCAGCGGCGCCGTGATCATGACCTCCTTGCTCGCCATGCCGAGCGCGCAGGAGACGACGCTCGCCGTCTGCCACGGCCACGACCGCGACCCCTCCGCCGCGCGAATCGCCGCGTAGAGGGTGAGCAAATAGAAGAGCCCCATGAGCAGCTCGGTGCGCTGCGTGACGTAAGTCACGGCGTCGGTCTGCAGCGGATGGACGAGCCAGATCGCCGCCGCCACCAGCGCGAGCGGCCGGGCTGCGGAGACGAGGCGCGCCGAGCGGGCGAGCGTCCGCCGGACGATGCCGAGCAGGATCAGCGCCGAGAGGACGTGCAGCGCGAGATTGAAGGCATGATAGCCACGCACGTCCAGCTCGCCGAGCGCGTAGTTGATCGCCAGTGTAAGGCCCGGTACCGGCCGGCCGCCGAGGATGGACCGCGGCGGCGCGGAGAGCGCACGCGAGAGCGGCCAAAGTTGCCGGATGTGGGGGTTGCCCAGGATCGCGGGCCGGTCGTCGAAGATGAAGGGCGCCGACAGGCTGTTCGCCCACGCCGCCGCGGCGAGCGCCGTCAGTAGCGCCGGGGCGGCAACGCCGCGCGCCCACCTCGGCACCGCCCGCGTCATCGCGCCCCCAGGTCCAGATCCGTGCTCGGTATGCGTGCACACGGTGCCGGTCCGAGATCAGCGGCGCCCTATGGATGGAGCCGGTCGCCCGACACGGCGCGGTCGTCCCCCGCGCCTTCCGTAGCAATCGAGGACGCCATTGTCGAGTTGATGCAGCGTGCGAAGATCGAGGCGATCAAGCGGCAGACCTCGTTCGAGGCGCTGGTCGCAGAAGGGCTCCGCGCCATGCTCGCCCGCCAGAAGGAGGAAGCGTGAGAGGCAACGGTCGCGTGTATCAGAAACCTGGGAGTCGGTACTGGCACGTGGAGTAATGGCTCGACGGTAGGGCCGTGCGAGGCACTACCGGCAAGGTCGTCCGTGAGGACGCTGAGAAGGGCTGCGGCGCAAGATGGAGGAGGCGAAGCGCGGCGACGCCATTTCCCACGAGGAGCGTGCCACGCTAGCGGACCTCTTCAAGCTCATCGAGGAGAACTACAAGCTCCGCCGCAATCGCTCCATCGACACCATGGGCTACTCGTTCAAGCACCTCCTTGCCTTCTTCGGTCAGAAGGCGAAGGCAGCCGACGGCGCCCCCGGGGCGGCCCTGGGGCGACTGTCGCCTCCATTTGGGCTCGCTTCGGTAACATGCTAAACGGCCGCTCGGGTTTGTTGCCCGAAGCGCGGAGGCAGGAGGCAGAATTGGGGGGTGGTGGGGTGGTTGGTGGTGGTGACGCAACGGTTGCCTCCGTTCCCGCTCTGGCGGGCTATGTGTCCCTCGGTGCTGCCGTCCTGCTCGGACGGTCGATTGGTCAAGCCCTTCGCGCGGCCACACTGGCACTCCACGCGGTGCGCGCGGCCTTTCGTCCCTCGGAGGACCATCCCTGGGCGCCCGGCGACGAATGGCACGCGGCAACGCTCAGGTTCCTCGCCGGGGACGAGCCCGCCCTCCGCTGGTACGCGCGCTTGGGGCGCTTGTCGGCGAGCCCCGGGGGGACCATGGCGCTCGCCAAGATGACCCGCGACGTGGGCGTGCGCCACGTGCTGCCCGCCGTCTGCGCGCCGACGCTCGTGCTCGACTCCCGCGACGATCCCGTCGTACCAGGCGCGGCCGGGCGCCACATCGCTGAGCGCACCCCCGGGGCGAAGGTCGTCGAGTTGCCGGGGCGGGACCACCTCCCCTGGATCGGCGACACGGAGTTGGTGATCGCCGAGATGCGGGAGCTCCTAACCGGCGGCCGCCACGAGGTCGAGATCGACCGCGTCCTGGCGACGATCCTCTTCGTGGACATCGTCGGCTCGACCGCCCGGGCGGCGGCGCTCGGTGACACCCGCTGGCGGACGCTCCTGGACGCGTTCTATGGGGCCGCCCGGTCGGAGATCCACCGCTTCCGCGGGCACCAGACCAAGACGACCGGCGACGGCCTGCTGGCGACCTTCGACGGTCCGGCGCGCGCCATCCGCTGCGCCGACGCCATCCGCCAGGCCAGCCGGGCGCTCGGCCTCGACGTGCGCGCCGGGCTGCACACGGGCGAGTGCGAGGTGCGTGGCGACGACGTCCGCGGCATCGCCGTGCACATCTGCGCCCGCGTGGCCGACCAGGCCGCCGGCGGCGAAATCCTCGTGTCGAGCACCGTGCGCGACCTCGTCGCTGGCTCGGGAATCGCGTTCGAGCCGCGGGGCACCCCCACGCTGAAGGGCGTGCCAGGTGAGTGGCAGGTGTTCTCCGCGCGGGTGTGAGCCGGCCCCGGGCCGTGCGCGGCCCGGCGTTCCGTCGTTTGCAGTACGCGCGAGATGCAGCGCCACCCGCATCCGGCGGCGGGAGGCGGTGCGGCGGGCGTTGCAGCAGGTGGGCCACGCAACGTGCTCGATGGAACTCGTCGTCCGTCCGGCCTGGCACGCTCCCTGCTGTCGCCGCGCCTCACGATGGCATTCAAGAGGTCGAGGGTTCGACTCCCTTCGGCTCCACTCTCTTCTCGCGGAGTTAATAGTCTGCCATATTCTCAGCGGCATTCGCAGGCGTCCGCGCACGCGGGCGGCTCGTACAGCGACACGCACTGCATGCCGGTGGGGCAGACTCCCTGACCGCACATGGAGGCGTTGACCGTGCCGCAGGGCGCGGGCGGCCCGACGCACCCGCACATGCCCGCCCCCGCGTCGGCGCAAGTCTGACCCGGCGGGCACGGGCGGTCCCCACACGGCACGTTGTACGGCCCGACGCAGAGGAGTGGCGCGGTCGTCGTCGGGCAGAACACGTGTGTCGCCGGGGTCGTCGCCGTCGTTGTGGTGGTCGTCGGCGGACACGGTCCACAGTCCGCCGGGCACGTCGAACAGTCCTCAGCGGGTCCACACAGTCCGTCCCCACATACGCAGCTGCAGGGAGGTGACCCACCCGTGCAGCTGCAAAGACCCTCGCGGCACTCGGACGTGACCTGCCTAAGGCACGCTCTCATTGACTTGCCGCTGAGACCGCTCGCGGCGACCTCATCGCCGCAGGCCGTAGAACCGCACGGCAGGGCGGCATTCGCCACGGAGGCCAGAACGCCGACACCGAGCGCCAGCACCGCAAACACAATGAGCATCCTGTGAGCGGCCATGGGCTGACCTCCTGCGTCTGGTGAAGCCGCTCGCGTGGCCGCCTGACCCGCTCAGGTCCGCTCCAACGCGGCGGCGGGGAACCTTGGGACTAGGCCCGCGAAGTCTCCTGCCCCGCTGGTGCCGCTGTCAAGAGGCGCTGAACGGGTTGTCGCACTTCCTGTCTTCGCCTTCTCGCCGGCGCCAATCTCGACCTGGCGCCGCGGCGTGGGTGGTCGGGAACGGCGCCATCGTCGTTCAGCTTGCGGCTAACGTCGTCCACGACGCGCTTCCGCAGCGCTGCCATGCCGGTCAGGTAGTCCGCGTATGCTGCGTCAATGATCTGAAAGATTTGCTTCCACTCGGCCCCCTCAGAGACGCATGATGGCCCTCCTCGCGGTGCGCGAGTGGCAGATGTCCTCGCCTCCTGCTCCAGAAGGCGTCCAGGGTCTTCTTCGGCGCGTTGCCGGCCTACGTCTGAGCCATGAGGAGGTGCCTGGGAGCGTCCCATCGCCCACGTAGGGTCGGGAGTTGGCCCTTGATCGCGTACCAGAAGCCGTCCCGCGCCTGACTGGAGGCTTTTGGCGGGCGCCCGTGAGCAGGGCGGTAGCCCGGGCGCTAGTCCGCAGTCTGCGGGCGAGCGCCCGGATGCAGCTACGGGGTCGGAACGATCTGCGCGATGCCGGGGAGGCTCGTGGCGCCCGGCCCCGGGATGTCGGCCACGACGTCCACCGTGCCGTTGTTGGTCGCGGGGATGCAGAAGACCGTCGCCTCCCTGGCCGCGTGCGGCATGCCGTCGGTCAGGTCGCCAGCCTCCATGCCGGTCTCGGTGATGCACCGCGTGTCCGGTTGGCCGAAGGCGCCGGCGTGTGAGAGGATGTCCTGGCCCGTGCAGAAGAACCCAGTCGCGCTGGTCACGCTTACGCTGCCGGTGGTGAGGGGGTTCAGGTCGACGCTCAGCGCGCCGTTGAACCGCCCACCGCCCTCCTGGGGCGGGCAGTCGTGGGTCGTGTTCTCGGTGGCGGGGTTCCCGGTGGTGGCGGTGGTGGAGCAGGCTCCGCCGGCGTTCGGTCCTGCGTTGCAGCCCGTCGCGCCGCTGCCGCTGCAGGGAGGGGTCCCGCAGTTGCACTGCGGGCAGGGCGAGGCCAGGTTGCCGGTCAGGTAGACGCGGGAGTTGAGCGGTATGTCCACGCTGGCGGCTCCGGTCGCGGGATCGCTCGTCCCGCTCGCGTCGGTCGCGATCACGTTGATGACGCAGATCGAGACGCTGCTGACCGCCGGGTGGGGGATCGCGAGCGGTGGCCCGAAGAAACAGTTCTCGACGGGCTGGCACGCGCCGGAGCGGAACGCGCCGCCGCAATCCGTGTCCGATGTGCAGGGCTTGTGGGGGTTAGGGCCGAGACAGGCGCACGACCCTCTGTCGACTCCAGCGCAGCAGGCTGCGGGTGTCCCAGCGCCGGTGCATCCGCTCGAGCAGTCCGTTGCATTGTTGTCGAAACACACGGCGCCGGGGTTCGGGCCGCTGGTGCAGGTCCCCGCGTTCACACATTCGCTCGCCGGGCCCGACCCCTTGGTGCAGTCGAGCTTGCCGGTTCCGTTGCTGGCGACGAGCTGACCGGGACAGCCTAGGTCGAGGTAGGAGGTGGCTCCGGCCGGGGTGGTAACGGGCGGATAAGGGGCCCCGTTTAGGCTTTGATTGCCGCCGCCGAAGTACAGACAGGCGGAACCAAGGTCGTCGATCAGCACCGAGCAGGCAGTGTCGGAGTCGATCTCGCCCGAGAACGGCGCGGACGCGGGACTCGAGAAGCCAGCCCCGCCGCAGCTCGTCGTGCCGGCAGTCGTCGTGTACTTGAGCGAGAGGCCCGACGGTGCGCAGGTGGTGCTGGTCGTGCTCGGCGCCGCGCTGCT
>Ga0209056_10003444_pt1 | contig 16863 bp, 14 predicted proteins | sample GraSoiAngelo_114_FD_185876 | JGI IMG/M metagenome (GOLD analysis project Ga0209056, IMG submission 185876) | Grasslands soil microbial communities from the Angelo Coastal Reserve, California, USA - 14_0903_13_40cm (SPAdes) (version 2) | ecosystem: Environmental > Terrestrial > Soil > Grasslands... | reverse complement strand
GGAGACAGAACTCGGCTCTCGACTTCTTGGTGATCGACGCGAACGACCAAAGTTGCATCCGTTCCAGCATGCTCTATCGTCAGTTGGATCGGTTGGACAAGCTTTCCACCTCTATTTGCTAAGCAGCGAATTGGAACAGCAAAGCTCGGCTTCTCCATCGAGGTTTGATTTAAGCCGAGAGCTGATATCCGAGGACTCACCCAAGCAATGCCGACTGCAGCGGCAATTCCCTTTATGACTTTGCGTCTTTCCATACTCGGAACAAACTTCTTTTTCTGCGCAGGCCTAGTGGCGAGATCCCCTCGTTCGGTTGGGTGAAGTGTGTGTGTCGGTGAAAATCCTACGGAGATAATGATCGAATGTCAACATAACACTCGCATATAACGACTGTAAGTGATTTTATTGCGCGCTGGTCGCGTTCAGATCGAGCAGAATAACTTCTGCCCCGCCTATGCGAGCCGGGCTGCGATAGCGCGGCCAATCCCACTTGCGGCGCCGGTGACACCAACGCCTCTCTCCAGATCGAATGTGAATCAACTCGCTTCCGTGGCGCACATGATGCAGCTCTTCGCGAAATCCGCGTCGCGCCCCGGCGTCCACCCACGCAAAGAGTTAAGATCGAATCGCTTAAGCGGCTGTCCCACTTGCCGCTTATACACTTCTTGCAGGGGCGGCGCAGTCCCATGCGCCCTGAGAGGACTGACCTCTCCGGATTTACTGCGGTGGCGTCAACTCCGATCCTTTGCGCGTTGGGGGCGGCGTTTGCCGGGTCAGATTCGCATACTTATCTGCCAACTCCTTTTCACCCAGCCGCCGATAGATCTGTTCTAGAAGAGTGTAGACCTGGAGATCAAGAATGCCACCGGTCTGTTCAATGAGGCTGGCAGCGCGCTCCGCATCCGACCGTGCCTGTGCATAGTTGCCCATGCGGAAGTTTAGCTTGGCTCTGTCGTACCAAGCATCTCGGTAATCGGGCACCCGTTCCACGGCTCGGTCTAGATGCAGCTTACTCTCCGCAAGATGATTTCGCTTGGCAAGAAATCGACCGTAGTTGTAATCAAGAAAGGCGTCGAATTGTTGCCCTTCATGATTCACATCGAGACCGCGCCTGTATGCTGCGTCGGCACGATCGAGTTCCCCAAGCGGTTCCAAGTTGAGCGCCAAATAATCCCATGCAGAGGCGTAGCCGGGATCGAGGTCAACTACCTTTTGGAAATGCTTTACTGCTTCGCCGGGACGCTTTGTGCGATCGTAAAGTGCTCCAAGTTGAAACTGCGATTCAGCATTGTCGGGATCGAGGTCGCAGGACTTGATCAGCAGCGCCTCACCCAGCGCTGGTTGGCGCTTCATTATCAGGATCTGTCCTCGCACGGCAAGCGCCGCGGGATTATTCACGTCTCGCGAAACTGCCGCATCGGAGAGTTCGTCGGCTTGTTGATATTGACCCTGATCGATCAGAAAGCGTGCAAAGTAAGCCAAGCCTGCAGGGTCGTTGGGCACCTTCTCAAGATAACGCGTGAACAACTCACTCGTCTCCGGGGCGCCCTGCGAAGCTTTGATTCTTGCCTCGGCCACCAGGATGGAAGAGCAGTCGGGATGCTCCGCCTTGAGCCGCTTTAGCCGGTCCTCTGCAACCGAGAATTGGTTGCGATTCAGGTTTGTCGAGAGAGACTCAAGTTGAGTCTCTGCTCCGGCACAAGCGTCCGCATTCGAGTCGGTCGAGACCTCAGTGGTGGCGGCTATGCATCGGACAGCCATGCCCAGGCAAAGAACGGACCAATAGAAGGCCCTCACATTGCACCTTCCGTCACCCTGAGAATCTGGTCCGCTTTCACATTGTGCAGAGTCTGAACGGTTCCGCTCGGCCAGCGAAGTGTGATTTCCTTTATCAGTTTGTCGCGGCCGAGCCCAAAATGAACCCGCTTGTCCGAAGAGCTCGCATAGCTTCCAGCGGTCGTCACCTGGTTGAATTGCGCTGAGCCGGAATGAGAAGTGAGCTTGATCTGTGTTCCAATGCCGTCACGGTTGCTCTTTGTACCGATAGTCTGAATCAGGAGCCAATGGTTGCCGTTGGCCGTCGTGTTATAGAGCAACTCCGCGTGCCCTGCAATTACGGATACAACGACGTCGATCTTGCCGTCGTTATTCAAGTCCCCAAATGCTGCTCCACGATGTGCTGCGCGCAGACTGAGGCCCGCGTGTGCACTTACGTCTTGAAAGGTATTGTTTTTCATGTTCTCGAAGATGGCGTTGGTCTGCAGATAATGCTGCTGAGGATCAATATCGGCATTTTCACTGACATGGGAGTTAGCGCTGAAGAGGTCTTTGTAGCCGTCATTGTTAAAGTCCACGATTCCGGTTCCCCAGCCGCTCATCTTGTATGTCGGGAAACCAATATTGGCGGGATAAGTATCCATAGTGAAGAGATCATTTCCCTCGTTTCGGTACAAAGGGAATGTTTCGCCACCCAACGCTGTAATAAAAATTCCGGGCCTTCCATCGTTTCGATAGTCTCGAAAATCGACACCCATGCTTGAAACAGGAATACCATCATCTGTATATGCCACGCCGGCTTCTACCCCGACCTCATCGAACCCTTTCCCGCGGAGATTCTTGAACAGAAAGTTTCTCTGATTGTCGTTGGCTACGAAAATGTCCATCCATCCGTCTGCGTCGTAGTCAGCGACAGCGACGCCCATTCCCTTCCCAATGTGATCGGCGATGCCAGTAGACTCGGAAACATCGGTGAATGTTCCGTCGCCGTTGTTGTGATACAAAATGTTCGGCTCACCGGGGTACAGAGACGGGGGGCAGGATAGGCGTTTCTCCGGCAAACCACAGACCTTGGACGTCTCAGGTGACCAGTCAAGATAGTTCGTCACGAATAGATCGAGAAGACCGTCATTGTCGTAATCAATCCACGCTGCCGAGACAGAGAGTAGTTTCTTGCCGGCGGAGTTCACACCGGATACGCTTGCCTTTTCGGTGACGTCCGTAAATGTTCCGTCGTGATTGTTGCGGTACAAAATATTATGATTGACTCCAGTGACGTAAAGATCCGTCCAACCATCATTGTCAAAATCCGCTGCAGCAACACCGATGCTGTAGCCTGTTCCGCTCAAGCCCGCCTTCTCGGTCACATCGGTAAATGTTCCGTCATGATTGTTGCGATACAAGCGGTTGTAAAAGCCAGGACCTTCTTTCGACAGAGAAGGTATCCGCGCGCCATTTGTGAAGAAGATGTCGAGAAAACCGTCGTTGTCGTAATCCAGCAATGCGACTCCGCCAGGAATGCCGTCGATGATCGGCTTGTCAAAGGTGGTCCCGTTGGGCCTGAGGTTGCGAGCGCATCTCCTGCGCTACTAAGGCGAAAAGCAACGCTACAGTTAAGGACACTAGGCGTGAATGCGAGGAGGGATTGTTCATTCCGACGCGACGTTGGTTCAGGTGGTCGCGCACGATTGATTTGTCAATCATTCATAATGATTACATGCCATAATAATGATCATGCATTATGATATTGTAAAATTGGTACGGTGATGCCTGAGATTTGCACGGTCCCCGACCTAGCGATTCAGGGGCCGAAATCATGGGAAAACGAATTTCGCGGCGTGAGTTCGATGAGGTGTTTCGATCATACGTCGAGATCGTACCATCACACTGAGATATGGTAAACGAAAGCCCAAAGAACCGGCTTGTTGCGCTCAACCATTATGCCTCCCAAGACCGATAATCTCGCCGCACGTCACGAATACATTCTTCGTCGTCTGCAGGAGACGGGTGGTGTCGAAGTCGATGAACTTTGCAACACGCTCGGCGCGTCAATAGCGACCATCCGGCGAGATCTCGAGGATCTTGAAGAGCGGTCGCTTTTAAGGCGAACGCGAGGCGGAGCTGTCCCGATCGGGCCATTATTCTACGAACCGTTTCGACATGATAGTTCTTTCCAAGACAAAGTAAACAGCTTCGCTGAAGAAAAACGTCGGATTGCCGCTGCAGCAGCTGCTCTGGTCAGCACGGGACAGACTGTCGCCCTAACTGGGGGTACCACGACGACCGAAGTCGTGCGGTGCCTGAGAGTTCTTACTAACATCTCGATCATTACAAATACGGTGAACGTGGCAATGGAGTTGAGCAACAGGAAAGATATCGAAGTTATCGTGACCGGAGGGCACCTCCGTGGAAGTTGGTTCACTCTCATAGGCCCGCTAGCAAATGCCGCAGCCGAGGCGCTCTTCTCTGACATCATGTTCATCGGTGTTGATGGCATCGATGCAAAACAAGGCCTCACTTGCACAAATCCCTCCGAAGCCGAAGTCCTGCGCAAACTTGTGCAACGTGCCAAGATGAAGGTTGTGGTAGCTGATCACAGCAAACTCGGTTCTGTCAGCAAGTATCTCCTCTGCCCAACAAAAGGCATAGACAGATTGATTACCGATACTGGGGCATCCGCTTCAGCAATTGCGCCGTTCGAAAAACTCGGCATTGACGTCACCAAGGTCTAGATTCAATCCCGCAGATTTGATCGAGAGACTTCTCGTCCAAAAGAGCCGTCGCGTCGCTTAAACAGATGATGCTCAAGATCAGGAGAGTTCGACCCAAACGCGGGCGAATCTCTCCACTTGCCACTGAAGTCGCCGGACAGGTTTGGGGCCAGCATCATGAAGATTTGGAACAGGCCCCCAGCGAATGATGTCCCGAAGCGGCCCAGATAATGGTACGAAGATGAGCCACCCTGTTCTCCTGGGTGCCGTCGACCTCCAGAGGACCTAAAATCTTCGTTCCCCAAAAAAAACTGCATTTCGATCATTATTTGTGATTGACAACTGGCATTTCGATCGCATATGCTGCCCCGCAGCCGAGAATGCATAGGCATCGCAGCCTTCGCATTCACCCCGCAACGCGATTTGTGCGGCGACTAATTACGGAAGCCCGGATCAAAGAGACTTTTCGGAGGACAAGCTAATGTACAAAGCTTTTCGGAGCGCCAAGGCGCGTGTCATGAAGTCTTCAGTTGAGTGGTGGAAGAGCTGCAGTGTCTTTGCCCTATGGCAAGCGTGTCTTCTGGGTGGAATCCTATTGCTATCCGGCACAGGGTTTGCACAACTATCGACGGCCAAGCTGAGCGGAGTTGTGAAGGATCCCAGCGGCGCCGTAGTTCCGCAATGCAAAGTTGTTCTGAAAAATGTGGCTACTGCTGTCGAGCACACAACCACAACCAATGATGCGGGCGCCTATCTCTTCCTCGATATCACCCCGGGTAGATATGTGGTTTCCGCATCGGCTGCAGACTTCGGGAAGCAGCAGGTTCCTGAGTTCTCACTTGAGGTCGGACAGGCGGCGACGATTGATTTTGCTCTGACCGTCGGTTCACAAATCGAAGTAGTGACGGTGCACGGCGCAACGCCCCAACTGGAGACCACAAGTGCCAATCTCGGCCTCGTTGTGGCGACGAAACAGGTGAACGATCTGCCACTCAACGGGCGCGACTTTACCCAGCTTCTTACCTTAACCCCGGGTGTATCCCCGGTGAATAATTCGCAGTCCGGTCCCGGACAAGGTAATTATGCAGAACCGGCGCCGGGCAACGTGGCTCCCACGATTCCCTCCGTCAATGGGTCAGCTAACCGAAGCAATTACTTTTTCACGGATGGCCTGAGCAATTTTGGCGCCTTCCACAGTGTGTACGCGGTCCCACCTATCATCGATGAAATTCAGGAATTCAAGGTCGTGTCTCACGCCGACAGCGCGGAATACGGGTCAGTGATCGGTGGAGTCGTCAACGTAGTCACAAAGTCCGGCACGAACGACTTGCATGGCTCACTGTTCGAGTATGCCCGCAATGGAATCTTCGATGGTCAGCAACCTCACACTCACTCCCGTCCGGATTTTAGGCAAAACGAATTCGGCGGAGTTGTCGGGGGGCCGGTTTTGATCCCGAAACTGTACAACGGCAAGAACAAGACATTCTTCTTCGCGGCATACCAGGGATTCCGTTATTCCCTGACTCAGGCTACCGACATAAGAGTTCCCACTGCCGCGGAGCTTGCCGGGGATTTGAGTTCCTGGGGGACGCAGATATACGACCCGTTCTCTACTCGACCGGACCCAGCCAACCCTGGCCAGTTCATTCGTGACCCATTTCCGGGAAACCAAATCACTCCAGATCCCAACATGGTAGCCTGGGCGAAGTTCATCTTCCCGGCTGCCGGGCCTGTACTTGATACAAATACCCTAGCTAATGCGACTGACTCAACTCCCACCACTCAGCACATCAACCAATTCACTGCAAAGATTGATCAAAAGTTTGGCCAGAATGACTCAGCATGGTTCCGTTATAGCCACGACACCAGCGTAGAAAGCGCTTCCCTCGGCCTTCCCGGAATACCCCAAGTCGTCACTATCCCAAACAGGAACTATGGAGGCAGTTACGTACATGTCTTCAGTCCGAGTCTCATTGTTCAGGCTCAATTTGGCCGAACTGAAGTGGGAGACAACGCGACAGCTTCCTTTACAAAATCAACGGCAGCTCTCATCAGCCAGATTGGATTCTCGCCGGCATTTGTCGGCAATTTCAAGGCAGCGCCGGGAAGGAGCTTTCTTCCGGGAGCTGGTATCGCCGGATTTCCTAGCGTAGGCGAAGTCTACGCGCTGCACCCACAGGTTCCGACTGCCAACCAATTCAGTGGAGTTGTGACGAAGACAATTGGAAACCATGTGATTAACATAGGTGGAGGGTTCATCAGCAATAAGTTTTACAGTCCGATCACGACCGATAACCTCACATTCCTCGCTGGGGCAACTGGGAACACAGATCCCACCGACAAGGTCAATACCGGCGATCCGCTTGCCTCCTTTCTCCTCAACGTTCCCGCGCAAGCAGACCGGCGCAACGTGGTTACGGAAACGCGGCCTGGCGGTGTAATGAGCGAGTTTGTGCAGGATTCCTGGAGGGCTACACCTAAATTGACGATCAATGCGGGACTTCGCTACGACGTCACATTTTATCCACCCATGGGTACCAGCAAGCAGATTGGCATAAATGGTGGGCCGGAGACAGGTGACGTTGATTTCAACAACGGCACCTATATCATCCAGAAGCTTCCCCCGCTCTGCAGTACGCGCGGCTTTGCGCCTTGCCTTCCCGGAACCGGCGCGCTTCCGGCGCACGTCGTCGTTTCTCCGAACGACAAGATACTTCATAACGACTGGAAGAATTTCGGTCCCCACCTCGGGTTTGCCTATAAAGCTATGGATGGCTTAGTTGTTCGTGGAGGTTTCGGCATCGTCTATGACAATTGGGCGGGTGTATTGCAAACCGCACAAAATATAAGCGGACTATGGCCCGACATTGGTCAACAGGAAGCTGCCAACTTGAACGCGCCGACCTCTGCGTCACCAACGCCGACGGTAACCGCTCAGAATCCATTCGCAATCGCCGCGGGTAATAACTTCTTCCCGGCGCCTGACCCATTCGGCCAGGTTGGCTTTGAATACGATCCGAATCTGAAGGATCCCTATGCGGAACAGTGGAACTCGGCGTGCAGAAACTTATTAACTCGTCGACCACGTTGACAGTAAATTATGTTGGTTCGAGCATGCACCGGCTTGATGTTGCCGGCACCTACGGTGGTGCGACTACGCCGTCAACTATCAACTTTGACCAGTCCCGCGCTTTGTATCCCTACATTGCACCGACCTTTTACGATCGCAGCGTGGGGAGTGGTAATTACCACGGGCTGCAGGCCTCGCTGGATAAGAGGTACACCAACGGTTTCTCATACGGAGTGTCCTACACCTTTTCAAAGGCCATTGATGTCGGAGGCGACGGATTTTATGGTGTTGAAGGCGGCGTTCCGCAGGATGCCTATAACCCGGCTCGCTTTGATCGGTCTGTCTCAGGACTGGATTTGACGCACATTCTATCTGTGAACACGCTTTACGAAATTCCTGTTGGGAGGGGAAAGAGATTTTCCACTGGACACGGTGTGCTCGATTACATCGTGGGCGGCTGGCAGATTAACAACCTGTTCCAGGCCCATTCGGGCATTGCTTTTACTCCCATCATCGGTGGAGATTGGGCAAATACCGGGCAAGCAGGGTGGACTGGTTATGAACATTTGAATAAAGTGGGGAATCCCGGGCTTTCGCACAAGAGCGCAGGGGAGTGGTTCAATACCGCTGCGTTTGCCGCGCCAACAAAGGGCACTTTCGGCGACGCAGGACGCAATTCCCTCCGGGGTCCGTCCTATTGGAACCTGGATACTTCGCTCTTTCGCATTTTCCCGGTTGGGGAAAGGCGGCAATTCGAGTTCCGGGCCGAGGCATTCAATGTGCTGAACCACGTAGACCTGGGTCAGCCCCATAACGACATCAGCAACATACAACTCTTCGGTGTGATCGATAGCGTCGCAAGTACAGCACGACAACTTCAGCTTGCAGCGAAGTTTATCTTCTAAGACTGTTAGCTGGGTAGCAAAACTTGATTGCACGTAGAACGGCCGCGGAAGCGGCCGTTTTACACTGAGGCGCGTCGGGGGCTGTACCGCGGAAAATGCTATTCTCAAGCCCGAGTAACCGGTAACAACGCGTTTACAAGGTGAGGGTGCCCCCGTCATTCTTCAAGCAACAATGCGAGCAGGCAAGAACCATCGCTCTCGTGTTTTTGTTGCACTGCTAGTTGTGTGCTGCGCTCTCAACTTGAGTTCGATCGTTGCAGCCGCATCACAGGGGGCTTCGTCTTCGAGAGAACTCCTCGATCAAGGCCGAAAGCTGCTTGAGGCAGGAAAGCTCGCCGAAGCTGAATTGATTTTGGATCGCGCTGAGAAACTCGCTCCATCTGATCCGGTGATCCTGAATCTGGATGCCAAGGTCAAAGGCCGGCTGGGCGAGTATGCCAGCGCCGGCGCTCTTCTCAAGCGCGTGATTCGGCTGACTCCACAGAGCGCCCCGGCGCATGTCGATCTTGCCATCGCTCTGGCTGACTCCGGCGACCTTAACAGCGCCTTGGCGGAAACGGCAACCGCAATTTCTATTGATCCCGCTCTGGCGATCGCGCATTTGAATCGGGCGCGCATTCTTAGTGACATGAATCAGGATCGGGAGGCTCGCGACGAATTCGCTCTTGCGGCCCGGCTCGCTCCGGGCAATCCAGACTGTTATTTCTACTGGTCGCTTGGCGAGCGGGCGCAGAGAAACTTCACTAAAGAAACCGAATTGTTGCGGAAAGTCGTGAAGCTACAGCCCAGCAACGTCAAGGCTTATATCAAGCTTGCCGACAGCCTGCTGCATCAGAATCGGACCGCCGAAGCTGTAGCCGGGCTTCGCATCGCCCTGGCGATCGATCCCAATTCAGCGCAAGCCCTCTATAAGCTTTCGCGAGCCCTTCACAACACTGATCCCGAGGAATCAAACAGGCTGAGTGACCAGTTCCTCCGGCTCAAGGCACAAAATTCTGTCGTCGATCAGGCCAAGGCGCTCGCTAACGAAGCTTTCCACGCATTTACGGTTCAGAACTGGCGCGAGTCAGTCCGCCTTTTTAGTGAAGCGCTTGAAACCTGCGGAGATTGCGAGATCGAGAGCACGCTGCACCGTGACTTGGGGCTGACTCTCTGCCGGGACGGTCAGATCGAACGGGGCGCCGAGGAACTACGCAAAGCGCTCGCGCTTAACCCCGAAGATCGGGACGCCGCGAAGGCCTTGGAAATGATTCCCACACGCTAAACAAGAACCGAGAGACAGAAGACATCTGCGCTGGACATGCCGCAAGTATCTAGTACCACAAAGTCGCTAGTGTAGTGTGTCATGCTAAGTGCCCCTATGAAGGGAAATATGGTCACATTGAACCCTTTCAACGATACAGGTCGTTCAACCTCGATTTCGAGGGATCGAAGAAGGTTTTTAGGCGGTATCGCGGCATCGTGTGCGGGACTTGCGGGCGCCGCGATCGCATCCTCCAACCCGCTGCCTCCGTCCCCTGCTGTCGCTCAGGCAGCGCTGCATGAGCCGCACGCGCCCTGCGGGCGAAGCAAGGTTCTGGCCTCGGACTTAGCGACCGTGGTCGAGACCAGTGCCGGGAAGATCCGGGGATTCAAGCGAAACGGTGTGTATATCTTCAAGGGTATTCCCTACGGCGCATCGACTTCAGGTGCAAACCGCTTCATGCCCCCGGCGAGTCCCGAGCCCTGGAGCGGAATTCGCAACGCATTGCAGTATGGTCGGGTCTGTCCTAACCAAGATTCCGCTCACTTCAATACCGACGGAAAGAATCTCGCGAATACGGATGAAGATGCATTCGTACTTCACCGCGGTGCCGCTGCCACCATACCTGGTGAGGATTGCCTGCGGCTTAATCTTTGGACACCCGAGATCAATGGCTCCCATAAACGCCCGGTGATGGTTTACATGCACGGTGGCGGGTTTTCGGGTGGCAGCGGCCACGACCTTCTTTCCTACGACGGCGAAAACCTCGCGCGAAATCACGACGCTGTTGTGGTCACGCATAACCATCGCCTGAATGTTTATGGGTATCTGAACCTTCAAGAGTTGCGCGAGGAAGAATTTGTCAGCTCCGCGAACGTGGGACTTCTCGACATCGTAGCCGTTCTAGCGTGGGTTCGCGAAAACATTGCAACATTCGGCGGCGACCCAGGATGCGTAACAATCTTCGGCCAATCTGGCGGCGGCGGAAAAGTGCTTGCCCTTATGGCGATGCCGGCAGCTAAAGGGCTATTTCATCGCGCAATTGTCCAGAGCGGACCTTTTCTGAAATCCCTGTCTCCGGATTACTCGGGTCGATTGGCTGGACTGGTGCTTGCAGAACTGGGTCTCTCCAAGTTACGGGTGCGGGAACTGCAAGAAATTCGAGTTGATCATCTCTCCTGGGCCGCGGCGGAAGCGATGAAGAAAATGCCTTCGCAGCGCTCGTCGATTCGTCAAATTTACGGTGAGGACAACTGGGGTCCTACAATGGACGGTCACATTCTGCCTCGTCATCCATTTGATCCAGGTGCACCCGAAATGTCGGCGGATGTGCCCCTGCTCACTGGCTCAAATCTTCACGAATTCGTAAACGGGTTAGATCGGCGCGAGGGGCGCGCGATGCAGGTGGATGAGCTTCACCGACTCGTCAATCAGGAATTCGGTGAGCACAGCAAAGAAATCATCGAGGCTTACAGACGCGATTATCCTCAAGGAACACCGTTCGACTTGTATGCCACCATCGCAGCTGCTTCTGTTCGCCTTCCCGCGTATGAACAGGCAAGCAGGAAAGCCGCTTTAGGCAAGGCGCCAGCCTACTCCTATTTATATGCTTGGCGCACTCCGGTCTTGGACGGACGCCCCGGCCCGTTTCACGGCGCTGAAATTGCCTTTACTTTCGACAATGCTGAGCTCTGCGATCATTACAATGGAGGCAGCGCTGAGGCAATTGTCTTATCAAAACAAATCAGTACTGCCTGGGTAAGCTTTGCCCGAACTGGCAATCCTGATCACGACAGCCTGCCACATTGGCCGGAATATACCTCTGAACATCGAGCGACGATGCAGTTCGACAGCTCATGCGAAGTCCGCGACGGTCCAGAGAGTCAGGGACTAAGGCTGATCGCGGAATCGCCGCAACAGTAGCAGTAAGCAAAGCGAAGCTTCACCGGCTCACCATAAGGCGTGATTTGCCGGAGGGCCGACTGCGAAAATCCGTTGCAACCTTCATCCCCTCACGGTTGGAAGTCGCGCCACAAGGCAGTAAATCTCTCGGGATCGCTGACCCACTGGACGGACCCGGGGTGAAGGCGAAACGATTCATAGATCGGCAGAGTGATTGACAGCCCAAGTTCCGGATACGTTCTCGCTTTTCTCCGTTCCAGCGTGGAAGCAAAGTAATTCGGATTGGCGTTCCAATCGATGTCGCCGTCGGCGGCGAATACCGGAAACCAGGCGAGTCCGTGGTGCGCACGCATTTTCGTGTAGTCGAATCCATATTGGCGATCACAACATGCTCCGAAAATGAGTTGTGAATTTGTATCGGCGTTCACCACGTAGTGGGCCCATCCCGGAGGCATGACTACGCGTTCGCCCGGTCCAGCTTCGATCGCAACACAGCGGCCCGGATCATCACCAGATTCTTCCTGGGCATAGATGATTGCGCGTCCTTGCCAGATCTCGAACAACTCCGGCGTGGACCATCCACAATGCTGCGCAATGGCGTGAACATGGCCCTGGCTGCGCACGGGTTCGTCGCCTAACTTTCCGGCCGCGAAGATAACAATGCCAAAAAGCAGCATGCGCTTCTTGAGCTCGGAGAGATCTTCTGTGTGCCCCACATCCATCGCGATTGCGTACACTGGATCGGGACCAGTGCAGTTTGGGTCGCGCAGACTAGGCCGAATGGAACCGAGAGAGCGATATTCCGGCTTCGGACCAAATGTGCCAGGTCCATAACGGAGGTCTAGTTGGTCATCAGGAAAATGAATGTCCAGGCCGGGATTGAAGCTGGGTGCCCCTCCTGCAGAGGCAGTTCGAGGATCGCTGTTCACGTCCTGCTCCGCACCAATTTGGGTTCGCCGTTTACATTCAACAGCTGTGCTTCAAAGCCGCTTTTCCGGATGGCTTCGTAGTCATGCCCGGCATCGCTGGGCCAGCAGGCGACGAACCGGAGCGGGACGCTTCCGCAATTGGCAACCCGGTGAGCGATTCTCGGCGGAATAAAGTGCACGCTGCCCGGCGACATAGGTTCCGTCCAGGTCTTTCGGCTCTCGTCCATGAGGATCAGTGCGCCTTCACCTTCGATGGTTGCGTAGTACTCGCTTCGATTGCGTTTAGCGTGGAAATGGCCATGAGTCATGAAGTATTCGGAGCCGACTTGTCCAGATTCAACGAGTGTCGTTCCCCAAAATAGACCTCCTTCCGTACCTTCTACAACGGGGCACCAAGCTTGAACCCGATAGACGACTCTGCCCGGATCCATAGCGCGCCAAGCAGAGGCGTCTTGAAAAATTCCTTCCAACTGGCCGAGGGTTTTTATCGTTTCCCGAATTTCGGGCGCAGGCTCCAGCACACCGTGCGCCCAGTTCATTCTCTGCATGGTCCCTTCCGAACGAGAACGGTAGATCGCGTGTTCATTTTCCAATCAGGAAGTGAGACTGTTCCCGTAATCGCGCAAGTGCGGCGAGATCTGGAGCGACCAGCGGCCATCGACAAATACTGTCGCAAGCAGGTTGTAACGGCCGCTCGCGCTCCCTGCTGGCCGGCATTATCCCACAGCTGCACGAGAAACTCGATTACCATTCGGACATTCGGCTCCAACTCTTTGAAAAACTGCCAATTTCCGTTTCTGCTCACATTGCCGAAGCGTGAACACGGCGATGGCCATTTTGATTCCAGGGTTCACCGTCACAGACGGCCACAAACTGTCCCAACTGGTTTGCTCACTCACCTGCATTCGCACCGCAGTTCAACAGCAAACGGCGACTCATGATTGCTGTCCCATGCGAGCCATGGATGGTGCGTCTTTGCTGCGGGCGTTGCCGGGCTTATAGCCGTTTACGGCGAAATAAAAAATGTAAAGGTAGCAAAGGAGCGGGACGATGAAGGCGGTGCGGATGTTGGTGGCATCGGAGATGCGCCCCATGATCGCGGGAAGGATTGCGACCGCCGAAAATCGCCATGACCTGGAGAGAAGAGCCTCGTTTGGTCAGCGGGCCTAGGTTCTTGATGCTGAGCGCAAAAATCGTCGGGAACATGATGGAGCGGAAAAAGCCGATCAGCACGAGGACCCATACCGATGCAGGGCCACTGACTGAGAGCGCGACGATTATGGAACCTAAGGAGCCCGCACCAAAGATCGAAAGAAGTCGCGCCGCAGGAACGCTTTTCATCAGCACAGATCCGCCGAAACGGCCGAGCATAAAACCGATCCAGTGTCCGAGCAGGTAATACCACGCGCTGCGGGCGGTCAATCCGGGCAGGCTGTGTTGCGCAAAACGGATGACGAAGCTGCCCACTCCGACTTGCGCGCCCACATAGAGGAATTGCGCAAGCACGCCCTTTACGAGATGCCTTTGCTGTAGCACCTTTTTCCAAGATGCTTTTTCGTCCTGCGGCCTTGTGCGCCCTTTTCGCTGACTTCCGGAAGATGCATGGTCACGATGAGCACGGCGATGACGACGAAGATGCATGCGATCAGAGAGTAAGGAATGCGCACGCTGCTGGCCTGCGCCGTGCGATAAGCCTGCTCCTGCGCGGCCGTAAACGCGGCCCGCTGCTGTGGTGTAATTTCCTTGCCACTCAGAATGAACAAGCCGAGCAACATTGCGCATACGGCGCCTACGGCATTGAAGGATTGCGCCAGGTTCAAACGACGTTCTGAACTGTAATAGGGCCGAGAATGGTTACGTATGGATTCGCCGCGACTTCAAGAAAGCTCTGGCCGCAAGCCATGACAAACAGCGCAACCAAGAAGAACGCGTAGGTTCCGGCTACCGACGCAGGCACAAACAGCCATGCGCCGCTCGCACACAAAGCCAAACCGGTGAGGATGCCGCGCTTGTAGCCGATCCTTTCCATCAGACGGCCTGCGGGGAGTGCGGCGAGGCAATATCCGCTGAAGAACGCGACCTGAATGAACGATGACTGGAAATCGCTCAACGCGAAGGCGTTCTTGAATCGCGGGATCAGGATGTCGTTGAGGTTGACTCAACGCCCATAGAAAAAACAGGCTAGTGATAAGAATGAACGGGGCAAGGTATCGGCGTTCGGTAACGGGCGTAGAGTAGGTCATGGTTATGTCAGCGCCCTGTCGAGATGCACGTACCCGCCATCTACAACAATGTGCTGGGCGGTGATGAGCGCGGCGCGGGCGGAGACCAGAAAGACTACCATTGCAGCGATCTCCTCCGGCAACGTCATTCTTTTTCCCAGGGAAATTTTGGCCACCACGGAGTTCAGTTTCTCTTCCGGTTGCGGAAATGTCGCGAGCCACTTCCGGTAGAGCGGCGTCATCACCTCCGCGGGAATGACTGTATTTACGCGAATGCGGTAATCGGCAAGCTCCGCCGCCTACTCACGCGTCAACGCTAGGATCGCGCCTTTGGCAGAAGCGTAGCCAGAAGTTCCGCCTTGGCCGGTAAGCGCGGTTTTCGATGCGATGTTGACGATGGAGCCCCGCGACTTCTTGAGATGCGGCAGCGCGAAGTGGGCCATGTTGTAGTAATGCAGAAGATTGCGTTCAAGCGACTCGACGTATTTCTGCGGGCTGCCGTGCTCGAGTCCAACCTTGTGAATTTACGAATGGCGTGGTCAACAGCGGCGTAGCAACTTTCGGGTGAACTCAGCTCGGCGATAACGACTTCGCTGCCGGGCAGTTGCGAATGCAGCGCGTTGGCGGCTTCAACGTCTTTGTCAACGATGACAGGTATTGTGGCCTCTCCCGCAAGGGTGCAAACAATGGCAGCGCCGATTCCTTTGGCGCCTCCGGTGACGAGAACAACTTCGTTTTTGAGTTCGAAATCCATCGAAGAACTTATCCATGCAATTTCGTATAGCCGCCGTCGAGAATATAGTCCGTACCGATGATGAACGATGCGGCATCCGAACACAAAAATAGCGCCAGTGAGGCGACTTCTTCGGGCTTACCCATGCGCCCGATAGGCTGCGTTTTCGCGAGCTTGTCGTACATCTCTTTTTCGCGGCCTGGATAGTTCTTTTTCAAATATCCGTCAACAAAGGGCGTGTGCACGCGCGCTGGAGAAATGCAGTTGCAGCGAATGTTGTGGGCCAGGTAATCGCGGCAACGGAGTAAGTCATGGCGATGATCCGCCCTTGCTCGTCGAATAACCGAACCGTTCAGCCACACCAGCGCTTCCAGCGATGGACGCGATGTTCAAGATCATGCCGCCGGTGCTTTCATGTGGCCGATGCCGGCATAGATGCAGTTGTAGTAACCCTTGACGTTCACGCGTATTATGCGGTCGAAGGAGTCTTCCGGCGTGGCTTCGACGTTGCCGATCTGCGAGATGCCGGCGTTGTTGACAAGAATGTGAATACGGCCGTGCTGAGAGAGGTTGTCGAATGTGGAAATGACTTGTCTTTGTTCGGTGACATCGCAGGCGTGGGCGGAGGCCGAGCCACCTGCCGATAGGATCTCTTTTGTGACTGCTTCTGCGTCGTTGAGGTTGACATCGAGGATGCGGAGAGTCGCGCCATTGGCGGCAAACTTAAAGAGCAATAGCGCGTCCAATACCGCTGCCACCGCCAGTGATTACTGTTGTTTTTCCGTCGAGACGAAATTCGCTTTGCGCGCTCAGAGGGAGACACCTCGCTTCCAGGGAATGAAATCCTCTTGCGACTTCAGCTCGGCTTCGGTGCGAGTCTCGCCGTTGGCGACGGAGATCACAAGATCGAGAATGCGTTCGCCCATTTGTTCGATGGAAGAGTCGCCGGAAATGATGGAACCGGTATCAATGTCGATGATGTCGGGCATGCGAGAAGCCAGAGTTGAATTTGTCGAGAGCTTGATAACCGGGGTGATCGGATTGCCGGTGGGCGTACCGAGACCGGTGGTGAACAAGACGACCGAAGCTCCGGCACCCACCTGAGCGGTAACGCATTCAACATCATTGCCGGGAGTGCATTGCAGATTAAGGCCGGGCCGGGTCGAATAATCCGGGTAGTCGATCACTGCGGTGACGGGCGAAGTGCCGCCTTTCTTGGCCGCGCCCGCGGATTTCATGGCGTCGGTGAGCAGCCCATCGCGAATGTTGCCTGGACTTGGATTCAGCGCGAACGTAGCCTTAACCGCGGCGGCGCGCTTTTCGTATTCGCGCATCAGGTAAATTAAACGGTCGGCGACTTCGCACGAAACGGCAC
>Ga0209056_10003443_pt1 | contig 16865 bp, 15 predicted proteins | sample GraSoiAngelo_114_FD_185876 | JGI IMG/M metagenome (GOLD analysis project Ga0209056, IMG submission 185876) | Grasslands soil microbial communities from the Angelo Coastal Reserve, California, USA - 14_0903_13_40cm (SPAdes) (version 2) | ecosystem: Environmental > Terrestrial > Soil > Grasslands... | reverse complement strand
CCGCTCGGCGAATATGTGCGGCGCATTGTGACAACTACGGACGATGAGCCCGCCTATCGCGTCATGCAGCAACTGCGCGCTGCGCGGCTCGGTCTGGCGGCTGTCGTCGATCGCAAGAACAATTTTCGCGGGATCGTTGCCGTCGAGGATCTGATTCGCCGCCTCGTTTCTGCGGGCAACGCTTAGCGCAAGCAGATCTATTGACGCCCAGTAGCCCCGGCCCTCTGGGCCGTTCGTGGTAGGGTGCGTCACTCCCGTGCGCGCCGATCATGTGAATCCCTAGCGGCGGGCAGAGGACTGCCCGCCCTACCAATCGGGCTGCGTTTCCGTAAAATGACGTCGGCCTCAATCGCGTCCCGCCAGGAGTTGGTCTTCATCGCCCAGAATCCGGGCGCAACTTACCAGCGCGACGTGCGAGAAAGCCTGCGGAAAATTTCCCAGCTGACGTTTTGCGCGCGGATCGTATTCTTCCGAGAGCAGCCCAAGATCGTTGCGTACATCGAGCAACCGCTCGAACAATTCTCGTGCTTCTTTTTTTCGGCCGAGTAAATGCCAGCAATCCGCCAGCCAAAAGGAACAGGGAAGAAATACCCCCTCGTCGCCGGGCAACCCGTCGACGCCGCATTCCTGTGGTCGATAACGCAGCACGAAGCCGTCTTGCATTAGCTCGCGTTCAATCGCTTCAACTGTACTCTTGACGCGCTGGTCGCTGACCGGGAGAAACCCAGCGAGCGGCATTGTAAGGAGGCTCGCATCCAATGCATCGGACCCATAAACCTGTGTAAAAGCTTTCTTCTTCGCGTTGTAGCCGCGCTCGCAAACTTGGGCATGAATTTGGTCACGAATTTTTTGCCAGCGACCAAAGTGCTCGTATGCCGCGCACTCGCAGTTCTCGACCATTTTAATCGCGCGGTCGAACGCCAACCACGCCATCATTTTCGAGTGCGTAAACTGCTGGCGGCCACCACGAACCTCCCAGATGCCTTCGTCTGGTTCTTGCCAGTGCGACTCCAGGAATTTCATTATCGAGACCATGAGCGCCCAATCAGGTCCGGTCATTTTGATTCCGGCAAGATGACCCTGCCACGCCGCGGCCAACACCTCGCCATAAACGTCGAGCTGAAACTGCGTTGACGCTGCGTTACCGACGCGTACCGGCCGGGAGTCTTCATATCCCGATAGCCACGGAATTTCGTATTCGAGGAGACGGCGTTCGCCGCGCACGCCGTAGATCGTTTGCATTTGTGCCGGACTGCCCGCGATAGCACGCAGCAGCCATTGCCGCCAGGATGTGGCTTCCTCGACATAGCCGGCGCCCATCAACACCAACAAAATGAGTGCCGCGTCTCGCAGCCAACAGTAGCGATAATCCCAGTTGCGGACGCCTCCTATTTGTTCGGGTAATGAAGTGGTGAGCGCGGCAACGAGACCGCCAGTCGGCGCATAGGTCAGCCCCTTCAGCGTGATCAGTGAGCGCACGATCGCGTCGCGCCATTTGCCTTTGGTCTGAAATCGTTTCGCCCAATCTGTCCAGAATACCTCCGTGTCGCGCAATGCATGCTCGGGATTGATCTTTCTTGGCGGATCTGTGTGAGAAGCGAACCACGTTAACACAAATGGAATGCGGTCGCCTTTTGCCACGGTGAATTCAGCCACCGTGGTTAAATCTTTTCCGCACGTTTCAACCGGCGTTCGCAAGATTAACGCATCGGGCCCCGCGATTGCTTCGAGTCCGTCGAAACGCTTACGCCTCCGCACCCACGGCACAATGAACCCGTAATCGAAGCGGATGATCAGCTCCATCTCCATCAACACTTCGCCGCGTAAGCCTTCCACGATGCGGACGATGTCCGGGTTCTCGCCGCGGGGCGGCATAAAGTCGATCAGCCGCACAGCGCCGTTTGCTGTCTCCAGTTCTGTCTCCAGGATCAGCGTCTCGCCGCGATAACGGCGACGCGTTGCTGTGACTTCCTCTTTTGGAAAAAATCGCCAGTGCCCATTTTCCTTTTCGCCAAGCAACGACGCAAAACACGCTGGCGAATCGAATCGAGGAAAGCAAAGCCAATCCACGCAGCCGTCGCGACTCACCAGCGCGCCAGTTTGAGTGTCGCTGATAAACCCGTAGTCCTCGATCTTTGTAGTTGCCTGCGCCATTCTGATTCTGGCTCTTACTCTGCCTCTTATTCTTATTCGTAATCCTATCGTTTCTCGGTGCTGTAGCCTGTGTTGTCTCAGAGCATAGCTTCTGCGCATCTCGAGAATCCGCTGGGGACAGCGGACCCTACAACGTCTTGCTACTCCTGCTCTTGCTGCTGGTCCTCGGCCAGCCTCGCGATCTCCGCGCGGGTTAACCGAAACACTGTCCATTCGTGCATCGGCTTAGCACCAAGCGCGCGATAGAATTTGATCGCCGGTTCATTCCAATCGAGCACAGCCCATTCCATTCGACCACAGTCGCGATCACGCGCAATGTTCGCCAGCTCCACGAGCAACGCGCGACCATAACCATTTCCTCGCTTATCCGGTTTCACGAACAAATCTTCGAGATAAAGTCCGGGCTGCCCGAGCCAGGTGGAAAAATTATAAAAATAAACCGCAAATCCTACCGGTGAGTCTCCTTCAAACGCGAGCAGCACTTCCGCCGCCGGTTTTTCGCCGAACAAAACATCCACAAGCTGTTCCTCCGTCGCAGTGACTTGCTCCGGCTCACGTTCATACGTCGCCAAATCGCGGATGAGTTGCAGGATAACCGGGACATCCTCGAGACGCGCTGGGCGAATTTTGAAATCAGGAACCTGTTCCATGTGGTAAACCTCCGTCTCAGATAGCATTAACCACGAATGGACACTAATTCACACGAATGTTTTCCCGCGGTGAACTCGACGCCGCTTTCCCGGTCAGTGCCGTGGAATTCCTTAACATTCTACAAGAAGTCTCGACATTTTTTGCGATCCAAACAAAAATCGTCGCTCCACGAGGAGGCTCAACTATGAGGGATAGCAAGATAGCATTGGTCTGCGTCATGAAAGAACATCTTAATCGAGGCGCGTTTTACCTGGTTTTATTGATTGGCATATGCCTGATCCCATTGCATTCGCGCAGCGAACGATCTGGCGCGCTCCCGCAAACATCATCACTGTGACCAATCTAAATGACAGCGGCCCCGGCTCATTGCGCCAGGCACTCGCTGATGCCAGTGAGGGCGATACCATCAACTTCGCAGTAAGCGGGACCATTAGTTTGACGAGCGGCGAACTCGTAATTGATAAAAGCGTCACCATCAGCGGCCAGCCACAGTCCATCACGGTGACGCGGTCTTCACAGACGCAATTCCGTATTTTCCATGTGATGCCCGGTCATGATGTGACAATAGACAGCCTCTATATCACCGGCGGGGACCCCAATTTGGGTTCCTATGGGGGCGCCGTGCTAAATGACCACGCGGGCCTGACTATTTCCAACTGTTCCCTAACGACCAACAGCTCGACCTACGGCGGTGCGATCTCTAGCGATAGTAGCGGGGGCAGCGCCACTCTGGCAGTTCTTAACAGCAGTATCATCGGCAACTATGTCGTTTTTTCTGGGGGAGGCATCTACGACAACGGGGGCACGCTGACGATCACCAACAGCACCGTGAACAACAACCTCGCTGGCGTGACTGATCCTTGGGTCGTGGGTACTGGCGGCGGCATCTATAGCTCAGGCCCGCTGACGATCACCAACAGCACCATCAGCGGTAACCAAGGCTACCTCGCTGGCGGCGGCATCGCCGGCGGCGTGACGATCACCAGCAGCACCATCAGCGGCAACACAGCTAATGGCGAACATGATGGGCAGCCATGGGGCCACGGCGGCGGGATCTCGGGCACCGTAATACTCACTAACAGTACTGTTATCGGCAACTATGCTATCTTGTCTGGTGGCGGTATCGCTGGCGGCGGCACTATCACGAATAGCACTCTTAGCGGCAACAACGGCGGTGGCATTTCTGTCACCGGCACGCTAGAGATTGGGAACAGCATTCTCAATGCGTCGGGCCCTAACATCTCTAACAATGGAGGCACGGTCACGTCGCAGGGATACAATGTCTGTAGTGACGATGGCGGCGGTTTTTTGAACGGCCCGGGGGACCAGGTCAATACCGATCCCCTGCTTGGCCCATTGCAGGATAACGGGGGGCCGACATTTACCTATGAATTGTTGACCGGCAGCCCGGCCATTGACGCAGGCGATCCGAACTTCACCCCACCGCCTTACTACGATCAACGCGGCCCCGATTTCTGGCGCATGCGCAATGGACGCATCGATGTCGGCTCATTTGAAGTGCAGGCAGGAAGCGGCAACTCCCACAGCAACAACAACGCCCACGGCAACTCCGACGCCGACGCCTACGCCGACGCCATGCACCGGAAGATGCACACCCACACCGAGGCCGCGCCCCAGCCCTGCGCCCCGCCCGTAACCGCGGTGAGACACAGTATCCAGTGATTCGTGATCGGTACTCGTTGATCATCGTTCTTGACACGAAGACAGCAGGAGATGGTAGAAGGAACCCGGGAAATTATTAAAGACCGACGTATGAAGTTTTCCGTCTTCGCTATTGTCGGTGTTTGGTTGTGGAGCGCAGTTGTTCCAGCAGACGCGCAGGTGAACGTGACCCAATTTCACAATCACGAGTCGCGGGACGGCCTTTACATTGATTCCGCATTCACCCAGGGCGCTGCCGCGAATCTGACGCGCGACCTGAACTTCGACGGCACGATTGTTGGCAATGCTTACGCCCAGCCTCTTTACATCGAGGGCGGCCTGAAGGGCAAAGCGATGATCATTATGGCGACGGAATCGAATAATGTGTACGCGCTCGACGCTGTAGATGGCAGCATTATCTGGCAGCGAAATGTGGGCGAGCCGGTGTCGGCAGAAGATCTTATATGCACCAAACTTGATCCCATGGGCATCACTGGCACGCCCATTGTCGATCTCGGTTCACGCGCGCTCTTTTTCGATGCAATGATCACCCCCGATGGCGGTGAGACAAAAAAACATCTGCTCTTTTCTCTCAACGTGGACACCGGCGACGTTAATCTAGGCTGGCCCATTGATGTAGAAGCGACAGCTTCATATAACGGCGTTGACTTCATTGCGGCGATCCAACAGCAACGGCCAGCACTCGGCATCGTGGGCAACATTCTTTATGTTGGCTATGGGAGTATGATGGATTGCAGTCCCTATCATGGCTGGCTCGTGGGCGTGCCGATAGACAATCCGGCCAAGGTAACAGCATGGGCCGCGGCCACCAAAACACACGGCGGTGCCATATGGGGAGTCGGCGGCATCGCTAGCGATGGGAAGAACCCGTTTGTTACCACTGGTAACACCTTCAGTCCCCCAGATTGGCAAGATGGGGAAGCAGTGATTCGCTTCCTGCCTGGCCCGATCTTTAGTGGCTCGCCCGCCGATTACTGGGTGCCTGAAGACTGGCTCACTCTGGACAGTTTCGACTGGGATCTGGGCAGCTCAGGCCCATTGCTGGTGGACGTGCCCGTTGCAACGCCTTCGCATCTCGTAGTCACCTTGGGTAAGGACCGCAGGATGAATGTGGTTAATCGAGACAACCTTGGCGGCATCAGCGCGCCCGTAGCCGTATCTATCGTGGCCGACACTACTATCATTCAGGCAGCCGTCACCTATCGGACCAAACAGGACACCTACGTCGCGTTCCGCGCGAACAACGACGGCAACACCGTCCTCTCCGCCCGGCGCATTACTGCGACCAATCCGCCAACGATCGCCACCGGTTGGGATGTGAACCGCGGTGCCGGCGGTTGCGGTTCTCCTTTTGTCACCTCCACTGACGGGACCAATAACATGATTGTCTGGGTGGTCGGCACGGAGGATCATGCTACTGAAGGGGACCAGCGGTTACACGGTTATGATGGCAACACTGGCGCCGTTGTTTACGACGGCGGCGGGTCAAATGAAGTGATGGCGGGAACACACTACTACAGCACTACTGGTATTGTAGCGCGAGGGCACATCTACGTCGCGGGCGACAATAAGGTATATGCCTTTGCCGCACCCGAACCGACGCCCACGCCTACTCCGACGCCCACACCTAGGCCTACTCCGACCCCGCGGCCTCGACCTACTCCGGCACCGCGCCCGTAGCTTCGCCTATGAAAAAGAAACGCACTGCTCAGTCCGGCTTATTCAGTCTGCGCCCACTACTCGCTCTGTTTTTCTGCGCTGCCGCAGTCTGTTCAATGTTTGTCACCGAAACGCTCCCGGCTTTCTTTCGTTCTGAAGCGCCAGCGAGGATTCCTCAAAGGACGTTGACGTTTGCGGAGCGTGTAGGCTATCAGCGAGCCATTGAGGAAGTTTACTGGCGTCATCGCATCTGGCCAAGGGAGCGTCCCGATCCCAAGCCGCCCCTAGATACCGTTATGTCTCAGGCGCAGCTCGAAAGAAAAGTCCATGACTATCTGCGCAAATCACAAGCGCTACAGGATTACTGGCAACAGCCGATTACTTCCGAGCAGTTACAGGCAGAAATGAATCGGATGGCGAAGCATACGAAACAGCCCGAAGTGCTGCGGGAACTCTTCCAAGCGCTGGGCAACGATCCGTTAGTAATCGCTGAGTGCCTGGCGAGATCAACGCTTGCGGAGCGCCTGTTTACGTCTGCCCTGGCTTACCGTGATGTCAGCTGGGCCGAGAGCCAACGAACTCGTCCTCGGAAAGCAGTTAGACCATTCTCGAGTTATACTCTTCCGCCGATAGCGACCGCATTGAATCCGGAAGGCACATGCTTTGACGCGTGGCGAGCTACAAGTACCACCAATGCGCCCGACGCACGAGTAAACCACACGGCGGTCTGGACCGGGAGTGAGATGATCGTTTGGGGTGGCTATGGTACTCAAGATTTCTTTTTGAATACCGGTGGAAGATACAATCCTACGACTGATACCTGGACGTCGACCGACTTCATCAACGCACCTTCTGCACGAGGTTCTCACACCGCGGTGTGGACGGGCAGTGAAATGATCATCTGGGGTGGTGTTAATAACGGCGGCTACTTGGATACGGGCGGGAGATATAATCCCAGCAGCGACAGCTGGGTAGTCACCGGCACCGCCAGTGCGCCGGAAGCCCGAGAGATTCACACGAGTGTCTGGACTGGGAGTGAAATGATCGTATGGGGTGGTTTTTCTGCTGGTGGGACAGTGAACACCGGCGGGAGATATAACCCCAACTCGGATAGTTGGACAGCTACCAGCACAACGAATGCGCCAATTGGCCGCTTGTCTCACACCGCTGTGTGGACGAGCAGTGAGATGCTCGTATGGGGAGGGTATTATTGGGACGGTAACTATCATTATTTACAAAGCGGAGGGAGATACAATACCAGCACCGACCGCTGGGTGGCCACCAGCACCACGAACGCGCCTGAGGCCCGATGCTCTCACACAGCAGTGTGGACTGGCATTGATATGATCGTCTGGGGTGGATACGACGGTAGCAGCTTGTGGAACACCGGAGGGAAATACAATCCCCTGACGAATAGTTGGACAACAACGGACACTACCAGCGCACCTGCTGGCCGACAGCTTCACACGGCAGTCTGGAGCGGCAGTGAAATGATTGTCTGGGGGAACCGATGTTAGCGGCAACGTGAGGACCGGAGGAAGATACGACCCAGGTACGGATAGCTGGACAGCTACTACCACGATCGAAGCGCCATCTGCCCGTTCTTACCATACGGCAGTGTGGACCGGGAGTGAAATGATTGTGTGGGGAGGGCTGAGCAGCCTAGGCTTTTCGAACACTGGCGGGAGATACTGCGGGAAATATCCACCGCCTACGCCTACACCGTCCCCAACACCGACGATTGTCGTCACTAACACAAACGACAGCGGCCCAGGTTGATTGCGTCAGGCGCTCGCCGATGCCAACGACGGTGACGTAATTGGTTTTGCAGTCACAGCCACAATTGGATTGACCAGCGGCGAACTTTTAGTAACCAAAAACATCACAATCTCAGGACCAGGCGCTGAGAACCTCGCGGTGAATGGTAATACGAAAAGTACCGTATTTCACGTCTCTCCTGGTGAAACCGTGACCATTTCCGGCCTGACCATCATCAACGGCTATACTACTGACTCTGGCGGCGGCATCCATAATGATCATGCAACGCTAACACTCAATAATTGTACTGTTACCGCCAACCAGGGTGGCGGCATGTACAATGATGGGGTGTATCCGGGTAGTCCCCCGGGCGCGCTGTTGGAGATAAATAATTGTTCAGTTACGGACAACTCCGGCCGGGGCATCTACAACAACGCCGAAGGAGGCGGTGCTGCTACGCTGGTGATAGCCGACAGCATCCTCAGCAACAACTCCGGCAACGCCATTAACAGCCATGGCTGGAACTGCATATTTTGCGGAAACGGCATCGCAACGGTTCAAATCACCAACAGTTCGATTAGGGATAATCCGGGAGGTGCGATCTATAGCGACACTGGTGGATATTGCTGCTCCGTCACTGTGTCAATCACTGGCAGCGCTATTAGTGGAAATGCGGGAGCTGGAGTATATAACTCTACTTTATCAACTACATCGCTCAGTAATAGTACCATCAGCGGGAATTCTGGAGGCGGTATTTACAGCGATCTCGGAACCGCAACAGGGGGAGCATACGTTGATAATAGCACCATGAGCGATAACGGCGTGGAGATTTACGCCGGTTACAATGGCACATATATCGAAAACACTATCTTCAACGTGAGCCCTGGAGGACACAGTATTGTCAGCGACTTCGGCCCAGTCACCTCAAACGGCTATAACATCAGCAGCGATGATGGCGGGGGCTATTTGAGCGGTTCGGGAGATCAAATCAATACCGATCCACTGTTAGGCGCTTTGCAGGACAACGGCGGCCCTACATTCACACACGAGCTATTGCCTGGCAGCCCGGCCATTAATGCGGGCGATCCGAATTTTGTCGGCCCCCCTGACTGCGATCAACGCGGCCCAAATTACTATCGGATAAGAGGCGACCGGATTGACGTCGGCTCGTTTGAAGTGCAAAACCCCCCTCCACCTTCTCCAACCCCTACCGCCACGCCAACTCCGAGACCTACGCCAACTCCGCGGTCACGCCCTACCGCGCGACCCCGCCCGTAGCCTAGGCGATTGAGGTTAATCGCCCCTACCCTAGCGCGCGGCTGAGTCGCTTCAGACCTTCGGCGAACATCTCCGTGTTGACGCCCATCCCGATGCGAAAATGATCAGGCATTTCAAAAAAGCGGCCCGGAACTGCGGAGGTGTCGAATTCCGCTCGCAGGCGCTCCAGAAAAGCGTCGGTGTTCCCGCTGAGTAATCGTGGGAATGACGTGGTGCCCCAGTTCGCCTCGACCGCACACAACCTCGACTGTTGTCTAAGAAAATCGCGAAGCAATTTGCGATCGGCTTCGACGATCCGGCGGGCTCGTTCGCGAAGGAGATCGAGATGGTTGAACGCAGCGACGCTGAGGAGTTCGCCCGGATAAACCGGTGTGGCACTGTAGAGATCGTTCAGGCGGCGCATTTTCCATGCAACATCAGGGTGCGCCAGCACCCAGCCACATCGGAGGCCGCTCACGCCATATACTTTCGTCAAACTGCTGGTCACCACGAACTCCGGCCCGAGATGGTATGATGTCCGTGGCGTGTCCTCGTAAACCGCGTCCAGATAAACTTCATCGACCAAAACGAGAGCGCCGATGCTGCGCGCGATGTCGCCGATCTTCCGCAGAACAGTTTCGGGCGTGAGCACGCTCGTTGGGTTATGAAGATTCGTGATGATGATGAGCCGCGTCTCCGACGTGACACTGCGGCGAACCTCATCTGGATCGACGGCCCAGCCATTTTCTTCAACGCGTCGGAAGCGTTTCACGTTTGCTTGAAGATACTCCGCCACATCGAGAATTGGGCCATACGCCGGATGCTCGATCAAAACTTCGTCGCCGGGTTCGATGATGGCTGCCATGGCGAGATGATTCGCCATGGATGTGCCCGCGGATTCCACCACGCAATCGGGATCGACTCCGTGATGCGCGGCGATCGCTTCCTGCAACGGCGCGTAGCCGTAGCTGTTGTCCCCGTTGATTTCGAACTCCTCCAAATTCACTGGAAGTTCGCGAAGAGGAAAGTGCGCCACGCCGCTCGTTGCGAGATTAAATCGCGCGCGGCTCAGCGTCTTCGACCAATGCATGTAATCGGAATGCTTGTGTCTCATGACAGCGATGGAAGTGAATCTGGAAACCAGGAAATCAGGAAAAGCATTTGGAACATGGTTCTTGGATTCGTGGCTTTCAGATTAAATTTCCAACATGGCTGGCGTTCTCTAAGTTAGCGCTGCGTTTGCGCGTCCGGATCTCTTCCAAAAATAATACACCGGGAGCGCAGCCAGCATGATGCATAGCGCGATCGCGCTATTGCGAGGTGAGGCGATGATTGCGCTAAGGACAATGCCCGCGCACGATAACACGAATAATATCGTCGTGAACGGATGACCGGGGACGCGGTACGTAACGGAGTCTGATCCGATTCGGCGCCGGCGTAAAACGAACAGCGCTGCGGCCGTCATTCCGAAAAATATGAAATCGACCGTGACCTCGAAATTTAGAATCTCGCCGTAGGTGCCCGAACAGGCGATGACGATTGCGGCGAACCCCTGAAGAATAATTGCGACTACCGGCGCCTCTGATTTTCCCAACAGTTTCCCCACGCTAGCAAAGAAAAGTCCGTCACGCGCCATCGCGTAATACACGCGCGGAGCGGTGAGCATGCTTTGGCTGAGAAATCCGAGCGCGGAAATTGTGATCGCGAGCGCGATCCAGCGAGCGCCGCTCTCACCCAGCGCGATGCGCATGAGATCAGAGGCAGGCGTTGTGGTTGCGTCCAGCCCCGATGGGCCGAGCACGCGCAGACAGGCGAGATTCACTGCAAGATAAAGCGTCACGACGCCAGAGACACCTAACAACAATCCGCGCGCCAAATCGCGGCGCGGATCTCGGATTTCAGCGGCGACAAAAGTGGCCGTCTGCCAGCCGCCGTAGGCGAAAGCGATCGGGACCATCGCCGCGCCGATGCTTTTGAGAACATCGAATGAGAATGGTTTTTCGAGCAACGGTCTGGATTGCTCCGGTGCATGTCCGCCAGCGGTAAAGCCAATGATTACCAGCGCCGCGATTGCGCCAATTTTAAGCAACATGAGAGCACTCTGCACGTTGCTGCCAGCCCGCGCCCCAAAACAGTTAATGCCGGTCAATGTCAGCAACGCCGCTGCGGCGATGGCGCTTTCGTTCCAAGCTACGCCTGTGAGCGCGCGAAAGTACGAGGCGAAAATCACAGCGACCGCCGCCATGCCAGCAGTCTGCGTAACCAGAAGCAGTCCCCATCCATACACGAACGCGACCGCAGGATGATACGCTTCGCGAAGGTAAACGTATTGCCCGCCGGCCGCGCCGGGCAGCCGCGTCGCGAGTTCAGCCCAGATAAATGCGCCGCAGATCGCGAGCAAGCCACCCAGTACCCAAACGCCGAGGATCAGAAACGGCGTATGCACTCGATGCGCGACCTCGGACGGATTGGCGAAGATTCCCGCGCCCACGATGCCGCCCATCACGATCATTGTTGCGTCAAACAATCCAAGCTGACGCCTCGGTTTTGCATTATCCAAGATTGTCATGTCGAGCGAAGTCCGAATTTTGTAGGGCGTCTGTGTCAGACGCCAGGCGTTTCAGAGAACGGTGCCGCGGGGACGCGAGCGACATCGACGGGCAGCTCGTTAGAGCGAGTGAGCGGGAGCGAGCGAGTCAAACGCCCTAGAAAAATTGTTTGCATTCGCTCGGAATGACACGCTTGAAAAATCTCAGAGCGACGACTGCTTTCACTTGGCTGCGGCGTCCAGTCGGTAAATCCTAAATTCAGGCGTCGCCTCGATCAGTGCCGCGCTTTCGGTCAAATACCCGGTGAATTCTGGATAGGACCGGAACCACCAAAAAGTGTTCCTGGTGAAAACAAAATGTGTCGCTCCTCGGCGGCGCAACCGCTCAAGATCGTTGACTGCCTGCTGGCTATCATCCGGGTTGCCGTTGTAAATCGCGTCGTTCTCCAGAAAATGCCAGCCCTTCCGCTGCGCGTAGTAAAAAATCGTCGGATCACCCATGTCCGCAGCCACGATCAACGCATCGGGCGCTGTCACCTTGTTCAATTGCAGGCCGGCATCACGAAGCTGCGCCGCCGATGATTGGTAGAACGGTTGAACGCACCGAAACGCTAGAATTGTGAACGAACTCACGAGCAGAATGGACAAGGTCACCGCGACGACACGCGACGAAATCTTCGAGCCAACAAAGGCACAAGCGGCGCCTGCAAACCCGGCGGCGATCGGTACGAGTGGCAGTTGATACCACAGATGACGATTGCCATAGCCAACGACGATGACGAAAAGAACCATCGCAACCAGCCACCAATGAAAAAATCGCGAGTATTTGGACCGCGACGCAACGAGCAAGCCGATCAGCGCCATCAGAGAGAGAAGCGGCGTGAGGCTGGATGTCAGAGTCTGTTGCGCAATGTGCCCGTACCACGAGAAATTTTCGATTCGAATCCCACCGGCGCCGAAGAAGTGATAGGGATAAAATTTCTGTGCAATTTGATGCGCGTGCCAGTACCAGACGGCAGAGGGGAGCAGCGCGATAGCAGCGAAAACGAGTAGCTTTGGAAAGCGGCGACATGTCGCCGCTCTCGAAAGCGCGGACATGTCCGCGCACTCCAAATACACAATCGGCGCGACGATAACGATGCTCGTGATCTTGATGAGGAACGACAGTGAAATCGCGATGGCGGCTACGAAGAATGACGAGGATTCACCATGCTCGACCCACCGCAGAAAAAAATATAGCCCGACAATCGTGAAGCTAAGCGACGGGACATCCGGCATGAATGAACGGCCGGCGAAAACATTTAGTGGCGCAAAACTAAAGAAAAATGTCGCCCAGACCGCCGCCGTGTTTCCAAAGATCTCCCGGACGAGCAAAAAGAAAAATGGCAGCGAAACCGCAAAAAAAATTACCGCCTGAATTCGCCCGATCCATTCGTGGGCACCGGCAATTTTGTAACAAATCGCAGCAATGAATGGCAAAATCGGAAATTCCGTTCCGACGTAACCGGGCGTATCGCCTGCCCAATCAATTTGGGGATAAGCAAAACGAAATCCGTCTTCGCTGTAATTTCGCGCAATCGCCGCGACGTCGCTTTGCCGCCAACTCCAGTGATCGATGTATGGTTGATTGATTAAGATGAGGCGCGTGCCGACTGCCAAAATCCATAAGCCGATCAAGAGCTTGCTCCACCGGTAGGGACGCCGCGCTGCGACGTCCGGTCGGCGCAGCGCGCCGACGCTACCTTGTACGCACTCCTCGATTCGCATCCGGCAAGCGTCTTGACAGCCGAGTTAAAGTCAATCGGGTAAAGGAATCGCGCAGGACCGCGCTCACATGAAATCAACGGCTCGTGTTTATTCTCCGGCACGCGCCGGACTTTTTGCGCTAACGCTCGTGATCGCGCTGGTGCTGGACGCGGCGCGCGCACAGAACGAGCCGATCCTGGTGCCTGAGGCTGTTGACTATCAGAAACTACTACCGATTTTGCCGGAGCCGCCGTCAGGTTGGAATGCGGATAAGCCAGAAGGCTCGACCGAAGATGTAGGCGGATTCAAAATCACGAACGTGCATCGCGATTATCGGAAGGGCGAAGGAGAAAAAGCCCCAAGCGCTGCGATCAGCGTTCTCGATTCAGTGGCTAACCCTGATTATGTCAGCGCAACGACCGAAGCATGGAAGAGCAACAGCGACAGCAGCGAAGGGTACGCCAAATCGGTGAGCGTCGATGGGAACCCCGGCTTCGAGACGTTCGAGAAAGACACCAAGCACGCCGCCCTCTGGGTGATGGTCGCCGATCGCTATTTTGTTCAGGTCGAATTGCAAAACCAGGAGCCCAACGAATTACAGGATTGGATCAAGCGCATTGATCTGAAGAAACTGGCGGGGATCAAATAATTTGGAGTTAAACTGCGTAAATCTGCGAATCGAGCTGACGGGATCAGCGAGATAGAAGGTAAAGCCGTGAAGGGTAGCGGCGAGCGAGCTGGGAAAGGAGGGAGTTTCAAATCTGTGGATGATTATTATCCTACCGCGGCGATCACTTTCAGCTCGATCGCGATCGGTGTGGGCAATGCTGTGACCTCGATTGTTGTGCGGGTCGGGTTGGGTTTGGCGGTGCCTGCGAAATACTCCGCGTAAATGCGGTTGTAGATGGGAAAATCCTTTTTCATATTCGTGAGAAAGACCGTGACGTCGATAATGTCCTGCCACGTCGCGCCAGCGTCTTCCAGCACGAGCCGCACATTCTCGAATACCGCGCGACATTGCGTTTCGATGTCGTAAGTCACGACGTTGCCGGTGGGATCGAGCGTCACTCCGGGAATTTCCTTGCTGCCACGCACGCGCGGCCCGATCCCCGACAGAAACAACAACTCGCCCACGCGCTTTGCGTGCGGAAAGGCCCCCACCGGTTCAGGCGCTCGTTCGCTTTCGATGGTTTCGCTCATGGCTTATTACTGCCCGAACGCATGGATTAGGACAACGCACATTTTCGATTAGCCACAAAAACCCGATTTAGTGATCCGAAGATTCCCGCGTGACGATTGTCGAGGTCTCTCGATCTGGTGGACGGAAGCTTGTTACCGGCGGCAGGACTTCCCTGAAGGTGGTGCCGTAAATGTCCCAAACAGTAAGAAAGAGTCCGCAGACGATCGGGCCGACGATGAATCCGATCAGGCCGAAGAGGAACAGTCCGCCGAGTGTGCCAATCAGAATGAGAAGGTCCGGCATTTTCGCGTCTCTGCCGACAAGCATTGGCCGCAGGAAATTATCCACAGTGCCAACCACAGCGGCGCACCACGTCGCCAGCAAGATTGCCGTTAGGTGCTGCCCTGTAACAAATAGGATGATAGCGGCTGGCACCCATACCAATGCGGCACCGATCCCGGGGATTATCGCAAGAATCGTCATGATCGTTCCCCACAGAGCCGCTCCTTCGATCCCCGCTACCCAAAACGCGATGCCGGCCAAAGCGCCTTGGATTATGCCAATTACCAGCGTCCCTTTGACGGTCGCTCGCGTGATCGAGGCGAACTGGGTGAGCATTCGTGTCTCATCCTCATCGCTTAGCGGAGTATAATAAAAAATCCGTTCAAGAATTTTGTCGCCGTCTCTGAAAAAGAAAAACATCGCGTACAGCATCACAAACAAATTGAGGAGGAACGCGGCGGTCGTGGCAGTCATGCGCGAAGCGAAAGCGACAAGAAACGCACCGGCCGTTTTGGCGGCGGTGCCGACCTGTTCAAGCAGTTGCTCCTGGCTGGGCATGTATTTAGCCAGTGCAGGAAATTTTTTCACCAGCCACTCCTGCACGTTAAAGGTGCTGGCGGCGCCCAGGTGTTGAGTCAACCACGGGATGGCCTGGTCACTCATCGTCAGCGCCTGTTGCAAAACGATCCCCAAAAATGCGCTGAGGGGGCCAAGACCGAGAACGAGCAACACCAACAAGGTAACCGCTGCGCCAAGCGATCGCCGGCCGCCGAACAGCCGCGTGATCCAGCGGTAGAGTGGATGAAATAATCCAGCGAGCAACGCGCCGAGAAGAAGCGGTTTGAAGAATGGCCACGTGACGGCCAGGAACAATGCTGTAACCGCCACCACAAGCAATAAGACAAACGCCGTGCGCAGATTCGTGCCACTTACGGTTGACGGTTCCATGTCTCGGCTCCGATAGCTCTAGTCAGGCTAATCGCAGATTAGCCTGATTACATCGTTTCCTTTAACCCTCGGTCAAGCTAGTTGCAGCAACGGCCGGAAAGAACTAACAACCTCGCCCAGCGCTTCGATCGCAATAAAGATCCACGATCGAGTCATGGCTTTTCTAGCCGCGGATTATCCGGATGAAAACGAATTCTCTTTTTTTGAATCCGCAGATTGTGCAGATTTACACAGATTGTCTGACAGCAATGCTGTCTCTGTAATCTGCGCAAATCTGTGGACAATCCGTCAGGCCGCGACGGTCTTGGCTGCCCCATATCGCTTCGCCGATCGCGTTTTCGCCTTCAACGCTTCCGTTTCGCGATTCCGCGGCGGCGCATTGGTGACCAACGATTCAAGAAGATGATGCGCGGCATGGGCCACGTCATCCACCGCGCGATTGAATGCTGCTTCGTTTGCGCGCGATGGCTTTGTAAATCCGGAAAGCTTCCGAACAAATTGGAGCGATGAAGCGCGAATCTCGTCCTCTCTAGCGGGTGGACTGAAGTTATAAAGTGTCTTGATGGCTCGGCACATATCGGAACCATCAACACTTCCCGATCAACGATCAACTACTTCGTGTTTCGCTGATTCGGCGGACACACGGGTTTGTTCGGGACCTCAACAGTCAACTCTCAATCCTAACCAAATTTCTTCGCAGATTGGCGTGTCACAGGTTCCAGTTTCACCGCCGCCCGCGATCACGAAGCAAGTCGCGGGATGAGGATGGAATTGAATCGCGCTTGCGCGATAGTACTATGGCGTAGCGAGAAGATTTTATGGACTTACTAAAACCCGTTCTGGGCGGTGGCGGCGGGATGTTGCGAGAGGAGTTCGTGCTTCACCAAACAGATCGGATGAAAATTGTCGCTGTTTACTGGATAGCGCCAAGCTCGGAACCAACTCGAAAACACGTCAACCTTCGAATTGAGCAATATAAGAAGAATCCGAGCGAACTGA
>Ga0209056_10003442_pt1 | contig 16868 bp, 13 predicted proteins | sample GraSoiAngelo_114_FD_185876 | JGI IMG/M metagenome (GOLD analysis project Ga0209056, IMG submission 185876) | Grasslands soil microbial communities from the Angelo Coastal Reserve, California, USA - 14_0903_13_40cm (SPAdes) (version 2) | ecosystem: Environmental > Terrestrial > Soil > Grasslands... | reverse complement strand
AAAGGTTTTTTGGCAGGCATGGCAGAAGAAATCGTAATGGGGCATACGGCCTCCCGCAAATTTTGTTTGATTATTTCCGAATTCTAGACCCGCCGGTCGGGTAGTTCAATACGGGTGGGGCTGGATTTTTACGTGCTTGCGGTCATTCCGGAAACTCTGCCCACATTGCTCGTGGATTTGCCAAGCAATGCACGAGTCACGCGAAAACGTAGGTAATGTGGTTCTTCCTGTTTCGACGTGGTAAGTACATCCTGGTCATGCCTTCCTCTAAATCAATAATCCCAAAAAAAACAGACGTCCGTGAGGACCTCGCCGCAAGCTGTGCAAGCGAGCAGCCCTCCGTAACAAATCAACCAGCTTTGGGCATCCGGCTTCACTTTCACGAAGTTTGATGGCGAAACCGTCACGATATAAAGCTATAGAGCTGCAAGCTCCGCGCGGGGTCGGCCTAGTTCGGAAGGAAGAACGCGATCGTAACCGCGTTGGAATCTTTGTGTCCGGTGCGGTTAAGTCCCTACCGTGGGGGCTCGTCTCCTGAGGGAGTCGTCAAATCACAGATAGACTCCAAAGTGGCGTTTTCGTGCCGAAGATTATACGAAAAGGCTAAAATGGCTACGCAGTGCGGGTTTTGCCGGAAAATGCCCTAGAAATTGTGCAAGAAACCGAGTAGAATCTCCTCCTGGAAATGTGGAACCGATAAGATCCGGAAGGAGAACAACATGGAAAACATCACTCGCCTTCAGTCAGTTGCACGGATCACCTATTATTTCGGTTGGCTTGCGTCTGCCCTAGGAGCATTGAGCCACTTTGGGTTAGGATCTCGCCTCGATGCGATCAGCCTGAGCCAGCGCAATTTGTTCGAAGCCAGTGTGCTGTTCTTCATCATTTGTATAGCATCTGAGCTACGTGCGAGTATGGCAGCCAGGAGCGATGTCATCTCCATCGCTCCAAGAAGGCAAGCTGCTTAAGCGCGTGCCTTTGTACTTGGGGCTGCTCGCCTGCAAGGGGCTGAAGACAACTTTTGGCGCGATGAGCAACCTGGGAAAAAAATGGCGGCAAGCTCCGCGCGTCATGTTCGAGGCGTGCGAGTGCCTTTTTGCTCCGGAGATTAGCGAGACTGGAATTGCAGATTCTCTCTCATGGCCAACATCCTGATAGATCGCCATGCATGAAAGCGTGACAATCGAAGCAAAGCGTGATCAGATTGTCTTCCTGATCGCCGCCTGAGTGGCTGCGAAACTGTTTGTGGTGGACTTCAAGGCTGATCATTGAACCGCACAACTGGCATCGCCAGCTATCTCGCCGCAGCACCTGCTCTCGACGCTTCTGGTAATCCGGGATCTGCCTTTTGTACAGCTTGAAATAGACGATCTCCCAGGGTCTCGGTTTCTTTCCCGGAAAGCTCCTTCTCGACCTCACGCCGGAACGACATTCTCTCGTCCGCGCAACGCCGACTGCCCAAACCCTCCGACCCTGCAGTTCACCTTTGAGATTCAAGCGGCAGCGCAATGACAAAAACTTTATAAACGGGTGCTGATCCACGTGGGCGCACTCAACCTGTCGCTGGTGATGCGGCAGTGGCTGGGAAAGGGCACGCCGCGCGGCTGGCAGGGATTTTCGGCCGATGCCCTGCTGTCGGGGTTGCTTCCACCACGGACTGTTAGCCCAAAAACGAAAACGCCCCAAACTCAGCCTGAGTGATGGGACGTTCGTCGAACAGCCCTCCCCCGAAGTCTGTCCACAACCACCCTAACGAGTCGGGCGGCACATGGGAATGGCACGGACGGGCCACTGGATCGGCCGGCTCGCAGGAGTGGCTGGGTGTTGATTCACTGGTTGTGCAACATGTTTCCTATTGTTATCGAAATGCTCTTCCGTGGTGATCCCGAAGCCGCCTTGAGCTGTCAGCCCAAAGGCTTAACTGTTGGGTCAGGTTTGAGCTAACTCATCTTTATCACACTATTTCCGGGGCTCGTGACGGGACGCCATGGCGCTCCTCTTGTGGAAGGGGGACGCGTTTCCTCTCGGCATCGCAATTGCTCGTAGTTATACCCGGAAAGCCTTTTTTGGGGTGCCCCGCGTGAGTCTTTTCCCAGATTCTCCATTCTCCCCGCGAGAACGCCCACAACAACTGTTATCAACCGCAAGACGTGGTCTTTATTTGGTTGATATTTGCCGAGCACAGAGAGGTAGGTTGATGGGGACGTGCCGTATCTAGGTTTCGGAAGCATCTCTGGGATTGTTCACCTGTTCGCGAGCTTTCCTTCTGTTACCAGAGCCGTCATGATCATGGCGGCTCTGGTCAGAAGATGCACGTTCTCATTACAGGCGTCTTATTTGCGCCCGGGCTCGGGTCACTGAAGTACACGTTGAGCGCCGTAGCCAGCATCTGCGCCTTGAACATCGCGTTACAGGTTTTGGTCCCACACGTCGCCACCTTGATGACGTTAAAGACGTATTGGGCAATAGTTTGTCCCGGTTTCTGCGGGTAGTCTGCAAACGGGGGCTGAAGGTCTTCAGCGCCTCCAGCGCACAGGCCGGCTCGCTCGCTGTTCTTTGGAACGGTCGCAACCACCATACAAAAAAATGCACGATAAAAAGAGGCCTAATGAGGATTTCACTACTGTTCTATCTCGCAGATCAACAGCATTGGCAGTGAACAAGCAGAGCGTCGCGGCGTTGTTCCCATGCTCCTACAGAACATTTACAGAACCGATTGCGCGTGTACAGGACCTTTTATATCCCAATTTCTGCATCAAGTCTCCCCAGCCTTCCTCAATTGCCAAAACGCTAGCCGAGGGAAGTTCAGATTTCCAGCTTTCGGCAACTGCCATACGCACGAATGGTTTATCTTGTCTGGTGTCCCGCGTAACCGCCCAGTCTTTTGACTGTATCTTCTCTAACTCCCTCAACCGTTCGGCAGAACTTAGTTCTACAGCGCACCGCAAGCGTTCTGGATTGGCGGCAATGTTGAGAAAAGTCGCCACCTTACGCAGTTCCTGCTCGGTGTCTTGCAGCAAGTCTTCGTAGCGCAACAGGAGAAACTTTCGGTTGTGCCGCATTGCCAACCAGCTCGCAACGTTGTCGTACCACGAACCCCAGCGCGGATCGGCTAAGAGGCCGGAACCGAACGTCCCGCTCATGAATTTAGGAACGAAATCCTCCATGGGACAGCCTTCCGCTAAGATTCGGACCTTAATGGAATAATGGTAAGCGGAAACCGTCACGTCGCGCGGGTCTCGGACAATGTAGATGACATTCTTGTATCTTGGATCAAAGCAGTCGTGGCTCTTGAAAATTCGAGGAAGCCTGCTAAGTTGACGATTGGAAAATAAGTAAATTGAGGGCAGCCGACGCTCTACATTGGCGAACGTGATCGGTTCATCTTGGTAAATTAAGTTACCAAGCAAGAACCGAGTCCAGGTATTTCCTGATCTCGGGTAAGAGACAACAAACAAATCATCCGGGAACACCGTCATTTGACGTCCTGCCGGAATTCGGTGAAACAGAAAGTTTCGTGTTGCACGAAGGTGCTCAACTCCCATCCGGATTCTTTGAGAAACATTCTTCATTTTCACTTCTGCAAGCAGAACACCATTGACGCGGATCGCGAAGCCCTCCATTTCAAGGGCAGAGGCAACCGCGTTGGTCGAACTCTCCCTCCGAATCAGCCATTACCGTTTCATTATGGCATCTCACCGGCGTGAAATTGCATAAATCCTGAAGCAGACTGATGAAGTGAGGAACCACCCATCTGCCCAGAGATGGATGCAGTGGACAGCTTCGATTCAGGCCCTACCGCTAACTATCTGGCTCCAGCAGGGGTCAGTTTTGCCGTCGCGGTACACTACCCCCTCAACACGGAGCGGGCAGCCAGGTAATGGAAGTGGCAGGAGGATTATCCGGAGCCACTGCGGGGATCGAGCGCTGTGACCTGATCCAGCCTTCGGAAGCTAGCGGACGCCCTTTGATCTCTTGGACCAGTCCAGACAGCGAGGCCGGCGATAGCGATCCAAGTAACCACGTGAGCTGTGAACGCGTGGGAATGGAACCCCACCAGTCCGATGATCAGAGTAATGAAAATTGCACTAGCCGGAGCTCCCAGTGGCGTTTTCTCTCGCTCCTTCCAAATCAGCAGCAACACCGGCAACAACATCACGGAGTAGTGCGCCAGGGTTCCCGGATAAATGATCAGCGCCAACAGGACCCAGAGAGGGAGACTCCACACAGATGCGGGATCCAGACGATAGACTAGCCATGCGGTTACGACAATTAGGATTAATGCGGACGCCAAGAAGACTGGGTTCATGCCCAGCGATCCGCCAGCGATTGGAGCGTGCGTGAGCCTGAGTATCGTTCCGAGCAGAGATTGGTTCATCCACTCCACATAAACCCATGCCGGCACGCGACTTATTGGGTGCAAGGTAAAGTAGCTGACGAACGTCCTCGGCCCGAGAAGCATCAGGCTTGTGACCGACAGGACCAACCCCATCAGCGCTGCCCAAGTCAAGACTCGCCATCGTTTCAAGAGCAAAGCATCCAGCAAAAGAACTCCCATGTAAAGTTTGATCACTGCACCCAGCGCCACCCAGATTCCTGCCCATGGGTCTTCTCGATCCCGCCAATAGAGCAAAAGCAGCACCAACGCCAGGAAGTTCGTCTGACCGAAACGTATCGTGTCCCACGTTCCATGCAGGCCAAAAATGAGGAGTACCACGAATGCGAGGCCCCATAGTCCATCGTTCTTGACGAAAGTTCGCCTCAGCAACTCAATCGCGACGAGGACACACAGTCCAAGGAAAACGTACCAGTACCCAAAAGCAGATTGCATCGCGCAGCAACCTAAAGGACGAAACAGGAACATCGTTGGTGGAGGATAAGTTGCTCCTACCCTCATCACCGCTTCAGTAAAGTCCCGGTCCGGGTTCAACTCTTTATAGAACCTTTGGTAGGACTCGAGAGCATAGACATTCTCGCCATGTGCGGTCAGCTGCCCGTAAATCCAAAAAACACGGACGTCCCATTCGGGTAGAGTCCGTATCCGCACCTGCATCAATTGGAATGCCTGCAAGAACGCGATTGCATTCACGAGGACGAAACCGGCTAGAAAGACCAGCCTTGCAGGTTTCCAGAGGCGCTCGCGGTAATGGAAGATCAACATAGCGACCATCAGAAGGATGCAGGTAATCCCGGTCTTCATCGGCGAATTCCACAATCGATCGATTTCCGGAAAATGGACGACAGATCCCAACGCTGCTCTCGTTAGTCCGACCACAAAGGCCCTCTTTCCTTGCTCACAGATCAAGGCATGCTGCCGGAATCTTACCAGCGGCAAAGCCTGCCCGCGAAGTACGTTCGCCCTCACCTGAAGTGGCTGCGGCAGCTTCTCTGACGCGCGGCATATCTGCGGATTGCGGTCACACGTGACCTGATGGCCATGGAAGCCTCCTGCCTCGACGGCAGCAGACTGCCACTCGCAAGGCTGGGTCCATACCATCAGGTCACACGTTGCCCCGCATTTCCGGAGTGGATGGTGGAACTGCTGGGTCGGAGTTCCTGCGAGCTTACGTTTCACTTAAGAGTCTTTTGCTCGGTCGACGGATAAAGATCGCTGCCCCATATCCGGATTGTCCGCATATCGGGATTTACGTCAGTCATAGTTTGTGAATCATCAGCCACCTTGGTCCAGGTGCATCCAGCTGCTCTGCTGTCACATCCAACAGGTACGGACGTCGAATGAAGTTACTGCCGAGAAGGTTCTTAGAAAAAACCGGACCAGTGGACTACGCAGAGTGGAACTACCGACCCCTACTTGGCCTTATCTCGCGCAGCCGCTTCCGCCTGGTCCTCGAAATGATTCGGGGACGCAAATTTCAGCGTCTCTTGGAAATTGGCTATGGTAGCGGCGTCTTCATGCCCGAGCTTGCCGAGCACGCCGACGAACTGTGGGGAGTGGACATCCACTCGCGCGCCGAGGCCGTCTCCAAACGACTCCAGGAGTTCGGCACCCAGGTGCGGCTCTATACCGCGGATGTAAGCTCCATGCCCTTTCCCGACTGGCACTTCGATTGCATCGTGGCAATCAGCACTATCGAATTCATAGACGATCTGGATGCAGCCTGCAATGAAATCGACCGCGTGCTCAAGCAAGATGGATGTTTTCTCGTGGTTACGCCCACGAATTCTCCCATTGCTGACGCCGGCCTGAAGTTGCTTACCGGCAACAGTGCCAACAAGGACTTCGGCGATAGACGTTCGAAGCTTATTTCAACATTGAGAAAGCACTTTTGGGTCTGCGAAGAGCGGCGCTTCCCCGCATTTTCCGCTGTGAGGCTATACACGGGGTTAACGCTTGCTAGAGCTGGGAGCGAAAGACGAACCTGAATAATGCCGCCTCGATAGTAGGCCTGGCAGGGCGAGGCAGCACCGGGGTATGCTGCAAGACGGATAGCCCGGCTCAACCATTATGCGGGACGATCATGCTACGAGAGCAGTGGCCCTGTTTGTTGCGGCGCTCCTGGTGATCGCAGTGGTGCGGATCGTTTCTACCTACTTCGTCTTCCCCCAGGCGTACGACGAGCCTGCTCACGTCGTGTGTGGCATGGAGTGGCTCGACAACGGCACATTCATCCTCGAACCTTTGCATCCTCCGCTCCCTCGGGCGGCTGCCGCCCTGGGACCTTACCTGGCAGGCATACGTCTGCCGGAGGTGCAATTGGTCCGCGACAAGAAGGGCACCAACTCGTACGACATCTATCCTGCAGGAAACGAGATCCTGAATGCGGGAGGACATTACTTCCGTAATCTGACTTTGGCGAGGCTGGGGGAACTTCCTTTCTTTTTCGTCGCTGTAGCCGTGGTGTTTTTCTGGGCGCGGAGATTGTACGGACCGTGGCCGGCGGCCTTTGCAGTCCTGCTGTTCACCACCATCCCCACGATTCTAGCTTTCGCCGGGTTGGCCTACGTCGACTTTTCCCTGGGAGCACTTCTCCCCTTCGCCCTTTTCGCTTTTACACGCTGGCTGGAAGCACCAACGATCGGACGCAGTGGAGTCCTCGGCCTTGCCAGCGGGCTTTCGGTCATCGCAAATCTCACGGCCCTGCTGTTTCTTCCTGTTTGTCTCATCCCGATTCTCATCTGCTGGTGGTGGTTCGGGGGTCGGGCGGAAAGCAACTTTATGAACGATCGGCGGCTCTTCGCAGGGGGCCTTGCAGTCGCGCTGGCCGTGACCTCCCTTGTCATTTGGGGCGGCTACAGGTTTTCAGTCAAGCCGTTGGATCAGGTCTTCGCAAAGCCGGTGGATGATGTGCGACGGCTGCCCATGCCGCACGCTGTGAAGCAGGTGGCGCTCAAAATCGTGGACCTCAATCCTAGCCTGCCCGCACCCGCATTCTGGAAGGGAGTCGTGGAAGCGTGGATGGTCAATAAAGAAAGCCGCCCAGCTTATGCGCTGGGACATGTCCGTCGCGGCGGATTCTGGTATTTCTATTGGCTGGCTGTGGGAGTGAAGACGCCTCTGGCACTTCTGCTGCTCACTAGCTTTGGGATTGCGCTAGCGCTTTTCTCCTCCAAACGTGACTGGCGCATCATGGCCCCCGCAGTTTCCGTGCTCGCGATCCTTGCGCTGGCCATGGTCGTGAAAGTAAACCTGGGAATCCGGCACATCCTCTTTATTTATCCGCTGATGAGCTTAACTGCAATTGGTTTCTCGGCTTTCCTTTGGGAAAGGCGAAGGCTCTGGCCCCAACTGGTTGCGCTCACGCTGCTTGGGTTGTTTGGCTGGCAGATCGTCGCTTCGGCCGCCATTCATCCTGATTACATTGCTTACTTCAACGAGATCGCCTCACGTCACAAGGACGATTATCTCCTGTTCGGTTGCGATCTGGATTGCGGTCAGGACCTGTGGCGACTGACTCACACTCTGAAGGCTCGCGGCATAACTCGTCTGAGCATCAAACTGGAAACCAGCGCCGACTTGAGTCGCATGGATCTGCCTCCATTTCATGTACTGGAACCCTATGAACGGGCGACCGGGTGGGTGGCGGCAAGCGTGCTGTTTACTCGTACCGGTCGGGCGATGTGGGACTTGAGCGACCCTCAGGGCTGGGCTTGGCTCAATGCATACCAGCCAGTGCAACAAGTGGGAAACACAATCCGGCTGTACTATATTCCAGAGGATCCGGCCGCGCTGCACCGGGTTCCCCCGCCGCACTCACAACAAGCACCTCGTCCCACCAGCCCCTATTATTAGCAAGTGAACCGGCTTGACCAGTTGCGTGCCTCGAAATTCGCTGCCGCAGAATCGGCCGCACAGTATACCGAACCCCCGCAGCCCCTGTTAGGACTAATCCACTATTGCAGAACTTTGCAGATTCATCTCCCTGATATAGTAAAGGGGACTTGTGATTTCAGTGACTTAGCTCTTGCACAATGGTCAGCGTTTTGCCCATATCAGGCGGCCTCCCCGATTCCGGCAAGTGTTTTGATAGGAGGTAGATGGCAAGTCGTCGTCCAGAGCCCCCTTCGTTTCCGCCAACCGGCGCAGGTGCCGTCTCCTGCCAGCGCCTTGCGGGCAATCCCAAAGTCTTATGTGTGTTTGGGACCCGGCCGGAGATCATCAAGCTCGCCCCCATCATCCAGGAACTCCGCCGTAACCCGGCTTCTGTGAGCGTTCGCACTCTGTCGTCCGGACAGCATACCGATCTGCTGGAGCCCCTGTTAGAACTGTTTGACGTCTGGCCAGATTTCGACCTGCGAGTCATGCGCTCCGAGCAGAGCCCCAATGAGGTCTGCGCACGCGCGTTGGAAGGCATGGGCCCGATCATCCGCGCGGAAGTCCCGGATTTGATCGTTATCCAGGGCGATACTACTACCGCCCTCGCGGCCGCCATGAGCGGCTTTCACTACCAAATTCCGGTTGCTCACGTGGAAGCGGGATTACGCTCTGGCGATTCGCTGAGTCCTTTTCCCGAAGAAATGAACCGCCGTCTCATCACTCGGCTGGCGAAGTATCACTTCGCCGCCACCGCAGGAAACCGCGCACAGCTCCTGGAAGAAGGTGTTCCGGCGGAGGACATTTTCGTCACCGGCAATCCGGTTGTGGATTCACTGCATTACATCCTGGAGAATTCCGTGCCCTCCGATCTCGTGGGCAGCCTGCTGCAGTGGGTTGGCGGCCGCAAGCTCATGGTGCTGACGACTCACCGGCGCGAAAACTTCGGCGGCACGATGCAGCAGAATCTGCGCGAGATTCGTGGGTTTGTGGAAGCGCACGAAGAGCTGTCTCTGATCTTCGCCGTGCATCCCAACCCGAATGTGGTTCAGGCAGCTAAGACAGAACTCGCCTCGCATCCTCGGGTGCACCTGATCAACCCATTGGGCTACGCAGATTTCATTCAGCTTGTCAGTCACGCCTGGTTGTTGTTGTCCGATTCGGGTGGTATTCAAGAAGAAGCGCCTTCGCTGGGCAAACCGCTTTTGATTTTGCGCAACAACACTGAGCGTCCGGAGGCAATCCAGGCTGGTACCGCAGTTCTTGTTGGGGATAAGCCGGGTGGCCTGGCGGCGATGCTTGATGCCGCTTACGGCGGCGCTCCCTGGTTTGAAAAGGCAAAACAAGTTCGGAACCCTTTCGGTGATGGCAAAGCTGCCCAACGAATTTCAAGGTTGATCCTCACTATCGTGGAAAGCAAGAAGGGCGCGACCTGCGAGGCGGCACGATGACTATCAGCGCGCCCAAACACGATCTGCTCACCGTCGTGCTGGAGGATTACTTCCAAGTCGGGGCCCTAAGCACCCTGATCAGCCCCCGACAGTGGTATCGCTTCGAGACGCGATTTGAGCGCAACACCCTCGAAACTCTGGAGCTGTTGAAACGGCATGATATCCGCGCCACGTTCTTCGTTTTGGGCTGGATTGCGGAACAAAATCCCCATCTGATTGCCGAGATCTCGAACCAGGGACACGAGATCGCTAACTATGGTTTCTACCATCGCAACGTGCGCCAGATGACGCGCGAGGAATTCCGCGAAGACGCGCGCCGCTCCCGGGATGCACTAGAGCTGGCTAGCGGCCGGAGAGTCATAGGCTTTCGCATTCCGCAGGGCCTGCGTTCCACCTCCGATCTGTGGATGCTCGACGTGCTGGCAGAAGAAAAGTATGTCTACGACTCAAGTGTTTTCCGATCGCTGCACAACGCGCATGGATTGAGGAACCGTACCGCCTACCAGCATCAAAGCAGCAGCGGCCAGCTTTGGGAATTCCCGCACGCCACGCTGAACTATCTTGGATTCCAATTGCCGATCTCAGGCGGAAACTATTTCCGCCAGATTCCTCACACCTTGCTAACGCATGCGGTTGCGAACTGGAAGAAAAATACTGGCGGTCCCTTCATGATTTATTTTCACGTCTGGGAGCTCGATCCCGACCTGCCGCGCATCAGTGCGGCGTCTTTCCTGACGCGCACCCGCCAATACCGGAACCTAGGCAAGATGAGCTGGGTACTGGCGGATTATTTCCGCAAGTGCAAGTTTGGCAGTATTGCTGACTATCTGAGCTGTGACACGCAGCCCGCCGCCATGCCGCGGGAAGAGCAGCCGATGCGAGTTGAAACTCCCTCCAAGCCGCTGCCGGAGAAGGCCACCAGAGTTCCCGTCACTATTGTCGTTCCCTGCTATAACGAGAGAACGACGCTTGTGTATCTGGCCAACACGCTGAATAGCGTTTGCCAATTACTGGAGCATGACTACGTGGTTTCGCTGGTGTTCGTGGACGATGCCAGCACCGACGGCAGTTGGGACTTGTTGAACCGGCTGTTTGTTGACTGGAAGAACTGCAGGCTAGTGCAGCATCCGCAGAACCTCGGAGTTGCCGCCGCCATTCTGACTGGCATCCGTCATGCGAGAACAGAGGTCGTTTGTTCCATGGATTGTGATTGCAGCTACGATCCGCACGAGCTCATACAGATGCTTCCGCTACTGGAGGAAGATGTGGATCTGGTGACCGCTTCGCCCTATCACGCGGATGGCCGCGTAATGAATGTCCCCGGGTGGCGACTGACGCTCTCCAAGGGGGCATCCTGGCTTTACGGCAAGGTTCTTCGCCACAAGCTTGCCACTTACACCAGTTGCTTCCGAGTCTATCGCCGCAGCAAGGTCTTGGACCTGCAGCTGAGAGAGTTCGGATACCTCGGCGTGGCCGAGACTCTGGCCTTGCTAGACCTCCAAGGCGCAAGTATTCGTGAATTTCCTACCACGTTGCACGTGCGTATTCTCGGTTACTCCAAAATGAAAGTCGCAAAAACGGTTGTCGGACATCTCCGTAACCTGTGGCGGATACGGCGCATGCGCCAATTCATCGATCGCAATGCCCATGTGCCGCGAGGCTCCGTAACGACTGCAGAACTCCTGCAACCTGCTAATAAACTGGAGAGGACTGTTCATGACCAGTAGTTCCATACTTCGTCGACCCATCATGAGCTTGCCTTCGGATCAGGACAACACTGGCCGCGACCTTGGAGCAGAGGAACTCGCTCTGCTCGAGCAGTGTATTCATTCGGGAACTTTGACCAGCACCAAGGGTTCCTTCACCAAAATTCTGGAGGAACGTTTCGCGGCCACTCTCGGGGTGAAGAAGGCGCACGCCTGCTCCTCCGGCACTGCCGCGGTGCACATCGCCGTGGCTGCTATCGATCCCAATCCCGGGGATGAAATTGTGACTACGTCCATCACCGACATGGGCGCTCTCACCCCGATCCTGTACCAAGGCGCGATTCCGGTCTTCGCCGATGTCGATCGCTTTACTTTGAACCTGACGGCTGCCACCATTGAGCCCTGCCTGAGCGAACGTACCAAGGCTATCATCGTTACTCACCTGTTCGGGAATGCCTGCGAGATGGGCGAGATTATGGAACTGGCCCACTCCCGCAACATTCCTGTGATTGAAGATTGCGCCCAGGCATTCCTAGCGCGCTGGCGGGGACAGTACGTCGGCACCTTCGGTGCCGTCGGCTGCTTCAGCATGCAACAGGGCAAGCATATGACGACGGGCGAAGGCGGGATGGTAACGAGTAATGACGAAGCCCTCGCGCGCCGCATGTTCCTGCTCATCAACAAGGCGTGGGGCTATGGCGATGCCAATCCTGATCACTACTTCCTGGCGCTGAACTATCGTGTCAGTGAACTGCAGGCGGCAGTCGCGTTGGCTCAACTTGGTAAGCTGCATTCGGTGGTGGGTCGCCGGTTGGCCTCTGCCAGCAAACTGACCAGCATGCTGGTCGGTATGTGCGGGATTCAGACTCCGAGGGTTACCGAAGGGTCCGTCCACGTCTATTGGAAATACTGCCTAAACGTCGATGGCGCTACGATCCGCGAGGGTGCTGTAGGCTTAGCAAAATTGCTCAAGGAGCGCGGCATTGCGTGCGCACCCCGCTACATCCAGAAACCTACTTTCATGTGCGAGATCTTCCAGAAGCGCCGTACCTTCGGAAACAGCCAGTACCCGTTCACGCTGGCACGTCCGGAGGCGGTGAATTACGACAAGTCCCGGTTCCCCCTCACCTTCAAAGCGCTTGAAGATGTGCTCATACTCCCGTGGAACGAGCGCTACACACAGGAGCACGTCGAGTACATCGCCGAGTGCATTCAGGAGTCGGTGGAGCAACTCACGATATGAGTCATAAGCCGGTAAGGTTTGGAATTGTAGGTGCAGGAGCCATAGCGCAGGTTTATGCTCTGGCGTTTGAATCTTGTCCGTTGGCTGAAGTCGTCGGTGTGGCCGATCCGCGTCAGGAAGCGGCCGCAGCGCTGGCCGCTAAACTCAAATGCGAGAGCTTCGCGTCGTACTCGGCTATGGTGGACGGAGTCAGACTTGATGCCGTTCTGATTTCCACGCCGACCAACACTCACCCCGACATATGCGTGGACTTCCTCCATCGTGGGGTCGCGGTGCTGTGCGAAAAGCCGCTGAGCATCGACGTACCAGGCGCAGTGCGCATGGTCGAGGCTGCCCGCACCACAGGCGTGAAGATGACCATGGCTTCCAAGTTTCGTTTCGTGGAAGACGTGGCGCGGGCAAAACATCTCGTAGCCTCGGGCATTCTGGGCGAAGTTGTGATGGTGGAGAATTTCTTCGCTTCGCGCGTAGATATGGCAAAGCGCTGGAATTCCGATCCAGCCGTCAGCGGTGGTGGCGTGTTGATCGACAACGGCACCCACTCCGTCGACCTCATGCGCTACTTCGTCGGTCCGTTGAAAGAAATCCACGTGGTCGAAGGCAAGCGCAGTCAGAATCTTCTGGTCGAAGAAACCGTTCACGTGTTCGTCCGCGGCAGCGGTGGGGTTCTCGGCACGATTGATCTTTCGTGGTGCATCAACAAAGAACTTGAGAGTTACTTGCGCATTTATGGCTCTGAAGGCACGATTTCTGTGGGCTGGAAGGAATCCAAATTCCTTCTCTCCGGAAGCCGCGAGTGGAAAGTTTTCGGCAGGGGCTATGACAAGGTCCATGCCTTCCGCAGCCAGATTGATAACTTCTGCAAGGCGTTCCGCGGAGAAGAGATGCTGCTGCTCTCACTCGACGAAGCACTGGCCTCGGCGCACGTGATTGAAGCGGCTTATGCCTCGTTACGTCAGTCGCACTGGGTATCAATTCCTTTAGCTTTGAGTGAGTCGCCCGTAGTCATAGGCGGCCAGCCTCACGCAGCACGGCCTGGGGCTCGTAGAGTCTGACCGCTATGCCAGTATCTGTGATCTGTTCAGAACCAGCAAGACATGCTCAGAACCCGTTTCCCAAACGTTCGCATTCACCCGACTGCTCTGATTGAAGAAGGTGTCCGCATCGGTGTCGGATCATCGGTCTGGGATAACGTGCACATTCGCCACGGCGCTGAGATCGGAGAACAATGCATTCTCGGCGAAAAATCCTATGTCGCTTGTTACGTGAAGATTGGTAACCGGGTCAAGATCAATGCGTTCGTCTACATCTGTACCGCGGTAACCATCGAAGACGGAGTCATGATCAGCGCCGGGACAGTCTTCACCAACGACCGGTTTCCCCGTGCCACGACTCCTGACCTCAAACAGTTGCGGTCCTCGGAACCTGACGAAGAAACACTCCCGACGAGGGTTTGCACCGGCGCTACGATTGGAGCCCAGTGTACGATCGGCAACGACCTCAGCATCGGACGTTTCGCCATGGTCGGCATGGGATCGCTTGTCACAAAGAGTGTCCCCAACTTCCACTTGGTGATTGGCCATGCCGCTCGTTCCGTTGGATATGTATGCCGCTGTGGCCAGGTGCTGGCCATGATCGCCAACCTGGACTCAAACAGTGAAGTCCGTCTTACTTGTGCCGCCTGTGGGCTTGACTATGTCCATAACCGAGGCACAATTACCGAACTCAATCCACCCAAATAGCCGATAATGAAATCCGTGCCGAACTCACAATCATGGGGCATTGTCGGGGGCGGTATCCTGGGGATGACTCTCGCCCTTCGCTTGGCGAAACACGGTCAATGTGTGACCCTGTTCGAGGGCGCCAGCCAGTTGGGTGGCCTTGCCAGCACCTGGCAATTGGGCGACATCGTCTGGGATCGCCATTACCACGTCACACTGCTCTCCGACACTTACCTGCGCAAACTGCTGGCAGAACTCGGCCTGGAACAAGATATCCAGTGGGTGCAGACAAGGACTGGTTTCTATACCGACGGGAAACTCTATTCTATGTCGAACTCATTGGAATTTCTCCGCTTCCCGCCCCTGAACCTGTGGAACAAGTGTCGCTTGGGTGCCACCATCCTGCACGCGTTGCGGATCAAGCATTGGCAGGCGTTAGAAGAGATCCCGGTCGAAGAATGGCTCCGGCGTTGGTCGGGCGATCGCACGACGGAAAAGATCTGGCTGCCGCTCTTGCGGGCCAAGTTGGGCGAGAACTATCGCAAAGCTTCCGCGGCATTTCTCTGCGCGATCATAGCGCGCATGTATGCTGCGCGCCGCTCAGGCATGAAGAAAGAAATGTTCGGCTATGTGCCCGGCGGCTACGCGCGTATTCTGGAAGCCTTCGGACGCAAACTGCAGCAGACCGGTGTCTCGATTCGCTATAACCAGCGCGCTACTCGCATCGAAACCTCGGCTGAGGGCGGCGTAAACATCAGCTTGGAGAACGGCGAAAGCTGCACCTTCGACCAGGCCATCCTGACCATGCCTGCCCCCGTCGCGGCACGTCTTTGTCCTCAGCTCACCGACGAGGAAAAGCAAAAGCTGCAAGGAGTGGAGTATCAGGGAATCGTCTGCGCATCCCTCTTACTGAAGAAACCGCTGGTCGGCTACTACGTCACCAATATCACCGATGACTGGGTGCCATTCACCGCGGTCATCGAAATGTCTGCGCTGGTAGACCGCCAGCATTTCGGAGGAAATGCGCTGATCTACTTGCCCAAGTACTTGCCGTCCGACGATCCCTGGTTCAAGAAGGCGGATGACGAAATCAAGCAGGTATTCCTGGCCGCGCTGGTGCGCATGTATCCCAGTGTCACTCCGTCCGACGTGCTGAGCTTTCAAGTCAGCCGTGTGAAGCACGTATTCGCCGTTCCAACCTTGAACTATTCAAGCAAGCTGCCGCCCCTCTTCACCTCGGTTGCGGGCGTCCAAATCGTGAATTCGGCCCACATCGTGAACGGTACCTTGAACGTCAACGAGACCGTACAACTGGCAGAGCGCACGTTACCGGACTTGCTCGCCACCGCTAACCACGAAGAGAGGCGAGTTTATGCCAAGGTCTAAGCCGCTGGCCAGCCTTTCTCTCGATCTCGACAACCAGTGGTCTTACATGAAGACCCACGGTGACGCGGGATGGCAATCCCTGCCCTCGTACCTGCACGCGGTGGTCCCTCGTGTTCTCCAGATTCTGAAAGAAAGGCAACTGACGATTACGTTCTTTGTCGTCGGCCTGGATGCGTCGCAGGAATCGAATCAGGACTTGCTGCGCTCCATCGTTGCCGCTGGCCACGAGATCGGCAATCATTCCTACCAGCACGAACCCTGGCTCCATCTCTATACACTAGCCCAATTGCAAACCGAACTTGGCCGGGCGGAAGAAGCCATTGAACGGGTCACCGGACGCAAGCCCATTGGCTTCCGCGGTCCCGGCTTTAGTCTCTCGGCGGAGTTGATCGAGTTGCTCACCCGTCGCGGCTACCTTTACGATGCTTCCACCTTTCCGACCTACCTGGGTCCGCTCGCTCGCGTCTACTACTTCATGAAGAGTTCACTGAACAAGAGATCCATGAAGGAGCGCAAGAATCTTTTCGGTTCATTCAGCGACGGCTTACGCTCCACCCAGGCTTACCGCTGGCGCTCCGCCGCGGGAGAGTTGATCGAGATTCCGGTCACCACCATGCCGGTGGCGAAGCTGCCGATGCACGTGAGTTATGTCCTTTATCTCTCGACTTTTTCTCCGGCTCTGGCTCTCGCCTATTTCCGTACTGCCCTGGCGATGTGTCAGATGACCGGTACCCAGCCTTCTCTGCTTCTCCATCCCCTGGACTTTCTCGGCTGCGACGATACATCGGATCTGAGCTTCTTTCCAGCGATGAATCTGAGCAGCGCAGTCAAAGTTGCGTTCGTCAATCGCGTTCTTAATATTTTCTGCGAGAAGTTCGAAGTGCTGTCGCTGGAACAGCACGCCAGGCACATCAAGCAGAAGCCGTTGGCCCTGGTCACGCCCGAATTCTTCCATACGCGCTGACAGCCGCCAGCGACTTCCTTTCTCTGAGATGAACCCCGCAGCAGGAACTGCTGCGGGGTTAAGTAGCCGAGCGACTGATGTGGCCGCACCTAGTTGTAGATCCGCTCCCACTGTCGCGCTCGCGG
>Ga0209056_10003439_pt1 | contig 16872 bp, 8 predicted proteins | sample GraSoiAngelo_114_FD_185876 | JGI IMG/M metagenome (GOLD analysis project Ga0209056, IMG submission 185876) | Grasslands soil microbial communities from the Angelo Coastal Reserve, California, USA - 14_0903_13_40cm (SPAdes) (version 2) | ecosystem: Environmental > Terrestrial > Soil > Grasslands ... | reverse complement strand
GGTGGGTCCCGGGTTGACAGGGAACAAACCGGGGAAGTTCGAAAGTGGCGCACAGCTCGTGCTTAGTCCCGCCAATTGCGCGCTTAACGCGGTAACTGTTCCCGATGCTCTGACGGCATTGCATGCGGCGATCAGGTTCTGCGTTGCAGATCCAATGCCGGCGGCCGTGATCGGGACCTTGTGTTGAACCGGATTGCCCACGCTATACCGCTGTTCCTCGAAATTGAGGAAGTAGAAAAGCTTGTCTCTTTTTATCGGTCCGCCGATGCTGCCACCGAACTGCTCGAGTTGCAGCGGTGCTTCCGGCGTCCCCGGTGTCTCAAAGAAATTCCGGGCATCCCATGAACCGTTGCGGCCATACGCATAGGCGGTGCCATGCATCGTGTTGCTGCCCGACTTGACACCCACGTTGACCACGGCACCAGGTTTCCAACCGTATTCACCGCTGGGATTCTGTTGTGTTTTGAATTCATCAATGGCATCGATGGCCAGCATCGTACCCGCGTCACCTGCGGCCATCACTGCGTTCATCATGCTTTGCGCCATCCAGGGATCGTTGCTGTTGATGCCGTCGACCATGAAGTAGTTGTCGTGAGGACGGCCGCCGTTCGTGCTGTTCGTCCAACCCGAGTTGCCAGGATATTTCGATACGCCCGGGCGCAGGTCCAGCAGGTTTTCGAAGTTTCGTCCGTTCAAGGGCAGGTCATTGATCACCTGGTTGGCGATCGTTCCGCCCAGCTCGGCGTTATTGGTTTCGACCAGAGGACTCTCGGCTTGGACTGTGATCAGTTCTCTTTGCCCACTCGGTTGGAGTGAAACATCGACACGAATGTCTTGCCCGACCTCTAACCTGATGTTCTGTCGCTCGACGATCGAGAAGCCTTGAAGCTCCGCGCGAACCGTATAGGCTCCGGGAAGTAAATTGGGAGCGTTGTACGCTCCTGCCTCATCCGTAGTGAGGCTACGCGCGGTACCTCGATCGACATCCCGGATCGTCACGCTGACGCCGGGAATCACGGCGCCGCTTGCGTCAGTGACGATTCCTAAAATACGCGCCGTGCTGCCTTGTGAGAACAGCGGAGAAGAAAGGATCAGAACGGACAGGCATGCGCCGAGAACCGGAAGAGCCTTCCATAAATAAGGACGATACGGTGTGCAGTTGCCAAAGGAATTCACGAGGAACCTCCTTTAGGTGTCTTAAAAGATCAAACACGTAGTCTCATTTGCCACCAGAGGGCCCATAGATAAGCAAGCGAAACGTTCCCGGAATAGCGACGGGCTGCGGGTTGCGCTGTTGCGCAGTCGGAGCGGGAGCCGGACCAAAATCCGATGTGTCGACGTAAAGGTTGTGTGTTTTTGGGTCGTGCGACATCGTCTTAGCTCCGAACTCGGTCTTCACGGTCTCGACGAGACTGATTTTGTCGGGGGAGTCTTCGTGGAATATGTGGATGGTACCCTCGCGCGTGGAGCAGGCGATCATACCGGTCTCAGGGTCAAAGATGTTGGTGTCCACCCGATCACCGATTGGGAATGGCTGACCAATGATTTTTCCGCTGTCTGCGTCCATCACGACGAACAGCTTCGGATTTCGCCCTCCGATAAATAATCGCCGGTGCTGACGGTCCATTGCGATGGACACGGGTTGTCCGGCGGGCGCCACTTTCCACCGCGATTTGATCATCAGCGTGCGCGAATCAATGGCTAACACTTCATTCGTGTCTTCGAGGTTGTCGTAGATCATTCCTTTACCGTCGGCCACTGCCTGCTCCGGAGCGCCCCCGAGTGGAATGGTTGCCACGACTGTCTGTTTGGCTGGATCGATCACCGTCGAATCTTTGCTACCACCGTTGAACACAAATAGCCGCTTTGACGCCGGATCGTAAAGGATGGAGTCCGGGTCATCGCCGGCTTTCAACTGACCGATGGTCTTGAATGTCTTCAGGTCGAAAATCACGACCTGTCCGGTGCCACCGTCGGTGATGAATCCGCGGCCGAGCTCGTTGAGCGCAACAATGCCGTGGTCCCGCTTAAGGCCTGAAATCGTCCCCACCACGGCGGCGCTGTCGGCATCGAGCACTTTGACTTCGGTTCCATGCGAGAGGTAGACCCGGCGCGTCGAAGCGTCGAACGTAATGTAGTCAAAATACTCGAGGCCTCCCGGCGCGGCGCCGAAAGGGATCTTCTTCAAAAGGTGATAACCCGAGGGCGGCGCCGCGAGAACATATGCGGCGAGCAGCAATAAGCACGAGCCAACGGCAAAACGGTATCGCGAACGCTTCATGTAAACCTCCCGATGTTCTTTACCAAATCAGCTTCAAGGCAAACTGAATGTCCCTGGGTTGCGTCACCACCGGGGCCTGCAGACCTCCGGCGCCCGTCGCCGATCCGTCCGGATTGAACAACTGTGCAGTACTGGCGCCAAAGAAGGGCAAGGGTGGCCCAAAGTTGGCGTGATTCAACACGTTGAAAAACTCCGCTCGGAACTGCACCTTGAAGCTCTCCGAAATCTTCGGGACCGCGAAGTCCTTGTGTGTCGAGAAATCAAGGTTGAAGAGTCCCGGACCGACAATGCTATTGCGGCCGGCATTGCCTATGAGATTCGAGCAGGTACCCGGAATGCCGGGGTTCGGATTTCTCGAACCAGCCGGACTAAAGCCGAAGGGTACGCATTGCGAAGCGATTTCAGGAGTCGCCTTCGGCAGCTCGAAAGCGTTGTAGTTGATGTAACCCAGGAAAACTCCGCCCGGATTGCTTTTAAAATTGTGGTTTACGGGATCGCGTCCGGGAATCCGATTCGGGATTGAGAATGCGTCGGAGCCGGAATTTTGCACACCCAGAGGATCTCCTCCGATGAGGGGAGTCGTGGGAATTCCACTATTCATCTTGAGAACTCCGCCCAACTCCCACCCGCGCAGTACCGCCGCGGCGGGTCCGTGGAGAGATGGAGACACGGGCACCTGCCAGATGCCGTTGATCGCCGAGCTATGCCTAACGTCGAAGTCCGACGGGGCGTGACTGATATCCGGGGCGAACCAAAACCAGCTTGTGACGGAATTCGAAAAAGCATCACCGGCGATTGTCGCGGAACTGTCGTCCATCGCTTTGCTGTAGGTGTAAGAACCTCCGAATTGGAAGCCGTGACTCATCCTCTTCTGGACATTAAGCTGAAGGGCCTCGTAGGAGGCGCTGGTCCCAAACGACATGAACCGGATACCGCCGAAGTTCGGGTTGACCCTCAAATCCTTCGTTTGTCCGGCCGCATTGGGAGGGTTGTAAGGCCACAAGTATCCCGCAGAGGTCTTCGTCGGGAGGACCATATTGCCATCATCGCCCCGTATGAGCATGTGAACGCCATGGGACCCGATATAACCCACCGTCGCCGTCAGGTTAGGCGCGATTTCGCGCTGCACATTCATATTCCACTGCTCGACGTAATTTCGCTTCGGATTAGGTTCCATAAACGCGCCGGTGAGCGAACCTCCACCCAGCTTCGCGTATGCACTCCGTGGATCGGTTGGCGGAATGCCGAGCGTCCCGGCGAGCGCCGTAATCGGCGAATTGGTAACAACGCCGACAAGAGTAAACGGCGTCTCGATGCCTTGCTGTGTGTAGTAGTATCCCGGCAGCGGCAGAATGTCGAAGATGGCGAAGCCGCCACGAACGGCCATCTTTCCATCACCGCGCGGATCCCAGGCAAAACCGAATCGCGGTTCAAAATTGCGAGTGGTGGGGTTCGAGTAATAAGGAGCGGCGCCAGTGCAGCCCGGCTTTCCGAATACGAGCGTAAGCGATGGATCCGTCGTCCCGCAGTAGGGTAATGGGTCCGTCATACTGCGGAGGTTGGTGAGCTTGCCCTGTACCTCACTGAGCACCGTGGTCATTTCATAGCGCAGCCCCAGGTTCAGGGTGAGGTTGTGGCGCATGTGCCAGTCATCCTGGATATATCCTCCCAACAGAGTCTGGCGCAACCCCCGCGGGTTAATTCGGTCAGGAAGCCCTCCCTCTAAGGAGTTGGGCTGGTTGGTGAGGAAATTCGCCAGTGAGGTAAAGCGCACGATGCCCTGGGGGTTATAAAACTGAAAGAAGTTGTAACGCATGTTCTCCCCGGCAAAGCCGAACTTCAGAGAATGAGTACCCCGGATCAGAAAGGCGTCATCGTAGAGCTGGTAGGAATTCCAATTGTGGTGAGAAAACCCGCCGGGGAAGCCCGCGGGAATCCGTGCAAAGCCCCCGCTGATCCGGATGTCGGGCGAATTGCGTCCCAGCATCATGCCCAGAGATGGGTCCGTGGTGGCGGGATTGATCGCCGAGACAATCTGGTAGTTAATCACGGCGTTCCGATTGAAACCAAGCCGCGCGCTATTGACCAGGCCCGGGGAGAAAATGTGGCTGTGTTCGAGGGCCGCGATGTGGCGCGTGGTTTGCGACAAGATATTCACGTTATTTAAACTGTCGGGTTGATTGTAGGGCGCATCGTCGTACATGTACGTCCCGAACAGGCTATCCTTATCGCTGATCTTGTGATCTATCCGGCCGGTGTAGTAATTCTCGTGTATTACCGCCGGCGCTGCAAAGGTGAAGACGCCTTTGTCTCCGTTGACCGGCCCATTGGCGTGAGGAAGGAGCGCCAGGTATTTCGTCACGAGCGGGTCCACATTGACGCGTCCAGCCACAAGGTTCCCCGCCCGAGCCGCGTCAGACGGGACGACTGCGGCCGAGCCGACGATCCCCTGCGACTGGCGTATCCCTTCGTAGTCGCCGAAGATGAAGGTCCGGTCCTTGCGGATAGGGCCTCCGGCAGCGGCGCCGAACTGGTTGCGCTTGTAAGGCGGTTTCGGTTGGTTACTGGCATTGGAGAAGAAGTCATTCGCATCCAGCTTATCGTTGCGCAGGAACTCGTAGAGGTCGCCATGGAATGCGTTCGTTCCCGATTTGCTGATGGCGTTGACCACTCCGCCGGAGGTTCTCCCGTACTCGGCTGAGTAGTTGCCGGTGAGCACGGAGAATTCTTGAATCGCATCCACGCCCAGGCTGACGCCGATCACGCTTCCCGGCCCGCCGTTACCGTAATCATTGATGCTGAGGCCGTCGAGCCGGTAATTGTTTTGTGTAGGCCGTCCTCCGGAGATGGTCAGTTGTGCCCCAAAGCCCCGGTTGCCGCGCACCGCGCCGTTCTCGAAGGGCATCTGGGTTTCGATCGCGTTGACGCCGGGGGAAAGAGTGGCCAATGATGCCCAGTCGCGGCCATTCAGAGGCAACTCGCGCACCGTTGTGGATTCGACCTGGGCGCTGATGACGGACGACGTGACTTGTACCAGAGGCGCAGCCTCAGTCACCTCGACGATTTGAGTCGTCTCTCCGATCTTCATGGATACGTTGAGCTGTTGCTGTGCTCCCACTGCCAGCGCAATGTTCGTTTGCGCTACGGTGCTGAATCCGGGCGCCGACACCGTGACGTCATAATTGCCGGCAAGCAGATTGGGTGCGGAATAGAAGCCGACCTCATCCGTCTTAATGTTTCGCACAACCCCAGTGGCCCTGTTTTTGATTGAGACCTGCACACCGGGTATCACCGCGCCGGAAGCGTCCGTGACGGTGCCGGACAGCGTTGCTCCCGTCACCTGGGCATGCGCGTGACCGGCGGAAAAGATGGTGAAGATCAAAACAATGAAGAGTGAGAGAGCCGAACACAACCGTTCCGAAAAAAGTCTGAATAGCATCGAAGCCTCCACATCCACGATGGGTGTAACCCGAGTTTAGACACAAAGCTTGCCATTAAATTTTGGCGGAGTATATACGCGCTCGCAGCGCGGCAACGTTAAAATAGAATTAAATTCCATTTATATTTGGCGGGTTCAAACACTCCGTTACTAAAGAGAAACTGCGCGGAGGCGGTGTATAAAACCCCAAGCTTCAACCTTGCATCTTCGGGAGAGTCTTGGATAGATTACGCACAAATATCGGGAGGCTGAAATGAAAAGGTTCATCAACGCCGCTTTTTTGATCGGTCTGTTCGCCGCCAACGCGCCGTCACTCCTGGCGCAGTGGCAGCCTTACCCCACACCTGGAGTTCCCAGATTGCCAAACGGACAACCCAATCTGGAAGCGCCGGCGCCACGGACACCGGATGGCAAGCCGGATCTTTCGGGAATCTGGCAGATTGTTCGGGCTCCTGCGGACCAGACTTCTGCCAACTTCCTCGGCGGCGACGGAACTGCTAACGCAGCACGGCCGACCGCTCCGCCTCCGAAGGTAACCCTCGACGAAATCGCTCCTGCATCGTTCCGGGACAGCGGTTCGGGATTCAAGGATGGTCTGCCGTTAAGACCCTGGGCTGCGAAGCTCGTAAAGGGCCGCATGGCCGATAACAGCAAGGACAACCCCGACGCGCACTGTCTGCCGATGGGCATTATGCAGTTTCACAATCACCCTCAACCTCGCAAGATTGTCCAGACCCCTGGACTTGTCATCATTATTTACGAAGCAAACTTCGGCCTTCGGCAGATATTCACGGACGGACGACCCCTGCCCAGTAACGTTCCGGAACCGTGGTGGTTTGGCTATTCTGTCGGAAGGTGGGAAGGCGATACGCTCGTGGTGGAGACCACCGGTTTCATTGAGGACGGCTGGCTCGATATAAACGGCAATCCCTTGACAGAATCCGCGAAAGTAACGGAACGGTTCCGGCGAATGAATTACGGAAATCTGGAAATCGAGGTCACGGTCGACGATTCGAATGCCTATACCAGACCATGGACCGTCAAGGTGAAGCAGCGTATCATGCTCGACACGGAACTCATCGAGTTCATTTGTCAAGACAAGGACGCCCCGCACTACGTAGGCGGAAAATAGATTGTCAAGTACGGAGGCGCAAGGCTCAGGCGCTGCAGAAACGTTTGGTTTTGTTTGGGGCGGCGGCGGCCTGTGACCGCCGGATGCCGGCGCTCACAAGCGCATACAGTTAGGAGCTACTGTGCGAATCATTGGTTTATTTTCTCTTGTGATGGTCCTGATACTGACCGGCCCGACCCTGGCTCAGGCACCCTCCGTCGAGCCTGTTGGTACGATGAGCCAACTGATGGTGGATATCATTTATCCAACCTCGGACGACATCTTTTACATAGGCCGAACGCCTCCTTCAAACAATGCCGAGTGGGGCGCCATTCAACGCAGCGCTTTGATGCTGGCGGAATCCGGAAACCTGCTCATGGTGGGCAGCCGCGCCAGGGACCAGGGCAACTGGATCAAAGACGCCAAGTTGCTGGTCGATGTGGGCGCCGCTGCATACAAGGCCGCGCGCGCGAAAGACATGGATGCCATCCTCGCCCTCAACGAGCAGCTCTACACCGCCTGCGTCACCTGTCATCAGGATTATCGTCCCAATTACGGGAGAAGGCGGTAGCCATGAATTCGAATCGATTCTGTTGCACCCTCGCCTTGCTCGGTGCGCTTGTGAATTTACCTGCCGCCCGTGCGCAGAACCGTCCTGCACCGGCGGGGCAAGCCACCGCCGGCCGCATTGAAGCGGCGTTCCAAAAGTTTTGGTCGGCGCATTCCCCGGCTGAGGCCGAGCGGACCGTTGACGAGATCGTAAAGACCAGTGTCACTTTTGACGAAGCATGGCGGCGATTGCAAGCCGGCCGAACTTATTCGGTTCGGCAAACCGGGGTCGTCCAGTTGAGCAACCGGACGAAGGATGGGATCGAGCATTACTATGCGGTCACTGTCCCGCCTGCTTATGACCCAGCGCGGCGTTATCAAGTTCGATTTCAGCTTCACGGCGGTATCGGCGGGCGAAAGGATAATCAACCCCGCGGCACGGGGGAGATCGGTGCGCTTGCAGGCGCCGAGCAGTTTTACGTCATACCGTACGCCTGGAGGGACTCCCCATGGTGGGGTGACGATCAGGTCCTCAATTTGAAAGCGATCGTGGATGCCCTCAAGCGGACCTACAACATCGACGAAAACCGCGTTGTTGTCGCAGGCGTGTCGGACGGTGGAACGGGAGCCTATTACGTTGGGATGCGCGAAACCACGCCCTTCGCGAGCTTCCTCCCGCTCAACGGTTTCATCATGGTGCTCGCCAACGATGAGATCGACGACGGCGGCTTGTTTCCGAACAACCTGCGCAACAAACCCATGTTTGTCGTTAACGGCGGACGCGATCCTTTATATCCGATATTTACTGTCGAACCTTTCGTCAAGCATCTCGTGAGCAACGGCGTCAACATAGCGTATTACCCACAACCAGAGGCGGGCCACAACACCGCATGGTGGCCGGAACTGAAAGACTTGTTCGAGAAGTTCGTCGCCGACCACCCGCGTGATCCACATCCCGACAAGTTGACGTGGGAAGCCGCAGGTTCGTCACACAATCGAGCGCACTGGCTCGTTATCGACGAGTTCGGCAACCAGCCAGGCGATACGAGTTCGATGCCGGAGATGAACGTCTTCCGCAGCTCCGAGCTACTCTTCTCGAGAACAAAACCGACCGGCCGCGTCGATCTCCTGCGTACCGGAAACACCGTAGAAGCAACCACGAGAGGTGTCGCCGCCTTTACTCTACTGCTATCGCCGGACAAATTTGATTTCAGCCGGCCCATCAAGGTCGCCGCGAATGGCCACACGGTATTCGAGGGACGGATGGAGCGAAGCGTGAAAACGCTCATGAAATGGGCTGCGCAGGATAACGACCGGACCATGCTGTATGCCGCGGAATTGAAGATCAAGCTGAGATGAATCTCGAAGCACGTGCGCTTCACGCTGGAGCAACAGACGATCCGCGTCGCTGGCAAAGATCTCAGGCACTACCTTGAACGCCACGTCTCGTGCGAGCTTCGTGTCGCGCGCGATAAACCTCACCCATGCCGCCCGCGCCGATTGCCGACACGATCTCATAATGGTCGGATCGTGTACCCGTTGCCAGAGCCACGTGAGCCTCCGCGGACCTCTTGGAAATTAGTGCGGGCTAGTCTGTCCCATTATTGGGTAGAATGCGGCCACAACACGTAGTCTTGACGAAGGAACAATGAAAAGAAGCGTTGTCCTATTGCTCATTCTGGTCACGGCCGCCGGTTTCGTGGACATGTTTGTAAAGGCGGACTCGCCCGATCCGGATCCGGAGTTTTACTTCACTCGCCTGGCCTACACGGAGAATGGGTCACGCGGATGGGGCAGATTCGTGCCCAAAGACTTCCGATGTCCTGAGTTCGGGGGCGGCAACTTCTTTCCGCCGCAAGGCCTGGGCTGGTCCATGGACAGTCCCGGCGCCGACTGCAAGTACATGGGAGGGATTCATAGACTGACGGGCCTTCGCGTCTATCCGAATCCCAACATGATCAGAATCACGGACCCCGATCTTTTCAAGTTTCCTTACGCATACATTGTTGAACCCGGAGGCCTGGATTTGACAGACGAAGAAACCGCTCGCCTGCGGGAATATCTCCTGCGTGGCGGCTTCATCCACGCAGACGACTTCTGGGGACTCCGCGAAAAGGCAAACTTTGAATATCAGATGAAAAAGGTTCTTCCGGAGCGGCAGATGGAAGTCTTACCTCTCTCTCATGAAGTCTTCCACACGTTCTTCGATATCAACGAGATCATTCAGATCCCTGGCGAGCGAGCAGGCTGCTACGGTGGGCCGACCTGGGAGCGCGCGGATGATAAAGAACCGCGGATTTATGGAATCTCCGACGATAAAGGCCGGCTCATGGTTGTGGTCACGTACAACTCGGATCTCGGAGATGCATGGGAATACATGGATGAGAAATGCTATCCGGAAAGATATTCGGGTCAGTCCTACCGCCTCGGCATGAATTTCATCATCTACGCCATGACGCACTGATCCACGAAATTACGACTCTTTGGAGGGGGGACCGATATGAGGGAATTCTGCACACGCGCAGTGCTGCTGTCTGTTGTTTTATCCGTAAATGCGTTTTCTCAGTCGACGTACGCGACATTGGGGGGAACGGTTCAGGATGCCACCGGAGCGTTCATCCCGGGTGTCACGATCACGGCGACGAATACCGGCACAGCTATTGTCACGACGGTGATTTCGAATGAGGCCGGGGCTTATCAATTTGCCAGCCTCCAGCCTGGCACGTATGACATTAAGGCCGAGCTGCCCGGTTTTCAGCCGGCGGTCGCAAGGGCTTTCCAACTCGGCGGCGCCCAGCAGGCGCGATTCAATTTCACGTTGCAGGTTAACGCAGCGGCCGGAACGACGGTTGACGTGAACGTAGCGGCCGACACGCTTCTGGCCACGTCCTCCAGCTCGGTGGGCTCAGTCCTGTTCGAATACAAGATTCGGGACTTGCCGTTGGGAGTCCGCGACGTGTTCGGTTTGGTCGCGGCCACGCCGGGCGTTCAGGGCAGCGGCGATCAAATGATCGGCAACTTTGCCGGCGGCCGCCTGAGCGCGGTGAACACCACCCGAGACGGCATCAACGTTTCTGCAGGGCGGTTTGAAGACGGCGCGTGGTCCATTACGTACACGAGTCCCGATCTGGTCGAGGAAGTCAAGGTCGTGGCCGCCCCAGTAGATCCACAGACATCGCGCGGTGTCGGGCAGGTCAGCATGGTGACCCGTTCTGGAACCAATGATTTCCATGGAACCGTATTCTGGGCAAACCACAACTCTGCGCTTGATGCCAGTAGCTGGTTCAACAATTTCAACGGCGTCGCGAAGAACTACGACAACCGCAACCAGTTTGGCGGTCGTATCAGCGGACCCATCGTGAAGAAGAAAACGTTTTTCATGTTCCTGTTTGAAGGCCAGCGCGATATCAAGCGCGAAAATGCCGTCGGCACCACCTTGACGGACCAGGCGCGTCAAGGCATCTTCCGATACTTTCCCGGAGTCGATAATGCCACCGCCAGCATTGCCAACTCGTCGGTGGACCGGTTCGGCAACCCCGTAACGCCCGCAGGCGCGACGGGCCCTCTATCGGCGATTGATTTGTTCGGCAACTGTACCTTTAAAGGCGCTCCCGTCGCCAACTGCCGCACATTTCGCGATCCGCTGCGATCAGCAATCAGTAACAGCGCCTATATGCAGGAAACATTGCGGCGCATGCCATCTCCCAACGAGTTTACCAACGCCCCGACGGGCGAACCGGCCGCGGATGGTCTGAATACCGCGCTCATTCGGTTCACACGCCGCGTCGAGGGTTTTGACTTCACGAATGGAAACGGACCCGACGTCGACCGTGACCAATACAATGCGCGTATCGATCACCAGTTCAACTCCAATCACAAACTCAGCGTCATCGGTACAAAGGAAAAAACGTGGGGTAACGCCAGTCAGGCCATCCAGCGCTCCTGGCCGGACGGTTTTGACGGGATCGCTGTGAAGCGACCGGATGTCTACATCATCACCTTCACGTCAACTCTGAGCTCGACGTTATTGAACGAACTCCGGGCTGGACGCAGGCGCTCGATCGACCAGCAGTTCCCGCCAGCAAACCGCAGCGATGCTGCCGGCCAAGAGGCGCTTAAGTTCGTCCCCTTCTCTAACGGTGTTCCGTTCCACCCCGTGCCCTTGCTATGGAACGGCTTCATCACGTACGGCAGATTTGGGCGGTGGCGTTCACACGTCAGCCCACTCTACTCCATCGGCGATGACATCAGCTGGACTCATGCGAAACATGCCTTCAAGGGCGGCTTCGAATTTCGCAACACAATGTCGAAGGGGTTCGGCGATCCCGGCTTCACTCCGTTCGCCACGTTTGGTCAAGGCAACAACCCGGTAAGCGGACTCGACGGTACAGCATTCATGGGTCTGACCGCCAATGCCGCCACCACCGCGCGCAACTTGCTGACCGACTTGACGGCATCAATAGACAAGATCAACCAATCTTTTGGAATTATGAGCTCCAAAAGTCTGACGTTAACAAGCTCCCCGGCGATGCCTTACAAGTACTACCAGCAGCATCAGCGCGAGATCAGCGCATTTTTCAAGGACGACTGGAAGTTCCGTCCCGATCTCACGCTGAACCTCGGCGTGCACTGGGAGTACTACGGCCAGCCGTTCGAGCACAGTGGTCTGGCCGCACGAATCATTGGTGATGATGCAAGCGCGTTGACGAAAATAACGTGCACATCCAGTCCGGGGACACCGAATTTCACCAGCACCTGCAGCAATCTGACGCAGGTGCAATTCGCCGGCAAGAACTCGCCAAATCCCAACACGCTGGTCAATCTGCAGGGCAACGACCTGAACAATTGGGCGCCTGCGGTCGGAGTCGCCTGGAATGTTCCGTGGTTGGGCAAAGATAAAACCGTTCTCCGCGCTGGCTACGGCATCAGCTATCAAGGCGCGCTGCGCAACTTCATTACGGTGGATAACACGATTGGTACTGTTCCGGGTATCAATCTCGTGGGTTCCGGTGGAACCGGCGTCACCTACACTCCACCCGCGTACACAACCATCTCGGGGATCACGTTGCCGGTTCCGCTTCCGCCGGGGACGCCCACCACCGTGCCGTTCGTGATTCCAACAACGGATCGTACAGTGACGATCAGCACTTATGACCGGGTGTCGCCGTACACCCAAAATTGGAACCTGGAAATCCAGCGGCAGGTGGCTAACAACACGACGGTCGAAGTCCGCTACATTGGATCGAAGGGATCCAAGCTCTGGGGCACTGTTAATCTCAATCAGATTGACGCGTTGCACCACAACAAAGAGCTCTTCGATGCTTTCAACGCGGTCCGCGCCGGCGGCGAATCCGCTCTCCTTAATCAAATGCTGCAGGGAATCAACCTCGGCGGCACAGGAGCGCAGACGGTCAACGGCACAACGTGGACGGGCGCCATGGCTATTCGCGCCAATACCACGACGCGGACTCAATTGGCCAACGGCAGCGTCGGCGCATTCGTGAACACTTTGAACACTCTGACGACCGGGACGGGTAGCTCGAGCAACGGCGCCGTCCTGCGCCGAAATGGGTTCCCGGAAAACTACGTCGTCCCCAACCCGCAATTTGGCGGTATTTCGATGTTGGACAATCTGGGCAACTCCACGTATCACTCCTTTCAACTGCAGTTCACCAGACGGCTCACTAATGGTTTCACGAACACGACGTCGTGGACGTGGAGCAAGGCCCTCGGCGAGTCCGATACGGATGCCGGCGCAACCTATCGCGATCCGACCCGCCGCTCGATCGAGAAGTCCCTACTCGGTTTCGACCGCGCGCATCAGATCACCAGCAACGGCACGTACGAACTGCCGTTCGGATTGGGCCATCGCCTTCTTGGTAATGCTCCGGGCTGGGTTCAACAGATCGTCAACAAGTGGCAACTGGGTGGCGTCATGAACTTCAACACGGGAGCGCCGTTGAGCCTGACTACGGCGGCTCCGACCGCGGCCGGAGCTCCTGGCGTCGGCAGCACGACGTCCGGCACCCAGACCATCAGTAATGTTCAAGCCCAGCCGAACATCGTTGGATCACTCCCGAAGGATGTGGGCAAAGTGACGAAAATTTCCAATGGCGTCGTCTACTTCGATGGATTCACCCAAATCAAGGATCCAGGCTTTGCGAACGTCACAACGCTGAACGGCTTGGACACGGCTTACAGCAATAAAGCAATCGTGGCTCCAAACGGCCAGGTCGTTCTGGTGAATCCTCAACCCGGAGAGGTCGGGACGCTCGGACTCGCCACGATCAAAGGACCCCGCAGCCTTGGCCTGGACATGAACATGATCAAGCGGTTCAAGATCGATGAGCGACGGCAGTTCGAATTCAGGGTGGATGCGATCAACGTGCTAAACCATCCGAACTTCGGCATTCCGAACACGAATATCAACGGCGTGAATACGTTTGGACGCATTACGACTGCCACCGGATCGCGAAGGTTCGTGGTTAACACCCGCATCAACTTCTAAGTAAAACGCGGGCTAATTAAAGCCCGCGACTACATGTTTGACGCAATGTTGGAGTATTCATGTAGTCGCGGGCTTCAGCCCGCCTTTGGCACGCATGATTACAGCGGAGATTGGCCGTTCGAGTCTCGTGGAGTCAGAAGGAAAGTGCCTCCGACCGGAATGGAATACGTAAAGCTGCTCTTTGTCTCTCCGTTTAGCCCGACAACCATTGGATTGCCGGAAGCATCGAAAACGTCGATTCGGCCGGATACCGTCGCACCGGTGTTGTTGACGAGCGCGATCTGACTTGCCCAACCGCCGGAAATCACAAATTGAGGAACGATCAGAGCGCTGGAACCGCCAACGCCCGCAGATATCGACGGAACGCCGGGAACCGGCGCCGAAGCAACTGTGGGCAGCGTGCTGAACACGTATCCTGAAAAACGCAGGCCGACCACAGCAAAGGGCGCGGAACTCTGCATACGCAAGCTGCCACGGAATCCCATTCCGATCGTGTCGGCGCCAAACAACTCGTTCACAAACTTTGCCACTTGCTGATGGGCTTGAATGGACACGGTGGCTGGCGTTCCCACTGTAATGCCATCCTCGTCACGCAGTATGAAAGTCACGGCATTGACAAAGCTGCCGGGATTCACGATGGCTACGCCAATGTTGCGGCTGATCGTGGGAATGACCTCGACAAACATTGAAGCATCGGTGGTCATGGGCTCCGGAATGATCCCGGCCTGGGACTGCACCAGGCCACGGCTCACAATGCCGAAGGTTAAGGTGGCCGTGGGAGCGCTAGAGTTGGCATCGGGGGTGATGATCACGTATCCGGACTTGATCACGCCCTGTTCTACTTCTGTAATCGTCTGCGGCGCTGTTGATGAAACACGGCCCGTCGTGAAACTGCGTACTGCGCCACGCACCGCGGTTCCGCCGGTTCGCTGGGCAACGGCGCGAAAATAGTAGGTGGTATTCGGCTGCAGTTCCCTCAAGGTCTGCGCAAAATAGGTCGTGGCGGAGGCGTTGCCGGCCGTTTGCGGGTTCGTCTGATTGGGAACGGAAGTCGTTGTGCCCCATTCAAACCACACCGATATCGTACTGCCGCCCGGATTGACGATTCCGCGTAATTCCGCCGAATTGGACGTCACAGCGCTCGCTTCGCTGGTCGCGACGCTGGGTGCAGAGGTGCTCGTGATCTCCGACGTCGTCGTGAAACTACGCACCTCGCCCGGCGCCGTGCCTCCCAAACCATATCCAACGGCGCGGAAATAGTAGGTGGTGTGCGATTGAAGATTTCTTAGCGACAGGGCAAATGTCATAGGACTTGTGGCGCTGTTGAAAATCTGAACGTCCGTTCGGGTTCCCAGACCGGTCGTGGTCCCCCACTCAAACCATCCCGCGGCAGGGCTGCCTCCATTGATACTTCCATGCAGCTCCGCCGCTGTGGCCGTGATGGCGGTCGCCTCGCCGGTCGTAACATTTAGACTGACGGTGGCGGGTGCATCCGCTGTCGTGAAACTACGCACGTCGCCGAGCGCGCTCACGCCTCCGGAGCGATAGCCGGCGGCGCGGAAGTAGTACGTGGTGTGTGGTTGAAGATTTCTTATCGAATGGGCGAACGTCACAGTGCTCGTGACGTCGGTGAACGTCTGAGCATCCGTTCGAGTTCCCAGAGCTGTCGTCGTTCCCCAGTCAAACCATGCTGCCGCCGGGCTGCCTCCCGGGTTGATGATTCCATGCAATTCGGCGGAAGTCGCCGAAACTGCCGTAGCTTCGCTTGTGGTCACCGAAAGGCCACTGGTTTGGGAATATGCGATACCTGTTACGAGGTTGAGAAGAAAAGACAATAGTGCGATTCGAGAACATCCTGCTCTGAACATGGCTCCTCCTTGATCCTTCTTCGGTCCATCCAGACCGGCACTGTCTTAGAGCAAACGAGGGACCAATCACGAAATGGTAGAAATCATTTGGGGATCTATGAGACTGCTTCGCCCACTAATGCAGAAAACGTCGTTCCGGACTGCCGATAAATGTCGAATCAAGGGGGACCGTTCGCCAGCTACTACTTCTCCTGCGCCGGCTGTCTCTCTCTACATATCTCCACAATGCAAACCGAATCCACCGTGCGATTGAGTGGTGGGAATGGCATTCCTCGATCGGCCATTAATTTGCGAATCAGCGCGCCGGTTTCGGGTCGGCTAATCGCAGACTGAACTCCAACACGGACAAGCCCATCGGCGTAATCCACAGCCTGCCAGGTATGTCCCGCGTTGACGGAGACAACCGTGTCCGTATCGCGACTGCCATTGTCTCGAGTATCCAGCCTGGCGCCGTGGTCTACCAGGATTTGAACAACTTCGCTCCTGCCCTTCAGGGCGGCGCCCATTAACGGGGTCCGTCCGTCGTGATTGGCAGCATTCGGGTCCAGTCCGAGATCCAGCAAGAGCTTCACGGCATCCACATTCTCCTTCGCCGAATGCTCGTACGTGACACCTTCCACCCAGCCAATTCCCGCTGCAGCGGTCAGAGCGGTATCACCATGATCGGTGGCAATCTTCGGATCGGCGCCACGAGCCAGAAGAAGTTTCATCAGCTCGACATCGCCGGACTGTGACGCACGAACAAAAGGCGTAGCGCCAGACTCGAGAAACCACTGCATGGTAAAGATTGTCCGAGTCAACGTATTGTCATGGATGGAAGCGTTGACGTTGGCGCCATGGTCCAGAAGAATCTTGATGTACTCCAGATGGTCCATGTCCGGCTTCGGCACCGGGAAATCGCCACCTTCGATATTGCGGTTATCCGTTGCGAGATAGAGAGGAGTCCAGCCACCCTTGTTGGGAATGTTGGGATCCGCTCCTCGTTCAATGAGGTAACGTGCGAGCCCGTAATGCCTGTTGTTGGTCGCCGTCAGCAACGGTGTCCAGCCATACTCCGTAACCTGATTGACATCGGCTCCCTTTTCGACCAGCAGCTTCGCCGATTCCAGTTCGCCT
>Ga0209056_10003438_pt1 | contig 16873 bp, 13 predicted proteins | sample GraSoiAngelo_114_FD_185876 | JGI IMG/M metagenome (GOLD analysis project Ga0209056, IMG submission 185876) | Grasslands soil microbial communities from the Angelo Coastal Reserve, California, USA - 14_0903_13_40cm (SPAdes) (version 2) | ecosystem: Environmental > Terrestrial > Soil > Grasslands... | reverse complement strand
GCCTACACGGCCATCGCGTGGTATCACAAGAAACTTCCCGCGGACTTGCAGGGCGACCTGCGGAAAGCCGTTGAGGAATCGCGCAAGTTCGCCGTCGGCGAATACGCGGATGCGCTGATGACCGGCGACGCGCTTCCCGCATCGAGACGCGGTGAGATCATGCAAAAGCTGGCGCGGCTCACCGGGCTTTCGCCCGACTACATCGACCGCACCAACCTACGCATCGAGATTCAACGCTTTACGAAAGAGCTCTTGCGCAACGAGCGGCGTACCGTGGGCCGCATTGACGCGCGCTTCCTGGGCATCGATCGCGATGCCGCGGGCGAGCAGCCGGAATTCGACCCCAGCATCGCGGCGATCATCGGCCCCTATTCCGGCATGTTGAACGACTATGTGCGCAACGATCTGAAGTTCGACAGCGATTTGCCCTACGAAGTTCTCACGGCACGTGTCCGGCCGTGGAATTACGCGCCGTATGAAAACCGCTATGTCAACGTGGCTGAGACTTTGCGCAAAGCCATGACGCAAAATCCGTTTCTGCACGTATTTGTGGCTGAGGGCTACTACGACTTGGCCACCCCGTTTTTTGCCGCTGACTACACGTTCGATCATCTCGGCCTGGACCCCACGCTGCGCAGCCACCTCGCCGGCGCTTACTACGAAGCCGGTCACATGATGTATGTCCACGCGCCTTCGCTTGCCAAGCTCAAGTCGGACATCGCCCAATTCATCAAATCCAGCATGCCGGCTGGTCCCGCAAAATGAAACGCGCCTTCGGCATTGCTACCTGGATTGTCATAGCGCTTCTGGGTGCAGGGGCGCTCGGCGCCATCGCATTGCATCGCGGCGAACTGCTGAATGCCATCTGGTTTGTCATCGCCGCGGTATGTTGTTATCTCGTCGCGTTCCGCTTGTATTCCGCCTTCGTCGCCGCAAAGGTTCTCGCGCTCGATGACACGCGAGCTACGCCCTGCGAACGTCACGACGACGGCCGCGACTTCGTGCCCACTAACAAGTGGGTGCTTTTTGGGCACCATTTTGCCGCCATAGCGGGCCCCGGCCCGCTCGTCGGCCCCACGCTCGCCGCGCAGTTCGGCTACTTGCCGGGCACGCTCTGGCTGATCGCCGGCGCGGCGTTCGCGGGCTGCGTGCAGGATTTCGTCATTCTGTTCTGCTCGATCCGGCGCGACGGCAAGTCGCTCGGTCAGATGGCGCGCGAAGAGGTAAGCGAACGCGGCGGCTTCATCGCACAACTGGCCGTGCTCGCGATCATGACGATTCTCCTCGCCGTTATCGGCCTTGTCGTGGTGAACGCGCTCAAGTCGTCTCCGTGGGCCACGTTCACGCTGGCGATGACTATTCCTATCGCGATCTTGCTTGGTCTGTATCTTCGTTTCGTCCGCCCCGGCCGCGTCCTCGAAGCTTCGATCATGGGCGTCGCGCTCGTTCTTTTCGCCGTCGTCGCGGGGCAATGGGTGGCGGATTCTCCTTCCTGGTCCCACGTATTTACACTGAGCGGCGTCGCGCTCGCTTTCGCCATCATCATTTACGGCTTTGCCGCTTCCGCTTTGCCTGTCTGGTTGCTGCTTGCACCGCGCGATTACCTCAGCGCGTTCATCAAGGCCGGCGCCATTTTTTCTCTCGCCGCGGGCATCCTTTTGGTTCGCCCACAAGTCCTCATGCCGCCGCTCACGCACTTCGTCGACGGCACCGGCCCCGTGTTTGCCGGCAAGATTTTTCCGTTTTGCTTTATCACCATCGCCTGTGGCGCCATCAGCGGATTTCATTCGCTGATTTCTTCCGGCACCACGCCGAAAATGATTCTCCGCGAAGGCCACGCGCGCTTGATCGGCTATGGCGCCATGCTGCTGGAATCCTTTGTGGGTGTGATGGCCATGGTCGCGGCCTGCGCGATGACGCCGGGCGTCTATTTCGCAATCAACAGCCCGCCCAGCATTGTCGGCGCCACCGCGGACGCCGCTGCCGCAACGATCAGCGGCTGGGGTTACTCCCTGCAACCACAAACCATGACCGGCCTCGCTCACGCTGTCGGCGAAATCACGCTCTGGAATCGCGCGGGCGGCGCGCCCTCGCTCGCCGTAGGCATGGCGCAAATTTTTTCAAGCACCATCGGCGGCCCGCGCCTCCTCAGCATCTGGTATCACTTCGCCATCATGTTCGAAGCGCTTTTCATTCTTACCGTTCTCGACGCCGGCACGCGCGTCGGCCGCTTCATCGTGCAGGAGCTCGGCGGGCGCGTCTGGAAGCCCTTTGGCCGCACCGGCTGGATGCCGGGCGTCTTGATTTCCAGCGCCATCATCGTCGCGCTGTGGGGCTACTTTCTCTATCAAGGCGTAGTGGACCCGCTCGGCGGCATCAATTCGCTCTGGCCGCTCTTCGGCATTTCGAATCAACTGCTGGCGGCGGTCGCGCTCGTCGTTGCCACCACCATTCTGATGAAAATGGGGCGCCTGCGCTGGATTTGGGTAACGCTGTTGCCGATGGCCTGGCTGGTCGTAATCACCATGACCGCGAGCTACCAAAAGATCTTTCATTCGAATCCCCGCATTGGTTTTCTCGCTTACGCCAATGCGTTGGCTGCGCAAATCGCGGCCGGAAAAATCCCCACCGAGAAGATTGCCGAAACGCAGCGCCTCATTTTCAACCAGCGCCTCGACGCCGCGGTCACCGCCGTTCTCGCCTCCATGATTCTCGTGCTGATTGTGGAGGCGCTCGGGCAGTGGTACTCGATTCTTAGCCGCCGCAAGCAACCAGTACTTCATGAATCGCCCTACGTTGCAACGAAGTGGGCCGCGGATTTCACCGGCGCTGCACACGGTGACGACTGATGCCGCGCATCCCAAAATCCATCTCGCGCCCGCTCCGCCGCTTCTGGTACGGCCTCCGCGAATGGTGCGGCGATGCCGCCTACGAGCGGTATCTTCGCTCACCACGCACGCAATCCAGCTCTCGCCCCGCGCTTTCGCCGGAGGAGTTTTACGTCCAGCAGCTCAACCGCCGCTATTCCCGTCCCAACCGCTGCTGCTGAAACTCTTTTCTTGCCGCTGCCATCCACCCGCCATACAATCCGATTCGACTTGAACCCGGCTTTCTCATACGAACGGAGGCAGTGAGCATGGCGATCAATCAGGACAAGCTCCATGAATTTCTCGGCAAGGCCATTGTTGATTTCGGCGCTGTGTTCAGTGCCGCTTTAATCCGCATTGGCGACAAACTCGGCTTGTACAAAGCCCTGGCTTCCGGCGGGCCGCAGACTCCCGCGGAGCTCGCCCGCAAAACGAATACCACCGAGCGCTACGTCCGGGAATGGCTCTCGAACCAGGCCGCGGGCGGCTACGTGAACTATGACGCGGCGACCGGCAAGTTTCATATGAGCGAGGAACAGACCTTCGCGATGGCCGATGAAAGCAGTCCCGTTTTCCTGCCGGGAGCTTTTCAGTGCGCATTGGCTGCGACGAAAGCCGAGGAGCAATTGACGGAAAGATTCAAGACCGGAGAAGGCCTGGGTTGGCACGAACATCATCACGAACTTTTTGTCGGCACCGAACGCTTCTTCCGTCCGGGCTACGCCGCCAACCTGATCGCCAGCTGGATTCCTGCTCTGAGCGGTGTTGACGCGAAACTGAAGAGCGGAGCACGCGTTGCCGACGTGGGCTGCGGCCTCGGCGCTTCCACGATTCTCATGGCCAAATCCTATCCAAAATCCGAATTCATCGGTTTCGACTATCATGGCAAATCCATCGAGACGGCGAAGGAGCGCGCGAAAGATGCCGGCGTCGGCGATCGCATCCGTTTTGAAGTCGCCAAAGCGAAGGAATATCCCGGCAAAGACTATGATTTCGTCACCTTCTTTGATTGCCTCCACGATATGGGCGATCCAGCCGGTGCTTCGGCGCACGTCCACAGTACTCTGAAAAAAGACGGAACATGGATGATCGTCGAGCCCTTCGCTGGAGATAAGCTGGAGGAGAACTTGCACCCCATTGGCCGCGCCTTCTACGGCGCCTCCGCGCTTATTTGCACGCCGGCTTCGCTATCCCAGGAAGTCGGCCTGGCGCTCGGCGCACAGGCCGGAGAGAAACGCCTCCGCGAAGTCGTTACCGCTGGAGGCTTTTCCCAATTCCGCCGCGCCACGCAAACGCCGTTCAATTTGATCTTCGAAGCGCGGCCCTGAAGCTTTAAGGTTTGGCGGAGACGCCGGACCTCACCCTCGTCTTCGCTGCCCCCTAGACGTTGAACACGAATCTTGTGTCCGCCAATCTTCGGGAGTACACTCGCGCTAATCCCGGCAGGGCCCTGTCAGACATCACTATTTCGGAGGGATAAATGCTACGTACGTCTCGCGTGCTTCTCTTTCCTCTCCTAGCGCTTTCCGCCAGCATTATCTATTTCACGTCCTACGCACAGGAGAAATCTTCCAAACCTGACTTCGATATGACCGCCAGCTACATCGAAGCCTGCAGTTGCGACATGTTCTGTCCCTGCTACTTCAACACCCGCTCCACGAATCATATGAGCATGGGTGAGCATCATATGGATGAACATTTTTGCCGCGCCAACCTCGTTCTCAAAGTGGACAAGGGCTATTACAAGGACACCAAGCTGGATGGCGCCAAGGTCTGGCTTGCGGCCGACCTAGGCAGCGACTGGAGCACTGGTAAAGACTCCTGGCTGGTGATGAACTTCGATCCCAGCGTCAGTAAGGAGCAGCAGGCCGCATTCGGTGACATACTCCCCCAGCTCTATTCGGCGATTCCCTGGCAGAAAAAGGCCGTGGATACTGCCGCATTTTCCTGGAACGTGGACACGAAGACTGGCGTGGCGCACGCCAAGATGAACAGCGGCAAGGGCGAAGTAATCCTTGAGCGCGTGAAGGGCGATAATTCCAATCACGAAGTTGTCATGCACAACTTGAAATACTGGAGTGCGCAGTCCAACGACGGCTTCCGCATGTGGAAGAACAAGCATGAAGCCTTCGAAGGAGACGGCCACAAGTTCTCCTATGATGGAACGAATGGCTTCCTGATTACCATTCACTTTTCAGGGAATGCCAAGGCCGCTTCGGCGGATTAATCCTTACTTGGGCTACAACTCTTCGTCGTCTTCGCCGTGGTGTTTCAGCACGGTCGTCTTGTGCGTAATGTGAATGCTGTTATTGCGAATCCCGGCTAGAATGGCCCGGCGCGTTTCCGCGGGCAGCATCTCCGGCGCGAACACGCCGGCGAGCTCCCGCGGGAAAAATTTGATGAAGAGTGCCGCCACATGAGCCGTGGCGAATGCTACCGGCGTCGTGAATAGTCCTTTCCGCCGAATTTGATAAAGCGTGGGAAACAAACAGTCGCTGCGGATCAGCAAGTGTAAATCCTCCTTCTTGCCGCGCTTCTTCCCGCGCACCAGTACCACTGCTGCGAATCGCGCGTTTTGCAAGACTCCTTGCCGAATCAGTTTCGCGATCATCCGCGGTGAAGACGTTTGAGGAAATCGCAATTTTGCCATCCCGCGGGATTTCGATAGTTTCCCCTGCTTGTGCCACCGCCTCAGCCGGTCGATTTCATTCCCGCCGATTTTCACATCGAGTTCGCGCATCGGGATGTAGCGCGGCAGCGTGGCCACTTCATCCTGTGCCGCGAGCACCACGCTTACCGTCCCAATCGGCTCGGGGAAGCGAAACTTTTCGACTTCCGAAAAACGCTTTCCGAGCTGAAATTTTCTATTTCGATAGACTTGCGGATGCGAAATCGCTTCGTCAAACGACACTTCCGGCGACCACTGCGAAATCGGGTCATCGCTTTCCGTGCTTTCATACAGCCGGATGTGCACAGCCTCGACCTCGTCAAGCATCTCGGCCGCGCGCTTCACCAGCAGATTGGTCAGCCCCGGCGCTACTCCGGCATTGATCAGCGCCGTGCGGTTTTTTTCTTCGAATCTCTTTGCGTAACGAAATTGCTCCGCTCGGAACGGATGCCGCGTCAGGTGGGAACTCAGATCCATGTAATGCGCCCGCAGCCGCAGCGCCGCGCGCAACACGATCTCGTTAAAAAGCGATGCCGAGGCGTTGACGATGAGGTGGCAGCCCTTGGCCGCCTTTACGATTCCGCGCAAATTCCGCGCGTTCACTTCCGTGACGGCAATGGTGCTTTTCTTGCCCAGGAAGCGCCGCGCGCGCTCTGGGTCGCGGTCGCCGCACCAGACCGTATGTCCTTGCCGCTCCAGCAATTGTGCGAGAAGGGAACCGGTTGCTCCGGCTCCCAAAACGAAGATCCGCATGGCGTGGCAAAAACTCTATCACAATCCACAGCACTCCCTTCAGCCCTGGCTTTAATTTGCCCCAATTGCGCACTTCGGGCAGGCGGCGTAGACTATCGCTGTAACTCCGACCTCTGCGGCCTACGGGAGAGACATCCCACGGCGACAGGGGCGACGTCCCGCGAACTCTCGGGACTGAGGGTTTGGGTGGAAACGCCCAGGCCTCCCGCTTGGAAAGGAGCCACCGACGAAAATATATATTTTTTCGTCTGCGCCCGATTCCAAGCCATGGATCGGGCGGTTTTGTTTTCGAGGCTTCTTGCGCCCGAAACCCGAGGAGCGGCATCAAAGTACTGCGGCAAGCCATGACCCTTCACGACAAATTCGGCCGGCAGATCACCGACCTGCGCATCTCCATCACGGACCGCTGCAATTTCCGCTGCGTCTACTGCCGCTCCGCCGACCCGGAAAACTATCGCGACCACGATGAAATCCTCTCCTGGCCCGAGCTCGACCGCCTCGCTCGCGTCTTCCTGCACCTCGGCATTCGCAAAATCCGCATCACCGGCGGTGAGCCGCTCGTCCGCGACGGCGTCGAAGATTATATCGCCCGTCTTCATGCCCTCGGCGTCGAAGACCTCTCAATGACCACCAACGGCCACCTCCTCGCCGAGCGCTGCGATCGCCTGATCGCCGCCGGTCTACGTCGCATCAACATCAGCCTCGATTCGCTCGACACTGCCAGATTCGAAAGCATCACGCGTACCAAATCGTTCACCAAGGTCATGGGCGGCATCGAAGCCGCCCAAAAATCGCGCCTCGCGCCCGCCAAAGTGAACGCCGTCCTCGTCCGCGGACTCAATGACGATGAAGTCGAATCCTTCGCGCAATTTGCCCGCGACCGCGGTGTCATCATGCGCTTCATCGAATTCATGCCCCTCGATGCCGACCGCCACTGGACGCGTGATCTCGTCGTCCCCGCCGCGGAAATCCAGAAACGCATACACGCCCGTTGGCCCCTGGTGCAAATTCCCCACGAGCGCAGCGAAACCGCGCGCAAATACCGTTTCGCGGATGGCGCCCCCGGCGAAATCGGCCTCATTGCTCCTGTAACGCAACCATTCTGCGGCCACTGCTCGCGCATCCGTCTTACCGCCGACGGCAAGCTTCGCACCTGCCTTTTCAGCAAGGACGATCACGACTTGCGCTCCATGCTGCGCGAAGGCGCCTCCGACGAGGACTTGATCGCCTACATCACCTCCATCGTCATGGAAAAAGAAGAAGGCCACCGCATCAATGAGCCCGGTTTTGTCCCCCCCTCGCGCACCATGGTTTTTATCGGAGGCTAGGGAGAATCTCACCGAAGCGCGAAAAAAATTGAATCTTGCATCGACCCCACGGTGAGTTTGCGTTAGCATCACAGTAGAACAGACTTTTGGTCTGTTCTCTCTTGGGCGAGCGTAGATTCCGCCGAAACGGAACCTCATGGCAGACGAAGACGACGACCAGCACCAGGATGATGCTCCCGAGCCGGAGCAGCGCCTCTTCACTCTTAAGGAAGCGGAACGTGCATGCCAGGAACTCGAGCCCTTCCTGGTCGAAGCCATGAGCTGCCGCAAAAAACTTAGCGGCCTGGAGAACGAGTTATCCGCCGTAGCCGCGCGCATCATGATGATGGGCGGCGTGATTGTGCCGTACGATAAGCTGGCCGCCGTCCGCATGGAGCATACGCAGCTCGCGGAAACGCTGAAGACCTCGCTCGACCGCATCTTGGAAACCGGCTGCGTCATCAAGGATCTCGAAGTCGGCTTGCTCGACTTTCCGTCGGTCATCGGCAATGAAGAGGTTTATCTTTGCTGGAAGCTCGGCGAGGACCGCATTCGTTTTTATCATCGTCAGGACGAAGGATTCGCCGGCCGCAAGCCGCTCGACCCGCGCGACCTCGCCCCCGGCGACACCGTCCAATAGCTTCGCAAGCTCAAACTGTGAGCGACTTTGAGCGACCATCCTGAAAACCGTCTGAAAGATTCCGCCAGCCCCTACCTGCGCTCCGCCTCACACCAGCCGATTGACTGGCACGAATGGAACGATGCCGCTTTTGCTCGCGCCAAGGCCGAAGACAAACCCATCCTTCTCGACATCGGCGCTGTCTGGTGCCACTGGTGCCACGTCATCGACCGCGAAAGCTACGAGAATCCCGAAATCGCGAAAATCATCAACGACAATTTCGTGGCCATCAAAGTGGACCGCGACGAGCGCCCCGATGTGGACTCTCGCTACCAATCCGCGATCAGCCTTATCTCTAAACAGGGCGGCTGGCCGCTCACCGGATTCCTGCTTTCGAACGGCAAACCGTTTTTCGGTGGTACGTATTTTCCGCCCGATGATCAGATGGGCCGTCCCGGCTTCCGCCGTGTGCTGCTCGCCGTCGCCGATTCCTACCGCAACAAACGTGCCGAGCTCGAACGCGCGGCTGATGCGATCTCTGAAGACGTCGCACACGCGGAAGCCTTCATCCGCGCCGGTGCTGAATTTGATCCCGGTGTTGTCGCCGCCCAAATCGATTCCATCACGCAACTTTTCGACATAAAAAACGGCGGCTTCGGTCGTGCGCCGAAATTTCCCCACGCCTCCGCCATCGACCTAATCCTTGAACGTTACCAGCAAACGAAGGAAAAACATCTCCTCGCCATGGCCGAAACCACCCTCGAAAAAATGGCCCGCGGCGGTGTCTACGATCAGCTCGCCGGCGGTTTTCACCGCTATTCCGTCGATGAACGCTGGCTCGTCCCCCACTTTGAGAAAATGTCCTACGACAACTCAGAACTTCTGAAGAATTACCTTCATGCTTCACAGATCAGCACGAAACACGATTGGGAAGCGTCCTTCGACGACACGGCGCAAAGCATCGTGCTTTGGGTGAACGAAGTCTTGTCAGACAAAGAAAACGGCGGATTTTATGCCAGCCAGGATGCAGACTATTCGCTCGACGACGATGGTGATTACTTTACTTGGACGCTTGACGAAGCACGTAGCGTGTTGACGCCCGAAGAATCGCGCGCTATCGAGCTGTACTACGACATCGAGACCCACGGCGAAATGCATCACAATGCCGCCAAGAACGTGCTTTGGATCGCACGGGGTTTTGAGGAAATTGCGCGAACTTTGGGGCGCGAGGCGGATGATATTGTCACGATAAAGTTGAACGCGGAAGCCAAGATGATGAAAGCGCGCCGCGAACGTCCCACGCCCTTTGTCGACAAAACGATGTATGTCTCGTGGAACGCGATGTTTGTTTCTGCGTATCTGGAAGCCTCTCGCGTACTGATTGATGACCGAATCGGTCGGGAATGCCGTTCATTCGCCCTGAAAACCCTCGACCGCATGTTGAAAGAAGTTTGGACCGAATCCCGCGGCTTCGGTCACCGCATTGGCGGCCCCGCGCTCGAAGGCTCGCTCGACGATCAAGTTTTCAGCGTCCTCGCGCTGCTCGACGCCTACGAAACGACACTCGATCCGCGCTATTTTACCGCCGCGCAAAAAACGATGGACCTCGCCATCGCCCGTTACGGCGACGCGGAAGGCGGCGGCTTTTTCGATCGTCCTTCCGACGCCGCACCCATGGGCGGCCTCGACGTTCGCCGCAAACCCTTCCAGGATTCGCCCACACCCAGCGCCAATTCCGTCGCCGCCATCGCGCTGATTCGAATGCACGCCTTCACCGGCGACAATCGCTATTACGATTTTGCGAAAAAAACGCTCGAAGCCTTCGCCGGCATCGCCCCGCAGTACGGCCTCTTCGCCGCCACCTACGGCCTTGCTGCCACGCTCTTCGCCCATCATCCGCTGCAAGTCGTCATCACCGGCAATTCGAACGATCCCGCCTCCCAAGCCCTCGAAGCCGCCGCCCACCGCGTCTTCCGCTTCGGCAAATCCGTCATTCGAATCACCCCCGGCGCCTCGCTCACACATCTCGCCGGCGCCCTCAAGGAAACTCTTCCCCATCTCCCCGCCGGCAAAGCTCTCGCCGTCGTCTGCTCCGGCCAAGCGTGCCTTCCCCCCACCGGCGACCCCTCCCAACTGATCGCCCTCCTCGAAAACGGAGTCGCTGGCGCCGCCACTTCCTAGCCGATTCAATTTTCTTCCACAAACAAATGCGGGCGCGGTGCTCGCGCACCGCGCCCTGAAGTTGCCTTTGCTAAATCAGATGCACCGCACTCGCGTTGGGAGGGTTCTCACCAGTCACCAGTCACGAGTCACCAGTCGCTCTTACTTCTTCGGCCGCGATTCCGGCGGCACCATCCCGTTAATCCGGTAATACACCACCAGGTTGCCGTAGTGCTCCCCGGAGTGCTCGATCAGGCCGTACGCCAAGTTGCCCAGCCGGATCAGCCGCGGCCCGCCATCATTCACACTTTCGTTCAGCCCTTTGTCGCCTTTAGCTTTGATAAGATCCGCACCGTCTTTCACGCACTGCTTCACGAATGCTACCAGGTCCGCCTTGCTATTGATTTTTAGGTCTGCGGGCTTGGGATCATCCGGGTAGCGCGGCTTCTGTTTCTGCGCCGAATCCGTGAAGTAGTACATGGAACCCGAAACGTGCAGCAGTATCGCCCGGAACGTCCGTGAATCCGGATTCGGCTTATAGTCGTACTTGTCTTCCGGCAGGTCTTCCGCAATCGCAATCAGCTTCCTGCCGATATCATTCCATTGTTCGAGCACCGCTTCCGATGGTCCCGGCGCCGGTTTCGGCGGCTCTTTCTTCGCCGCCTCCTGCCCCAGCACCGGCAATGCGGCCAACCCCACTGCCAGAGCCACTCCCGCCACCCACTTCAGGTTCTTCATTTCTTCTCTCCTCAGTTGCCCCCGCCTCTCCCGCTGTACTGAACCGGGCAGGGCGCTCATTCCTTCAGACGGACCACCGCGCCAAGCGTTTCCAACGACCGGATTTGCGTGTGGCTGGCGTTCCGTGGGGGACCATCTTACGCAGGAAACGGCCATGCGTCACACCAAAATTCCATACGTTCGGGCGTGCTAGACTCGATCTTTACAGCTTGGGGGACTTCACTTTTGAATTGGGCATTTTTGCTCTTGCGCATCGCCATCGGTTTGAGCATTTTGACGCTGCTCTTTCTCTCGCAGCGTTTCTGGTACCGCTCCCTTTGGCGCATGACCTCGAATTGGGGCCAGGTCTGGCTCCGCGTCGGTGCAAGACTCGCTTACGTATCGATCCTGCTGATCGTCATCGCCACATTGATCGAAGCCATTAGTCTGGGCCGCGGGCGCATTATTCCTCGCGCCTCCCTGATTGGGGTTCTCACGGGGCTTTGGTTTTTCAGCGCGCTCTTTTCGTATCTCGCGGTCAAGATGGTTCATGGGCTGGAACGAATCTGGAGATGGACGCGAAACGTGACCGCTTCGCAAGCAGCTGTCCCTCCGCAGACTTTGGCGCAAGCCTGGCCCATCCCTGCTGTCGCCGAGACCCTTGCTGACCCCGGCCGCCGCTACTTTTTCCGCGCCGCCACCGCCGCCGCCGGCGCCGCTCCATTTCTAGGCGCCATGTACGGTTTTGCCGCCGAGCGCCTGAACTACCAGGTTCGCCGCGTCGAAATTCCCATGCACAATTTGCCCCCTGCGCTCGACGGCATGAAAATCGTGCAGATCAGCGACGTTCACTTGAGCAGCTACATGTCGCGAGCGCAGGTGCGCCGCGCCGTGGACATGGCCAACGATCTCGGCGCCGATCTTGCGGTCGTCACCGGCGACCTCATCACCGGCATGGGCGATTCGATTGCCGATTGCATCGAAGAAGTTCGCCGTTTGCACGCGCCCCTTGGCACGTGGGGCTGCAACGGCAATCACGAGATTTACGCGCGTGTGGAAGACGAAGCGGCTTATCGCTATTCGCAGGCCGGCATGAAGCTCCTGCGCCACGAGAACGCGCAAATTACTTTCAAAGGCGCGCGGTTCAATCTCATCGGCGTAGACTACCAGCGCGAGCGCACTTCCCGCGGCCAAAGACAACAAACGCTGGCCGGCGTCGAGCCGCTCGTCCGCCGCGACATGCCCAATATTCTTCTTTCGCACAATCCAAATAGTTTTAATCGTGCCGCGGAGCTGGGCATCGAGCTTTCTCTCGCCGGCCACACCCACGGCGGCCAGATTCAGGTGGAAATTCTCGACCATCGCCTCAGCCCCGCGCGCTTCATCACCGACTATATCGCCGGCCTCTACCAGCGCCCGCTCTTTAGCGCAGCAGTCAATGATCGCGCTTCCGCAGCCAGTGACAAGCCGCCGGTGACCATGCATTCTTCTTCCATGGCCCGCATCTACGTGAATTGCGGCCTGGGCACCGTCGGCGCTCCCGTCCGCCTCGGGGTCCCTCCGGAAATCTCTCTGCTCGTCCTTCGCCGCGCTTAGTCAGCCGCTCCCCCCTAGGCAAGTCTGAGGATCCTCTTCGAATCGTGGAATAAATATCTCCCGTCTTTGGTATACACACCGGTATCCAGATTCCGTTTTTTGGAGTGGGCCCTTCTCCGTTTGGCGTTCGAATGTGCAAGTTCCCTGTTCTCAATCTGGGGGCGATTCACCTTCGCACATTCCAGCTTGGAATCCGGCTTGCAGCAACCACCCATGAGTCCAATCGGCAGAAGTTCGTCTGCGAACGCATGGGACGTGTTTCGCGTCGAAAATCTCGCTTTGGAAGGATTCTCAAATGTTGTCCACAAGTAAGCCCTGGAAGTCTCTTCCAGTTGTCGCCCTTTCGCTTTTCTTGCTCCCCCCTGTAACCCAGGCGCAACACTACAAACAAACGAACCTGGTTTCGAATCTGGCTTCGATTTCCACCCCGAACCCTACCGACCCCAATCTGAAAAACCCTTGGGGACTGACTCGTTCCCCGGGCGGAAGCCCCTGGTGGGTCGCCAACAACAATTCCGGTACGTCCACCCTCTACAACGGCACGGGCGGTGCCGTTCTCATTAACGGCACTGGCAACGTCACCGTTCCGCCTCCGAATGGCTCGCCGGCGGGAACCCAGTCGACTCCCACAGGCGTCGTTTTCAATGGCAGCCCCACGGATTTTCTGGTTGCTCCCGGCAAATCCGCTCACTTCATCTTTGCCACGGAAGATGGAACGATCTCCGGCTGGAATAGCGGACAGAACGCCGTCCTCGTCGTTGACAATTCCGATAACGGTTCCGCGAATGGCGCCGTCTATAAAGGCATGACGAGCGGTGAAATCGATGGACACCGCTTCCTCTACGTCACGAATTTCCGCAAGGCTCGCGTCGAAGTCTACGACACCAATTTCATGCCCAAGCGCCTTGGCGACGATGCATTCGATCCCGATGGCGATGAGGGTCACGGCCATGACGATCGCGGTGGGGAGCGCATCCCGCGCGGCTTCGCGCCTTTCAATATCCAGAACATCGGCGGCACGCTTTTCGTCACCTATGCGAAGCAGAACGCTGCCCGCCACGATGACGTGGCCGGCGACGGTCTCGGTTTCGTTGAAATCTTCACGACTTCCGGCAAGCACATCGGGCACCTCCAGCATGGCACGTGGCTCAACTCGCCCTGGGGCGTCGTATGGACCACTCGCGATTTCGGCGAGTTCAGCAATGCCATTCTCGTCGGCAATTTCGGTAGCGGCCGCATCGCCGCGTTCAACGGCTTCACGTACAAGTTCTTGGGCTTCGTGAAGAATCCCGACGATTCCATCCTCACCATTGATGGACTCTGGTCCCTCACCTTCGGCAACGATGGCGACCCCGCTCCCCCTAAAAACGGGGCTGGACCAGCCAACACTCTGTTTTTCACCGCCGGCATTAACGGTGAGCAGGACGGCCTCTTTGGCACCATCACTCCCGTCGACGGCCTCGACGGCGACGAGGAATAGACACCGCAATTTCCGTCTAACAAAGACTAATGGTACGGACCGGGACGGCAGGCTATCAATGTCGCTGCCGTCCCTTTTTTTCTTGTTGCACGGATTACCGCAATTGTTTTTCCGGCCGCCGTCAATGCTAGAATCTCCTCACGCCAGCTCCGTCGATGCCCATCCAAGAAAAGAATTACTGGGGGACCACTGTCGCTTCATCAACTCTCGCCGCCGCGCCGGAATTCCCCAATTCCGTTGACGTCGCCGTAATCGGCGCGGGCTACTGCGGTCTTTCCGCGGCGCGCACGCTGGCGAAACGCGGCGTGAGCGTGGCCGTGCTCGAAGCCGAAACGTTCGGCTGGGGAGCGAGTTCGCGCAACGGCGGCATGGTCCTTACCGGGATGAAGCTTCCTGCGCCGACGCTCATCCGGCGCTATGGCATCGAAACCGTGCGCAAGATGTACGCCGCTTCGCTCGAAACCATGGATTGCGTCGAGCAAATCGTCCACGAAGAAAAGATCGAGTGCGATTTTTCGCGCTGCGGCCACCTCGAAGTGGCCTGCAAGCAAGCTCACTTCGATAGCTACGAAGAAACCGCCGCGCTTACCCGGCGCGAATTCCATCACGAGCTGCGCATCATTCCGAAGAGCGAGCTGCGCGCGGAAATCGGCTCGGACATTTATTTTGGCGGCATGGTGGACGAGGCCAGCGCGGGGTTGAATCCCGCACGATACGTCGCGGGCCTCGCTGGTGCGGCGCAGCGCGCGGGCGCGCGCCTTTTCGATCACACGCGTGTCACATCGGTTGAGCCAGAAACAAGAAACGGCGCTCGCAAATTCCGTGTGGTCACTCCAAAAGGCGCGCTCACCGCTCGTGAAGTGATTCTCGCCAGCGGCGCTTACACCACCGAAGCTACTCCGGCGCTGCGCAAGAAAATCATTCCCATCGGTTCATACATCATCGCCACGGAAATTCTCCCTGCCGATCTTGCGCGCGAACTCAGCCCGCGCAACCGCATGATCTACGACTCGAAACATTTCCTCTACTACTACCGCCTCACGCCGGATAACCGCATGCTTTTCGGCGGCCGCGCGGCGTTTTTTCCCGAAACCGAAAACACTGTGCGGCAAAGCGCTGAAATTTTGCGGCGGGGCATGGTTGACGTTTACTCGCAACTGCTCGACACAAAAGTTGAATTCGTCTGGGGCGGCACACTGGATTTCACGCTGGACGTGATGCCACACGCGGGGAAAATCGACGACATGTATTTCGCGGCAGGCTTTGCGGGACACGGCGTCGCGGCCGCAACCTGGTTCGGCGCGAAACTCGCCGGAGTGATTTGCGGCGAGCCGAACGACATTCCCTTCGACGGCATCAAATTTCCGGCCGCGCCCTTTGGTCTTCGCAGCGGGAACACCTGGGCGCTTCCTCTCGCCGGTGCGTGGTACAGAATTCTCGATTTCTTTACATAGCCTGCCGGCCGATCGCAGTTTTTCCAGCTTGCAATTTCCGGAACACAAAATACATCACGGGGCCGAGCAGGACGGGAACCGGCCCCCATTTCCGCGCGAACGGATCGCTGGCCACGAGTGCGACGACGCTCATCGTCAGCGGCGCGACGATGACATAGAGCAGACCTGCGCGTCCCCAGGGAATGCGGAAGGGGCGCGGAAGATCCGGCTGAGTCTTGCGCAGCCGCCACGACGCCAGCACCGTCAAAATCGTTACGCCGATCCGCAGCCACACGTAGACAGTCAGAAGCTGCACCATCGTTCTCCGCGCCAGCAGCGCGTAGATAATGCAGGACGCGATGATAGCGATCCACGGTGTGCCGTAGCGCGGATGCCGCGCGGCGAGCGCCAGCGGCAAGTAGCCGTCCTCGGCCATTGTGGAGGGCATGCGCGTGCTGGTCAGCACGGTGGCATTCAGCAGCGAAAGATTGGTGATCATCGCCGCGATGGTCATCGCAAATCCCAGCCACGGCCCGCCGATCAAATGCGCGGCTTCGGAAAAATATCCGGTGTGCCACCTCTGCCAGTTCCCCAGCGCCGCAAGCGAAAACATGGTGGGCAGAAAATACGTCGCCATCGAAAGCGGCACGACGATCGCGAGAGCAATCGGATAGTTCCGCTGAGGATGTTCCACTTCCTCGGCCACGCTCGAAACCTGTTCGTAGCCGGAGTACAGCCACAGACCCAGCGCGAGTCCCACGCCGAAAACCTGAAACGGCGGCACGTGCGGCGGAATCAGCGGAGTAAACGGATTGTGGTGCCACTTCGTAGCGGCGATGGCGCAGAGCACGACGATCGGCACAAGAATGGAAATTTCCAGGATGGTGGCAACTCCGCCCACCATCTGAATGCCGCGCACGTTGATGTGCCCGATCACCGCAATCACCGCGACGGCAATGGCGTAATGCATCCAGCCAGGAATTGTGAAGTAGAACGAAAGATAATTTGTAAGGTAGTCCGTGAATAACACGGCGTACGCGGCGGCGAGAAGGAACGACGCGCTCCAGTTCCACCAGCCCGCCAGAAATCCCCAGAGGTCGCCGAAGCCCGCACGCACCCAGCGGTAGAAGCCGCCCTCGACAGGAATCGCGGTGGTGAGTTCCGCCGCCACGAGCGAAACGGGGATGCACCAGAAAAACGGGATAAACAGTTGATAGAGCAGCGTCAGCCCCGAGCCGGTGGTGGTGACCATGTCCTCGAGCCCGAACGGCCC
>Ga0209056_10003436_pt1 | contig 16880 bp, 13 predicted proteins | sample GraSoiAngelo_114_FD_185876 | JGI IMG/M metagenome (GOLD analysis project Ga0209056, IMG submission 185876) | Grasslands soil microbial communities from the Angelo Coastal Reserve, California, USA - 14_0903_13_40cm (SPAdes) (version 2) | ecosystem: Environmental > Terrestrial > Soil > Grasslands... | reverse complement strand
TGGTGGAACTGAAGCCGCCCAGCGACCAGCGGGCTGAGGTTACCGCTCCCTTCCGCTACGGCCGGGGGCGCACCAGGGGCTTGGAAGCGCAAGTGGCCTTGCGGGGGGAGCGACCAGATGCGAGCGCGCTGTCGGCATCGTACGTGGTGTCGTTCGCCCAGCGTGACTGGGGAACTGGGTGGGTCCCGTGGTCGCTGGACCGCCGGCACATGGTCCGCGTAGCTGGGCGCACGCGCTTGGGGAGTCATTGGTCCGCGTTCGGGACGTTCGAGGGAGTGAGCGGTGCTCCCCTGACCCTGGTAGAGGGGGTTCTTTTCGTCGGGCTCCCGGTCGGGGCCGGCAATGAGTTGCAGCGTGACCGCGCCGTAGGCAGCCCGGCTTACATCTATGGGGATGAGAATGACGGCAGGAGCGCCGGGACGGCGCGAATGGACCTGGGCGTGAGCTACAGCTTTACAGGTCCTTGGAAGAGTCGCGCAGCGCTGGGCGTCTCGGTAGTGAACGCCGGGTTCGGTGCAGTAGCGCCGCTCCGGCCCGCCGCATCGCTCTTCGAGCCCGGATCGACGCTGGGGCGAGTTCGGTACGAGCGTCTGTTCGAGCTGCCTGCCGTGCCGAGCCTGACGCTGCGAGTCGAGTTCTGAACGCGGAGCGGCCCGGGCGACGCCCGGGCCGCTCGCTCCTGCACTACAACCGGTAGCGCAGCCCGATCGACACGCCGCCGCGACGCGTCTTGCGCCGCTCGACTCCCGCCGGGGTCTCATCCCGATTCATCACCGATCCACTCAGCACCCCGGTCGCGCGGAACGACCCGGTGCACCGTCCCGAGAGCGGCCACTCCAACGCAACCGCTCCCCGCGCCCCGATCCGGGTGCGCGACGCCCCGTCCACATCCCAGATGTCGAGGCTGGGGCCGCCGGCCACCCGGGTCACGACGCCGGCGCCGAAGCGCGCCACCGTGATCGAGATTTCCGGAGCGGCTTCGACCAGCGACGCGCGGTCGTAGAAGACGACCGCCGTTTGGTCCTGCTCCCCCGCGAGGCCGGTACGGGCGTACATCAGTTCCATGCCGACGCGCGCCGTGCCCAGCTCGCGGTCGACCCGCACCCCGAAGGTCGTGGGGCGGTAGGGGCCGAGCGTGGCGCCCGAGCTGTCCCGGGACGTGCCTCCGAAACGCGCCACCCCGACCTCGGCCGAGAGGCCCCATTGCGCAGCGCCGGCCTGACCGGGAACGGCCAGAGCGACCGCGGCGAGCAATCCGATGAGCGTGCGCATTGCTGCTCTCCTATGTGAGCCGTTCACTGCATCTCCAGCCGCACCCAGCCGTTGGTGACGTTGTTCTCACCCTTGACGATCCAGTTGAATCCCGCGTGATACTCGCCTGCCACGCTGTCCTGGACGGCGTCGCCCACCAGCTCGTCGTTCGTGTTGATGATCGACGCAAGCGCGCTCAAGAGCTTCTGAAACGCCTGTGCGAACTTCCACAACTTCTCGCCGGTGCTCGAAGTCGTGTCCTTACCGGCCGTCCGCGCCTTGTTCGCCGCGTCGACGGCCTCGAGCGCTTTCTTCCAGGCGTCGCTGCTCGTCTTGATCTGACACGCCGTGTCGTCGTCCTCCACGACATAGACCCGCACGTTCTGGCCCGGGTGGGCGGCGTTGTAGCCGTCGATCTGGCTCTTGCTGAACACCATGACGCTGCCGCCCCAGTCGAGGCCGTTCTGGTCGAAGTAATACGGTGCCGGCTGTTTCTCACCGGCACACTGGTAGTCGGTGAGCGAGTCGGTCTGCCCCTTCTGGCCGAGCACGTGCAGCTCAAATTCGGGGGCGCCCTTCAACCAACCTTCAAAATCAGCTGCGAAATGGGCTTGCGTCATGTAGAGCCCGGCCGGGGGCGGAGGGGGCGAGGGCGGGGGCGGGGGGGGCGGCGAGCCGCCACCGCCACCACCGCTTCCGCAGTCTTCCTGGCAGAGCTGCATCGCGGGTCGCGGCGTGAAGTCGGTCTCGACCGGGACGAGCGCGATCACCGGGGTCGCGGGCGGCCGGTCTGGGTCGAGCAGGATGCGGTGCCCCTGCGGGTCGAACGCCACCGGGACGTCGTGGTCGCGCAGGGCGGTGGCGACGAGCACGTTGGCGTCGCCGGTCCAGGCCCGCCGGTGGGCCGGCACGGGGAAGTAGAACTCGAGCGGGATCACCGCCAGAGCCTCGCGGTCGATCTGGCCTGCCGGTACGCCGGCGTGCCGCGCGACCTCGTCGCGGGCGTGGCCCCCGTGCGCGCCGAGAAAGCGCTGGAAGTGGAGCTTGTGCTCGCGGAACGGTGACGAATCGAGCTGTGCCTTGACGTACGCACGAAACGCCGGATGCGCGAGCGCGCGCGCCAAGTGTTGCGCCAATGCCTCGGATGTCGTTCGCAGCTCGGCGGTGAGAGGAGTCGCCGCCGGTTCGGGTCTGCCAGGGGCTGGGCCCGTCGCGGGCGGACGGTCGCTGCACGCCACCAGGGTCGCGAGGGCCGCCACGGCCGGCAGGATCGGGAGATAGCGCGATTTATGCGTCATAACTGGCTCCTGTTTGTCGAGGGTTTACGCGCCCAACATGAGGAGTCAGTCGTCGAACACCGGCGCCCGATTGATGCACCGCCGGTCGAAATCACGCGGCACGCCTCCCCGTCCGAACGAGGGGCGTGTAGCTTCCCCATCCCCATGACCCCGATGATCCCGATCCTTCTCTTATTGATGGCCCCCGACACTGCCCTAAAGGACTCCCTGCCGGTCGCCGGCTACTGGCAGCAGCGGGCTGCCTACCACATCACGGCGGCGCTGGACGAGCCGGCGGGCGTGTTGCTCGGTCACGCGCGCATCACCTACGTGAACCGCTCCCCGGACACGCTGCGTGACTTCTTCGTGCACCAGTACTTGAATGCCTTTCGGCCGGGCTCGCGCTGGGCCGCGGCGGACGCCGCCGAAGGACGCGTGCGATTCCAGCGGCTGCGAGACCCCGACTACGCGTTCGAGCGCATCACCGATGCGACGGTGATGGGAGAGCGGGCCAGGCCGGACTATCCGTACGCGCCCGATTCGACCATCGCGCACTGGGCGCTGCCGCGGCCGCTCGCGCCGGGGGACTCGGGCGTAGTGGAGATCGACTGGCGGGCGCGCCCCTCGACCCTCCCGCGGCGTCAGGGGCGCCAGGGACGGCGCCTCGATTTCGCGCAGTGGTATCCCAAGGTCGTGGTGTACGACCGCGGGGGATGGCAGGACCACCCGCTCTATCCCGCGGGCGAGTTCTACGGCGAGTTCGCCACATACGATGTGCTGCTCGACCTGCCCCAGGACCAAGTCATCGGGGCCACCGGTGTGGTGGTCGAAGGCGACCCGGGATGGGAGCACGCCAAGGCCGATCCCCGGCTGCGGATCGATTACCAGCGCGGCTGGTACGGGCCGCGCGCCTCCGGGCCGGGGTGCGGCCCGGTGGCGACCGGACGTAAGTGCGTGCATTTCCACGCCGAGCAGGTCCATCACTTCGCCTTCTCGCTCAACCCGCGCTACCGGTACGACGAAGGGCGCTACGGCGACGTCGTGGTGCGGGTGCTGTACCTGCCGGAGGACAGCGCGACGTGGGGAAGAGGGATCGCGGTACGCAACACGGAGGCGGCGCTCGCGTGGCTCGACTCGCTGTACGGGAAATTCGCCTGGCCGACGCTCACCAACGTGCACCGCATCGAAGGGGGCGGCACCGAGTTCCCGATGATGGTGATGGACGGCTCGGCCGGGCTCGGCCTCATCGTCCACGAAGTCGGCCACAACTACACCATGGGAATCCTCGCCAACAACGAATGGCGCGAGGCCTTTCTCGACGAGGGGTTCACGAGCTTCCAAACGGGCTGGTTCTTCGAGCGACGTGGCGGCCGCCCGGCCTACCCGGCGCTCGAGGCGGACGTACTGATGCTCGACCTCGCTCGCTGGAGCGAGCCCGTCTCCCTGCCGAGCGAGCGATTCCGCGACTTCTTCACCTACAACCAGATGGTGTACGCCAAGGCGCAGCTGTTCTACGAGCAGCTGCGGTACGTCGTGGGCGACGAAACGATGCGCCGCATCCTGCGGGCCTATTACGCCCGCTGGAAGCTCAAGCACGTGGACGAGGAGGCGTTCCGGGAAGTGGCCGAGCAGGTCTCGCGGCAGGACTTGAAGTGGCTGTTCGGCCAATGGCTGCACGGGACGCCGTTGATCGATTACGCCCTGAAGCACGTGCAGCGAACGCGGCAGGCCGACGGCCGCTGGCTGACGGTGGTGACGATCGAGCGCAAGGGTGACGGCTTCATGCCGGTCGAAATCGGCACGCAGGGCAGGCGAGGAGCGGGCGACACGGTCTACGCCCGCGCCACCGGCCAGCCGGCGCGCGAGCGCGTCGAGTTCACCACCGACCAGCGGCCGGGCCCCCTGATGCTCGATCCGCGGGTGCGGGGCCACGACTACGACATGCTGAACAACCGGGAACGGCACGGCCTTTTTGGGGGGGGCGCATGGACGCTGCGGATCGACGATCCGTTTCAGGAGACGGTGCGCCGCGATCTCGGCGTGCGCGGGTTGCTCCCCGTGATCTGGTCCAACGACTTCGGTGGCGTGACGGTCGGCCTGCGGGAGCGGGCCAACTACCTCGGCGCCTTCAATCGCGGCCTACTGCTCGGCACGGTCGCGACGCGGCGCGGCGCCAGCCAGGTGCTCGGGTTGTACGGCCGCTGGAGCAATCCGATCGGCCAGCTCCGGCCGCGCACCGAGACGAGCGTAACGGCGTGGGCAGTCGAGGGCCGTGCGGGTGCCAAGATCCAGGTCGATCACGCGTTGCGGCAGCGTCTCGTGGACGCCGCCGACCCGCACGTGGGGTTCGATGCCATGTGGATGGCAACCACGGCCCTGGGCTACCTCGATCGCCGGCTGTGGGACGACGCGGGCACGGTGGAGGCTGGGCCGTGGTTCAGCACCACCCGGACACGGGGCAATACGGTGCTGCGGGCTCGGGTCGGCGGCCATGCGGGGGTCGTGTACTGGAACCCGGGGCCCGGTATCGTCGCCAACAACCGCTACGATTTCGAGGCGTTCAGCCGTGTCACGGGTGAGGCGAGCGTGCGTACCCGGTCATGGGGCGCGCGCCTGTTCGCAGGGGCCTACCTCGGCTCGTCCGATCCCGTGCGGCAGCGGCGCATCTCCATCGCGGGCGCCGATCCCTATGAGACGTTCACCAACCCCTTCCTGCGGAGCCAGGGCGCGTTGCTGGTGCGCCCCGACTTTCATTATCAAGCGCCCGGCGGGGCGAACCTCCGGGGCTTCCGGCCCGACCTGGGTGGCCGCTGGGCGGTGGGGCTCAACCTCGAAGCGACGCCGTGGGTAGTGCGGCGCGATCAGGGTATCTTGCGGGGGCTCGGCCTGGAGGCGTTCGCGGATGCCGGTATCGTGGACACGACGGCGATCCCGTCGTCGCCCCCGGGGCAGTGGTACACGACGTTGTACGACATCGGGGTGGGGGTGATGACGCGCCATCAGGTGAAAGAGCTGGCCTGGACGCTGCGTTTCGAAGTGCCGCTGGCCGTGAACCGCTGGGACGACGCCCGCGATTTCACGCCGGGAGACAAGCGCTTCGCGTTCCGGTGGCAGGTCAGCCTCGGATCCAGCTTCTGATGGACACGCGGGCGAGCGACCGGCGCGGCTTCTTCCGCGAGACGTTCGGCCGGCTGCTGCAGGAAGTGCGGGTGCGCACGGAGCAGCGCGTGGCGCCCCGCCGCCACTTCCGCCCGCCCGGCGCGGCGGACGAGCTCGCCTTCCTCGCTTCCTGCACCCGGTGCGGCGACTGCATCGACGTCTGTCCGGTGCACGCGATCGTCAAGGCGCCCGCCAGCACCGGGCTCGCCGCCGGAACGCCCATGATCGATCCCGGCATCCAGGCGTGTGTCGCGTGCGCCGACATGCCGTGCGCCCACGCCTGTGAGACGGGCGCGCTGGTCCCGCCCGCCGACGGCTGGGCGGGCGTGCACCTGGGGATCCTCGAGCTCGAGCCGGAGCGCTGCATCACGTTCCATGGCGTCCCGTGCGGCGTGTGCGCCCGCGCCTGTCCCGTGGGTGAGCGCGCGCTCGCCCTCGACGCCGGCGGCCATCCCATCCTCAAGCCCGAGGGGTGCGTGGGGTGTGGGGTGTGCGTGACGGCGTGCGTGACGAGCCCGTCGTCGTTGCGGCTGAGTCTGATACTAGGATGAGGGAATTGGGGATTGCGGATTGCGGATTGCGGATTGGCGAGGGGGGGTCGTGCGCTTCGACACGCGCTCTGCCAATCCGCAATCCGCAATCGCCAATCCGCAATTGACCGCTCGCATGCCCGACGTCCCCTACCGCGTGGACAAGCCCTGGGGCCACGAGCTCATCTGGGCGAAGACCAGCCGCTACGTCGGGAAGATCCTGCACATCGAGCCCGGGCACGTCCTGTCGCTGCAGTATCACAACAAGAAGGACGAGTCGATCTACGTGCTGTCGGGCGAGATCGTGCTGCGTCTCCAGCAGGGGGAGACGCTGATCGAACGGCCGCTGCGGGAAGGGGAGACGTTTCACATCGCACCCAAGACCATCCACCAGTTCGAGGCCGTCGTGGCGAGCGACCTGCTCGAAGCCTCGACGCCCGAGATCGACGATGTGGTGCGGCTCAAGGATCGCTACGGGAGGGTGTAAGTGCAGATCATCGTGCCGCTGGCGGGAAAAGGGACCCGGCTGCTGCCGCTCACCAAGCGCGTGCCCAAACCGCTGGTCCGCGTGGCAGGGCGACCAGTCATGGACTACGTGATGGACACCGTCAAAGGATTGGACCTCGAAGAGCTCATTGTCATCACCGGCCATCTCAAAGACGTCGTCGAGCGATACATCGTCGAGCATTACCCCGTCAAGGCAACATTCGTCGAGCAAAAGACCTTGGACGGCACGGCCGGTGCGATCAATTTGGCCCGCCCGTACGTCCACGGACCGGTGCTCATCATCTTCGTGGATACGCTGTTCGACGCCGACTTGTCGCTCACCCAGACGAGCGACGCCGACGGCATTCTCTGGGCGAAGGAGGTCGAGGACTACCAGCGGTTCGGCGTGATCGTCACCGACCGGCACGGCTACATGAAGACGATCGTCGAGAAACCCAGTACGCCCGTGTCGAAGCTCGCCAACATCGGGCTCTACTACGTCAAGGACTGGAAGACGTTGTTCGACGGTATCGCGCACGTCCTGAAGCAGCCGCCCGGGAAGGGGGGCGAGTACTATCTCACCGACGCGTTCCAGTACATGGTGGACCGCGGGCGACGGCTCTACACCGCACCGGTGGGTGGCTGGTACGACTGCGGCAAGGTGGAGACGCTACTCGAGACCAATCGCCACCTGCTCGAGCAGGGACGAGCCCGTATGCCCCAGGGACCCTCCCCCCGTTGCACGATCGTGCCGCCGGTCTACATCGAGGACGGCGTGACGATCCACGACGCCACGGTCGGACCCAACGTCTCGCTCGAGGCGGGGAGCTACGTAACGGAGAGCGAGATCGCGAACTCGATCCTCGGGAAGAACGTCCGCGTGGTGCGAAGCGCGGTGCGCGATTCGCTGGTGGGAGACGACGCGGTGATCGAGGGGAAGACGATCGAGCGCAGCGTGCTCGACGGAGGAGCGCTGGCCCCGGCATGACCGTGGCCCTCGTGCGGGAGCTGTACGAGTTCAACGCCTGGGCACACCGCCGCATCTTCGACGCCCTGGCCGGCCTTCCCCCGGAGCCATACCGGCGGGATCTCAAGAGCAGCCATGGCGGCATTCACGGCACCCTGCCGTGGCACAGGGCAGGGACCTCGGCTCACTCGCAGAGGTGCGGGCCCGCTGGGAGGATGTCGAAACGAAACGGCGGGCGTTTTTCGAAGGCTTGACCGACGCGAAGTTGACGGCGACCCTCACCGTGCAGCCCTCCACGGGCGGCGCGTACGTCCACACCTACCTGCAAACTCTGCAACATGCGGTGGATCACTCGTCCTACCACCGGGGTCAAATCATCACGCTGCTGCGACAGCTGGGCGTGAAGCCGCCCAGCACCGGGCTGATCCTGTTCTACCGCGAGCGGGCCACCGGCCGCCAGATTCCTAACTTCTGATTTATCAGTTGTTTGAGACAGGTTGACGAGTTACAGGAACCTGGGTTACTTACTTACCGTTCAGTAATTAATTCCCTGGAGGCACCGTGTCGCACGCCGTCGTTCCTTCAAAGCGCATCGCCAAGCCGCGGTGGCAGCGTCGCAAAGACGCGCGGCCGGAGGAGCTCGTCGCGGCCGCGCTCGAAGTATTCGTCGAGCGAGGCTATGAGGGCACCACGCTGGCCGACGTGGCCCGCCGCGCCGGTGTCACCAAGGGCACGATCTACCTCTACTTCGAGAACAAGGAAGCACTCTTCAAGGCCGTGGTGCGCCAGACCATCGTGCCCGTGATCGCTCAGGGGGAAGCGCTGGCGCGGTCGTTCACCGGCAGCGCCCGCGACTTGCTCGAGCAGCTGGTGCGGGAATACTGGCGCCTGGTGGGGGAGACTGCACTCGCCGGCATTCCCAAGCTCATGATGGCCGAGGCGGCAACTTTTCCGGAGCTGACGCGCTTCTACTACGACGAAGTGGTGGCCCGCGGGCACCGCCTGATGGCGGGCGTGATCGAGCGCGGCGTCAAGAACGGCGAGTTTCGGCCGGTCGACGTCATGCTGGCCGCGAAACTGGCGATGTCGCCGCTGATGCACGCCACCGTGGTGCGGCGGGCGTTCGCCTCGTGCATGCCGGAGGGCTTCAACGTTCAGGCATACCTCGACACTCACATCGACCTCTATCTCCATGGTATCGCCAAGCAATAGCAGCCGGCTGGTCGCCCTGCTCGTAGGGCTCAGCGCCGCTCCCGTAGCGGGGCAGGCGCCCGGCACGAGCGCGCCGCTCCGTCTTTCGTTCGCCGATGCGGTGACCATGGCGGCGGGCAAGACGCCCGTCGTCGAGCTGGCCACGCTGCGCACGACGGAAGCGGACGCGCGGGTGCGGCAGGCGCGCGCGGCACTGCTGCCGTCGCTGTCGGGGAGCGGAGCATGGCTCAACCGCTCGTTCAACTCGCGCTCGATCGGGATCTCGTTTCCCGGCGTGCCTGAGCTGATCGGACCGTTCAACAACTACGACGCCCGCTTCAACGCGGCTCAGACGCTGTTCGACTGGTCGAGCGTGGCGCGGGTGCGGGCGGCCGGCGCGCAGGCCGATGGCAGTCGCGCCGAGCGCGGAGTGACGGTCGAGGGCTCAGTGCTCACGACGGCGCTCGCGTATGTTCGCGCCGTGCGCGCGCAGTCGGTGGTCGCGGCTCGGCAGGCGGATTCGGTCATTGCCGCCGAGCTGGTCGGACTTGCCGACGCACAGCGGGCCGCCGGGGTGAGCCCGGCGATCGACGTGACGCGCGCCCGGGCGCAGCTCGCCACGGCGGAGGGCCTGCTGCTCGTGGCGCGGAACCAGCTCGACCGCGGCCGCATCGACGTGGCGCGCGCGCTGGGCCTCGACGCGGCTACCCCGCTCGCCTTCACGGATTCGCTCGCGCCGTCGCTCGGCGCCGCCGACGTGCCGGCACAGCGGGACTCGGTCGTCACGGCCGCGCTCGCCAACCGACCCGAGCTGCGGGCGGAGCTGGCGCGCGCCGCCGCGGCGCGGCAGACCGGATCCGCGATCCGCGCGGAGCGGCTGCCCAGGCTCGAGCTGGCCGGCGATTACGGCGTGAACGGCGCGACCGTGCCGGGCGCGATCTCCACCCGCGACCTCACGCTGCAGGTGAGCGTGCCGATTCTCGACGGCTTCCGGCGCGAGGCGCGGCTCGCCGAGCAGGACGCGGTGGTACGCGAGTCGCAGGTGCGCGAGGCGGACCTGCGCCGCCAGATCGCCGCCGAGGTGGATGCCGCCCTGCTCGACCTGGGCTCGGCCCAAGCGCAGCAGGCGGTGGCCCGCGAGCAGCTGCGGCTCGCCGAAAGTGAGCTCAGCCAGTCGCGCGAGCGTTTCAAGGCGGGGGTCGCCGGCAACATCGACGTCATCACCGCGCAGGCCGGGCTGATCCGCGCGCGCGACACCGAGATCGACGCCCGCTTCGCCGCCGCTGCAGCCCGGATCTCCCTGGCGCGCGCCGCCGGCGTCGCCCGTACCCTTCACTAACCGCCCACACCGATGAGTGACGACATGGCTACGACAATCGAACGTGACACTGCCCAGCGGTCCGCCCGGCCTTCCCCGGTGTCGCCCGACGAAGCGGCCGCCCCGGCCAAGCCAGGTGGCAGGCGCACCGCCTTCATCATTATGGGCGTCGTCCTGCTCGGCCTGGCGGCCGTGGGGGCGCGGCGCTGGGTCTACAGCCTCAGTCACGTATCGACCGACAACGCCCAGGTGGACGGGCACATCGTCCCGATCCTGCCGAAAGTGGGCGGCTACGTGCTCGACGTGCGGACCGACGAGAATCGGCCGGCCAAAGCAGGTGACACGCTGGTGGTGCTAGACGACCGCGATTACAAGGCGCGGCTCGCGCAAGCGGAAGCCGACCTCGCGGTGGCGCTCGCGGGTGTGAGCAATCGAGTGCGGGTGGGTCAGGCGGAGGCGCAGGTGGCGCAGGCCCAGGCGAACGCCGAGAAGGCACATGCCGACCTCGAGCGGATCAAACCGCTCGCCGAGAAGGACATCGTTCCCAAGCAGGCGCTCGACGCGGCCGAGGCCGCGGCCCGCGCAGCGGACGCAGCCCTCGCGGCCGCCCAGGCCGCGCTGCTGGGCGCGGACGCCCGGGTGGGCGCGGCCCGCGCGGCGCGGGATCAGGCGGCGCTGAACCTGTCGTATACGCGGATCACCGCGCCCGCGGAGGGCGTCGTGAGCAAGAAGACCGTGGAGGTCGGGCAGCTGGTGCAGCCCGGTCAGCCGCTCATGAGCCTGGTGCCGCTCGGCGACGTGTGGGTGACGGCGAACCTGAAGGAGACGCAGACCGCCGACGTGAGCCCCGGTGATCCCGCGGACTTCACCGTCGACGCGTACCCCGGCCGGCACTTCAGCGGGCACGTGGAGAGCCTCTCGCCCGCGACCGGCGCGAAGTTCTCGCTGCTGCCCCCCGACAATGCCACGGGGAACTTCACCAAGGTCGTGCAGCGGATCCCGGTGCGGATCCGGCTCGACGGGAAGAACGACGCCGCGCATCCGCTCCGGCCGGGGATGAGCGTGAACGTGACCATCACCACGAAGTAGGCGATCCCGTGGCCACCGCCGCACTGCCCGTACCCGCTTTCGGCGCTGACGCCGACCGGTACAAGTACCGCTACATCATCGCGATCACGGTGTCGCTCGCGTCGGTGCTCGAGCTGCTCGACACCAGCATCGTGAACGTGGCGATTCCCCACATGATGGGGAACCTGGGGGCGACGCTCGACGAGATTGCCTGGGTGTCGACCGGCTACATCGTCGCCAACGTGATCATCCTGCCGATCACCGGCTGGCTGTCGGCGTTCTTCGGACGGCGCAGCTATTTCGCGGGCTCGATCGCGCTGTTCGTGGTCTCGTCGTTCTTCTGCGGCAACGCGCATTCGCTCGTCGCGCTCGTGTTCTGGCGGATCGTCCAGGGGCTGGGGGGTGGGGCGCTGCTCTCGACCTCGCAGGCGATCCTGTACGAGGAGTTCCCGCGCGAGGAGTACGGCACCGCCATGGCGATCTTTGGGGTGGGCGTGATGGTCGGCCCCACGCTCGGGCCCACCTTGGGCGGCTACATCACCGATGCGTTCGGCTGGCCGTGGATCTTCTACATCAACATCCCGATCGGGATGTTGGCGCTGGCGCTGTCGCTCAGCTTCATCCAGAACTCGCGGTACCAGGTGAAGGCCGAGAAGGTCGACTACCCGGGCCTGCTGCTGCTCGCCATCGGCATCGGTACGCTGCAGACGATGCTGGAGCGCGGCGAGCGGCTCGACTGGTTCGACTCCCGCGAGGTCACGCTGTACGGCGTGATCAGCGCGGTTTCCTTGATCGCGTTCGTATGGCACGAGCTCACGACCGAGCATCCGGTGGTGGACCTCCGCATCCTGAACAGTCGCCAGCTCGCCGTCGGCGTGGTGTTCGGCGGGGTACTGGGGATCTGTCTGTACGCGACGGTGTTCGTGCTGCCGGTGTACCTGCAGAACCTCCAGAACTTCACGGCGGAGCAGACGGGGTTCGTGATCCTGCCGGGCGCGCTCGCCAGCGCCTTCACGATGGCCACGATGGGGCGCTTCACGGGCAAGTTCGACGGGCGGCTCTCGATCCTCGCGGGCGTCTCGATCTTCGCCCTGTCGATGTGGAAGCATGCCCACTTTACCACCGACAGCGGCATGTCCGATTTCTTCTGGCCGTTGATCTTCCGCGGGGTGGGGCTCGGGTTGATCTTCGTTCCCCTCACCAACCTGGCGCTCGCGGACCTGCCGATGAGCAAGATCCCCAACGGCACGGGGCTGTTCAACCTGATGCGTCAGCTGGGCGGGAGCGTTGGAATCGCGATCTCGGCGACGCTGGTGCAGCGGTTCACGGCGATCCATCGGGCCGACCTGATCGCCAACGTCACGCAGTTCTCCGAAGTGACGCGCGAGCGGCTTGCCGGGATCATGACCAGACTCGTCGCCACGGGCACGCCGGTACCGCTCGCCGAATCGAAAGCGCTGATGGTGCTGAACGGCCAGGTGACGCGGCAGGCGATGATGCTGTCGTTCGAGCAGCTGTTCCTGTTGTTCGGGGCGTGTTTCGTGTTGTCCCTGCCGCTCTTGCTGCTGATGCACAAGAGCAAGGGGATGCCGGGGGGCGCCGCCGCTCATTGATATGGAGGAGTGGATGCCGAGAGACAAGAAGGTACGCGTCGGCGATCGCGCGCCGGATTTCACCCTGCCGGACCAAACGGGTAAGCCGGTGCAACTGCGCGATCTCCTCGGCCGCGGGACCGTGGTGCTCTACTTCTATCCTAAGGACGAGACCCCGGGGTGCACGCTCGAAGCCCGGGCCTTCCGGGATAGCTACGACCGGTTCACCGCCCGAGGCGCGGAGGTCGTGGGCATCAGCTCGGACTCGGTCGGGTCACACCGCCGGTTCGCGGCACGCCACACGTTACCGTTCCTGTTGCTCTCCGACCGTGGCGGCGGCGTGCGCGAGCTGTACGGCGTGGAGAAGACGCTGGGCTTCCTGCCCGGCCGGGTCACGTACGTGATCGACAAGGCCGGTGTGGTGCGGCGCACGTATTCCTCGCAAGTGCTGGCTACGCGGCACAGCCGAGTGGCGCTGGCGGCGCTGGCCGGCCTGGCGGAGGACCCAGCCACCGCGACGGCGTGAGCCCTGGGGAGTCTACTGCCCTCCCTCAGGGCGTCAGCCGCACGGTCACCAGCAGGTCGTCTGTACCCACGCCGCCGTCCTTGTCCGTCACCGTGACGCGCACGCGGTAGGTGGCTGGCAGGACGTACAGGTGGCTCGCCGTGATTGGGTCACTCTGGCTCGAGGTCGAGCCGCTCTGCGAGGCCCCGTCACCCCAGCTGATCGTGTAGCGCCACGGCGCGTCGTTGGCGCCGGGATCGCTGAAGCGCGCCCGTAACGTGAAGGATCCGGGCATCATGCTCGCGTCCGGCCCCGCGTCGACCGTGGGCGGGATGTTGGCGATCGTCGCGGTCGCCGTGGCGGGATCGCTCGCCGCGCCGGTCGCGTCGGTCACAACGAGTGTGATGGTGTAGGTCCCGTCGGCGGCATAGCTATGCGTGGGCGCGACGCCGCTGCCGGTGCCGCCATCGCCGAAGCTCCAGGAGTACGTGAGCGGCGTGCTGCCGTCCGGACTGTAGGACCCCCTGCCGTCAACGGTGACCTGATCCTCCGACCGGTACGGTCCGCCCGCGCTCGCCACGGGCGGCTGCCTGACGGTGACCGTGTTGGTCGTCGCGCCGGTCGCGCCGCCGTCGTCGGTGACCGTGAGTCCGACGCTGTAGCCGCCCGACGCGGCGTAGCGGTGCGACGGATTCGGATCGGTGGAGGTGGCGCCGTCGCCGAAGGTCCAGCGCGACGCCACCACGGTGCCGTCCGGGTCGTGGCTCGTGTTGGTGAACGCACAATTGAGCCCGGAACAGGCGGCGCTGAACGATGCCTGGGGCGGCGTGTTCACGGGCTGCGTGACTGTGACCGTGTTAGCGGTCGAGCCGTTGGCGCCGCCGTCGTCAGTGACCGTGAGTCCCACGCTGTACGAGCCCGACGCCGCGTACGTGTGCGAGGGGCTCTGCTCGGTCGACGTGGCGCCGTCCCCGAAGGTCCAGCGCGACGCCACCACGGTGCCGTCCGCGTCGTGGCTCGTGTTGGTGAACGCACAGTTGAGCCCGGAACAGGCGGCGCTGAACGACGCCTGGGGCGGAGTGTTCACGGGCGCGCCCGGCACGCCATGGCACGGCGCGCCCCCTGAGTCCGCAAACGTCTGGCCCAGGTCGGGGATGAACTCCCACTCGTAGCTCGATTCCCGGAGCGTGAGCTTGAGGACGCCGTGCGCGCTGTTGTTGCGCACGTCGGTGTTGGGGCCTTCGGAAACGAACTCCTCCAGCCCCGCGCCCCCCGTCCCCACGACGAACTGGCGGATGCCGTACGCGGCGTCGGCGACGCCGGTTGTAGTCTGGGGCGCGAAGCGCTGGTAGCTGTGGTCGTGCCCGGTGACTACGACCTCGGCGCCGGCGTCGTACAGTGCCTGCCACAGCGGCTGAGTGCGGAGATTGCCGCCGTGGGTCATTCCCGAGCTGAACAGCGGCTCGTGCCACATCGCGAGCGTGCACTGCGACGGGTGCGCGGCGAGATCGGCGCGGAGCCACTGCTCCTGGGTCGACCCGGCGGTCATCGTCTGGTAGTTGTTGAGCACGACGATGTGCCACGCGCCTAAGTCGTAGCTGTAATAGCCCAGCGTCGGGTCGCCCGCGGCGGCCCCGAAGTAGCCGAAGTACCCGGTCGCACCGGGCGTGTAATAGTCGTGGTTCCCGGGCGTCGGTCGCGTGCGTGCCTTATGACGTCCCCAGGATGGGTCGTAGCAATCGGTGTATTCCGTCGCGGTGCCGTTGTCGTATACGTTGTCGCCTACCGTGAAGACGGTTCCGGGGATGTCGTCGAGCAGCGCGGCCGTCTGCTCATCGTAGACACCCTTGCACGTGGCGATGTCCCCCGCCCCGACGAGGATCGCCGCCGAGCTCGGCGTCGCCGTGATGGCGGCGGTGCCCTGCTGACCTTCGACGGTCGCGGTGATCGTGGCGGATCCTGGCGTCCATGCGGTGACGACGCCGCGCGAGGTCACCCGCGCGACGCTCGGGTCGCTCGACGTCCAGGTCGTCACGCGCTCCCCCACGGGGGCGCCGCTCGCATCCCGGGCGACCGCCGTCAGGTGGATGCGCGCGCCGACCTCGAAGCTCGCGGACGAGGGCGATACGTCCACCGACGAGACCGGCGTGGGCGGCGAGGTGTCGTGGCAGGAGCCGTTCCCCGAATCGGTGAACGTCTCCCCGGCGACCGGAACGAACTGCCAGCTGTAACCCCCGTCGCTCAATGTCAGCTGGAGCACGCCTGCGGTGCCCGAGTTCCGGACTTCACTGTTCGCCAGCGCGGCGAGTGGGAACCGCTGCACATCCATCCCACCCGTGCCCACCGTGAACTGGCGGATGCCGCGCGGTGGGTCGGCGGCGCCGTCCGGCGTCTGCGGCGCGAACCGCTCGTATACCTCATAGTGCGCGTTGATGACGACCTCGGCCCCGGCGGCGTACAGGTCGTCCCACAGCGGCTTGATCTGGGGTAGCACCTTCACGCCCGCCGAATTGGGCACGGAGCTGAAGCGGGGATGGTGCCAGTATGCCAGGGTGCACAGCGCCGGGTGGGCGGCGAGATCGGCGCGGAGCCATTGCTCCTGCGGCGAGGCGACCCGCATGTCTATGCCCGAGTTGAGCACGATGATGTGCCAGCTGCCGAGCTCGTAGCTGTAGTACCCGGCGCCTGAATCCCCGGCGGCGGCGCCGAAGTACTGCCAGTAGGTCGCAGCCCCGGGGCTGTAGTACTCGTGCGAGCCGACGGCCGGCCGGGTGCGCGCCTTAAACCGCCCCCACGACGGCCCGTAACAATTGGTGAAGTCGGGGGTGACGCTGTCCGACCCGTACACGTTGTTGCCGGCGGTGAAGACCGTGCCGGGGATGCCGTCGAGCAGGGCGGCGGTCGCCTCGTCCCCCTGTCCGTCGCAGCGCGCGATGTCGCCCGCGCCGACTAGCACCGGACCGGTCGGCGCGACGGTCGCGCCACGCGGCCTGCTGGGGCCGGTCGGGCCCGAGCGCGTAGAGTCCTCGGTGCAGGTGAGGCAGACGAGGCAGAGCGTCCAGGCGACGACAGGGCGAAGCGGCGACATCGGGTCCCGAGCCGGGTTGCCCGTCATACTGGTCAAACTTCGTGCCGATCGGGTGCAGACCGGAACGGCGTCCCGTGACCATCCGGACGAGGGGCGGCTGCCGCGTCGGGTCGACAGTGTGGGGGCGCTGCCGCACCAACCTGCTCGTCAGGGCGCCGCCGTCACTCCAGCTCCGCCATCGCCACCGTCACCAGCAGGGCGCGCACGATCCCCAGCGCGCCTTCGGTGTTTTCATACCACTCGGTCGCGAGGTGCGCGTCCCCGGCCTTGCCACCCGCGCCGAGGGCGATCGCCGGGATGCCGAGGGCGATGGGCACGTTTGCGTCCGTGGACGCGCTTGCCAGCTCGGCGTCGCGGCCCAGCACCCGGTTGGCCGCGATTGCCGCGAGGACGAGCGGGTGGGTGCGCGGCGTGACGCCCGATGGCCGGTCGCCGATGGGCCGGTGCT
>Ga0209056_10003435_pt1 | contig 16882 bp, 18 predicted proteins | sample GraSoiAngelo_114_FD_185876 | JGI IMG/M metagenome (GOLD analysis project Ga0209056, IMG submission 185876) | Grasslands soil microbial communities from the Angelo Coastal Reserve, California, USA - 14_0903_13_40cm (SPAdes) (version 2) | ecosystem: Environmental > Terrestrial > Soil > Grasslands... | reverse complement strand
GTCGGATCGCCACTTCATCTGGCGCATCGCGGTCTCGAGACCGGCCCGCACCGCCTCCGGCCAGTCGCCGCCTCCCTCCGCGACGAGGCCGTTGAAGAAGGTCTGCACCTTCTTCACGTTGAAGGTGAGGTCGGTCCACTTGACGACGAAGTCCTCGCTCTGGCGCGGCCCCGTCGGTCCCTTGGCCTCGTCGCGATCGCGGTACGCGACCGCGCCCACGCGCGCCGTCGGCACGAGACGCTGGAGAGTCGCGGCGAGGTCGTCCATGCGGCGTTTCAGGTCGTCGATGATGCTCTGCATGCTGCCGGTCGCATCGACCACGATCGCGACGTCGACGCCGACCTTGCGGAGCCCGCCGACGTACTTCCCGAACGCCGAGCCGAGCGACCATCCGGCGCCGCCGCCACCGCCGGTGCCGAACCCGCCGACGCCGGCGCCCGCGGAGGCGAAGCGCGACCCGAGGTCCACCCCGGAGCCGAGGGGCCGCGCCGGGCGCGCGAAGTGCACGACCGGCATCGTCGGATGTGCCGGTGCCTCGTGCACGATCGCAACGGCCTCGGGCCGGGTCGGTGCGAGGAGCTCCCTGAGGGCCTTCTCCGCCGCCGGGTCGTTGGGTGGCACCGGCTCCGGCACGTCCTGGAGCGAGAAGATCTCCCGCCGCCGCGCCTGGCCGAGGCCCGCACCCCCGCCCGATCCGACCCCGAAGCCGGGCCCCACGCCGAGGCCGAGGCCGCCCCCGATCCCGAGCACGTCGAAGACGACGAGTAGCACGACGAGGCCATGCACGAGCGCCGAGACGCCGAGCGCCGCCACCAGGCGCCTCGCACTGGGACGGGTGCCGGCGTCGTCTACCATCGGAGCCGCGCCCGCAGCGCACGGGCCTGGACCCGGCTGAGCGCCACCTCGCTGCGCGCCTGGTCGCGCATGACGAGCTTGTAGCGGCCGCCGAACCACGGCTGGATCTCGTGCACGTGCTTCAGGTTCACGAGGCTCGACTTGTGCGCGCGGAAGAAGGTCTCGCGGTCGAGCCGCTCCTCGAGCTCGCGCAGCGTGTAGTTGGTCATGAAGCCGCGCTCGGACGTGTGCGCGTACACCAGCCGGTGCTCGACACCGAACCACAGGATCTCGTCCACCGGAAGAACCAGGATCCGCCGGCCGCTGTGGACCGGCACCTGGCTCACGTTGATCCGGCGCCGGTCCTCGAGGCGACGGAGCATCGCCTCGAGATCGGGCGCCGGCTGTGCGGCCGCGCGCCGCGCGCGCACCCGCGCCACGGCCTCCTGCACACGCGCGCGCGCGAAGGGCTTCAGCAGGTAATCGACCGCCTGCACCTCGAAGGCGCGGATCGCATACTCGTCGTAAGCCGTCGCGAACACCACGTGCGGCGGCGGCGTGCTGAGCGCCTTCAGGACCTCGAAGCCGTCCATGCCCGGCATCTGCACGTCGAGAAACACGAGATCCGGTCGCGTCTCGGCGATCAACTGCAGCGCTTCCACGCCGTTTGCCGCATCGCCGATCACGTCGACGTCTCCGAGCTCGGCGAGAAACCGCCGCAAGCGGTCGCGGGCGAGCTGCTCGTCGTCGACGAGGAGCGTGCGAATCGGCGGCGTTGCCATCACGCAGCAGCTTCGACGGGACGGGCAGGGAGGCGCAGGCGGACGCGAGTGCCCATCCCCGGCGCGCTCGTGATCTCCGGCAGACAGGCGGCACCGTAGAGGCGCACCAGGCGGTCGCGCAGGTTGCGGAGCCCGATGCCGCGTTCGTAGACGCGCGCCAGGGCGGCATCCGGCATGCCGAGCCCGTCGTCGCCGACGGTGAGGAGCAGGAGGCCTTCCGAGACCTCGGCGTCGATGCGGATGGTACCCGTCCCGAGCTTCGGCGAGAGCCCGTGCTTGATGGCGTTCTCCACCAGGGGCTGAAGCACCAGGCTCGGGATCGGATGCGACAGGCCCTCGGGACGGACGCACGTCTCGACGCGCAGGCGGTCGCCGAACCGGGCGCGCTCGATCTCCAGGTAGGCCTCGGCCATCTCGAGCTCCTCGGCCAGCGGCACCAGCTCCTGGTCGCCGCGCCGGAGGATGTAGCGGAGCATCTCCGCCAACCCCTCGACGCAGGCCTCGGCCTTATCAGGGTCGGTGCGGATCAGCTGTGCGATCGAGTTGAGGCTGTTGAAGAGGAAGTGCGGGTTGATCTGCGCTCGCAGCGCCGCGAGCTGGGCGGTCGCGGCCAGCTCGGCGAGCTCTCGCTCGCGGCTCTGCAGGGCCAGGATGCGCCACCAGTACTGATGGTAGCCGAGGAGCGTCAGGAGGAGCACCGGCACGACGGGCACCAGGACGAACATCTGCCGCACGCGCGGCGTGATCGTCAGCTGCACCACGTTGCCGCCGGCCGGGCCGAACAGGGGACGGCCCGCGAGCGAGTAGACGAGATCGCTGACCAGGAGAGACACCCCGGCGAAGGCAAGACAGGACACGGCCGCCTGGAGGGCGATCGAGCCGGGCAGCGAGCGGGCGCCGAGGCGCGGGAACACCCACCGCCAGAGAGCGTAGGTGACGCCCGAGAAGAGGAGGCTCGAGGCGACGAGGATCGCGAGCCACCAGGGCGAGCGCCAGATGACGAAGTGCAGGAGGCCGATGTGGAGGCCGATGGCGGCGCCGGTGCCGAAGACGAGGAGCATCATCCGATTGGTGCGGCCGTGTCGGGGCATCGGCGGGAGCGGCATGGCGCTGAGCGATTCTAGTTCAGCCGCCGTCGCGGCGGCCACAGTGCCCGCTCCCCCGGTCCGTGGCGACCGGCGCGGCGCGAACGGTCGGATCCGGAGCCAGTCCTGTCCGACCGGCGGGCCGAACGCTCACGCGTCGCGGCGGCGCGGCCGGAACTTGGGCAGCGTCACCTCGGCGGCGACGTCCTCGAACACCACCTCTACCGGCATCCCGATCTCGATGCGGGCGGTCGGGCAGTCGACCAGGTTCGAGAGCACCCGGGTGCCTTCCTCGAGCTCGACGACGACGATGGCATAGGGCACCTCGTCGGCGAAGCCCGGGTGGTAAACCTGATGCATGATCGCGAAGCTGAAGACCGACCCCCGGCCGGAGACGCGCTCCCAGCCGGCATCGCGCGACAGACAGCGGCTGCAGATCTCGCGCGCCGGAAAGCGATGCGCGCCGCAGCCCCGGCAGCGCTGCACCACCAGCTCGTGGCGGCGGGCGGCCTCCCAGAAGGGGGCCATCTCGGGCGTGATCTGGGGCAGCGGCTTCGGGACGGCGGTCACGCCGGCAGCCTCGAGAGCACCAGGGTCGAGTGCGTCGAGAGCACGCCGCCGTTCCCGGAGACGAGCGCCACGTCGTGCCGCGGCACCTGCCGCGTCCCGCCGTCGCCGCGCAGCTGGATCACCGCCTCGGACACCGGCGTCATGCCCCACATGTAGAAGCTCGCGAGCTGTCCGCCGCCGGTGTTGACGGCGAGGCGCCCGCCGGGGCCGGTCACCCGCTCGGCGACGAAGCGACCGCCCTCGCCCTTCGGGCAGAAGCCGTAGTCCTCGAGCGTGACGATGACCGTGAACGTGTAGCAGTCGTAGAGCTCGACCACGTCGACGTCGCGCAGGGTGACGCCCGCCATGCGGAAGGCCGGCTCCTTGGCGAGGACGGCTCCCGAGGCGAGCGTGTCCGAAGGGTCGCCGCCGAGGTGCCCCTGCCCCATCCCCCAGATGTAGACCGCCGGCCGGCAGAGGTTCCGGGCGCGCTCGGCGCCGGTGACGATCACCGCGAGACCGCCGTTGGAGACGAGGCAGCAGTCGAAGAGGTGGAACGGCTCGACGATCCAGCGCGAGCGGTGGTAGTCCTCGAGCGTGAGCGGCTGGTCGCGGAGCTGCGCGCGGGGGTTCAGGCTCGCCCAGCGGCGCTCGGCGACGGCGACGGCGCCGAGGTGGTCCTGCGTGGTCCCGAAGCGGTGCATGTGGCGGCGCGCGACCAGCGCGTACATGGCGTTCACACCGAAGAAGCCGTAGGCCTGCTCCCAGCCGCGCGCGAAGCCGTAGGCGCTCCCCCCCGAGGCGCGCTCCCCCTTGGGAGCCGGGGGCTTGAGCGGCGTGTCGGAGAAGACGCACGCGACCGTCGTCGCGAGCCCGGCGGCGATCGCCTGGGCGGCGTGCTGGATCATGGCGCAGGCCGTCGCGCCGCCCAGGTTCATGGTGGCCGAGAGGCGGAGGTTGCGAAGTCCCATCGCCTGCTGGAGCTGGAAGGAGCCCATGCCGAGGTCGCTCCAGGCAAGGCCGGGGTTCAGGAGAAGGCCGTCCAGGTCCTCGCGCGCGAGTCCCGCGTCCTCGAGCGCGAGCGTGAGCGCGTCGACGGCGAAGCCGATGGCGTTGGTGTCGAACACCTTGCCCTGGGGCGTGATCCCGAGCCCGACGATCGCGGCCGCGCCGCGCAGCTGGTCGGACGGCATGCAGTCCCTACGGCAGAGCCTCGGCTGCCCGCAGGCTCGTGCCCGGGAATCGCCGCGACTCCCCGTGGCGGAGCACGGCGACGCGGTCGGTGAGCCCGCGCTCGCGCGCCAGGTCCGCCAGCCACGCGATCGGCTCGTCGACCGGCTCGTAGGACACGACGAAAGTGCCCCAGTGGATCGGCACCATGTGGCTGGCGTCGAGATCGACGAGGACCCGCAGCGCGTCCTCGGGATTCATGTGGACGCGGCGGAACGAAGGCGGGCTGTAGGCGCCGATCGGGAGGAGCGCGACGTCGATCGTCCAGCGGCGGCCGTACTCGCGGAAGCCCGGGAAGTAGGCGGTGTCGCCCGGGAAGAAGACGGTGCCGTCCGGGTGCTCGAGGAGGAAGCCCGTGTAGCCTCGCTCGTCGGGCCAGAGGTAACGGGTGCCCCAGTGCTTCACGGGCAGCGCGGTGATGCGGACGCCTTTCACGAGGGTCGAGTCGCCCCACGCGAGCTCGATCACCTCCGCGTAGCCCGCGCCCGCGACGAGACCGGAGAGGTTCTTGGCCACCACGGCGACCGTCCCCTGCTTCGGGAGCCGGTGATGGGTGGGCACGTCGAGGTGGTCCATGTGGCCGTGCGACACGAGGACGACGTCGAGTGGGGGGAGCGCCTCGAGCGCGACGCCGGGCGCGACCAGCCGCTTCGGGAGAACGAGTCGCGAGGAGTAGACCGGGTCGGTGAGCAGCGTCGCGCCGTCCAGCCGGACGAGCACGGTCGCGTGCCCGACGTAGGTGACGCTGATGCCGCCGGCCGGGTCGGTGGCCACGCCCGGACCCGCGGGTGCCGCCGTCGGGAGCACCAGTGACCGCGCCATCAGCCCGAGGATCTTGGAGGGCCGGTAGGTCTCGGCGTCGGCCAAGCTAGCGGAGCAGGATCAGGAAGTGCCGGCGCAGGAGATTGGCCTGGTCCTGGATGGACTCGCTGCGCCGCCCGGCCTTGAGCACATCGAAGAGCTCGCGGTCGCCGGCTTCCTTGCGCACCGCCACGTCGTCGTGAAGGGCGTCCAGGAGTTCGTGGATGACGCGCGGGATCTCGCGCTGCGGAATCACCAGGTCGCCGCGGCCGAGCGTCCCGTTCCAGTTGGAGGCATACGGCCGCAGAACGTTCAGGATGCGTTCGGTGATGCTGCGATCACTACGCGACCCGACCACGGCGCGGAGGATAACCCAGCGCCTCCATCATGCGCAAGGTCACGAATGCGAAGCTGGCTTGCGGGCGTCGGGATGAGCGGCTACGCTCGTGCGCCCAGGAGGGCGTGCATGGTCAGCACCTTCCAGCCGACGACGGCCTCGGCGGCCATCGAGGGGCTCCCGCAGGTGTTCGACCCGGCGGCGGCCGCAGGCGTCGAGGCCGTCGTCCTCTTCGACCTCTTGGGGCGCGAGCCCGGGCAGTGGACACTCGTCATCAAGGACAACGCGTGCCGTGTGTTCCCCGGGCGGACGATTGAGCCGACGGTCACCCTGACGATGGACTCGGACCTCTGGCTCGCGATCGCGCGCGGCGAGAAGAGCGGTCGCGACGCGTTCATGAACGGCGAGTATCAGGTGTCGGGCGACCTCGGCTTCATGATGCAGTTCGGGAAGATCTTCCCGGTGCGGTAGTTGCGCGGCGGGGAGGCGGGAAGGGGCGCCGCCGCGGCTCCCGCGTCCTCGCTCCACGCGCGACTCGTAATTGCGGCGTCCCCCCGAAGCTGCGGGCGCGCGCGGGAGCTGCGGAGGTCGCCGCGGCGGCGCCCCTTCCCGCCTTGCGCGGCGTCGGACCGCACGCCGGGCAGCGGCCCCTCTCTTTGGGCGGGGTCGCTGCTCCGGCGCGCGGGTGGGGTGGGGTCAGCTGCCCGTTTCGGCTAGGTCTGCCAGCTCGGGGGGCAGCACCGGCATGCGCACGGGCTTCTTGGGGTCGAGCTGCTGGCGTACGTGATTGGCATCGATCTCGAAGGCCTCGCAGATGCGCTCGAAGGCGAACGGCCAGGACGCATCCCGCGACTTCACCCATTCGCGTGCCTCGCGGCCCGCCCGGCTCCGGGGGCACTTGCGCAGCACGTTGAGGGCGTCCTCGAGGACGGCCGCCATCAGCCGCAGCTCCCCGACGTGACGCGTCCATGCCCGCCGGTGAGGGACGTCCAAGACGAGCTCTCCGAGCGCGTCGGTGACCTGGTCGCCCGGGACCAGGGCAGAAAGGCTGGGGCTGCTCATGCGGCGCTGTGTGTGCATGCCCCGTGCCGACGCGGATGGCACCCGGGTGCCGCCCTGGCGGGCTCCCGACGTGCGCAGGGCTACACCTGCGGCCGGAAGTGTCGGAACCCCCGACGCCCGCCTTGACAGCGCGGAGCGGCAGCCCGTAGTTCTCGCGCCCATGAAGTTCTTCATGTTCCACCTGATGCCCTGGCCCTACCTTCCGGAGACCTACGTGGGTCCCGCCTGGGTGAAGTGCCCCAACGGCTTCTACGACGGCCGGCGGGGCCACGGCCTGTACAACCGCTACCTCGACGAGCTCATCCGCGCCGAGGCGCTCGGCTTCGACGGCGTCTGCGTCAACGAGCACCACGCCAACGCGTACGGCAACATGCCGTCGCCGAACCTGATCGCGGCGATCCTCGCGCGCCAGACGGTGCGCATGCGGATCGCGGTCGTCGGCAACGCGCTGCCCCTCTACAACCCGCCCGTCCGCGTCGCGGAGGAATACGCGATGATCGACTGCATCTCCGGGGGTCGACTGATCGCCGGCATGGTGGTCGGGGGCGGACCCGAGTACTACTCGAACGGCCTCAACCCGGCCGAGGCGCGCGAGCGCTTCAGCGAGGCGCTCGACCTGATCCTGCGCTGCTGGACCGAGCCGGGGCCCTTCGTCCACATGGGGAAGCACTACAAGCTCCGGTACGTGAACCCGTGGCCGACTCCGGTGCAGCAGCCGCATCCGCCCATCTGGATCCCGGGCGCCGGGAGCTACGAGACGATGGACTTCGTCGCCAGGCGGCGGTGGGCCTACATGGGTATCCCGTACTTCCACAAGCGGGTCTTCAAGAAGAACTTCGACTACTTCCGGGAGGCCTGCGAGAAGGAGGGATACACTGCTTCGCCCGAGCAGATGGGCTGGCTCGTGCCGGTCTACGTCGCGGAGACCGACGCGCAGGCGCGCGCCGAGTTCGAGCCGCACCTCTGGTACTTCGCGAAGCGGCTGCTCCCCGGCATCAACATCAGCCCGCCCGGCTATACCTCGCCCCGTTCGGCCCTGAAGATGCTCGGCGCCTTCGGCGAGTTCCTGCTGAACGTCGGCACGTGGGAACAGGTGGTGGAGGGCGCATACGCCATAGTCGGCAGCCCGGCTACCGTGCGCGAGCGGATGGCCGAGCTGATCGGGTGGCTCGGGGTCGGCAACGTCTTGAGCCTCCTCCAGCTCGGGACGCTGCCGGCGGATCTGACCCGCAAGAACATGGAGCTGTTCGCGTCCGAGGTCCTGCCCTATCTCCGCGATGAGACGGGGACGAGCCTCGAGTCGAACGCCGTGGCGAGCGCGCCGGTTGCCTGAGGGGGCCGGTGATGCCCGAGCGCCGCACGGTACGGGTGGCGGGGAAGGAGGTACGTCTCCTGGTCGGGGGCGGCGGGCCGCCGCTCCTCTACCTGCACAGCGTGGGGGCCGACGCCGAATGGCTCGAGGCGCACGATCGGCTCGCCAGCCGGTTCACCGTCCACCTACCTGCACACCCAGGCTTCGCGGAGTCGACCGGTGTCGACCAGGTCGACGGCATCTTCGATCTGGTCCTGCACTACGTCGACCTGCTCGGCGTACTCGGCCTCGGCGCCGTACCGGTGGTCGGCGCCTCGTTCGGCGGCTGGATCGCGGCGGAGCTCGCAGCGCTCTATCCGGAGCGCATCGCGCGTCTCGTGCTGGCCGACGCGGTCGGCCTGTGGATCGACGAGGCGCCGATCGGCGAGCTCTTCGGCTCCACGCCGCCCGAGGTCGCCCAGATGATCTTCCACGACCAGGAGCATCCCCTGGCGCAGATGCTGCGCGCCATGACGTCGATCGCCGACGTGCCGGAGGACTTCGCCTACGCGCAGCTGCGGGCGCTCGAGGCGGCGGCGAAGGTGGGGTGGAACCCCTACCTGCACGATCCGAAGCTCGAGGGACGACTCCGGCGTGTGACGGCCCCGACGCTCGTCCTCTGGGGCCGAGAGGACGGGCTCGTCCCCCTTGTGTACGGCGAGCGCTACCGCGAGCGCATTCCCGGCGCGCGGCTCCACGTGATCGAGCGCTGCGGGCACCTGCCGGCGATCGAGCGGCCGGCGGAGTTCGCCGAGGCGGTGCTCGGCTTTCTCGCTCAGACATAGGCGTCGCCCCGCAGGCGGACGAGCGGTGCCCGTCCGCTTCGCACGCCGAGCTCCCGTGTGACGCCGTCGGGTACTGCCACACGCCCCCACACGGCCGCAGCGGATGACACCGAGACGATCGGCATCGACGTCGATCAGGCGTCGAAAAAGCTCGACCTTAGGAGCTTGGAAGCCGAGTCGCTGCCGGCCACGCGCGTAAGGATCAGCTGACGCGGCGGTCGACGGGACACATTGCTAACGCGCCGATCAGGCGCTCGCCGGCGGGAAGAATTCAGTGAGCACCCGGTCGATCGCTCCGCTCACTTTGTCGAAAGCCGGACCGCGCAGGAACTTCCAAGCCCTCACTTCCTCCCCCAGAGTGACGAAGGTCGGATCGGTGATACCTGCCGCGGACGCCTCCTGCACGGCGTCGCGGATCCGATCCACCATGGAGCCCAACAGTGCGCGCGTATAGGGAGGCAACCGTGGATTCTCGAGAATTGCGTCCACGTCCTCCGCCGCGAGCGGCAGATCGTTGAGGCGCAGAAGATTCCCGATCGACGCCTCATCGACGCGCGCGAGCAGATCGACCAGGCGGTACCCCAGGGGGTATCTGACCTCGTGCTCGGCATAGAGGCGCTTGACCATCCAATCCGCGAGCCCCTCTGCCAGGAGGGTATACAGCAGATGGAAGCCGCGGAACGACTGGAGCGTGCCCTGCGCGATGTGCACCAGTTCGTGAGCCACCACTGACTTGGGCGCCGACGCCTGGCGCAGCCCCACAGTGGCCGGTAGGCGGTGGGTCGCGAGGGTGTCTTCCGCCAGATCGGTGTCGATGACGACGCTCACGGGCCTCAAAGGGACGCCGTAGCGTCTCAGGTACGCCCCGACGCGACCTTCCGCGTTTCTGTGGGAATCCTTGGCGCTGGTCCTGGCCATGCGATCCGCTCTTCGACGGTCAACGTAACATGGTGCTCCGGTCGGCGCACGGCTGGCGGAAAGGGTTTGCTAGCGGCGGCGGTCGATCGCCGCTGGGGGATATCGCCCCAGCGGCGCGCAGGGTGGGGCGGGGTATCACCCACTGGGTGCGCCAACCCGCGACGCCGGTCGCGGGAGCGCCACGTCTGCCCACGCTTCTGCCGTCGGCATGTGGGTTGCTGGAGACAGGTCAAACGGCAACGCCTTGCGCGACAGCGCAGACGGGAAGGTCAAGTGATGACATCGACGAACGTGTTGAAGATCCTGGTCCTCGGACTCCTCGTGCTCGGATCGAATTGGCCCGCGACGGCCAAGACGACGTTCGAGGACGACGTCCTCCTCATCAACTGTGGTGGGTTCCCGGGCCAGGCGAAACGTCGCTTCCGCATCGAGACCGGGAACGTGCACGACGTCCGCATCGAGATCTCCAATGCGCCATCGGGACCCTATTCCGTCATCATCCAGGGAGTCGACCGCGGCGTGATCTCCGTGGACTCGCTGGGCCAGGGCGAGATCGAATACAGCACCAACCCGCAGGCGGGGGAGCACCCCTTGAATTTCCCCTTCGACGTGGGCACCGAGGTCGATCTCTCCTTCCAGGGGACGAGGCTCGCCTACAGCCTGAGCAACGACAGCGCGTGCCAGAACGCCGGCGGGTCGACGAGCTCGTCCACGAGCACATCGACCAGCTCAACCAGCACGTCCACCAGCCTCGGCGGCAGCTCGACTACGACCACGACCAACTCGTCGAGCACCTCCACCACCTCGACGACGCTCGGCGGCGGCAGCAGCTGCCAGGCGATCGACAACACCGTTTCGCTGGTAAACTGTGGCGCGATCCGCGGCGCCGGGACCCGCCGCGTACGTGTGCACCTCGATTGCGATCGAGATGTCCGCTACCAGATCAAGAAGGTGCCGAACGGCAACTACAGCGTGTTCGTGACCGATACCGATGGGAATCTGAAGCGCGGGACCATCAAGGTGGTGAGCAAGAACCAGGGTGAGATCGAGTTCGACGACGCCCCGGCGGTCAACGAGTTCCCGCTCACGTTCGATCCCTTCGGCCCGGTCTCCATCGTGCGCGACGCGACGGGCGCGCGCGTCTTCGGCTACCCGAACTGCCAGTAGTAGCCACGCGCCCATAGCAGGTCACGACGCCCCGGGCTGCAGAAGTCGCCCGGGGCGTCGTCGTTTATGCGGGTCCCGCGAGGTTGGCGTGCGCCGGTGACGCGTGATACGGCCTCGGCCGCGGCATGCGGATCGTTCGGACGTACCCCGAACAGATTGTCCGCGAAGCTCTATCTCTCACGAAGGATCAGGCAGCCCACGGCCGCATCCGGAAATCCCACGGGGCCTATTTTACTGATACGGTCCGTCGTCTCGCCGAAAAACGGGGACCTATCCCGACACGTGTCGCCTTACGGAGCGTAGCCGATCGCGGCTTTACCGCGACCGTCCATGCTGCATTTCGTCGAATTCTGGACCCTCGGGCCCAACGGATGTCGCGGCCGGCGTTGTGCGTTCCCCCGTCACTCATCTCGAATGACCACTTCCACGCAACGATTTGAGCTCCTGCTCGATAGGCCACTCGACGAATGCTAAGACGTGCACCATTAGCGCACCAACAATCGGCATCAGGGTCATGACCTTCCAGGAGGTTGAAAATCCCGCCTTCCCGACGAGGCGCCACAACGGTATGACTCCAAGTACGATATAAAGGAGTACTACTATAAGTTCCGCGAGCCCCATTCCGAGCATGCGTCCTCCCTTACGGCTTAGGCCGTGGGTTCCCGTGAATTAGACTTTCGGCCTTCGCCGTCGCGAAGCCGCGACGGGGAGAAGTTGATAGCCGGAGCGGGTGAATAGGTCAACAACTAGGCGGCACCGAAGCCTTAGGGGGCGCCTTAGGGGCGCTTGTGTGATCTCTAGCCCCTGAGTTAGCCTCTACGTAAATGCCTGAGGCCCCACGCTGGTTGGCGCTCATCATTTGGACTGGCGCTATCACTGTTCTCATCATCGCGGCAGTCGCTACAGTCGGCCGTTGGGCTACCGAGCAGCGACCACACCTTGAGGCTCGCGTACGCAGGCTGCGGCCTCAGCTCTTCACATTCGCAATCTTCGGGGCTGCTGTCGGCATGTGCCTTCTGTGGAAGGCTTCCCCGCCCGACACTAGGATGGCGATTACCCCCTTGCTGTTGATAATTGTGGGTTTCGCGTGTTCGGTGGGCATAGCACAGTTGGGCGGCAGAGACGCTGAAGAGCTAGCACAGAAGGTCGGTCTCGGGTTCGTAGGCCTGTCATTCTTCGTCATGTTCCTGAACCTCTTCTACCGTCACCCTTAGACCTCCGCCGTCGCGAAACGGCTCTTGTGCGACAGCACCCTGCCGAGTGGCCCTCACACTCCCTCAGCTCGATAGCCTTGAGCGTCACCTTTGCTGTGTAGGTACTCGGGCAGCCGACCGACGACGAGAGGGTAACGTAGCAGCGAAGAAGCGGCCCCAGCACAGTGAAACGTGGAGGCGCGACGGAAGGCGTGAAGCCAGCGGCTCTGTCTAACGTTCCGTCCAAAAACCAAGCCTGTGTCTTTGGGATAGGGTTTGACAAAGATTCCCACGCTTCGGTACTGAAAAAACACCGCACGCTTGTGTATGGACTTGGGTCAGTGGGCTCGAGGGACCCAAGCAATGACACTCGCCGAAAACCGTCCGTCGGGATCGTGACACTGAACGTCGTGGAGCACGCTTGCACAGTCACACCCCTCCTCACCGCGGCTCGTTATCCCCGCCCGCTAGCTTCTCATTCCCCGCGGGCTGCGTGCATAGCCACTATGAAGGCCCCAAGCCAACGTAACCCGCCCTATCAGACCCTGGCCGCCCGCGTCCGATCCCCCTCCGGCCGCTACTACGGAGGCCACGTACGAGCCGCCCCCGCGACGGGACGAGTCGTCAGCTTCCCGCGAATGGGCCCTCGACGTCGCCGCTACGATCCGGGGGTTTTTGCACCGGAAAGCAGCTAGCGCTGCTCCATCTGCTGCTCGCGCTGCTTCGTGCCCTCGATGCGCTTCTCGAGGCGTTGCTCGCGGCGCTCGAGCCCGCGCTCGCGCCGCTCCACCCTCTTCTCGGCCCCACCGGCCGACGCGAGGCCGAGGCGGATCTGCTCCAGCGCCTGATTGATGCGCTCGAGCGCCTTCGCCCGGTGCCCGGCGTACTCGGGACCGGCGGCCTTCAGGTGTTGGCGCGCGCTCTCGAGCGCCTGCTGGGCAGCTTGCATGTCCGGGTGCTCCTCGGCGCGGACCGCGCGCGCCGCCAGCAGGCAGACGGGGATCAGGACGAGCAAGATCTTGGTCATTTCGCAGCTCCTATCATCGGCTCGGTCGAGGGACCAGGCCCATTTGAACGGGCGGGGCCGCCAGGGTATTCCTCCGGCGATGGCGACCGTGATCACCAGCGAATGCATCAACTGCGGCGCCTGCGAGCCCGAGTGCCCGAACACCGCCATCTACCAGGGCGGGGTCGAGTGGCAGGCGCCCGACGGCTCGATGCACCCGCCGCTGTCGAACGACATCTTCTTCATCGTGCCCGAGAAGTGCACGGAGTGTGTCGGCTTCCACGACCACGAGGCGTGCGCGGCTGTCTGCCCGGTCGACTGCTGCGTGCCGGACCCGAACATCCCCGAGACCCACGAGGTGCTGCTGGAGCGCGCGCGGGCGCTGCATCCCGAGCTGACCATCGCCGACGACGCTCCGTCGCGCTTCAAGAAGGAAGGCGCGGCCGCTCCCGCAGCGGGAGCGCCGCCCGCAGCGGCAGCCGCGTCCGCCCCGCCGCCCGCGTCAAAGCCCGCCGCCCCGGCGTCCGCGGCGCCAAAGGCGGCCGCGCCGGCGGCCGTGGCGCCGTCGCCGCCGCCCGTGGCCGCGCCCGCCGAAGCGCAGGGGCTGGCGATTCCGGCGCCCGCGGAGTGGGACATTCCGATCAGCTGCTTCCGGTGCGCCGGCGAGTACACCGTCCCGTTCGCCTACTTCCGCGCCGGCGTCGTCTTCTACTGCCCGCACTGCCAGGGCTCCTTCGTCCCGACGCTCAGCATGGTGCGCGGCGTCGAGGAGTCGCTCGCGCGCTTCCACGCCCGCTGGACGAGGGCGTTCGAGGAGTTCCAGGAACGGCGGCGCCGGGAGCTCGAGCAGTTCGAGACGCGGCAGCGGCGCGAGCTCGAGGAGTTCGAGCGAGAGCTGCACGCCATCGCGACGCGCGACAAGCCGCCGGGCGCGCCGACCAAGCGGCGAGGCTTCTTCACCTTCTGAGCTTGCGCGGGCGGCTCCACGACTACCTGGCCGCTCGCCCCGCCGGCGCGACGGCCGAGGAGCTGCTCGACCTCGTCTTCGTCGCCCGCGGGCGCGACCCGGACTTCGGAGACCGGTTTCTGGCCGCCCTGCTCGGCGCGGACCCGCGCTTCCGGTTCGACCCGGTCGAGCAGCGCTGGCGCGTCCGGGCCTGCGACGGGCTCCTGCGGTCGCTCGCCGAGGTCGAGTTCGTGGTCGTCGACCTGGAGACGACCGGCGGAGCCCCGGGGCCCGAGGGGATCATCGAGATCGGGGCCGCGCGCGTGGTGGGCGGCCGCCTCACCGAGCGCTTCGTGAGCCTCGTCAACCCGGGCCGGCCGATCCAACCTTTCGTCGTGCGGCTCACGGGGATCACCGACGCGATGGTCGCCGAGGCGCCACCCCTGGCCGAGGTCCTGCCGCGCTTCGTCGAATTCGCGGGGAGCGCCGTGCTCGTGGCGCACAACGCCGATTTCGACATGAGCCACCTGCGCGCGGCGGGCGCGCCGTGCGACGCTCCCGTCCTCTGCACGATTCGCCTGGCGCGACGTCTCCTGCCCGAGAGCCGCCGCCGCTCGCTCGACGCCGTGGCGGCCAGGCTCGGCATCGGCTGCTTCGGCCGTCATCGCGCCCTGCCCGACGCCGAGATCGCGGCCGAGATCCTCTGCGTCTTCCTCGAGCGGCTGCAGGAGCGCGGCATCGAAAGGCTGGATCAGCTCCTCGACTTCCAGCGCAGTGCCGCCGACGGACGCCCGTTCGTCATCCACGTCCCACGAGCTCGGCTCGACGACGTCCCCGCCGTCCCGGGGGTGTACCACCTGCTCGGCCGGGATGGCCGCCTGCTCTACATCGGCAAGGCGCGCCGTCTGCGCGAGCGGCTGGCCGCCTACTTCACGAACGCCCGCGGCCACTCGCCGCGCGTCCTCGACCTGATCCGCCACGTCCATGACTTTCGGGTGACGGAGACCGGCTCCGAGCTCGCCGCCTCCCTCCTCGAGGCGCGCCAGATCCGCGAGCTGAAGCCGCCGTACAACCGGCAGCGGCGCGGGCTGCCCCGGGTGGGCTTCCTGAAGCTCGGCGTGCAGAGCCAATTCCCGCGCCTGTGGGCCACCGAGCGCCTCGCGGCCGACCGGGCGACCTACCTCGGCCCCTTCGCGAGCCTCGCCGCGGCGGAGCGGGCGCTCGCCGTCCTCGGGCGCGTGTTCAAGCTCCGCACGTGCGCCGGGCGCCTGCACCCGGCGCCCGAGGCGACCCCCTGCCTCTCGGGTCAGGTCGGCGCGTGCACGGCGCCATGCGCCGCCCGGGTCGACGAGGTGGCCTACCGTGCGCAGGTGGACGCCTGCCTCGCGTTCCTCGACGGCCGCGACGACCTGCCCCTTGCCTGGCTCACGGCCAGGCGCGACGTGCTGGCGGCCGAGCTGCGCTTCGAGGCGGCCGCCCAGGCGCAGCGGGACATCGAGCTGCTCGAATCGCTGCGCCGCCGGCAGCAGCGGCTCGACTGGGTGGTCACGCGCCAGAACTTCGTGGTCCTCGTCCCGGCCGAGACGCGCGAGGCGGCGGTCCTCTACGCCGTGCTCGGCGGCCGGCTGGCCGTGGAGGTGCGTCTCGCCGCGACGGCCGACCTGATCGCCGCCGCCGCGCTCGTGCGCGAGCGGTTCGCTCGCTACCAGGACGCGCCGCTCACGCGGGCCGACGTCGACGGCACGGCGATCATCGCCGGCTGGCTGCGGGATCGGGGTGCGCACGAGGGCGTCATCCTGCCGCTGGACGGCCCCGACGCGATCGTCGCACGCCTCGACGAGCTCGTGGTCACGGTGCGGGACCTCCGGATGGCGGGCGTCGGGCCGCTGCCCCCGATCGAGGCGCTCGGCGCGCGGCCGTGACTGGACGGCGGCGGCTCGTGGTCAGCGGCGACGACTTCGGCGCCGCGCCCGAGGTGAACGCCGCCATCGTGCGCGCGCACCGCGACGGCATCCTGACCAGCGCGAGCCTCATGGTGACCGGCGACGCGGTGGACGAGGCGATCGCGCTGGCGCGCGCGCATCCCCGCCTGGCGGTCGGCCTGCATTTGGTGCTCGTCCAGGGCCGGGCGGCGTCAGCGCCCGGCGAGATCCCGCGTCTGCTCACGGCGTCGGGCGCGTTTCCCGATCAGCCGGTCCTGGCCGGGCTTCGCTACGCGTGGCTCGCCCTCGCGCGACCGGGCGGCCGCGCGGAGCTGCGGCACGAGATCGAGGCGCAGCTCCGGGCGTTCGCCGCGACGGGGCTCCGCCTGGCGCACGTCGACGGGCACGTGAACATCCATCTCCACCCGATGATCCTTCCCCTGCTCCTCGAGCTCGCCCCGCGCTACGGCATCCGGGCGCTTCGCCTGTCGCGCGAGAGCCTCGCCGACGCGCTCCGCTACGACCGCACGAGTCTCCCGCGGAAGGTCGCCGAGGGGCTCGTCTTCCGCGCGCTCTCGGCCTGGTCCGCGTCGCGCCTGCGGCGGGCCGGTATCGTGACGGCGGACCGGGTCTACGGCATGCACCAGACCGGACACGTCGACGAGCGCTATCTCCTCTCGGTCATCGAGGCCTTGCCGCCCGGCGTGCACGAGATCTACTGCCACCCGGCCGAGGCGCAGCCCGCGGTGCTGGCTCCGCATCAGCGCGGGTACGACCATGCGGGCGAGGTGGCGGCACTCGTGAGCCCGCGCGTCCGTGAAACGCTCCGGGCCGCCGGCGTCGAGCTCGTGACGTATCCGGACCTGGTGACAGCAAGATAGCTGTCCGGCGCCCACCGCGGGGTGTGAGGCGGC
>Ga0209056_10003434_pt1 | contig 16887 bp, 15 predicted proteins | sample GraSoiAngelo_114_FD_185876 | JGI IMG/M metagenome (GOLD analysis project Ga0209056, IMG submission 185876) | Grasslands soil microbial communities from the Angelo Coastal Reserve, California, USA - 14_0903_13_40cm (SPAdes) (version 2) | ecosystem: Environmental > Terrestrial > Soil > Grasslands... | reverse complement strand
CTATCATCGACCAAGGCCCTCGACGAGCTCCAGGAGGCGAAAGCGCTCGGGTTCGACACGAAGCCGGTGTTGATCGGCCCGGTCACCTTTCTTCTATTGGGGAAGGCCCGCAAGGGGGGCTTCAACAGGCTCGACCTGCTCGACGCGCTGCTGCCGGTCTACGCCGAGGTCCTTTCGCGGCTCGGGGCGGCTGGAGCGAGGTGGGTACAGGTTGACGAGCCGTGCCTCGCGCTCACCCGCTCGCCCGAGGGTCGGGATGCGTACGTCCGCGCCTACCAATTGATCGCCGAGCGCGTTCCCGGGGTGCGGATCCTGCTCACGACGTACTTTGCGGGACTGGACGACACCCTGCCGACGGTGCGGGAGTTGCCTGTCGCGGGGCTGCACGTGGATCTGGTACGCGCTCCGGGCCAGCTCGAGCCGCTGCTCAACGCCTTCCCAAAGGGCCGGGTCCTGTCGCTCGGCGTGATCGACGGTCGGAACATCTGGAAGGCCGATCTGGCTGCGGCGCTCGCGTTGCTCGAGCGGGCGCGGGACCGGATCGGCGGAGAAGATCTGTGGGTGGCCCCGTCGTGCTCGCTGCTGCACGTACCGCTCGACCTCGACGCCGAGTCGCGGCTCGATGCCGAGCTCAAAAGGTGGCTGGCGTTCGCCAAGCAGAAGCTCGAAGAGGTCGTGACGCTGGCCCGGGCGCTGGGCGAGGGGCGCCAGGCGGTGAGCGTCGCCGCCCGGCTCGAGGCGAACGCGCGCGCGCTGGCGGCGCGGCGCGCCTCGCGGCGCATCCATGATCCGGCGGTGAAGCGGCGCGCGGCCGGTGTGACGGAACAGGACATGCGGCGGGGGGCGACGCACGAGGCGCGCCGGAAGAAGCAGATCGCCCTGCCCCTCTTCCCGACGACCACGATCGGGTCGTTCCCGCAGACCGCCGAGGTGCGGGCGGCGCGGCGCAAGCTCCACGATGGGAAGCTCACGCCCCAGGAGTACGATGCGTTCATCGCGGACCAGATCACCCGCACGCTCCGAATCCAGGCAGAGCTCGGGCTGGACGTGCTGGTGCACGGCGAGTTCGAGCGCAACGACATGGTGGAGTACTTCGGTGAACAGCTCGAGGGTTTCGCGTTCACCGAGCACGGCTGGGTGCAGTCCTACGGCACGCGCTACGTCAAGCCGCCGATCATCTACGGCGACGTGTCGCGTCCGGGGCCGATGACGGTGCGCTGGAGCACGTTCGCGCAGTCGAAGACCGCCAAGCCCGTGAAGGGCATGCTGACCGGGCCGGTGACGGTGCTCCAATGGTCCTTCGTGCGCGACGACCAGCCCCGGTCCGAGACCGCGAAGCAGCTCGCGCTTGCGATCCGGGAGGAAGTCCTGGATCTCGAGAAGGCCGGAATCCGGGTCATCCAGATCGACGAGCCGGCGCTCCGGGAGGGGTTGCCGCTGCGCCGGGCCGAGTGGGCCGACTACCTCGAGTGGGCGGTGAACGCCTTCCGGCTGGCGACGGGCGGCGTGCAGGACGCCACCCAGATCCACACGCACATGTGCTACAGCGAGTTCAACGACGTCATCCGGGTGGTCGAGCGGATGGACGCCGACGTGGTTTCCATCGAGAATGCGCGCTCGGGCTCGGAGCTGCTCGAAGCGTTCAAGGAATATAGGTACCCCAACGAGATCGGGCCGGGCGTTTACGATATCCACTCGCCCCGCGTCCCGAGCGTGGACGAGATCGTGGCAGCGGTGCAGCGGATGCGGGAAGTCCTCGCGGATCAACAGATCTGGGTCAACCCGGACTGCGGCCTCAAGACACGGGGCTGGGACGAGACGCTGCCGTCGCTACGGAACATGGTGCAGGCGGCGCGCCAGTTGCGCCCGGTCCCCGCCGCCGCGGGCGGGATGCGGGATGCGATAGAAGGCGGTAGAGGAGGGTAGAGGACGGCAGAGGGCGGTAGAGGTGGTAAGCGACCTTTACCGTCTTCTACCGCCCTCTACCGCCTTATACCGCCCTCTCGCCTCCCGTTGCTTCTCGGGGCGCAGGGGGAGATACTAAAGGTATGAACCCGGACGAGATCCGCATCACCGCCGAGCCGATCGACACCGCGCGTTGCAAGTTCCTGGTAAGTCAACCGCTGCACACGGCGGGAGTGCGACGGTTTTCCTCTCCCGAGGAGGCGAAGGGCTCTCCGCTGGCCGAGGCGATCTTCGCGATCCCGGGGGCGGCCGTCGCTGAGCTCATCGTGTCGGGCAACCTAATCACGGTGGTGAAGGGCAGTGCTACACCCTGGCCCGCCGTCGGGAAATCCATCGGCGCGGCGATCCGCTCGGCGCTCGCGAGCGGCGCGCCGCCGATCGCTCCCAAGCCCGCGGCTGCCGTCGCGGACGATGACACGCTCTACGACCGGGTCGCCGGCCTGTTCGATAGCGAGGTGAATCCGATGGTGGCCCGCCACGGCGGCCGGGTGGAGCTCATCGACGTGCAGGACGCCGTGGTGATGCTCCGCATGGGGGGCGGGTGCCAGGGGTGCGGCATGGCGGACGTGACACTCCGCCAGGGGATCGAGGCCATGCTGCAGCAGCACGTCCCGGAAGTGAAGGGCGTGGTCGACATCACCGACCATTCAGCGGGCACGGATCCCTACTTCGCCGCCGCCAAGAAGTAAGGGCGCGGCATGCCGCGCCCCTCAAGTCCGCGGCTCCTGCTGCTGCTTCCCACCACCACGTATCGCACGGCGGCTTTCGTAGAGGCCGCACGGCGCCTCGGGGTCGCGCTGACCGTCGCGTCGGATGAACCCAGCACCTTCGAGTCGTCCCAGCCCGCGGGACTCCTGACCCTCGACTTCGCCCACCTCGACCGCGCCGTGGAGCAGGCGGCCGTGTTCGCACGCGAGCACCCGATCGCCGGGGTCGTCGGCGTGGACGACGATACGGCGGTGCTCGCGGCCGTGATTGTGGAGCGGCTGAGCGCCGCCGGGGAGCTCAAGGGAAACCCAGTAACGGCCGCGCTCGCCGCGCGTGACAAGCACCGCCAGCGAGTGCTGCTGGCGGAGCACGGCGTGCCGGCGCCGGCGTTCGAGCTGCATGCCCTCGAGGAGGACCCCGCAGGGCTCGCCCACAGGGTCCGCTACCCCTGCGTCCTCAAGCCGCTGCGGCTGTCGGCCTCTCGAGGCGTGATGCGCGCCGATGATGGCGCCGGCTTCGTGTCCGCCTTCGGGCGACTGAAAGCAATTCTCAAGCAGCCGGACGTCGCGGCATGCGGCGAGCCCGCGCGGCACTTCTTGGTGGAAGACTTCGTCCCCGGGGTCGAGGTGGCACTCGAGGGCCTGGTGGCGGACGGCTGCCTGCGAGTGCTCGCGTTGTTCGACAAGCCCGACCCGCTCGACGGTCCCTTCTTCGAGGAGACCATCTACGTCACGCCATCGCGCCTGCCCGAGCGCGCGGAGCGAGCGATCGCCGCCTGCGCCCAAGCGGCGGTGACGGCCTTGGGGATCAGGGAAGGGCCGGTTCACGCCGAGCTGCGGCACAACGACCGCGGCGCCTGGCTCATCGAGCTCGCCGCCCGGCCGATCGGCGGGCGGTGCGGGGCGGTGCTACGGTTTGAGACGCGGGAAGGGGGAAACGCGAAACGGGAAACGCTCTCGCTGGAGGAGGTCGTCATCCGGCACGCGCTGGGGATGCCGCTCACGGCCCTTGAGCGGGAGCAACGGGCCGCTGGGGTAATGATGATCCCGGTCCCGGGAACGGGGGGGGGGGTGCTGCGGGAGGTGCGGGGCGTCGCGGAGGCGCGCGCCGTGCCGCTGGTCGAGGACGTCGCGATCACAGCCCATCGGGGCCAAACGCTCGTGCCGTGGCCGGAAGGGTCGCGCTATCCCGGTTTCATCTTCGCCCGCGGCGAGACCCCGGAGGCGGTGGAGGCGGCGCTCCGTATGGCGCACCGCCGCCTGCAATTCGTCACCGGGTAGGGCGCGCTAGACGGCGACGGCCACGCCCTCGAGCCAGTTGCGCGGCACCGTGTCGAGGCCGGTCTCCTCGATGGCGCGTTTCAACCCTTCCTTCAGGGCCTTGGCGCCTTCTTCGAGCGGCACGCCCGGCAAGGCTCCTTCGATGAACAGCGAGAACCGGCCGATGTCCTCGAGACTTTCCGGCGGCATTTCGATGCGCACGAGCTCGACGCTCGGTCGCGCGAAGCCCGCGTTCACGCACAGGTCGGCGTACTCGTCGGCGGTGAGGAATTCCCGCGCGGTGGCGTGCGTGGAATGCTTCACCTCGATGCCCCGCTCCCGCAGCACCTGCACCGCGCGCAAGACCCAACGCCGCCAGAACCCCGATGTGCCCTCGACGTAGGCGCCTTTGAAAAACGTGGTGTTGAACGCGAACACGCCGCCCCGCTTGAGGGCCTTGCGAATCTCCCCGATGACCTGCGCCTTGTCGCCGACGAGATGGATCGCGTTCAGGAACACCACGGCATCGGCGGAGGACACGAGGCGGGACACCCACTCGGCGCTCCCCTGAATGAACTCCACCACGCGGGAGTGAATCGCCGCCCGGGCCCTGGCGAGGGCCGATTCGGACGGGTCGATCCCGATCACCCGGGCGCCGTGCGGATCGCCCAGGTGCTCGAGGATGAGCTTGGTAACCGCGCCCGGCCCGCACCCCAGATCGACGACCTTGCGCCGGCCCGGGTCGATCACCCGCTCTACGATCCACCGATTCACCTCGGTGAAAAACGGATGCCGCGTAAACGCTTCGAAGGAAAACCGCTCCGCATCGCCGTCGTTGTCAATCGCCATGCACCCTCCCGCGTTCTCCGACTCGTAGATCCCCGCACCACCAATCTACCGCCACCACGCACGCGGAAGTAGATGGCCCCGCCATGGATCTCCATCCCCGGTACGGTAGCTCGGAGCGGTACTGGCCGGCCTCTGGATCCGTGCTACAATGGGAATCTAAGTGACCCATCCGAAACGTCTTAGTCAGGAGGACGAGCGCTCCCTCGTCCGGCGCTTGAAGGCGCGCGATGAGCGGGCCCTGGGAGAGTTGTACGACCTCCTGGCCCCGTGGGCGCTCGGCGTCGCCTTCCGGATCCTGCAGGACCAGGACGAGGCGGAAGAGGTGGTGGGGGACGTGTTCGTGCAGGTGTGGGCGCGCATCGACCAGCACGACTCGCGACGCGGGCCGCTCGTGCCCTGGATTCTCTCCATCGCCCGCAACCGGGCGCTGGACGCGCTCCGGCGTCGGCGCCGCTGGTGGCGCAAGGCGGCGCGCTGGGAGCAGGCGACCACGGCCGAGCTGGGAGACCCGGCGCCGGAGCCCCCGCCGCACGAGGCGGCAGTCCAGGGCTGGCCGCTGCATCGTCAGGTCCACGCAGCCCTCGCGACGCTCCCCGAGGAGCAGCGCCGGGTGGTGCTGCTCGCGTACTTCGACGGTCTGACGCATAGCGAGATCGCCCGGCGGACGGGCCAGCCCCTGGGCACCGTGAAGACGAGGCTGCGGATCGCGCAGCAGAAGCTGGCGGAGGCGCTGCAACACCTCAAAGACTGGATGGAATGACCGACTGGCTGGGCATGGCGGCACATCCAAAGATCCCGCGTCCGGAGCTGAAGGAGCGGGTGCTCGCGCGCGCCCTGGCGCCGCGCCGCCGACCGTGGCGCCTGGCTGCAGCGGCGGGGCTCGTCCTGCTCGCCGGCGCCGGCGCATACGGGTGGTACCGGACGCTGACCACGCTGCGGCTCGAGCGCGATCGCCTGGCGCGCGCCGTGCTCTCCCTGCAGGACACGCTGGCGTTGGTGCGCAGCCCGGACGCCAAGGTGGTGTGGGTCCCGGTCACGACGGGCGGCCGGGTGGGCGGCGTTACGATCTTCGCGGACACGACCCGCCACCGGTGGCTCGTCCGCTGCGACGGCCTTGCGCCGAACGAGCCGGACCAAGCCTATCAGATCTGGTTCATCACGGATCGCGGCATGAAGAGCGCGGCCCTCATGCCGATGGACCACGAGCAACCGATGGTCATGGCCCTCGACATGCCGAAGGGAGGCGGGAGAGTGATGGGTGCGGCCATGACGATAGAGCCCCGGGTGGGCTCGCAACAGCCCAAGGGCCGGGTCGTATTTCACATGAATCTTTAGGTGCGGCTCGTGCGGCCTTACTCCTTCTCCGCGAGATCGTGGACGGTCACGAGCTCCACGATTTTGAGGCGGCGCTTGCCCATGGGGAGGGCGATCGCCATGCTCTCGCCGATCTTGCCGCCGAGCAACGCCTTACCGAGCGGGGAGGCCATGGAGACCGGCATCTCATCGCCGTCGTCGTCGCCGTCGATGAACTCGCCGAGGGTGAGCGCGTAGGTTTCGGTCTTCTTGGTATCGAGGTCGAGCACGGTGACGCGGGAGCCGAACCCGACCCGGTCGCGGGGGATCTCCTTCTCCGAGACGCCCGACAGCTTCGAGAGGCGCAGCCGGAGGTGGGAGAGGCGCGCCTGGGCGAAGTGCTGGCGCTCGAGGGCCGCCTTGAACTCGGAGTTCTCGCGCAGGTCCCCGTGGGCACGCGCCTTCTCGATCTCCTTCGGCAACACGAAGGAGATCTCGTGGTTGAGGCGCTCGACCTCGGCCTGGAGCTTCCGTTTGAGCTCGTCGATCATGAAGGGACGAAACCTACAAGAAGGCGTTGCACGACGCCACGACGCCATGTTCCATGAATGTATCGTTGCAACATGGCGTCGTGGCGTCGTGCAACGCATCTTTTGCGAATGGCCCTCAACATCCGGACCTATCGCGACCTGACGGAACCGGACCGCTCTGCGCTGGTCGAGCAGATCGGCGCCCAGCGCCGCCGCGTGGCCGACCGGATGGCCGCGGTGCGCCACGTCGTCGCGGTGCTGAGCGGCAAGGGCGGCGTCGGCAAGAGCTACGTGACCGCGCACCTGGCGCGCGCGCTCGGGCGCTCGGGTCGTGGGGTGGGCGTCCTCGACGCGGACCTGAACGGGCCGACGATCCCCCGGCTGCTCGACGCGCCCGCCGGGGGGGCACGCCCGGCGCACGCTGACGCGGTCGAGGCGGCTGCGGGCGCCGAGGGTGTGAAGTGCATTTCGATGGCCCTGTTGCTGCGAGACGGCATGCCGCTCGCCTTCCGGGGTCCGGACGCCGAGAGCTTCGTGTGGCGCGGCGCCCTTGAGGCCGCCGTGCTGCGCGAATTTCTCGCGGACGTGGCCTGGGGAGCGCTCGATTTTCTGTTGGTGGACCTGCCGCCCGGCGTGCAGCGCTTCGCGGAGCTCACCGAGCTGCTCCCGGCACCCCCGGCCGCGCTCATCGTGACGATCCCGACGCCGGAATCGGCGGACGCTGTGCGGCGGGCACTCCGGGCAGCCCTCGAGCGCGGTGCGACTGCGCTCGGCGTGGTGGAGAACATGGTCGGGGGCCCGTTCGCGGGAAGCGCGGCCGACGACCTCGCCCGTGAATTCGGAGTTCCCGTGCTCGCCCGAATCCCATTTCATCCACGCGCCGACGTGTGGGACGGGATTGCAAAGTGCATCGGCGGTGCGGCGTGAGACACTCCGCATTCCGCGTTCCGCATTCCGCACTTCCATGAAGTTCCTCTGCATCAACTGCGATCGGCAGATGGTCTTCGAGGAGCGTCAGCTACCGGGCGACGGCACCCTCGCCGCCGCGTTCCGCTGCCCGGAGTGCGGTCGCTGCGTGGCGATCTTGACGAACCCCATGGAGACCCAGCTCGTGGCCTCACTGGGCGTGAAGATCGGTGGGCGCACGGTGCCCGCGCAGCCGATGGAGACGGTCCGGGGGATGGTCGTGACGGGAAGAGACAATGCGTTCGCGGAGGACGGGAAACGGGAAACGGGAAACGGGCCGACGTGGACTGCCGAAGCGCAGGAGCGGCTGGCGCGCGTGCCCGGGTTCGTGCGCGGGATGGTGAAGCGGATCTACGGCGACTACGCCCGAGACCACGGCATCGCCGAGATCACCCCGACGGTGATGGACACGGCCCGCAGCGAGCTGGGCCTGGAGGGGATGTGAGTAACCTCGAGGAGCGCATCGTGTACGGGCTGCGCATCGTGATCGATCGCGATCAGTGCGTCGGGTTCGCGGACTGCGCGAAGGAGGCGCCCGAGGGTTTCAAACTGGACGACGACTCGGTTGCGGCCTTCGCGAGCCCGGAGGCCGTGGAGCGGGAGCGGCTGCTCCGCGCCTGTGACGCGTGCCCGGTGGACGCGATCGCGGTCTACGACGAGGAGGGGAGGCAGATCGTTCCGAGCTGAACTTGACACGGCCGATGGCGTCGCTCATACTCGCCGCGACTCGGAGCAGCGACGACGAATATCTCTGGCGGGCTCCGGCCCGCCCTCGCCGAGGGAGGCGCCGGTGTACCGCGAGATCTTCGTTCCCGTCGACAATTCGCCGCATTCGGATTGGGCGGTCGCCCGCGCGATCGAGCTCTGCCGGCGGTCGGGCGGGCGGCTCACCGCCAACCACGTGTACGCCGCGCGGCTGCACGACGTTCGCTTCCGCCAGCTCGAGACCGGCCTCCCGGCCCGGTTCCAGACTCCGGAAGAGATCAAGAAACAACGCAAGATCCACGACAAGCTGATCGAGAAGGGCTTACAGCTCATCGCGGACAGCTTTCTCGATCAGGTCGGGAAGCGCTGCGCGGCGGCGGGCGTCGACCTCACGCGGCAGCTCCTCGAGGGGATCAACTACGAAGAGATCGTGAACGAGGTGAATCGCGGCGCCGGCCGGCTGCCGGGGCTCATCGGCTTCGACCCGAACCGCGCCGCGGGGTACGATGGCGGTGGGAAGGTCCGCAGCGACGTGAAGGTCGGCGAGAACGGCCGGCTTGTGGCCGAAGAGGAGGACGCGGCGGCGCGGCTGGTCGGCTCCTCGGGGCGGGAGTACGATCTGCTCGCCATCGGTGCGCACGGGCTCGGCCGCCAACCCTGCTCGCAGCTCGGCGGGGTGGTGTCGCGCGTGGTGCGGGGAGTCGAGAAGGACACGCTGATCGTGCGCGACGACCGGCCGCTCGAGGGCGGCCGCTACCTGGTCTGCGTGGACGGCTCATCGTACGGGTACCGGGCGATGCGCATGGCGCTCGAGCTTGCCCAGGCATTCGGCGGATCGCTGTACGTCTGCAGTGCGTTCGACGTGGAATACCATCACGTCGTGTTCCACAACATCAAGGATGTCCTGTCCTACCAGGCCTCGAAGGTGTTCAAGTTCGAGGAGCAGGAAGCGCTCCACAACAACATCATCGACAAGGGCCTCCTGAAGCTGTGCCAGGCGCATCTGAAGCGCGCCGAGGTGATGGCGGGGGCGCAGGAGTTCGCGGGCATCCCTATCAAGACGCAGATCCTCGTCGGCAAGCCCTTCCAGGTCGTCATGCAGTGGGTCGCGGAGATCGAGCCATCGCTCTTGGTGGTGGCCCGGCACGGCGCCCACCGCATCGAGGGCACGGAGCTCGGGTCCCAGGCCGAGAATCTCGTGCGGCTGGCGCCGTGCAACGTGCTGTTGGTGGGAACGGTGGGGATACGTCCGGAAGACGTTCCGTGGATCGAAGAGGACGGGGTGGCGGGGCTGCCCTGGGCGCCTGAGGCCGAAGTGCGGATCCTCAGGGTTCCGCCCTTCGCGCAGGGAATCGCGCGCCGGGCGGTCGAGGAGTACGTGCTGGAGCAGAGCAACGGCGCCCCCGCGACGGTGACGAGCCGGTGGCTCGACGAGGCGATCCGCAAGCTCCTGCCGACCCACATGCAGCTGATCATGGGGATCGGCACGGCCGAGGAGATCGCGCTTGCCGAGGTGAAGGCGCAGGAGCAGCTGCAGGCGACGAAGGTCCTGGGGCACGACGCCGATCCCGAACCCCGGACCCAGGAAACCGAGGTCCGGTGCCCCGTGACCGGAGCCGTCAGCACGCGCCCGCGCGTGGCCGCCGACCCGATCGTCTGGACCGAAGAGGCATGGCAGCGGCTCGCGCTCGTCCCCCTCATTGCCCGGCCGCTGGCCCGCAACACAGTGGAGCGGTTCGCGCGGGGCCACGCGATCTGGCGCGTCACCACGCGGGTGATGGACGAGAACAAGCAGGCGATGATCGAGGCCGACGAGTTCGACGCGGAGACCATGATGGTGATGTTCACCGAGCTGCGCGCGAAGCAGATTCGGGCGGACGCGGAAGCAGCGGACGCGCTCTCGCTCGAGATGCGCGCGTTCATCGAGGAGGCGAAGGCGCAGGGAATCACGCGCTGCCCCATCCGGGACATCGAAGCGAAAATGGGGAAGTGCCCGGTGGACTTCACCGGCATGACGCCCGACGAGGCGAAACAGGCGATGGAGCGGATGGTGCAGGAGCAGGCAGGCGGCTGACGTGGACTACGTCCCGCACGTGGTCGCCTGGAATCTGACGCGGCGCTGCAACCTCGAATGCGCCCACTGCTACATCTCGGCGGGCCCCCGGGAGAGCGCCACGGCGGAGCTCGACACGGCGGCGTGTCTCGCGGTCGCGGATCAGATCCTCGCGGTGAACCCGGCGCCGCTCTTGATCCTCTCCGGCGGCGAGCCGCTGCTGCGCGACGACCTGGCCGAGATCGCCCGCCACGCGTCCGCGCGCGGCGCGACCGTGGTAGTCGGGACCAACGGCACGCTGCTGACGGACCAGCGGATCGCGGCGCTGCAAGAGGCGGGGGTGCGTGGCGTGGCGGTGAGCGTCGATTCGCTGCGGCCGTGGTACCACGACAACTTCCGGCACGGGAAGGGGTCGCTCGCGGAGACGCAGAGGTCGCTGGCCCGCCTCCGCGCCCGCCGGCTCGACTTCATCATCCAGACCACGGTCACCAAGGGGAATCGCGCCGAGCTCGCCCGCCTGGTGGAGTGGTCAGCCGGGCAGGGAGCGGTCTCGTTCAACTGCTACTTCCTGGTGTCGACCGGCCGCGGCGCGTCGCTCACGGACCTCGCGCCGGCGGACTACGAGGCGGTGCTCGCCGATCTCACGCGCTGGCAGCGGGAGTACCGCGGTCGGATGCTGCTGCGCGCCAAGTGCGCGCCGCACTTCATGCGCCACGTGCATCAGGCCGATCCCGATTCTCCCATCCTCAATTACGAGACCCGCTGCCCGTGCGGCACGCAGTACTGCCGCGTCACGCCGGACGGAAAGGTGACGCCGTGTCCCTACATCCCGGAGGTGGCGGGGGACCTCTCCGCCCAGACCTTCTCCGACATCTGGCGCGGCTCGGCGCTGTTCCGCCGGCTGCGCGGGGGGGGCCCGCTCGGGGGGAAGTGCGGGACTTGTGAGTACCGAAAGCTGTGCGGGGGATGCCGGGCGCGGGCGCTGGCCGTGAGCGGCGATCTGCTCGCGGCGGATCCGTCGTGCGCGTACGAGCCGGCCGGCGACCTGCCCCCCCTCGAGCGGGTCCAAGACGTCGTCTACGGCGACGAGTTCGCGCCCGCGCTCGTATGGGCGGACGCCGCGCGCATGCGGATGGAGCGCATTCCTTCGTTCGTGCGGGGAGTGGTCATGAAGCGGGTGGAGGACTACGCCCGGCGTCGGGGGCGCCGCGAGGTGACCGTGGAGTTGCTCGCCGAAGTGCGCCGCGCTCTGCCGATCGATTTCTCGAAGCGGCAACCTTTCTTCGTTTCCGACGGCTGATGTCAGACGTCTTGCTCCTCGTCCAGGCCGCCGCCGATACGACCCGGGCCTACGGCGAGTTCCCGGTCATCGGGGCCCGGGCGGCGGTGTGGATCGCGGCGGAGGTCCATCTGATGTTTGCGGCGTTCGTGCTGGGCGTGCCGATGTTCGCCGTCGTGACGGAAGCGATCGGCATCTTCGGCGGCGACGAGCGCTACGACCGGCTGAGCAAGGAATTCACGCGTCTCCTGCTCGTGGCCTACAGCGCGACGGCCATCTGGGGCACCGTCCTGCTGTTCTTCCTCGCCACGCTCTACCCGCGCTTCTTCGCCTACCTGTTTGCCATCTTCAAGTACTCGGCGTGGGTCTACGCCGGGCTGTTCTTCTTCGAGTCCTTCACGCTCTACCTCTACTACTACGGCTGGGACCGCTGGAAGAAGGGGCGGGCCAAGGTGGGCCACTGGACCCTGGGCATCCTCCTCAACGTCTGGGGCACCATCGTGATGTTCATCGCCAACTCCTGGCTCACTTATATGATGTCGCCGCCGCGGGACATCGGCCCGACGACCGACCCGACGACGATCAAGCTGTGGCACGCCATCGCCAACGCGACGTGGATGCCCATCAACGTGCACCGGCTGGTCGCCAACGTGGTGTTCGGCGGCGCGATCGTCGGGGCGTACGCGAGCTACCGCTTCCTCGCGGCGCGGACCGACGAGGAGCGTGCGCACTACGACTGGATGGGTTACGTCGGCAACTTCATCGCCATCTCGGCGCTGATCGTGCTCCCGTTCGCCGGCTACTGGCTGGGGCGCGAGATCTACCAGTACGACCAGTCCATGGGCATCACGATGATGGGCGGCTTCATGAGCTGGCTGTGGGTGATCCAGGCGTTCCTCATCGCCGTGCTGTTCCTGACGGGGAACTACTACCTGTGGATCGGCATGGGCCGGATCCCGGGGGCCGAGCGGTTCCGCCCCTACACCAAATGGCTGCTCGCGGTCCTCGTGCTCGGCGCGATCGTGTGGGGCACGCCGCACACGATGATCGCCGACTCGAAGGAGCTCGCGGCGATGGGCGGATCACACCATCCGTTCCTCGGCGCGCTGGGCGTGATGAGCGCCAAGAACACCGCGGTGAACCTGATGATCCTCACGACGTTCCTGTCCTTCCTCATGTACCGGCGGGGGAACATGCGCCTCGTGGTGCCGTGGGCGCGGGCGGGAACGATGATCCAGGCGGCGATGTTCGCCATCGCCGCCGGCGTCGTGCTGTTCTACGGGATCCGGGGCTATTTCGTGGACGCAATCGTCCGCATCGGCTTCAGCGTCTACCAGGTGCTGGCGGTCCTCGCCTGCATCGCGGGCGTGACGGTAATCGACATCCTGTTGGGGCGCGGCGCCCAATCCCTCGGCGCGATCCAATGGGGCAAGATGCCGCCGCGCTCGCAGTACGCGCTGTTCATTCTCGCCGTGACGTTCACGTGGCTGATGGGACTGATGGGCTTCGCCCGCTCGGGGGTCCGGCAATACTGGCACGTGTGGCAAGTCATGCAGGACACGTCGAAATACGCCGCCACCCCGGCCCTCGGCTACGCGTCGAAGATGATCAGCCTGTGCGTGCTGATCTTCCTCTCGCTCGTGGCGTTCGTGTTCTGGCTCGGCGGGCTCGCCGAGAAGTCGACCTTCGTGTCGGCGGGGGAGGGCAAGGCCCGGCATGTGGGTCACTAACCTCAAGATCGTCGGGGTCGTCCTCGGGGTGCTCTCGCTCTATACCCTGATCGCGAACAAGATCCCGCAGGTGCAGTCCGAGGTGCCCCAGGCGCTGGCCCTCGGCGCGAACGTCACCCCCGAGCAGCTCGTCGCCGCCGGGGAGAAGGTCTTCAACGGCATCGGAGGCTGCACCACCTGCCACGGCCTCGGCACCCGTGCCCCTAACCTGCTCACCGACGAGAAGGGCACGGGACCGATCGGCGCCCGCTGCGGCAGGCGCGAGACGGGGAAGACCTGCAAGCAGTACCTCTTCGAATCGCTCGACAATCCCACGGCGTACGTCGTCCCGGGCTACCAGCCGATCATGCCTGTGATGACCAAGCAGCTGTCGCCCGAGCAGGTGTGGGCGGTGATCGCGTTCCTCGAGTCGCAGGGCGGCACGGTGGACGTGACTGCCTCGGACATCCCGGCCCCGAGCCCGGGAGCCCTGACCCCGGGCGCAAGCCCGGGGTCCCCGGGGTCAGGGCCCCCGGGGTTCGCGGCCGGCAGCACCGATCCCAAGGCGATCATCCAGGCCGCAGGGTGCCTCGCGTGCCACAAGCTCGACGGCCAGGGACAGATGATCGCGCCCGATCTCACGCACGTCGGCTCGCGTCGCGACGCGGAATCGATCCGGAAGAAGATCCTCGACCCGGCATCGTCGGTCGCCAAGGGATACGAGAAGCTCGCCGGCATCATGCCCAAGACGTTCGGCTCCATGATGAACGCTTCGCAGCTCGAGGCGCTCGTCCAGTACCTCGCCGCGCACAAATGAGCCTCCGGTTGCCGCCCGCCCTGCGCCGCTACGCCGAGCATCCGTTCTGGCAGGCCGTGGGGCTCCTGGTCCTCGCCTACGTCGTGGTTGTCTTCGTCATCCCGCTCCTGCCCGGAAGCGCGATCGTGCCGAAGAGTGTGGTGCTCCAATACATGGCGACGGTGCTCGTCGGCGTTCTGATATACGTGTCGGACAGCGAAGAGCGGTGGGCGCGCTTCAAAGAGCCGCTGGGCGCGCTGGCGACCGAGCCGCGGCTCAAGCTCGCACGCGGCGTCGTGCTGGCGGGCGTCACGGGGCTGGTCGGGCTCGTGACCTACGGGCAGGTCAGGACGACCGTCGCCGCTCCCCCGAACTTGCGCTCGATCCACCCCGCGCCACCGACCGAGATCACGTTTCGCGGGCATTCCGTGACGCTCACCGGGCTCGACAACCCGTTGCGGCAGCACCCCGAGTCGGCTGCCGCGCACCTCGTGGTGGGCAAGCGGATCTACTATCAGAACTGCCTCCCGTGTCACGGCGACCATCTGGACGGACAGGGCCACTATGCCTCGGGCTTCAATCCGATCCCGGCGAACTTCCAGGACAACGGCACCATCGCGCAGCTCACCGAGAGCTTCGTGTTCTGGCGCATCGCGAAGGGCGGTCCCGGGCTCCCCCGCGAGGGTACGCCGTGGAACTCGGCGATGCCACGGTGGGAGGACTTCCTCACCGAGCGGGAGATCTGGTCGGTGATCTTGTTCCTCTACGATCAGACGGGTTGGACGCCGAGGACCTGGGAGAAGACCGTGAGCGGTGAGCGGTGATGACTAACCGCGTGAGGGGTGAGCGGTGAGCGGTCATGACTAATCGGGTCATGTTCTGCGTGACGCTCTTCGGCGCAGCGGTGAGCACACCGCTCACCGCTTACCGCTCACCGCTCACCGCGCAAGATACGGTGAAAGGAAAGGCGGTCTACGTGAAGTGGTGCGCCGGCTGTCACGGCGACACGGGCGCGGGTGACGGGGCGGCGGCTCCGGCCATGGTGCCCCGGCCGCGCAACTTCACGGGGGCGGTCTACAAGATCCGGACGACCGCGAGCGGCCAGCTGTCTACCGACGCCGACTTGATGAGCGCGATCGATGAGGGCCTCCCCGGCAGCGCGATGCCCGCCTGGAAGGCGCGGTTGTCGGAGGCCGAGCGCCGGGACGTGATCGCATACATCAAGACGTTCTCGTCGTTCTTCGCGGACACGAGCCAGCATATCGTGCCCCTCGGCTTCGGTAAGGAGCCGGGTGGGGGCACGAGCGCGCAGGCGGTGAAGACGGGGCGGTCGTTTTACGATTCGATCGGGTGCCGTAAGTGCCACGGCGATCAGGGCCGGGGCGACGGCCCTTCGGCGCCTACCCTCAAGGACGACGCGGGATTCCCCATCTTCGCCGCGGACCTCCACCAGAGTTGGCGATTCCGGGGAGGCGGCAGGACCGAGGACATCTACCGGCGGCTGCGCACCGGGCTCGACGGCACGCCGATGCCGTCGTTCTCGGACCTCATCGACCAGAAATTTCTCACCGACGAGGAGCTGTGGCGGCTCTCCCAATACGTGCGCAGCCTCTCGCCGGCGCGGGAGCCCGAGGTGCGGGACGTGATCCACGCGCCGCAGCTCGGCGGCACGCTGCCCGCGGCGCCCGACGACACGACCTGGGCGCGGGTGGACCGCTACTGGTTCCCGCTCGTCGGTCAGGTGATCCGCAAGCCTCGCTGGTTCGCCCCAACGGTCTCCGGCGTGTGGGTACAGGCGGTGCACAACGGGCGTGAGCTCGCTCTGCGGCTTTGCTGGGACGACCGCACGCTGAGCCCGGACACGGCATGGCTCGCGCTCGAGAGGCGGGTGCTCGAGACGGTGGCGAGCGACGACTCGACCCCGCCCGTGGCGGGCCTGTGGCCAGATCAGGTCGCCGTGCAGCTCCCGCGCCACATCCCCGACGGGATGGAGCGCCCGTATTTCTTGATGGGGACGGGGACAGACCCGGTCTACCAGTGGCGGTGGACCAGCGAGCCGCGGAGGACGGTCGCGGGGTTGGCGCGCGGACTCGAGCAGTTCGACACGCTGGGGGCCGCGCCGGAGAGTCAGGCGGTGTGGGACCACGGAGAGTGGCGCGTCGTGCTCACCCGGTCCCTTGCGACCCCCGATACGGCGAACGAACTTCAGTTTGTGGCAGGCCGCGCCATCCCGGTCGCCTTCTTCGCCTGGGATGGCTCAAACGGGGAACACGGCTCGCGGCTGGCCGTGAGCACGTGGTACTTCCTCGCCCTCGATCAACCGACGCCGCCGCGGGTCTTTGTCTCCCCGGTCGTTGCGATGGCGCTGACGCTGGGGCTCGGGTTCATGGTGGTGTGGCGGGCACAGCGCCGGGCAGGCGGGTCGCGGGGCACGGGGGCGGGGGTGGGGGCGGGGGCGGAGACATAGAAAGACCTTATAGCGAAGATCTCGATTTGAATTATGGTCATCGAAGAGCTCAGAGGCGCCGGATTCTTTAGCGGGAGGGATGATGCGTAAGCTCGGTTCCGTGGGTGTGGTGGCAGTGGCGGGGAGCCTGCTCACATTGGCGATCGCGGCGTGGACGCGGCAGCCGTCGGCGCAAGCCGGGGCGACGATCACGGGGAAGGTGAAGTTCACCGGCACGAAGCCCGCCATGCCGAAGATCGACATGAGCGAGGAGCCGAAGTGCAAGGCGAAGTACACCGCGGCTCCGCCGACCGAGGAGACCGTGGTCG
>Ga0209056_10003432_pt1 | contig 16897 bp, 16 predicted proteins | sample GraSoiAngelo_114_FD_185876 | JGI IMG/M metagenome (GOLD analysis project Ga0209056, IMG submission 185876) | Grasslands soil microbial communities from the Angelo Coastal Reserve, California, USA - 14_0903_13_40cm (SPAdes) (version 2) | ecosystem: Environmental > Terrestrial > Soil > Grasslands... | reverse complement strand
GCGTCCCAGCGATTTCTTCCATCGAAACATCGTCCTGAGCTTCCAGGAGGACGTCATCGGGATTCGCCTGCGCGACGCAATCGGCGTGGACAACATGATGTGGGGTTCTGACTATCCGCACAGCGAGTCCACGTTCCCACGGTCGCGCGAAATCTTGAAGGCGATCCTGGCCGGCGTGCCGGACGACGAGCAGGCGAAGATCGTCGGCGGCAATACCGCGCGCGTGTACCGCTTCGACGTGGCTCGGGTGACCGCCCATGCTTGAGGAGCCGACCTCCCTCCGCGTGAAAGACCCCGGCGTGCGCGCGCTGTTCACCGAGGCCGCGCGATTCCAGTCCTGGCTCGACGTGGAAGCGGCCCTGGCCCAGGCGCAGGCCGAGCTGGGCATCATCCCAGAGAACGCCGCGCGCGAGATCGTCAGCAAGGCACACCTGAAGTACCTGGATCTGGCCGCCGTGCGCGCCGGCCTGGAGAAGACCGGCCATCCGCTGGTGCCGCTCGTCTGGGAGCTGGATCGCGTCTGCGAGGGCGACGCCGGCGGCTACGTGCACTGGGGCGCCACGACCCAGAACGTCACGCAGACCGGCCTGCTGCTTCAAGTGCGCCGGGCCCACGATATCTTCCTGCGCCAGATCGCCGTGATCCTGACCACGCTCGCCGACCTGGCGGAGCGCACCAAGGCCGACTTGCTCCCGGGCCGCACGCACGGTCAGCACGCGGTGCCCGCCACGTTCGGCTTCAAGGTGGCGGTGTGGATCGACGAGCTCTGTCGTCATGTCGAGCGGCTGCGCGGCTGCGAGGGCCGCGTGTTCGTGGCGATGCTCGGCGGCGGCGCCGGGACGCTCGCGTCGCTCGGCGAGCCCGGCCTCGCCACCCAGGAGAAGATGGCGACCCACCTCGGAATGCGCGCGATGAGCATGCCGGCGCGCACGATCGGAGACCACCAGGCCGAGTACGTCGTGCTGCTCGGCATGCTCGCCGCCACGTGCGGCAAGATCGGGCGCGAGATCTACACCCTGATGAAGCAGGAATTCGGCGAGGTCGAAGAGCCGGTGCCGCCCGGCACGGTGGGCAGTAGCACCATGCCCCAGAAGCGCAATCCGAAGCTATCGCAGGACATCATCGCCGCGGCGGCCCAGATCCGCGCCCTGGTGCCGCTGGCCCTGGACGCGATGCACACCGAGCACGAGGCCGACCGCACGACCAGCATCATGATGAGCCGCGCGCTCACCCAGAGCTGCGAGCTCACCGGCGACATGCTGCAGCGGCTGGTGGTGCTGTTCGGCGGGCTCCAGGTGTTCCCGGCGCGCATGCGCGAGAACCTCGACCTCTCCGGTGGCTTGATCATGGCCGAGGCGCTCATGCTCGAGCTGGGCAAGCAGATCGGACGGCAGCGAGCCCACGACGCGGTCTACGATGCGGCGCAGGCTTCGGTCACTCAGTCGCGCTCATTCCGCGAGATGTTGGCCGCCGACCCGCATGTGAGCGCTCGTCTCACGATGCCGCAGGTCGATGCCTTGCTCGACCCCGCCCGCTACACCGGCCTCTGCCGCCAGTTCGCCGAGCGCGGGGCCGCGATGGCGCGCAAGGTCGCCGCGACCATCGATCGCCGCCCTTCCTAGACTTCGCGGGGCCCTAATGCTTCAGGCCCAGGAGGATCTGCGCGTTGTGATGAAGGATCTTGTCGACGTCCTCGGGCGGCAGGATCGACTCGCGAAGATAGAAGAAATTCTGCCGGTAGGTCTCGAACGCGAGCAGGACGGGATAGTCGCTCCCCGCCACGAGGTGATCGGCGCCGAAGGCCTTCCAGGCGCAGAGCAGCGCCGCCTGTGAGCCGTGGCCGACGATGTCGTAATGAAAGCGGCGCGCGGTCACGCTCGGGCGCTCCGGGAGGTTCGGGTGCTGGCGCGGGGCCTGATTGTCGAGCCGCTGGAGCAGCATCGGGATGATGCCACCCAGGTGGGGGACGACGTACTTGATGCTCGGGAAGCGCTCCGGCACCCGCCGGGCGATCAGGTGCAGGACGATCGCGGCGTCCTCCAGCGACGCGCCCACCGAGACCGTGAAGCCGTAGTCGTTGATCATGGGCGAGCAGATGCCGTTCTGGATCGGGTGGTAGTTCAGCACGGTCCGGCGCCGGTTCATCTCCTGGTAGAGCGGCTCGAACTCCGCTTCCGCGGTCGAGCGGTCGAAGCAGGAGCAGGTCAGCGACACGCCGAGCATGCCGAGCTGGTCCAGCCCGCGCTCCATCTCGCGCAGTGAGGCGTCGATGTGGGGCAGCGGGAGCGAGACAACGGCGTTGAATCGGCCCGGGTACTTCCGGGCGAGCTCGGCGTAGCTGTCGTTGATGAGCCGCGCCGCCGCGACGGCGTCGGCTTCCTTTTCGGCATACGGCGGGCTCGCGGCCGGCGAGAGCACCTGCAGCTGCACGTCGGCCTCTTCCATCTGTTGCAGGCGCGTCGGGATCCCGGCAGCGTCGTCGTTGCGCATCGGCCGCGCCGTGCTCGGCCGCGCCGCCTCGGGCAGGCTGCGACCGCCGATGCGCAGGAGGAGATCGTTGTACGCCTTCGGGAAATAGTGGGCGTGAATGTCGACGATCATCGGGAGCTCCTCCGAGTCAGATTGCGGTGTAGCCGCCGTCGATGAGCAGGTCGCTGCCCGTCATGAACGCCGAGGCATCGCTGGCGAGATAGACGGCGGCGCGCGCGATCTCCTCGGGTCGGCCGAGCCGGCCGAGCAGGTGCTTGGGCCCCATCATCTTGCGCGCCTCGGCCATGTCCTTCCAGCGTCGGAGCATGCGCCGGGTCTCGATCGCGCCCGGCGAGATCGTGTTGGCGCGGATGCCCTGCGCCGCGTGGTCGGCGGCGAGCACCTTCGCCAGCTGGATCAGGGCGCCCTTGGTCGCGCAGTACGCCGGGCGCCCGGGTGAGGCGACACGGCCGAGCTGCGACGCGATGAGGATCACGCTGCCGCCACCGCGCGCGATCATCTCCGGGATCGCGGCCTTGACCATCAGGAATGCGCCCGTGAGATTGATCCGGATGACGCGGTCCCAGGCGGCTTCGTCCATCTCGAGCACCGTGGCGGTCCGGTCGCTGTCGGCCGCGCCGTAGAGCAGGACGTCGAGCCCGCCGAAACGCTGGACGGTGGCGGCGACGGCGGCGCGGCAGCTCGCGCCCTCCGTGACGTCGACATGCACCGGCAGCGCCTGCGCGCCGCCCTGCTCGATCTCGGCCGCGGTGGCCTTGGCGCCCGGCTCCTCGACGTCGCCGCAGGCGACGCGGGCGCCGGCCGCCGCGAACGCGAGCGCGGTCGCGCGCCCGATGCCGTTCGCCGCGCCGACGACGATGGCGGTCTTTTTCTCGAGCGTGAACGCCGGGTCGATCATCGCGTCCTCCTGCGCGCCGCGCGCTAGAGTGTCGGTCGCTGAAAGTGGGGTAGGCCGGTGTGGGCCGTGAGGCCGCCGTCGACGACGATGGCGGCGCCGGTGATGAACGACGCCTCGTCGGAGGCCAGGAAGAGCACGGTGCTCGCGATCTCACCGGCTTCGCCGACGCGGCCGATCGGGTGCGCGGCGGCGTGCTGGCGCCGCAGGTCATCGGCGCGGTCGCCGCCGAGAATCTGGATGCCGCGCGTGTCGATGGCCCCGGGGCACACGCAGTTGATGCGGATGTGGTGGCGGGCGTTCTCCAGCGCCGCCGAGCGGGTCAGGTTGATGACGCCGGCCTTCGCGGCGTTGTAGGAGGAGAGCCCGTAGTCGCCGCGCGTGCCGGAGACCGACGCGGTGTTGACGATGACGCCTTTGCCCCGGGCGCGCATGATCGGCAGGCAGTGCTTCATGCCGAGGAACACGCTGGTGAGGGTGACGGCGATCACGCGGTTCCAGCTCTCGAGGGTGATCTCGTCGAGCGGCGCCGGCTCCGCCAGCCCCGCGTTGTTGACCATGACGTCGAGCCGTCCGAACGAGTCCACGGCCAGCTGCAGGGTGCGCCGCACCGCCCCGGGATCGGACGCGTCCATCTTGATGGCGGCGGCCCGGCCGCCGCTCGTCGTGATGTTGGACGCGACCGCTTCGGCGCGCGTGCCGCTCAGATCCGCGATCACCACCGCGGCGCCTTCCTCAGCGAAGCGCCGCGCCGTGGCGGCGCCGATCCCGGAGCCGCCCGCCGTGACGATCGCGACCTGGCCGGTGAATCGTCCGGGCACGGCTCTCTCGCTAGGCGACCTGGTAGCGTCGCACCGCCGCTTCGTCGAGCGCGAGACCGAGACCGGGACCTGACGGCGCGACCAGCTCGCCGTTCTCGACCCGCGGCATCGACGTGAGGATGCCGGCCGATCGGGGGACGTATTCCACCATGTGGCCGTGCGGGACGGCTGACAGCAAGTGCACCTGGATCTCGGGAACCACGTGACCACACACTGGAATGCGATACGCCTGCGCCATCGCGGCGATCTTCCGCCATGGCGTCACCCCCCCGACCCTGGCGAGGTCGAGAATGACGACGTCGACGGCCCGCGCCTCCAGGAGCGTCCGAAAGGCGTCCAGGTGATACAGGTGCTCCCCGGCTGCGATCGGCACCTCGAGCTGGCGCCGGAGCTCGGCCAATCCCACGACGTCGGAATGGTGGACCGGGTCTTCCAGCCACGCGATGCCCGCCTCCTGCAGAATGCGACCGGTGCGCTGGGCGCGAGCCAGCGACCAGCTTTCGACCGCGTCGACCATGATCCGAACGTCAGGCCCGACGGCCTCGCGCACGGCGTGGACGCGCCGCGCCTCCAGCTCCGGTGTCGCCTCCCGGCCGAGCCGTAGCTTCACGGCGCCGAAGCCGCCTGCGACGTGGCGTTTCGCCGACGCCGCGAGCTCGGCGGGAGACAGGCTGACCCACAGGCCGTCGCTCGCGTAGGTCGGGAGTCGATCGCGATACCCGCCGAGGAGACGATGCAGGGGTTGGCCCAGGGTCTTGCCGGCCGCGTCCCAGACGGCGATGTCGAGCGGGGCCAGCGCACAATGGAGCAACCCCCCGGGCCCCACCCAGTCGCCGCGTCTCGCCAGTCGGTCCCAGGCCGCCTCCGGCTCCAGCACGCTCATCCCGATCAAGTGTTCGCCCAGCTCGCGCGCGGCGTGGCCGATCGTCGTCATCAGATCGGGGCGCGGGTAGACGACGTAGCCGACCCCTTCGACGCCATCGGACGTCGTGATCCGAGCGAGGACATGCCAGTTCGCGTCGACCGTTCGCCCGCCCGCGACGTAGGGACGGTCGACGGCCACCCGCAGCACGCCGACGTTGACCTGTGTGATCTTCACGTTGGGACTCAGGCCGAGAGGATCCGCTCGCTGACGATGTAGTGCTTGTTGTACGTGTACGGCCGCACCTCGGGTTTCCAGCGCCCGATGTCCGAGGTGTCGTTCCACAGCTTCGACATCGGCAGGTCGGTGCGCTCGACCTCGTACGCGCACAGGTAGCGCGGCTGGCCGGCGGCCGTCGTGCGATAGCGAACCGCGTTGACGGACCCGGGCAGCTTGAGCAGCAGCGGCAAGTGCTCGTTGTCGTACAGATCGTTGAAGAGGGCTTCGCGGTGGGGCTCCACGTCCATCATGACCCAGAACACGTACGGAGTCTTCCCAGTGAGCGCCGCGTTCCCGCCCACCCACTCGTACAGGACCCGATAACGGTTCATCGTGTTCGGGCGCACCCGCGTGGGCCACTGTCCCAGCTCGCCGGCCTTCTTCCACGCCGCGCTCTCGACGACCCCCGGCCCGTCCATCTCGTAGGCGGCGAGGTAGCGCGGCTCGATCGGCGAGGGCTGCCGGTAGCGGCTGGCTCGCCGCACTCCGGCCACCGCCCGGAGGTTGGGGACATGCTCGCGGTCGTAGACTTCGTTGAAGGTGGCCTCGTGGTCATGGGCCACGTCCATCCGGACCAGGTACAGTGCGTGAGCGCTCATGGGATCCCTCCTGGCGCGCTAGCATAGCCCCCGGGGGCCGACCATGACCAGGGCGGGGGCCGCAGCGCGCAGCTCGCCGCGGGCGGTCGAGGGCGCAGTATACCGACATTCGCGAAGAGCGACGCCCTTCGGTTACGATGGCAGTAGGGAGCTACCATACCGATGAGCGAGTGTAAGCACGGCTTGAAGGGCGGCTGCTCATACTGTCACGCCCCCAGCCCGACCGTGGTGCGACAGCCGCCAGCCAAGAAGCGGACCAAGGCCTCGGCCCTCTCGGAAAAGATGAACGATCGGATGACGGCACTGAAGCGGAGGCTTCGCGAGATTCGCGGGGAGTAAGCCCCCGCAAGCTTGGCGGGCGTTCGTGCGCTGGGGCATAGTAAGAGGATGCCCGTCGTTACGCAGCCCCGCGCCTCCAGGGCCGCGTCCAAAAAGGCGCGCGCGCGTCGAGCCCGGATTCCCTCCGTGCGGCCGCTCGTTCGGGTGGGCCGGCGGGCACTCCTGGTGCTGCTGGCCATGCCGCTGGTGCTCCGCATCCTCGTGGTCGCCGCCGTCATCCTGGCGGTCTGGTCGGCGGTGAATTGGGCGTATCAGGTGCTCCGCAAGCCGACCGAGCTGTTCTTTCCCGTGAGCGGAGTGCTGTCAAAGACACCGCCCGAAACCTGGCGGCAGTACGCGCCGCTCTTTCGCGAGCATTCCACCCCCGTCATCACGCCCGACCTGCTGGCCGCGCTGGCCCAGGTCGAAGGCGCGGGCAACCCCGTGGCCCGGACGTACTGGCGGTGGCGTCTGACGTGGAATCCGTTCGAGATGTACCGGCCGGCCTCGAGCGCGGTCGGAATGTACCAGATCACCGACCCGACGTTCCGTGAGGCCAAGCGCTACTGCATCCACGACCACGTGGTCGTCGAGGATGGCCCCTGGCACGAGTGGAGATCGTGCTGGTTCAACGGTGTCTACACCCGCGTCGTGCCGAGCCACGCCGTCGAGATGACCGCCGCTCTCCTGGATCGCAGTGTTGCGACGACGATGGGTCGCCAGCGGATCCCCGCCGCCACGCTCCAGCAGAAGCAGGATCTCGCCGCCATCATCCACCTCTGTGGAGGAGGGCCGGGCGATGGCTTCGCACGCCGCGGCTTCCGGCTGACCGCTGGCCAGCGGTGCGGCGACCACGACGTCCGCGGCTACCTGGCACAGATCAACGCGATGAAGCGGCAGTTCGTGCGATTGGCGGGGACCGGGTAGCAGCGGCCCTGGAGGCTGAATGATGGTGACCTTCACGATCAACGGCGCGAGCCAGACGGTCGACGCCGGCAGCGACGTCCCGCTCCTGTGGGTGCTGCGCGACGAGCTCGGCCTGACCGGAACGAAGTACGGGTGCGGCATCGCGCAGTGCGGCGCGTGCACCGTCCACATCGACGGGCGCGCCGCGCGCTCGTGTGTCACCCCGGCAGCCGCGCTCCCGGGCCGTGACGTCGTCACCATCGAGGGCATCTCGGGCAATGTTGCCCAGGCGGTCCAGGGAGCCTGGCGCCGGCTCGACGTCGCCCAGTGCGGCTACTGCCAGTCCGGCCAGATCATGTCGGCGATCGCGTTGCTCGCGGAAATTCCTCGCCCGTCCGATGCCGATATCGACGCCGGGATGTCGGGCAACGTCTGCCGATGCGCCACGTATGTGCGCATCCGCGCCGCCATCCACGAGACGGCGCGGACGCTGGGAGGCTAAGCATGCTGACCCGCCGACGCTTCGTCCAGTCGACCGCGCTTGCGGGCGCGGCGTTGCTGGTCGGGTTTCGACTCGACGGCGGTCAGGCGGTCGCGGCGGACGACGTCTTCGCGCCGAACGCCTTCGTGCGGATCGCGCCGGACGGCACCATCACGATCATCGGTAAGCACCTCGAGATGGGGCAGGGCAGCCATACGGGGCTCGCGGTCATCCTCGCTGAAGAGCTCGACGCGGACTGGTCCCAGGTCCGGGTCGAGACGGCCCCGGCCGACGCCACGCGTTACAACAACCTCCGGTGGGGCCCCCTCCAGGGGACCGGCGGCAGCACGGGCCTGGCCGAGTCGTGGGAGCAGCTCCGCCGGGCGGGCGCGACGGCGCGTGCCATGCTGGTCGAGGCCGCCGCGCGCGAGTGGGGCGTGCCGGCGTCCGACATCACCGTCGACCGCGGCGTCCTCTCCCACGCACCGTCCGGTCGCCGCGCGACGTTTGGCGAGCTCGCGTCGAAGGCGGCGGCGCTCCAACCGCCTTCCCAGGTGACCTTGAAAGATCCAAAGGACTTCAAGCTCGTGGGCACGCGCGTGCCCCGGCTCGACGGGGCCGCGAAGACGGACGGATCGGCGAAGTTCACGATGGATTTCGCGGAGTCCGGCATGCTGACGGCGCTCATCGCGCGGCCGCCCAGGTTCGGCGCCACCGTGAGGTCGTTCGACGCGATCGGCAGCCGGCGAGTGAAGGGCGTGACACACGTGGTGCGGGTTCCCTCGGGCGTCGCCGTCGTCGCCACGAGCTTCTGGGCCGCGCGCAAGGGGCGCGACGCGCTCCGCGTGAGCTGGGACGAGAATCGTGCTGAAAAACGCGGAAGCGACGACCTCTTCGCGGCGTATCGAGTGCTGGCCCGCAGCCCGGGAAAGCCCGCGCGTCGCGAGGGCGACGTTGCCCGAGCGCTTCGGAGCGCGCCGAAAGTCTTCGAGGCGGTGTACGAGTTCCCCTATCTCGCGCACGCGCCGATGGAGCCGCTCGATGCCGTCGTGCGCATCGGCGCCGACGGCTGCGACTTGTGGGCCGGCTCTCAGATTCCGACGATCGACCAGCAAGTCGTCGCCGGCATCGTGGGGCTGCCCCCCGCCAAAGTGCGCGTCCACACCCTGCTCGCCGGCGGCAGCTTCGGCCGCCGGGCCACCCCGAACGCCGACGTCGCCGGCGAGGCGGCGGCCGTCGCGAAGGCCATCGGCGTCGACCAGCCCGTGAAGCTCGTGTGGACCCGCGAAGACGACGTCCAGGGTGGCCGGTATCGGCCGCTCTACGTGCACCGCTTGCGGGCCGGGCTCGACGCCCAGGGGAACATCGTCGGCTGGGAGCACCGCATCGTCGGCCAGTCGATCGCCATGGGGACGCCGTTCGAGGCGATGGTGAAGAACGGCATCGATCAGACGTCGGTGGAAGGCGCGTCGACGCTTCCGTACGCGATCCCGAACATCACCGTGGAGCTGCACACGACGAGCGTGGGGGTGCCCGTCCTCTGGTGGCGCTCGGTCGGCAGCTCGCACACCGCGTTTTCGACGGAGACGTTCCTGGACGAGCTCGCGCACGCGGCCGGCCGGGATCCTCTCGAGATGCGCCGCTCGCTCCTGGCGGGGCATCCCCGGCACCTGGCCACGCTGAACCTCGCGGCCGAGGAGGCGGGCTGGGATCAGCCGCTCCCCGCCGGACGGGCGCGCGGCATCGCGGTTCACGAATCGTTCGACAGTGTCGTCGCGCAGATCGCCGAGGTTTCGCGGCGCCCGGATGGCCTGCCGAAGGTCGAGCGCGTCGTCTGCGCCGTCGACTGCGGCATCGCCATCAACCCGGACGGCGTGCGGGCGCAGATGGAAGGCGGCATCGGCTTCGGCCTGGCCGCCGCCCTGTGGAGCGAGATCACGCTCGTGCGCGGCCGGGTGCAGCAGCGGAACTTCGACGGCTACCGGCCGCTGCGCATCAACGACATGCCGGCGGTCGAGGTGCACATCGTTCCCTCGGGCGCGGCGCCGACGGGCGTGGGCGAGCCCGGCGTCCCGCCGATCGCTCCGGCGGTCGCCAACGCGCTCTTCCAGCTCACGGGCCAACGGGTGCGGCGGCTGCCCTTCGCGCGGCTGGCGCCGGCCGGAACGAGAACGGCATGAGGGTCGAGGCGCGCACGATCCTGGCCGCGAGCGCGGCGGTCGTCGTGATGGTCGCGGCGCTCGCGCCGAGAGCGATTCATGCCCAGGCCTCGTCGCCGGTGCGTGGGCGGACGGTGCGCGAGCTCCGCTCGCCGAGCGCCTTCGCGAGCATTGCCGATCCCGCCGCGCGATCGGCGGCGCTGTTCGTCGAGGCCGGCAACGTGCTCCAGCACCCGCGCTGCCTCAACTGTCATCCCGGCGGCGACCGCCCGTCGCAGGGCACCGGCTATCCGCATCAGCCGCCCGTCGAGCGTGGCGCCGACGGCTTCGGTGTCACGACCATGCGGTGCACGACATGTCACGGGGAGGCGAACTTCGATCCCGGTCGCGTGCCCGGCGTTCCGGGGTGGCATCTCGCGCCCGCCTCGATGGGGTGGCGGCAGCGCTCGCTCGCCGAGATCTGCGCGCAGGTCAAGGATCCCGGGCGCAACGGTGGCCACAGCCCCGACGAACTCGTCGAGCACGTATCGACGGATCCCCTGGTGGGCTGGGCCTGGAGCCCGGGCGCCGACCGCGAGCCGGCACCGGGGACGCAGGCGTCGTTCGTCGCGCTGATCAAGGCGTGGGCGGAGTCGGGCGCGGCCTGCCCCGCTCGATGAGCGCGTCGCCCCGGCTACCGGCTGCGCCGCCTCGTCAGGACCGCATCGCCGCCGCGTAGGCGTCGAGCCGCGGCAGCACGGCGTCGCGCGGCTCGGACGGCACGCCGAAGATCGCGCGCTCGACGCCCGCCGCTTCGAGCGCCTGCAGCGCCGGCCTCTTGGGCGGCGCGAAGAAGATGGACACGGGCGCCGACTTCGGATCGCGGCCCGCCTTCTTCAACCGCTCGCGCAGCTCGGGGATGCGCTCGACAGGGTTCGTCTGCGGACGCATGATCGGCATCCAGCCGTCGCCGAACTCCACGACGCGGTCGAACGTCGTCGCTCCGTCGCCGCCGATGAGGATGGGCGGGTGCGGCTTCTGGATCGGCTTCGGGTCGGCCCAGATCTTGTCGAAGTGCACGAACTCGCCATGAAACTCCGCCTCGCGCTTGGTCCAGATTTCCTTCATGGCCAGCATGCGCTCGCGGAGGAGACGCCAGCGGCTCTTCCACGCCGTTCCGTGATGCTCCATTTCTTCCGCATTCCAACCGCCGCCGATCCCGAAGAGGACGCGGCCGCCCGACAGCCGGTCGAGGGTGGCGACCTCCTTGGCCGTGGTGATCGGGTCACGCTCGATGACGAGGCAGATGCCGGTGCCGAGCTTGAGACGCTTGGTCGCCGCACCCGCCGCCATCAACGCGACAAAGGGGTCGTAGGACGACCAGTAGTCCCGCGGGAGCTCGCCCCCGCCGGGCCAGGGACTCCGCCGGCTCGCCGGGATGTGCGTGTGCTCCGGGAACCATACTGACTCGAAGCCGCGCTCTTCGAGCGCTCGCGCCAGCTCGTCGGGGGCGATCGCGTACTCGGTGGGAAACATCACGACGCCATAGTGCATGGAGACCTCCCTCGTGTTTGCGAGGTAGCATACGCCGGGTGATACCTCCTCGGCACGTCATCGTCTGCGGCGCCGGCGTCGTGGGCGCCTCGGTGGCCTACTTCCTGGCCCGCCGCGGCGCCGGCGTCACCGTGGTCGAGCGCTCGGGGGTGGCCTGCGCGGCGTCGGGCAAGTCCGGAGGATTTCTGGCGCTCGACTGGTGCGACGGCTCGCCGCTCGGGCCCCTGGCGCGAAAGAGCTTTGCGCTCCACGCCGAGCTCGCCAAGCATCTCGGGACCGACTACGGCTACCGCCGGATGGACACGTTCATGCTGGCGGCGCGCGAGCGCGGCGCGGCGAGCGGCGGTCATCGCGTGGCCGCGCCGGGCTGGCTCGACGGCGCCGGCGTCGTCACCGCAGCCCTCGGCTCCACGGAGACCACGGCCCAGGTCACACCGGCCCGTTTCACCGCGGCCCTGCTCGGCGCGGCGCAGGCCCTCGGGACCAGGCTGTGCATGGGCCGTCGTCGACGGCGTCGCTCGGCGCGAGGGCGCGGCCCGTGGCGTCATGATGGCGAGCGGCGAGACCCTCGAGGCCGACGCCGTCGTCCTGGCCATGGGACCGTGGACGGGTAGAGGCGCCGAGCGTCTACCGCTCCCGAACGTCTACGGCCTGAAAGGCTACAGCGTGACCCTCGAAGGGATCGATGTGCCCGCCCACGCGCTCTTCGTCGACTACCGCACGGCCGACGGCCGGGCCCTGGAGCCAGAAATCTTCCCGCGTCCGGATGGCGAGGTCTACGTGTGTGGGATGGCCGATCCGGCGCCGCTGCCCGATTCGCCGGAGGGCGTCGAGGTGAGCAAGACGGCATGCGACACGCTGGCGCGTGCCGCCGGCCGCGTGTCCACCGCGCTGGCCGCCGCGCGGATCACGCGCCGTCAAGCCTGCTACCGGCCCGTCACCGACGACGGCCTGCCGCTGATCGGCCGCGTGCCAGGCGTGGCCGGCGCATACGTCGCCACCGGCCACGGCCCGTGGGGAATCCTGAACGCGCCCGCCACCGGGCTCGCCCTGGCGGAGCTGATCACCGAAGGCGCTGTGTCGCTGGTGGATCTTCGCCCGTTCGATCCCGCCCGGCTGCCGGCCGCGCGCGCACGGGTGATATAGTCCGGCCAACGAGCATGAGCGGCGACGTCCTTCTCGCGGGTGTGCGCGTCATCGACGCGGCGAGCTTCATCGCTGGCCCGGTGGCCACGACCATCATGGCCGACCTCGGCGCCGACGTGATCAAGATCGAGCCGCCCGACGGCGACCCGTATCGCCACCGTACGGGAGGCCCCGGGGTGGCCGAGAGCCCCTACAACTATCGCTGGATCGTCGACAACCGGACGAAGCGCGGGCTCGCCCTCGACTTGCGCGAGCCCGCGGGACGCGCCGTGCTCCATCGTCTCGTCGAGCGAGCCGACGTCTTCGTCACCAACACGCCGCTCGACTCACGCGCGAAGCTCGGCATTCGCTGGGCGGACCTGGCGCCGCTCAACGCACGGCTCGTGTACGCGTCCATGACCGCGTACGGGGAGCACGGCGACGAGGCTCCGCGCAGCGGCTTCGACGCGACGGCGCTGTGGGCGCGCACCGGCTTGATGGATCTGCTGAAGCCCTCTCCGGATTCTCCGCCCGCGCGCTCGCTCCCCGGCATGGGCGATCACCCGACCGGTGTCACGCTCTTCGCCGCGATCATGACCGCCCTCTACCGGCGCGGTCAGACGGGCCGCGGCACCATGGTGTCGACCTCGCTCATGGCCAATGGCCTCTGGTGGAACGCGATCCAGGTGCAGGCGGCGCTCTCCGGGGCGCGGGTCGAGCCGCGGCCGCCGCGCGAGGAGCCCGCGACCGCGCTCGCCAACCTCTATCGGTGCGCCGATGGACGGTGGTTTCTCCTGAACTTGTTGAACGACGACCGGGACTGGCCCCATCTTCTCCGCGCGATCGAGCGGCCCGATCTCGCCGCGGACCCGCGCTTCGCCACGACATCGGCCCGGCGCGCCAACGCGCGCGTTCTCGTGCCCGTCCTGGACGAGGTCTTCAGGTCGAGGGCATGGGCGGAGTGGCGCGCGATCCTGAACCGCCACCGCCTCACCTTCGGCGAGGTCGGCACCGTCGACGACACGCGGGACGATCCGCAGATGGTCGCCAGTGGCGCCCTCGTGCCCTTCGACGACCCGCGGGCGGGGGCGCCGCTCACCGTGTCGAGCCCGCTCTGGCTCGAGGGCGTCGCCCGGGTCACGCCGCGATTTCCGCCGGAGCTCGGCGAGCACTCGGCGGAGATCCTTCGCGAGGCTGGGTATGGCGAGGCCGAGATCGATGCGCTGCTCGCCGCGCGCGTTGTCGTGCAGGGCAAGACCGCGCGCTGAGGCCGGCGTGAGCGTGGCGGCTGGCCGCCGTCCGGGAGTCACTCGTTCTTTGCGCGAGCTTCACCAACGAAACGACAGCTGACCGGAGGCGTCATGACGGGATTTGCGCTTCGTCCTCGGATCGTCGTGCTGGCCGTTCTGCTGCTGCTCCCGATTCTGCCCGCGCGGGCCGCGGCGCAAGTGCCCGCAGGGCGCTCGGAAACGCCCGCGGGGCGCTCGGAAGCGCCTTTGGGGACGCTGACCTGGGGAGTCCACGTCACCCTGGCCGCGCGCTGGCTCGACCCGAGTGACACCGAGGCGTTCATCACGCCGTTCATGGTGCTCTACGCCATTCACGATGCGCTGGTGAAGCCGATGCCGGCCGGGGACAACACGCCGAGCCTCGCCGAGTCGTGGACGGTCTCGAAGGACGGGCTCAGCTACGAGTTCGTCCTGCGCAAGGGCGTGAAATTCCACAACGGTGACCCCGTGACCGCGGAAGACGTCAAGTTCTCGTTCGATCGCTACCACGGAGCCGCGGCCAAGCTGCTCAAGGATCGCGTGCGAGAAATCCAGGTCGTCGATCCCGGCCGCGTGCGCTTCAATCTGAAGGAGCCGTGGCCGGACTTCATGACCTTCTACGGCACCTCCGCCACGGGCGCGGCGTGGATCGTGCCGAAGCGCCACGTGGAGAAGGTGGGAGACGACGCCTTCAAGAAGGCGCCGATTGGCGCGGGGCCGTACCGCTTCGTGAGCTTCAACCCGGGGATCGAGCTCGTCATGGAGGCGTTCGAGGGCTACTGGCGCAAGACCCCGGCGGTCAAGCGCCTGGTCTTCCGCAGCATGCCCGACGAGACCACGCGTGCGGCCGCGCTCAAGGCGGGCGACGTCGACATCGTCTATCTCTTGAGCGGACCAACGGCGGCGGAGGTGAAGCGGACACCGACGCTGCGGCTGGCCGCGGCCATGCCTCCCGGCGTCGTCTTCCTCGACCTGCCGGAGCAGTGGGATCTGAAGTCCCCCTGGTACGACCGGCGCGTGCGCCTGGCGGCCAGCCACGCCCTCGACCGCAACGCCCTCAACCAGGCGGAGACCCTCGGGCTCTCGCGCCCGACCGGAGGTCTCGTCCCGCGGGTCCTGGAGTTCGCCCGCGTCTACGAGCCTCCCGCCTACGACCCGGCGCGCGCCAAGCAGCTCCTGGCCGAGGCCGGCTATCCGTCCGGGTTCGACGCCGGCGACCTCACGCCGTTTCCTCCATACTTCTCGCTCGCGGAGGCGCTCGGCGGGTATCTGCAGGCGGTCGGCATCCGGACGCGCATGCGCACGATGGAGCGCGCCGCGTTTCTCACCGCGTGGCGCGAGCACAAGATCAAGGGCGTCGTCATGGGCCTCGGGGCGCCGGCCGGCAACGCGGCGACCCGGATCGAAGTCTACGTGACCAAGAGCGGCATCTATTCGACCGGGGTCGTGCCGGAGATCGAGGACCTCTACCAGCGTCAGGGCCGCGAGATGGACCGGAAGAAGCGCGAGGCCCTCCTGCACCAGATCCAGGAGATCATGCACGACCGCGTGCTGCACGTGCCGGTCTACGAGCTAGCGTTTCTCTGGGGTGTCGGGCCGCGGGTCGACGAAGCGTGCGTCGACCACATCAAGGGGTTCTCGTACTCGGCGCCGTACGAGGACTTGAAGCTCAAGCCGGGCCGTTGACCACGTCGGCCACCGCCACCGCCGCGCGACGCTACCGCTTCGCCTCGCACGCCGCGAGCCGCGTCGCGTAGAACGTCTGCTCGCGCGCGTTGTCGGTGAGCTCGAGCGCCCGGCGGTATTCGGCCGCGGCCTCGGTCCAGCGCCCGAGACGGCGGAGGAAGTCGGCGCGGGCCGCGGGCAAGAGGTGATAGCCGCGTAGCGCCGTGGCGTCGATGTCCTCGAGCGCGGTCAGTCCCGCCGCCGGCCCGTGCGCCAGTCCGATCGCCACCGCGCGATTCAGCTCGACGACCGGCGACGGCGCGACGCCGGCCAGCGACGCATACAGTCCGACGATTCGCGACCAGTCCGTCGCCTCCCAGGAGACGGCGCGCGCGTGGCAGGCGGCGATCGCGGCCTGCAGCTGATAGGGACCCGCGCGCGCCATCGGGCCGGTGTGCGCGAGGAAGGCGAGACCCCGGGCGATCCGCGCCTGGTCCCAGCGAGAGCGATCCTGGTCGGCGAGCAGGACGAGATTGCCGTCGACGTCGGTGCGCGTTGCGGCGCGTGAAGCCTGCAGCTCCATCAGCGCGGCGAGACCGCGCACCTCGGGCTCGTGGGGCATCAGCTCGGCGAGCATGTGCCCGAGGCGAATGGCCTCCGCGCACAAGTCGTGGCGCACGAGGGCGTCGCCGGTGTGCGCGGCATAGCCCTCGTTGAAGATCAGATAGACCACGGCGAGCACGGCCGGCAGGCGCGCGATCAGCTCGGCGCCCTCGGGTACCTCGTAGGGCAGGGCGCGGTCGCGGATCGTTCGCTTGGCGCGCACGACCCGCTGGGCGATGGTGGGCTCCGGCGCCAGGAAGGCCCGCGCGATCTCCGCGGTCGAGAAGCCGCCCACCAGCCTGAGCGTGAGGGCGACGCGGCTGTCGGCCGCCAGGCCCGGGTGACAGCAGGTGAAGATCAACCGGAGCCGATCGTCGGGGATCTCCTCGGGATCGGTCACGTCGGGAATTGCGTCCATGGCGCCGAGCGCGGCTTCATAGGCGAGCGCATCGGCGCGCGCCCCGGCCCGGCGGGCGTGGCGCAGGCGGTCGAGCGCGCGTCGGCGCGCCGTCGTGAGGAGCCAGGCGCCCGGGCGGTCCGGCACACCGGTCGCGGGCCAATGGTCGAGCGCCTGCTCGAACGCCCCCTGGACGATCTCCTCGGCGGCGTCGATGTCGCGCACGATCCGAAGCACGGACGCGACCACGCGCGCGTACTCCAGACGGAAGGCCTCGGCGACGCGGGCGTGAACCTCGGCGCGCGGCGTCTGCCCGTGGTCGATCGATCCCACGAGCAGAGATGTTACTCGATACGCCTCGCCACCTCCGCCCCCCCACGCGGAGCTCGCGCCCGTCAGGGCAGCGCGCCCCTCACATCGGCCAGATCGGCCGCACCTCGACGTAGCCGCCTTCGCGGAGCGGGATCTTCTTCGCCCACTCGACGGCCTCCGTCTT